>Ga0302319_10024797_pt1 | contig 10641 bp, 9 predicted proteins | sample Bog_T0_2_FD_203319 | JGI IMG/M metagenome (GOLD analysis project Ga0302319, IMG submission 203319) | Peat permafrost microbial communities from Stordalen Mire near Abisko, Sweden - Bog_T0_2 | ecosystem: Environmental > Terrestrial > Soil > Wetlands > Peat | place: Sweden: Abisko, Stordalen Mire... | reverse complement strand
ACGATCCCTTGTCGTTCTGGGTTACGGGAACGATACGGGGGCGCCCCTAAGAACTAAAACGAGGAGGAAAAGGAAGAGAAAACGGCCACGATCCACGGTGCAAGCTAACCTTGGACATCACCGCCTCGCCTCTTCCTTCCTCCCCGCTACAATCAAACATATGCGCAGAACTGCGTGTGCTCTCTTTCTCATGGCCTCTTTACTCACCGCACAGAAGCAGCCGTTCGACGTCCAGGCTATGCTTCGCATTGCCCGTATCAGCGAGCCGCAGATCTCGCCCGACGGACGCCTGGTCGCGTTCACCGTCCAATCCATCGACCTCGATCAGAACACCAAACCTAAGCAAATCTGGGTGGTCCCCATCGAAGGCGGATCGCCGCGCCAGATCGCCAATCAAGGTACGGAGAACGAACGCCCGCGCTGGCTCCCCGATTCGCAATCGATCGCTTTCATCTCCAATCGCGGCGGCTCCGCGCAAGTCTGGACCATGAAACCCGACGGCACTTCGCCCAAGCAGATCACCAGCATCTCCACGGAAGCCGGCGGCGTCCTGGTTGCCCCCGATGGCAAAAAACTGGTATTCACCAGCAGCGTTTATCCGGACTGCCCGGACGACGATTGCAATCGCACCCGCCTCGACACCGACGAGAAAAGCAAAGTCAAAGCCCGTAGCTACACCACGCTGCTGTTTCGCCACTGGACCGATTGGCAAAGCAAACGCCGCTCCCATCTGTTCACCGTCAGCATCGAAGGCGGTCCGGTGAAGGATCTCACTCCCGGCAATATCGACGTCCCGCCTTTCTCGCTCGGCGGTCCCGACGATTACGCCATCTCGCCCGACTCTACCCAGCTTTGCTACACCATGAACGCCGACCCGGTCCCGGCCACTAGCACCAATACGGACCTCTTCACAGTGCCCCTGGTTGGCGGCGAAGCGAAGCGTCTCACCACGAATCTTGCTGCCGATTCCGGTCCGCTTTATTCGCCCGATGGCAAGCTGCTCGCTTATCGCAGCCAAGCCCGGCCCGGCTATGAAAGCGACCGCTGGAAGCTGCTGGTGATGGATGTCGAGACCGGCAAAATCGAAGCCATTACCGACACCATGGACCGCTCCGTCCAGAGCTACACGTGGTCCCCGGATTCCTCGCGCATCTTCTTCACCGTGGAAGACCGCGGCCGCCATCCTCTCTATATCATTCCCGCTCACGGCGGACCCTCCCGCGTGTTGTACAGTGCCGCCAGCTCCATCGACGACATGCAACTCAGCGCCGACGGCAAAACCATGATCTACACCGAGCAAACCGGCTCCTCGCCCGTCGAAATATTCCGCACTTCGTCCGAAGGCGGCGACTCCACCGCGCTCACCCATATCAATGACGATCTGCTGGCTTCGTATTCACTCAACAAGCTGGAAGAAGTGTGGGTGGAAGCCGCCGACAAGGTTCGCATTCATAGCTTCCTCTTAAAGCCGCCCGCGTTCGATCCAACCAAGAAATATCCCGTAGTCTTTTTCATTCACGGTGGACCGCAAGGCGCATGGGGCGAGTCCTGGAGCTATCGCTGGAACCCGCAGGTGATTGCCGGGGCCGGCTATGTGGTCGTGATGCCCAACCCGCGCGGTTCCACCGGCTACGGACAGAAGTTCACCGACGATATTAATCAGGATTGGGGCGGCAAGCCTTTTCAAGACATCATGTCCGTCGCCGATCACGTGGCCGGCCTGCCTTACGTCGATGGCGATCGCATGGGCGCGGCCGGTGGGTCGTACGGCGGCTACATGGTCGACTGGATGCTCGGCCATACCCAGCGCTTCAAAGCCCTGATTTCCCATGCCGGCGTCTTCGATCTGCGCAGCATGGCGGGCGCGACCGAGGAATTGTGGTTCCCTCTCTGGGAGTTCCACGGCATGCCCTGGGACAATCCCGATCAATATGCCAAGTGGTCGCCCAGCTACTACGTCAAGGACTTCAAAACTCCCACTCTGGTGATCCACGGCGAGCTCGATTTCCGCGTCCCCTATACCCAGGGCCTGCAGCTTTTTACTTCTCTGCAGCTCCAAAAGGTGCCGTCCAAACTCCTGATCTACCCGGACGAAGGCCACTGGATCATGAAGCCGCAGAATTCCGTGCTCTGGTACAACACCTTTCTCGATTGGATTGGGGAATGGCTGAAGAAACAATAACCCGCCATCCCGGTCTACATGGGTATGACCGCTGTCAAAGTATACGGAACCGACTGGTGCGGAGATACCCAGGAAACCCTCAGCCATCTGGACCGGTTAGGCGTGAAATATCAATACGTGAATATCGACGACGATGAAAAGGCGGCCGCCTGGGTGCGCCATCAGAACGATGGCAAGGAAAAGAAACCCACCATCGACATCGGCGGAATCATTCTCTCGGAACCTTCTGAATCGGATCTCGATATCGCGCTCAAAGAGAATCGGCTTCTTTAAGATCGCTCGTGTATGCTGGGCAGGAGTGATAACGTGCCGCAACTTAACCAAGCGTTATGGCGACCATATCGCCGTTGACGCTCTGAATTTGGACGTCCCGGCAGGCTCCATTTGCTGTTTCCTTGGACCCAACGGCGCGGGCAAATCGACCACGGTAAAGATGCTTACCGGGCTGCTGAAACCGACCGCCGGTCAAGCGATCGTGGCCGGTCACGATATTGCCGCCGATTCGCTCGCCGTAAAGCGAGCCATCGGAGTGTTGCCCGAGACCCTAGGCCTCTTCGGAACTCTGACCGTCGAAGAACACCTGCATCTCTCCGGTCCCATTTACGGCTTAACGCGCGCCGAAACACATCAGCGTACCGATCAACTGCTGCGCGCCCTCGCACTCGACGATGGCCGCCAGACCTTCATCGACCACTGCTCCTACGGCATGCGCAAAAAGACCGCGCTTGCCATGGCTCTATTGCACAATCCTAAAGCGCTGTTCCTCGACGAGCCGTTCGAAGGAATCGACCCGGTCACATCGAAGACATTGCGCGAACTCATGCTCACTCTTACCTCCCGCGGAGTGACAGTCTTCTTGACCTCGCACATCTTATCCATCGTGGAGCGGCTCGCTTCGCAAATCGTCATGATCCGCGACGGCCGCGTAGTCTGGAATTCCCGCCCCGATGAGTTGCCAAAATCCCTTGAAGACGTTTACTTCGATCTCGTCGAAACACCCATCGTGGAGGAACTCCCCTGGCTGGGCTCCTCTCCATCCTGAACGCGCTTCGCTGCGTCGTCGTTCGCGATTTACAACAACTCGAGTCGCTGGCAGGCAATAACTTCTTCCTGTTTGCCTTCCTTCTGGTCGCATTGCAACCGCAAAGCGGCGAGTTCTTTTGGGTGGTCGCAGGCTTGTTGTTGCTGTTCCCCCTGAGTACCGATCCATTAGCCAAGATTCCGCCCGACCGCCTTCAGCTCTGGCCGCTGACACCGCGTGGACGCCTCATCCTGCGCGCGGTCAGTATCTGGTTCAGCCCCATTCCCTGGGTCACGGTAGCCTTGTTGATCTGGACCGCCAAACCAGTGCTGGCCTTCGCATTCCTAGGCGCGGGAATCGTTTTTTATGGCTTGGGCAGCGTCTTCTCTTCGCTTCCTGAACGCATGCCGCGTTGGAATCTGGCGCGGTATATCCCCGAAATCGGAGGACCCCTCGGCGGCCTCATCCGCAAGAACCTGCGTGAACTGCTGACCGTGCTCGATCCCTATGCCGCGCTGGTTCTTACTATCTCGGGAGTGCTGTACCGCATCCTCAGTTCGCACGTCGAACCGGATGCCCTAATGATGCTCTCGTCGCTGATCGTCCTGGCCATGAGCACCTACGCGCTCTGCCTCTTTGGCCTCGACACCGATTCCGGCTTCACGCGCTATCACCTGCTCCCTCTGCATGGCTGGCAAATCCTGCTGGCTAAGGACGCCGCTTACCTGCTGGTTGTGACCATTTTGGTCCTACCGTTAGCTCCGCTATCGGGATTCGCGGCAGCCTTGATGGCATTGGCAGTGGGTCACAAGTCTTCGGTCGAACACCTAATCCCGCAGACCCGCTGGCGTTTCACCGGCGGAGCCAACATCACCACGGGGCTCCTGCAAATCTTCCTGATGTTCAGCGCAGGCACCTTGGTGGGACGAACCAGCAAGTTAATACTGCTACCATGCCTGGCAATCTGCGCTGGGTCCCTATGGTGGTATGGGCGCCGCCTGCAGCAACTGGAATAACTGAGACCTATCTCTTTTTGTAAGGTAATCGGTCTTACCGGCCTGTGATCGTAAGGGAGGCGGCAGGTCTCTCACTACGCAAACTGCTAGCTATTCCTCAAAACTCGATGTATTCTATTCATGCGCAGGATAGCCAATTGGAACTCCTGGCTCACTTCAACTCCTGCTAGAAGGAAATTTCGATGCTCAACAAGTTAGTTCTCGTCGCGCTGACGTTCGCCGGCGTCCCAGCAGCATGGTGTCAGCCCGCCCTCCAGCCGCCGTATTCCTCTAGCTACACACTTGTCTCGTTAGGACCCGGCGGACAGGAAGGCTTTGGGGCAATCACTTTCCTGAATCCGTCTACGCTCCTGCTGGGAAATGGAGAAGGTGGATTCATCTACTCAATTCCCGTGACTCGCGGCTCGAACGGCCACGTCACCAGCCTGGGGACGGCGACCCTATATGCGTCCGTCCAGGTCGACGCCGGGCTGGAAATAGGTCCAGGCGGTGTGCTCTTCGCCAGAGCCGAGGGATCAAGCACCCTATACGAGTTCTTGCCCGGTAGCATGAGCCCGAATCTCACCGTCAATTTGACAACCTACGGCGACCCAAGCGACGGCGTCGGAACGCTGCAGTTCGTGCCCTCCGGCTTTCCCGGGGCCGGTGTCCTAAAGATGCCCGACTTTGAAAGCGGGGCGTGGTACGACGTAGCGCTCGCCGCCAACGGCTCCGGTACGTACAATGTAACCGCTGTCACGGGCCCAAACGGTACGCCTAATCCTTACCCGCAGGGCATCTTCTATGTACCGCTGGGCAGCCCCCAGTTTTCTTCTCCCTCCGTCTTGGTGAACCAATACTATACTGGCCCCATCTGGGCGTATGCGGTCGATTCCGACGGGAACCCCATGGGAAGTGGCGCTCCGTTTATCGCTAGCGCCGGCCTAGAACCTTGGGGCGCCGCGTTCGATCCGCTGACCGGCGATATGTTTTTCACCACGTTTGATCCGTCCGATGTTTACGAAGTCCAGGGATTCTCCCCCGCCACCCTAACCGCCACTGCCGGCAATCCCCAATCGGCTATCATCGACCAGCAATTCGCGACTCCCCTAACTGTCACGCTAAACAATCCCTATGGCTCGCCCGTCAGTGGCGTCACGATTAACTTCGCCGCGCCGAGTTCCGGCCCAACCGCCGAACTCTCTGCCACCAGCGCCGTGACCGGAGCCGACGGGACCGCCAGCATAACAGCCAGCGCCAATAATACAGCTGGTTCCTACGCGGTCACGGCGTCACTATTCGGCTACTCCACTACTTTTTCACTCACCAATGTTGCCTTGCAGGGCGTGACCCTCGCTCCCACATCGGTCGTGGGCGGCAACTCAACCACTGCGAACACAGTCGCGCTTACCTCCGGCGCCCCGGCCGGCGGAACCACTGTCAGCTTGTCCAGTTCCGATCCCACCGTGGCCTCGGTTCCTGCCACAGTGACGGTAGCGGGCGGAATGACAACCTCGGTGCCCTTCACCATTTCCACGACGGCGGTGTCCACTTCCACTCATGTGACCATTACGGCCAGTATCGGAACCAGCCGGAAGACAGCGTCGCTCACCGTGAAGCCAGCCGCCTTGACCGCCGTAAGGCTGTCGCCCGCCAGCACAGTGGGCGGCAAGTCCACCACCGCCAATACCGTCACGCTAAACGGACAGGCCCCGGCAGGCGGCGCTGTCGTCATCCTGTTGAGCAGCGATCCCACGGTCGCCTCAGTGCCGGCTTCCGTCACGGTCGCAGCGGGCGCCACCGTGTCACCCACGTTTACCATAACGACCACCGCAGTCGCGACCCAAACTCCGGTAACTATTTCGGCGACTTATAACGAGATAACGAAGACGGCAACCTTAACCGTGAACTCGCCGGCTGTGGAGTCGTTACGATTGTCGCCAACCAGTGTGGTGGGCGGCCATTCCACCACCCACAATACCGTGACACTGAATGGTCCGGCGCCCACAGGCGGCGCGGCCGTTACGTTAACCAGCGGCGACCCTGCTGTTGCCTCGCCGCCTGCCACTGTTACGGTGACGGCCGGCGCCACATCCGCCACGTTCACCATCACCACCACGGCAGTGACTTCAACTACAGTGGTACCCATCACCGCCACTTTTGGCGGCGTGTCCAAAATGGCTAACCTGACCGTTACGCCATAGCCCGCCCACAAACAAATGGGCCACCCCGTGTCGGTGGCCCATTGTCGGATTTCTGGTTGGATTCGCCTTACGGCCTCAGTACATTCTCGGCCTGCAGGCCTTTGGGGCCACGCTTCACCTCGAACTCCACCTCCGCACCTTCTTCCAGGGATCGGTATCCGTTCATCTGGATCGCCGAGAAATGCACGAACACATCGTCGCCGTTCGAGCGCTGGATAAATCCATAGCCCTTTGCGGCGTTAAACCATTTCACAATACCTTTTTCTCTCACTGCTTTTAATTCTCCTAACTCTGGGTTAAACGCAATTCGCGACAAAACAACAAACTCTGTTGCTCGGGGGCTGAACGCTTTAACGATTTAAAACTTGCCAGTTAGTATCTCAAAATAGAAAGGCGCACCGCAACCAAAACTTCGACCTAAAGTACAGGCAGCACTAGGGCATCTCCCAGCCGAAGCTCCCGCACGACCGGAACACGGCATCGATCACTGCCATGTTATAGACCGAGTCCTCGATCGGTACTGGTACGGCCCCGCCCGTTCGGATCGCTTTCGAGAACGCATCGCCTTGAATCGTGTATTGATCGCAGATGGCAAACTCCTCGTAGCGGATGCCGCCTCCGAACAAGTCCGCGCCCGAATCGATGGCTATGCGGCAGGGCCGGTCATTCGGGGCATTGAACGGGATCTCAATCTCGATGCGTCCCCTGGTTCCAAAGAACTGCATCCGCTGATAAGGAACCAATTGCGTGCTGCAAGTGAAGATCGCATGGCCGCTGGGAAACTCCAGGATCGCCGACGTCAGGCGGTCTGTTTTCATATGGGGATCGAACTCCGCCGCGCCGCTGACTCTTACCGGTTCGGCGTCGAAAATGAAGCGCGAGGTGTTAATCGGATAACAGCCAATGTCCATTAATCCGCCACCGCCATATTCCGCAACGTTCCGGATATTCGCTGGATCGGCGTTGAAATAACTGAAATATCCGCTGATGGAACGCAGTTCGCCAATCTCACCGGAGCGAATCAATTCGCGCGTGCGAATCCATTGCGGATGCGTGCGTACCATGAACGCTTCGCCCATCTTTACGCCGGTCCGCTTCTCGACTTCCAGAAGGTACCGGGCTTCGTCGGCATTCAAGCCGATCGGTTTCTCGCACAACACGTGTTTGCCGGCTTCCGCGGCGCGGGTCGACCAAAGAACGTGCAGGTGATTCGGCAGCGGGTTGTAGATCGCCTCGATCTCCGGATCGGCTAGAAGTTCATCGTAGGAACCATAGTATTTCGGAATGCCAAGCTTGGCGGCGGCCTCTTGGGCCCGCTTAACGTCGCGCGATGCGATAGCGGCGATGGTCGAGAATTCGCCTTTCTGCATAGCGGGAATTACTTTCTTCACGGCAATTCCGGCCACGCCCAGAACGCCCCAACGAACTTTACCAGTGGAATTCAGCACTGCCGAGCATTCTATCGAACTCGAAACGCGATGGTATAGTGAGCCTTGGCTAACCCTGTTTTAGACATATTCGAGCGTAGCGGCGCCTATCTGCGCGGCCATTTCCGTCTCACCAGCGGCCTGCATAGTTCCGAATATCTACAATGCGCGCTGGTGTTGCAGCACCCGCCAGAGGCGGAACATTTCGGCCAGTTAATGGCGGACGAGTTTCGCAAGCTGGAGCCGGCCCTCAGCAGAGTCGTAGTGGTTTCACCAGCCATCGGAGGCCTGATCATCGGGCATGAAGTGGCGAGAGCTTTAGGGGCACGTTTCATCTTCACGGAACGCGGCCCGGATGGCAAAATGACGCTTCGCCGCGGCTTTCAGATCCAGCCCGGTGAAACAGCTGTCGTCGTGGAAGACGTAATCACCACCGGCGGCAGCACTCGCGAAGTGGTGGAGATTTGCCAGTCTGCCGGAGCGAGGACAATCGCCGCCGGTTCCATCATCGATCGCAGCGGAGGCAGCGCCGATGTAGGCGTGCCGCGGATCGCCCTAAAGACGATGCAAGTGGTGGCTTGGCAGGCCGGGGAATGCCCGTTGTGTCGGGAGGGTGTCCCGGTGGTGAAGCCCGGCTCCAGGCCCGCTGCCGTCCAGCCCTAGTCTCGTGGCCTACCGCCGCATCCGCATCGAATTGACCTACGATGGAACCGATTTCCACGGCTGGCAAGTGCAGCCGAATCTGCCGACCATACAAGGAACACTCGAAGCCATCCTGGCGGGAATAGAAGGCGAGCCGGTGTCGGTGGCTGGGTCCGGACGAACCGATGCCGGCGTTCACGCTCTCGCACAGGTTGCTGCGTTTTCAATAAGGAATCCAATTCCGGTTACGAATATGAGGCGGGCCATGAACCGCTTGTTGCCTCCCGACATTCGCATCATTCGCGTAGAGGAATTACACGAAGGCTTCCATCCCCGGTTCGATGCGAAAGCCAAGACCTATGAATACCGGATCTGCCGAGAGGAGATCGTGCCGCCTTTCGAGCGCCGGTACGTGTATCATCATCCCTACCCGTTGCGCGTGGAGTCGATGATCGCCGCCGCGCAGCTACTGGAAGGAGAACACGATTTCACCGCATTCGCCGCATCCGACGAACGCGACACCGAAGGGAAATCGAAAGTAAGGCGAGTCTATTCGTCCAGTCTTGAGCAACAGCCGGGCGGCCTGATTTACCGCGTCCGTGGCAGCGGTTTCCTGAAGCACATGGTACGCAACATCGTGGGAGTACTACTGGAAGCCGGCAAAGGCAATCTCGGCCACGATGAAATTTTGCGGAGGCTCGAACCCCGCTGCGCTATCCCTCCTGGACCCACCGCTCCCGCTCGTGGTTTGTTTCTGGTAAGCGTCGAGTACTGAGGATACAATGGGGTGCATGAAAGTCACCGTCAAAGTGGACTCCACCGTCTGCATCACCGCCGCCAACTGCGTCGGCGTGGCCCCGAAATTCTTCCACATCGGACAAGAATCCTACGTCGAAGTCCTAAATCGGGACGGCGCTGCCGAGGGCACCTTCTACGCTTACGAAGCCACCAAAGAGGAACTAGAACTCCTGGTCGAAGCGGCTGATTCCTGTCCTACGCAAGCGATCGAAGTACTCGAAGGCGAGTAAGCCCGGTCCAGTTTCCAGAAGCAATATATTCCAAAAAGCGGATTCAGTTCAAGGAATCGTTTGTTTTGTTTGACTAAATCCTGTATTCTCATGAATAAGTTCCCGGAATTCAGGTGGTCACTCAAATGCAATACAAGCGCAGGGAAAGGTTGGTGGCTATAAGTCTGCCCAGCCTGAGGGTGGCGGCTTGAGAGACATTAAAAGCCAGTTGATCGGCGCACTACTGTTCATTTTGACAGTAGCGGCAGTGAGTTGCGCCGTCATCAATTTCCGCCAACAGAGTCTCTTTCATCTGCCCGATGATGGGGTCACTTGGGTGGATCGGAAGGATGCCGTGGTCGCCCTGTTTGTCGAGCCCGGCAGTACTGGCGACAGGGCTGGATTGCGGGCCGGGGACCAGCTGCAGCAGATTCGGGGTGTGCCGGTACGCAAGTCTACAGAGGTGCCGGCCATCCTGAGTCGTTTCCCAGTCTGGACCGATCAACCCTACAGTGTGAAGCGGGACGGCGTCATGGTGCAGACGCCGGTGATCATCGCCGAAAGCATCCCCGACTCGGCCATCTACTACCAGTACGCGGTCGGGATTATCTATCTCCTCACCGGACTCTTCGTTTATTACCGCCGGGTAAACGCTCCGCGCGCGGTTCACTTCTTTATTCTGTGCCTGGCTTCTTTTATACTGTCGTGCTTCCATTACACTGGCAAACTGAACCCCTTCGATCAGATGATTTACTGGGGCAACGTCACTGCGGGACTGCTGGCGCCGACGGTGTTCCTGCATTTCTGCCTGGTGTTCCCGGAACGGCGCAAGTGGTACACGGCCTGGCATAGCGTCCTGATCTACATTCCCGCCGCGCTGATTCTCACCTTATATGCGTTGACGGCGCGCGGCATGATTTTGGTTGCGGCGCCTTTGATCGAAGTGCGCTGGTTCCTGGATCGCATCTGGCTGCTGTATTTGATCTGCACCTATTTTCTCGGGGCGGTGGCGCTGTTCCGGCAAAGCCAGGACGCCGAAGATGCCTTGGTCCGGCGTCAGCTCAAATATCTTCGGTATGGTGCGGTACTCGGGATTATTCCCTTCGCCTGCATTTACGCGATCCCCTACGTGCTGGGCGCCGCCCCCACGCATTATCAAAAGC
>Ga0302319_10024796_pt1 | contig 10641 bp, 7 predicted proteins | sample Bog_T0_2_FD_203319 | JGI IMG/M metagenome (GOLD analysis project Ga0302319, IMG submission 203319) | Peat permafrost microbial communities from Stordalen Mire near Abisko, Sweden - Bog_T0_2 | ecosystem: Environmental > Terrestrial > Soil > Wetlands > Peat | place: Sweden: Abisko, Stordalen Mire... | reverse complement strand
GTCTGTCATTCCCAAAGGGAGTCTGCCGTTGTTCTTGCCGTTCCCTTTCCCTCCGTCCATCCCCACAAAATCGAGTGCCCCACCCACGGCACGTTCTTGTTTTGGTGCCTTGAGTGGGTGCCACCAATGCCAGCCCGGTTCGTGCCTTTGCCCTTGTTTTTCTGTCTGTCATTCCCGCCAGGGAATCTGCTTCCCAACCCATGTGGATGTTTCATACTTAGTAAATACAAGCTAGTGACTCCTGGTTACCGCCTATAAATTCTTGAATAATTCTATTGACTTCCGCCCCCGGCTCCGGTAAACAAGTTCTTAGCAAAAATCCTCCCATCGCACCCGCAAAAAAGGATCGACAAACATGCCGAATGTGTGCCCCCCCCTAGCTACCGCGCGTCGCGCACAGATTTCAGGGCCATTTTGCATCGCAGCCTTCATCGCGACGCTAGCTCTTCCGGGAACGGCGACCGGTGCAACCGGTAGCTCTGCGCAGCCTCCCGTCACTGTCACCGCTAGAGTCGAAGGCGGCGGGGCATCCACCGAGAGTTTTGCCGCACAGCCAGGGATGGTGGGGCCGCAGTCGCACCGGACAACCGCCGGAGACCCCGACTCTATCACGCCCCTGATCAACACGCTTTCCAATCCAAATCTATTTTTCGTCGTGAACTTTGGGCAGCAGGTCGAGACCAACGTCTACGGCGACGCTGTGGAACAATTGGATAGTGCTTGCATCGTTTCTCCAGTGGCCGTAACCATCCAGTCCCCGCCCTCGTTTGGCAGCGCGACGATTGTGCATAGCACCTTGATCCCCTTTTCATCGGGGGCATGCGCGGGAGTTGTCCAAAACATCTACGCTGTTTACTACACTTGGAACGCCCACACCCCCACCACGACCACCGATTTCTTTGTAGTGAACGACCAAATCACAGAAAACTTTCCCGGCGGGTCCCTCACCTACATCGAACAATACGACGTCTACCCCCAGTTGATCGGCAAGAGCGCCGGCGACTGCTGCAACCATTCCGGAGGCGCCGGCGCTGGCGATCCCATCAATGTCTCCACCGGCAACGCCTTCGAGAAAATCACCGACTACGAAACCGCGGGGCAAAACAAGCTCAGCTTCATCCGTTACTACAACAGCCTCGCGCCTCCCACGTTTGCAAGCGAGCTCAACCCAAACTGGCGCTCCAACTACGACCGTTACCTGAATTTCGTTTCCAGCACCCTCATCCTGGCCGAGCGTCCCGACGGGCAAATGATCGAATTCAACCTCGTCGGCGGAACATGGACACCGGACCTCGATGAAGACTACACGCTCACCGAGTCCGGAACCACCTGGACCCTCACCGATCACGACGACACCGTCGAAACCTACTCGACCGTAAGCGCGACCGAAGCGATCCTCAACTCCATCGCTCTACGGAACGGCTACACGCAAAACCTCTCTTACAGCTCAGGAGTGCTGTCCACGGTTACCGACACCTACGGGCGTCAATTGTCGCTCACCTACGTGTATGGCGTTATCCTAAGCACAGTCACCACTCCCGACGGGCTGGTCATCACCTTCGGATACAACTCCAAAGGCAGACTTGCGTCCGCCTCTTACTCCACATCCCCCCCCACCTCGCAAACTTACCTCTACCAGAATTTCACCATTCCCAACGCTCCCACCTTGCTAACCTCCATCGTCGACGAAGACGGCAACACCTGGGAGAGCTGGACATACGATGCGTACTACAGGGCCATCACCAACGTCAGCGGCGCAGCGGCCAATTCCATCACCGTGGCTTATGGCGGCGCGCCCACGCCAAGCGCGGGAGCGGGCGCGGGCGGCGGCGTGGTCGGTCTCGGCAGCACGGTCATCAACGCCTTCGGCGTCGACGACACCTACACCTTCGCAGTCTTGCAGGATACGCCCAAGGTCACGAACATCTCTCGCGCCTCCACCACCACGACCGCCGCCGCATCTGAGTCCTTCACCTACGACGCCAACGCCTACCTGAATAGCCAAACCGACTGGAACGGCAACTTAACCAACTACGTAAACAACGCCCACGGCTCCCCCACCAGCATCACCGAAGCCTCGGGAAGTCCCGTCGCCCGCACCACCTCCATCGTCTACGACGGAACACACGTCCACCTGCCAGATTCCATCGCAACACCCGGCGTCACGGCATCCTATACATACGACTCCATCGGCGACGTACTCACAAACACCCTCACCGACACCACAACCCAGACCGTCCCCTATTCGACCGCCGGCACGGCCCGCACCTTCGCCTACACCTGGACCAACAGCCTTCTCGCCTCGGTCAAGAGTCCCCGCACCGACATCGCCGAGCTCACCTCCTATACCTACTCCTCCAGCGGCGCGCTCACTGCCGTCACCAACCCGCTCAGCCAAACGACCACCATCAGTTCCTCCTCCGGCGGCGGCTATCCGCTCACCGTCGTCGACCCCAACAGCGTCACAACCACGCTCACCTACGATCCACGGATGCGCCTCCTCTCTAGCAAAGTCTCAAGCCAGACCACCACCTACGGCTACGACAACGCCGGCAACCTCACCAGCGTCACCCAGCCCGATGGGTCCAAGCTTGCCTACGCCTACGACACCGCCCATCGCCCCACCACCACCACCGATCTCTTCGGCCAAAGCATCCTCCGCACCCTCGATGCACTCGGCGACGCCACAGCCATCAACGTCTTCAACGCCTCCAGCGCCGTCACCAGCACCCACTCCGGCGTCTTCGACGCGCTCGGCCGCATGACCTCCGACATCGGCGCATCCAGCCAAACTGCCACCTACACCCACGACCCCAACGGCAACACCTTGAGCGTCACCGACCAATCCAGCCACACCACCACCCGCGCCTTCGACGCTCTCAACCGCCTCACCACCGTCACCGACCCAGCCAGCGGCGTCACCTCGGCCACCTATGACGCCCACGACCGTCCACTCACCATCGCCAGCCCCAAAGGCGTCGTCACCAGCTACGTCTACGACGGCTTCGGCGACCTCATCCAGGAGTCGAACCCCAACACCGGCGCTACCGTCTACAACTACGACACCACCGGCAACCGCATCAAGCGCACCGCCGCCACCGCCGTCGTCACCAACTACAACTACGACGCTCTAGACCGCCTCAAAGGCGTCACCTATCCGGCAAACAGCTCCCTCGGCATCGCCTACTACTACGACCAATCCGGGCGCGGCGACGGCATTGGCCGCCTAACCTCCGTCGTCAGCCCAGCCGGATCGCTCTCCCGCTTCTTCGACGCTTACGGCAACCTCACCGCCGAGGCCCCAACCGGCGGCGCCTACACCTACTACAACTACGACGCGGCCAACCGCGTCAGCGCCATCCAATATCCCTCCGGCGCAACCGTCCGCTATACTCGGGACACCATGGGCCGCGTCACCGCCATCTCCGCCACACCCAGCGGCGGCACTGCCGCAACGGTCGTCTCCGGCGCAACCTACGAGCCCTTTGGCCCCTACACCGGCCTCACCTTCGGCAACAGCGTCGCCGAAACCCGCGCCTTCGACCAGGATTACCGCCTCACCTCCCTCGCCGACACGGGCTCTGCCACTCTCCTGAGCCGCACCTACGCCTACTACCCCACCAACAACATCCACACCATCGCCGACAACGTCACCTCCGCCAACAGCCAAAGCTTCACCTACGACGGCCTCAATCGCCTCACCCAGGCCGCCGGCGGCTACGGCGCCTTCGCCTGGACATACGGCCCAGACGGCGACCAGACCCAGCAGACCCTCGGCTCCGTCTCGACCACCTACGGCTACGCCACGGGCAACAACCTGCAAGCCACCGAGAGCGTCGCCGGCACAGTCGCCGAAACCTACGGCTACACCGCCGACGGGCGTCTGTCCACCATCGCCCCCGGGATCTCCTCCCCCTCCAGCTCGCTCATTACCTCGCTCTCCTACAACCAGGAGGGCCAACTCTCCGCCGTCAAATCCGGCTCCTCAGCACTCGCCACCTACACCTACGACGGCTTCGGCCAGCGGGCGGTCAAAACCCTCTCTGGCACAGTCGGCTCGCTCTACAAATACAGTCGTGGCGGCCTGCTTCTGGAAGAAGCCAACTCCTCCGGCGTGGCCCAGGCCGACTACATCTACTTCAATGGCCAGCCCATTGCCGTCCTCAACGGCAGCGAGCTCAACTTCCTCCACGATGACCACCTTGGGACTCCGCAACTGGCCACCAGCAGCACCCAATCCGTCGCATGGCAAGCCGCTTACCAGCCCTTTGGCGTGGCATCCGTGAGTGGAACCATCACCCAAAACGTTCGCCTACTTGGCCAGTTCTTCGACCTCGAATCCGGCTGGAACCATAATGGCTTCCGCTACTACATGCCATTTGTGGGCCGCTACCTTGAACCAGACCCGCTGGGCTTCGCGGGAAGCGGGGTTAACCTGTATGCGTACGCACTTAACAATCCACTGGGGCTAGTAGACCCAGCAGGCGAGGTTCCCTGCCTCAACATTAATAAGCTTGTGAATGCGATGGACACGAATGCCAACGGAAAGACAACGTCGGGAGGCCAGTGCGCCGGGGCCGTGAAGAGGGGCCTGGTTGCTGGCGGAATCAACGGGAATTCGCTTCACAACGGCCCACACAACTACGGACCGGGATTGCAAGACTTGGGATTCGTGCCTATTCCTTATGTGAAGGGACAAAAGTTTCTTCCCGGCGACGTCATGATATTCCAGCCGTGGCTGACAAAAGCAGGCGGAAACGGTCATATCCAGGTCTGGGACGGAACTCAGTGGGTTTCCGATTTCCTCCAGCCAATTATGAAGGACGGGTATCCAGGCCCCGGGTCAACTTATGAGTCTAACGACTCGCAGTACCAACTCTATAGGGACTACAACATTTGCCCTTAACTTCGGCTATCCGAACGGTCCGCCGGAAGCGGGAGAAACTTCCAGCGATGCGAAAAAATACGGTGCCGAGCGTCGAATCAGGGGCGCATCTGGAGCGAAGCGTTCAATGAAGGAAAAAACGTTGAAATTCATTTCGCTGTGCTTCTGCCTGACGCTGTCCGTCCCGCTCTTCGGTCAGGGCAGTGAGGCAGACAACAGCGCCAGTTCGTGTAAGGCATTCGTGGGCCAGTTCTACACTTGGTACCTGGAGAGGATATCAAAGGAGAAGTCCTTGCGTGCGTCCGATCTGGCCTTGAAGTACCGGCCATACTTATTTAGCGCTGAATTGGTTAGGCGGATTAAGGAAGACTCCGAGGCGCAGGTGAAAGCCGGTTCGGACCTTGTGTCCCTGGACGCCGATCCATTCGGTGGACCTGACGGCCTCGGCGACCGATATGTTATCGAGCGAGTCACAGTCAATGACGGTAAATGTCTTGCAGAAGTTCACGCGGTTTGGGGGGGGAAAGAGGACGAGTCCCCGGATGCGACCCCTGAACTCAAGCTAAACGGGGGCAAGTGGCTCTTTGTCAATTTCTACTACCCCAGCCCCACAAGCCCGGACTCGCAGGATCTGCTGTCGGAATTGCGGGCACTGAAGGAGATGAGGAAGCGGTCTCAGGCAGCTAAAGAGAAGAAACATCGAACAGAGTGACGCAAGAACTCGCACACCAATAGATTCGCTGCGTACAATTTCCCCCAACAGGCGCATAATGGACGAAAAGCCGCCGATCCGGCGGACCCCGCGAATCGTCGGCCAAAAGACGCCCCCCCGCCCCTGCAATTATTTTTCCCCCAGCTTGCGTGGAATTATTCCCCATTCAGGCATAATCAATCTAAGCAACCATCCGGCAGCATTCTCGCCAACCGCGTTTGCCCGCGAATTGGCTTCAAATGGCCGCAAAAAGCGCCCCAAAAACGACCAAAACACGGCAGGTAATCTACCTTTAAATTACCCATAATCAATACTTTACAGCTGATTCTAGAGCAAAAAAACCACCCCCCACCCCCCTCAGAGACGGCCGAGCCGCCCGATTTCTGCGCTCTCCAGCGAGTTGGTCAGGATGGTTTCTGCGGCGGAGACAAGGCTACGGAGGCTTCGGTTGCGAGAATCAGGAAGACGAATGTTTCCCGGAGATAGAGCTGGACGATGGAATCGGTGTGGGGGAGATAGCCGATGGAGGCATCCTGTCCTGTGCTCGGTTCGAAGTCCCCGCCTCGGGTGGTCAGCACGAACGCGCCTTTTGCGGCACAGGCGGGCGCCAAGTCCTTCCCCGCTTTTGGGAAGGCGGCAGGATAAATGCCGGCATGCTCTTGCCCACTGCATCTCCATCCCGATGGCACCCCGAGTTATACTCATTGGAATCCCGTACTTCGAGGAGGCAGGGGTGTCGCAGCAGACCCTTGGCACGGTGACCACCACCTACGGCTACGCCTCGGGCAACAACCTCCAGGCCACCGAAAGCGTGGGTGGCGCGCTCGCCGAAACCTACGGCTACACCGCCGACGGCAGCCTCGCCGCCGTCGACTCCGGCTCCGCCGCTCTCGCCACCTACACCTACGACGGCTTCGGCCAGCGCGCCCTCAAAACCACCTCCGGCGCAACGGGGTCCATCTACAAGTACAGCTTCAACGGCCAGCTCCTCGAAGAACAAAACTCCTCCGGCGTAGCGGAAGCCGACTACATCTACCTCAACGGCCAGCCCATCGCCGTCCTCAACGGAAGCACCCTGTACTTCCTCCATGACGACCACTTAGGCACCCCACAACTAGCCACCTCCACCACCCAATCCGTCACTTCGCAAGCCAACTACCAACCCTTCGGCGCGGCCTCGGTAACAGGCACCATCACCCAAAACCTCCGCCTCCCCGGCCAATTCTTCGACCAGGAATCCGGCTGGAACCATAACGGGTTTCGAGACTACATGCCATCAGCCGGGCGCTACCTCGAACCCGATCCCCTCGGATTCGCCGGAAGCGGGACCAATCTTTACGCATACGCGGGAAATAGCCCTGCGAACTTCACCGACCCATATGGGTTGAAACTTGTCGTAACCGGGGACCAAACTGATTATCAACTCGCGATCCAGTATCTGGAAGCCTCCCCAATCGCAAAGGCTATCATCATTGAACTTGAAAACGCCCAGGAGGTATACACAGTTGACCCCTTCAGCCTACCCCTGAAGGGGTCCCTTGCTTGGTCTCCTAACACAGTAGGAAACCAATATGAAAGAGCAAAGAGGGTCATCGATTGGGATCCACATGCAGCCCAACTATGCAGGTCGGGGGGAAAGCAATCCCCCGCACTTGGTTTGATTCACGAACTCTACCACGCCATCCAACAGCGACGTGGGCTACCATCCTATTTCGATCCAAAATTTGACACGAACTGGGAGCGAGACGACATTCTGGGACCAGAGACAGCCATCGCAAAGCTTCTCGGAGAAGGCACCAGGAATGATCACATGGGCGACTACTACTGGGTTCAATCTCCGACGGCAAGGTGACTCCGATGAACAGTCGATTTTGCCGCGGCATTGCGGCAGCTCTTGTTATCCTGACAATCGGAGGCGCGGCGCAGGGGCAGTCGAAATCAGCCCTCGACCTACTCACTCAGAGCGTAATCAGTGGGCGCATCGATAGGGTAATCGTCTATCAGGCAATCGGCGTCGACACAAATCACCAAATGGCTCCCCAGAGCTTGACGCTTTACTATACCCAGAAACTCGAATATCGCATTGAAAACCAAAGGCAAAGAGACAGCTTAGTCGCGATGCTGAAATCGACAACTGTAGCACCGTCTGACCGCGGCGCCGATGTTCGAGCAGGGATAATCTTCATTGAATCCGACCATGGACGAGGTTCGCCACCTGACACAGGCAAGAGGTACGGGATATTCTGCGATGAATTCGGCAAATTTGGCTACATGGGTGAGATTGGAAAAGACTGGCAACATTCTGGGGGGCCAGGGAACGGAATCTCTATCAACGGGGCCATGTTGTCATTCATATCCCGCCTCTTTTATCGTGCCGATCGCTAGTCGGCTCGACACGGGGGTTCAATCCTTAGGCGGGTGGCCCACCTGGGACAATGCCCTTCCTGCCCTAACCACAATACTGGGTGCCCCATCCTACCCCGGTTTTGGGTAGGGTGGGCCGCCACAAAAGCCAGTCCGGTTCTTGCCTTTGTTCTTTCTGTCCCGGGGAAGCCCGCCAGTCCTGCCAAGCGCCGCCTTGCATATAATTACCGTCCGCTCAGGCATAATCGAATCAGACCAACCAGCGCCCGCATCCCAGCCAGCCCACCCCGGCACAGGGTGCGCATAGCGCGCGTAAAAGTGCACAAAAGCGCACCTTAACCGCCATGTGACCACCACCTAACCAACCCCGAATCATAGCTTTCCAGCCAATACTTAACGCAAGTAGGCCACCCCCCCCTTGCCGCAAATCGCTCGCGTTTCGGCGGAATTGGCATCTTCAGTTCATGCAATCGCCCTGACCCGCTTGGGTTGCGCCGAACAGGCATTGGCTGAATATGATTGAATAGTAAGAATGGCAATTCCCCGGAAAATGACGGCGCGCGGACGCGCCATCGCCGCCTCGCGCAAGGTGCGCGAACTGGCGCTGGTGGCCAAAGCCCTGGCCACGACCGGCCATCCTGTGATGGCGCAGATCGTTCCAGCCCGCTTCTGCAACCTCTCCTGCGGCTACTGCAACGAGTACGACAAAGTCTCCAAGCCCGTCTCGCTCGAAGAGATGGAGCGCCGCATCGACCACCTCGGCCGCCTCGGCACCAGCATCATCACCATCTCCGGCGGCGAACCGCTGACCCATCCGGAGTTGGACGGCGTCATCCGCCGCATGAGAAGAGTAGGCGCCATGGCCGGCATGATCACCAACGGCTACCTGCTCAACGCCGATCGCATCGAGCGGCTGAACCAGGCCGGCCTGGACCATTTACAGATTTCGATCGACAACCTAGAACCGGACGAAGTCTCGAAGAAGAGCCTGAAAGTGCTCGACAAAAAGCTCGAAATGCTCGCCGAGCACGCCGAGTTCCACGTGAACATCAACTCCGTCGTGGGCGGTGGCATCAAGGACCCCAACGACGCCCTGGTCATCAGCAAGCGCGCACTGGAGCTGGGCTTCAGCAACACCATCGGCATCATCCACGATGGCAGCGGGCAACTGAAGCCGCTGCTGCCCGAAGAAGCGAAGATCTACTTCGAGGTGCGCAACCTGGAGCGCCGCAACTACTCCCGCTTCAACAAATTCCAGGAAGCCATCGCCCAGGGCAAGCCCAACGACTGGCGCTGCCGGGCCGGCTCGCGCTACCTGTACATCTGCGAAGACGGCCTGGTGCACTACTGCTCGCAGCAGCGCGGCTTCCCCGGCGTCCCCGTCGCCGAATACACCACCGGGGACGTAAAGCGCGAGTTTCTCACCGCCAAAAGCTGCGCGCCCAACTGCACCATCAGTTGCGTCCACCAGATCAGCTACATCGACCACTGGCGCGCGCCGCAGACGCGGACAATTTCCCCTGGCGGCTCGCACGGGAAAGCCGCGCCGGAACTGGTGACCATTCGGGGAGTCCAGTAATCCAGAAGGAACGCCTCGACTACTTCGACGCGCGCGTATCGGCAAGCGCCTGGTCGATGAGCTGGTAGAGCTTGGTGCGATCCACAACTTCCACGAACGGCGCACCCTTTGAATTGCTGGTGGCGACCCAGATGGTCGGCGTATGCTCGATGCCCACGCGCTGGCCGAGTGCGTAGTCGGCCTTGACCGCGGCGGCCAGGGAGCCTTGTGGGTCAACTGCAAACGGCAGCGCAATCTTACGGTCGGCGGCGAACTTTTCGGTAAAGGCGCGCAGCACATCCTGCGAAGTGATGGAGGGCTGGCTGGCAAACACGATGTCGCGGTACTCGTCGCCCAGCTTCTTGCTCTTGGTGTCGAACCAGCGCGCATTCACCGCGGCCTGGAAACTCCAGGGGTGGAAGGGCAGTGGAAAGTCGTGGCGCACCCAAGGAATGCCATATTTCAGCGCAGCGTCATGGAGCAGCGGATTGGCGCGGGCGCAATCGGGGCACTCCATGTCTTCAAACTCGATGATGGCGACCCGAGCGCCCGCCGGCGGACGGATGGCCGACGGGTCGTGGACCTGCGTGGTCGGCGCGGGGTTGCCGAACTGAGCCTGGGCGCCGGCGGCGGCAAACGTGACGACAGCGAGCGCTGCCGTAGGCAAAAAAAGGCGGAAAGCGGTGTGAGAGAAGCGCTGCATAGTATTTTGGACGTTGTCCTCGCGTTTATTGTAACGGGATGCGGCTCGGAATGCGGGATTTTCTATCGGTAGAGGTGGTCGGTGCCGTCCCGCTCCCGTTTGCGCGCCGCCATCCAGCGCTTCCACTTGTAGTCGGCGAAGAGCGACAGACCAAGGAAGAGCAGGACGGCGAGAACAATAAGGGCTTTCATCTCTGGAGATAGATTAATTCAGGAAGCGCCTCGGTCACGCTTGAACAGCACTCAGTTCTTTCGTCCTCGCCTGCGGCCCACGCTCCCCAAAATCGTACTCGGCCACCACGGGGCCCATTCTCAGCAATCCGGCCGGCGCGTCCATTTTGTCCATAGCCAGCTCGATCAGCGTCATTTGCTCCGCGTTTCCCGCATCGACCAGCGCCCGCTCCAACTCAAGCTCGTTGC
>Ga0302319_10024795_pt1 | contig 10642 bp, 8 predicted proteins | sample Bog_T0_2_FD_203319 | JGI IMG/M metagenome (GOLD analysis project Ga0302319, IMG submission 203319) | Peat permafrost microbial communities from Stordalen Mire near Abisko, Sweden - Bog_T0_2 | ecosystem: Environmental > Terrestrial > Soil > Wetlands > Peat | place: Sweden: Abisko, Stordalen Mire... | reverse complement strand
GACATCAAAAAGAACACCAGCAGAAGCACCAGCGGATGCCCCAGGAGCCAGAGCAGGATCCCAAGCATGCCGACCACAGCCGGGCCGCCCGCCGCCGCGCCGGGGCCGCCTGGGCCTCCGGCGTCCTGTCCGCTTGCGGCGTCCGAAGCGGAGGCCCCGTCATCCTCCTTGGCCAGCGGATCCTGGGGATCCAGGACGGCCGTGATCGCCGCGGCGCCCGCCAGCAGGGCCCCGTCGGCGTCGCCCTCCCGCAGGCGGGGCGCCATGGCGTCGGCGATGATCCGGTGGCAGACCACGTCCGGAAGCTGCCCTTCGAGGCGCGAACCGACCTCGATGCGCAGCTTGTGTTCGGCCGGGGCAACCAGCAACAGGACGCCGTTGGAAGCGTCCTTGCTGCCCAGGGCCCAGGCTCGGGCGACCTGGATTGAGATGTCCTCGATGGGCCGGTCGCCCAGCGACGGAAGGGTGAGGATGGCAAGCTGGAAACGCCCTGCCTGCCATTGGCGCCGCAGCTCGGCGTCGATCCGCTGGCCCGCCCCCGGGGAAAGCATGCCCGCCAGGTCGGTCACCGGGTCCGCGGGCGTGCGGGGCACGCCCTGGGGCCAGGGGTCCGCGGCTGCGCCGGACTGGAGCGGCCCTGAAAGCCCCAGGGCGAGGCCCAGGGCCAGGCTCCAGCCCAGCCGGCATGCCGCCGTCTTCACGTCAGAACTTCACTTCAGGGGCCTTTTCGTCCGCCTTCTTCTCGTCCGAGTCCAGGTCCCACTGGGGCAACTTCTCATAGTGGAAGAACCAGCTGTTGACCAGGCTGGTCGGGAACACGGTCACCAGGTCGTTGAACCCCTGGATGCTTCCGATGAGGTCCTGGCGGGCGATCTTGATGCGGTTCTCGGTGCCTTCGAGCTGGGCCTGCAGGTCAAGGAACGCCTCGTTGGCCTTCAGGTTCGGGTAGTTCTCGGTGACCATCATCAGGCGCCCCAGGGCCTGGCTGAGCTGGCCCTGGGCCCCTTGGTAGGCGCGCAGCTGCTCCGGGGTGGAATGGCTGGGATCCAGGGTGATGCTGGTGGCCCGCGCGCGCGCGCTCACGACCGCGTCCAGGGTCTCCTTTTCGTGCTTGGCGTTGCCGGACACGGCGCCGATGAGCTGGGGCACCAGGTCGGCCCGGCGCTTGTATTCGCTCGTCAGGTTCGCGGTCTTGGCCTCGACATCGTTCTTGGCGCGGGGGATCGCTTGGACGCCGCAGCCCGACACGAGGGCGGCGAGGGCCAGGGGGAGCAGCAGGCGCAGGGGCTTCATCCGGTTCTCCAGGGTCTAAGGTTGGGCTGTTTTTCGGGGTCGGGTCCTTGGTCGGGCATTCTAACCCCATTCCCGGCGTGGAGGTATGCTTTACTCTGAAAGGGTCTTGTCGATTTATCGAAAAATGATAAAATTTGCCCACTCTTAGCGTCCCTTCATCGCCTTCTCTGTTGCCCGCATGGCCTCCCTGATACAAGTCAACCCGAAGGTTTTGCCGCCCCTTGATCCTGGATTCCGCCCTGCATACCTGGGAAACCTCCATTTTGAGGACGCCTGCCGCCGCTCCGGAGCCGGTGTGCCGCTGGTCTTTGCCGTGGAAGCCTCCGGGGGCAGCGTGACGCGCTATGCGACCGTGGCCTTTGCCGAAGGGCATCCCCAGGCGGGCGAGAACCTGGCCTACGCGGAACGCATCGTCAAATTCCTGCTGTGGGCCCGCGGAGGCTGGAAAGTCAGCGTGGCCGGCCCGAAGTCCGTGGCCGTCCATCTCGCCAAGGCCTATGCGCCCGGGGGCGAACGCGCCTTTGACGCCGAATTCATGGCCCGGGTCTATGAGAAGAAGGCCTTCAAGGTGGAGCACCGCCCCCTGACGTCGCTGCCCAAGGCCCGCGACACGGCCAAGCCCGTGGGGCGGCACCTCGACGGCTGCCGCATCGGCTTTGACGCCGGCGGCTCGGACCGCAAGGTCGCGGCCGTGGTCAACGGCAAGGAAGTCTTCGCCACCGAGACCGTGTGGCACCCCAAGGTGACGGCGGACCCGCAGTACCACATCGACGGAGTCAACGACAGCATCCGCCAGGCAGCCGCCCACCTGCCGCGCATCGACGCCATCGGGGTCAGTTCGGCGGGCGTGTACGTCGACAACCGCTGCATGGTCGCCAGCCTGTTCCGCAAGGTCCCGCCGAGGCAGTTCGACGCCAAGATCAAGGACATCTACGTCAACCTGTCGAAGCAGTGGGGGGGCGTGCCCGTCGAGGTCGCCAACGACGGCGACGTCACGGCGCTGGCCGGGGCCATGAGCCTGAAGGACCATTCGGTGCTCGGCATCGCCATGGGCACCAGCCAGGCCGTGGGCTACGTCGACCGGCGCGGCCGCATCACGGGCTGGCTCAATGAGCTGGCCTTCGCCCCGGTCGACTACCAGGCCGCGGCGCCGCGGGACTCCGAATGGAGCGGCGACGCCGGCACCGGCGTCCTCTATTTCAGCCAGGACGCGGTCATCCGCCTCGCCGCAGGCCTGGGCTTCGCCTTCGGGGCCAAGGACAGCCCGGGCGAGAAGCTCAAGGCCGTGCAGACGGCCTTCAAGGAGGGCCGCAAGGACCTCGGCCGCATCTTCGAAAGCATCGGCGTCTACCTCGGCTACGCCGTCCTGCAGTACGAGCGATTCTACCCCGTCAGGCACGTCCTGCTGCTGGGCCGCGTCACCAGCGGCAAGGGCGGGGACCTGGTGCTGGAGGCCGCCCGCAGGGTGCTGCAGGCCGAGGATCCGGCCGCGGCGGCGCGCATCACCCTGCACGTGCCCGACGAGGCCACCCGACGGGTGGGGCAGGCCATCGCCGCGGCGTCCCTGCCGGCGCTGGCCAGGAAGGCGACGGCCGTGAAGCGCGGGCTGGCCGCCGCCCGGAAAGCGCCCACGAAGAAGGCGCCCGCGAAGAAAGCGCCCGCGAAGAAGGCGCCCGCGAAGAAGGCGCCCGCGAAGAAGGCGGCGGCCGTTATAGCGCAGGGCAGGAAGGCTCCGGCCCGCGGCGGGAGGCGGCCATGAAGCTGTCCAGCCCCCACGCCGACGTGTATGTGCCCTCGGGCGAAGCCCTGCCGCAGGCCCTGGAACGGGCCACCCTGCTGGGCGTTTCGGCCCACCAGGACGACCTCGAGTTCATGGCCTACCACGCCATCCTGAGGGGCTTCAGCGCCCCGGAGGAGGCCTTCGGGGGCGTGGTGGTGACCAATGGCTCCGGCAGCGCCCGGGACAGCTTCTACAAGGACTACAGCGACGCGGACATGGTGCAGGTGCGCCGCAAGGAGCAGCGCAAGGCCGCTTTTGTCGGCGAGTACGCGTTCCAGCTGCAGCTGGACCACCCTTCCTCCTCCGTGAAGGACCCCGCCGCAGGCCTCGTGGTCGACGACCTCGAGGCCGTGCTGCGGGCGTCCCGGCCCCGCGAGGTCTACACCCACAATCTCGCCGACAAGCACGACACCCACGTGGCGGTGCTGCTGAAGCTGGTCGCGGCGATCCGCCGGCTGCCGCCCGAGCTGCGCCCGCAGCGCCTGGTCGGCTGCGAGGTGTGGCGGGACCTGGACTGGCTCAACGACCGGGACAAGGTGCTCATGCCGCTGGACGGGCACGAGAACCTGGGCGACGCCCTGATGGGGGTCTTCGACAGCCAGATCTGCGGGGGCAAGCGCTACGACCTGGCCACCCGCGGCCGGCGCCGGGCCCACGCGACCTACTTCGAAAGCCACGCCACCGACAAGACCGAGAACCTCAGCTTCGGCATGGACCTGACGCCGCTGATCGCGGACGGCGGGTCCTCGCCGCAGGCGCTGTACGGCCGCTATCTGGACGGCTTCAGGGACGAGGTCCTGGGGCGGCTCAACAAGCTCACCGGCGCCTGAGCCGGGGCCCCGCGGCCGCAAGGCACGGGGCGGGCAAGGGCGCCGCGGCCGGACCCGGCGGTCCGGCTAACGGCAGAACGGGGCGCGCCGGCGCGCCCCAACGTGGAGGGAAACGATGAGCAAGGTGACCAAGAAGTCCCCGGCGAAGTCGGCGGGTGCCCAGCCTGCCGCGGCCCAGGCCTCCAAAGCCCAGGCCTCCAAAGCCCAGGCCCCCAAGGCTCCGGCGGCCAAGGCCCTCAGCGCGGCCGCGGCCGCGCAGCAGCGGCCCTCGGCCAGCCACAAAAACAAGCAGCTCGACAGCCTGCTGGTGGAAAAGCGCCTGTTCAAGCCCTCCGCGGCCTTCGTCCGCCAGGCCAACGCCAACGACCCGAAGATCTGGGCCAAGGCGGCCAAGGATCCCGACAAGTATTGGGCCTCGTGGGCCCGCCAGCTGAGCTGGTTCAAGCCCTTCACCTCGGTGCGCTCGGGCAAGATCGGCTCCGCCCGCTGGTTCGAGGGCGGCAAGATCAACGCCTGCTACAACGCCCTGGACCGCCACCTCGAGGGGCCCCGCCGCTGGAAGACGGCGCTGCTGTGGGTCGGCGAGGACCAGAAGCACCGGGCGATCACCTACTACGAGATGCGCGAGGAGGCCGCGCGCGTCGGCAACATGCTCAAGAAGCTGGGGGTGAAGAAGGGCGACCGCGTGGCCATCTATATGGGAATGGTCCCCGAGCTGCCCATCGCGGTGCTGGCCTGCGCCCGCATCGGCGCCATCCATTCGGTGATCTTCGGCGGCTTCTCGGCCAGCTCGATCCGCGATCGGGTGAACGACATGCAGGCCAAGGTTCTGGTCTGCGCCGACGGCGCCCGGCGCAAGGGCGCCGTGGTGGACCTGAAGAAGGCCGTCGACGACGCCCTGGCCGACGAGAGCTGCCCCAGCCTCAAGCACGTGCTGGTGCTCGAGCACGCCGGCAACCCCATCCACTGGGAACGCGACCGGGACGTGTCCTGGCGCGCGCTGGCCAAGGAGACCGGAACCGACTGCCCCTGCGAGCCCATGGACAGCGAGGACACGCTGTTCCTGCTCTACACCAGCGGATCCACCGGCAAGCCCAAGGGGATCCAGCACAGCACGGCCGGCTACCTCACCGGGACGATGGCCACTTCGAAGTGGGTCTTCGACCTCAAGGAGGACGACCTCTACTGGTGCACCGCCGACCTGGGCTGGATCACCGGGCACAGCTACCTCGCATACGGGCCCTTCCTCAACGGGGCCACCTGCTTCGTCTACGAGTCGACGCCCGACTATCCCGAGCGCGACGTGTTCTGGCGCCTGATCGAGCGCTGGGGGGTCACGGTCTTCTACACCGCGCCCACCAGCATCAGGGCCTACATGCAGTGGGGCGACGAGCTCATCGACCGCTACGCCCTCAAGAGCCTGAGGCTGCTGGGCAGCGTGGGTGAACCCATCAACCCCGAGGCCTGGATGTGGTACCAGGAGCACGTGGGCAAGAACCGCTGCCCCATCGTCGACACCTGGTGGCAGACCGAGACCGGGTCCATCATGATCACGCCCCTGCCCGGGCTGGTGCCGACCAAGCCCGGGTCGGCCACCAAGGCTTTCCCCGGGACCTTCCCCGAGGTGGTGGACGACAACGGCAAGACCATCAAGGAAGGCGCCGGCTACCTGGTGTACCGCCAGCCCTGGCCCAGCATGATGCGCGGCATCTGGGGCGACCCCAAGCGCTTCCAGGAGACCTACTTCTCCCGTTTCGAGGGCGCCTACTTCGCCGGCGACGCCGCCCGCCTGGACAAGGACGGCTACCTCTGGCTCATGGGCCGGGTCGATGACGTGGTCAACGTGTCGGGGCACCGCATCGGCACCATGGAGGTCGAGTCCGCTCTGGTGGACCACCCGGCCGTGGCCGAGGCCGCGGTGATCGGCCGCCACGACGAGCTCAAGGGCCAGGCCCTGGCGGCCTTCGTCATCCTCAAGGGCGGCCATGTGCCCACCGACGCGATGCGCAAGGAGCTCCGGGAGCATGTGGGCAAGATCATCGGCCCCATCGCCAAGCCCGACGACGTGATCCTGACCCCCGGCCTGCCCAAGACCCGCTCCGGCAAGATCATGCGGCGCCTGCTGCGCGACGTGGCCGAGGACCGCGCCCTGGGCGACGTCACCACCCTCAACGACCCAACCGTTGTGGACCACATCAAGACCGAGTACGCCAGGCTCAAGGCCGGACGCTAGCCTGCCCCCAGCAAACCTCCACCGTGGGGGGGCGCCCTCCCCCCTCGCGGCCCTGAAAGGAAGACCATGCCCGCCGAAGTGATGCACTCCGAAATCGTCCAGCAGCCTTCCGTCTGCGCCGACCTGCTCCGCCGCGAGGAGCCGGGCCTGGCCGCCATCGTCAAGCGCCTGAAGGCCAGGCCCCCGCGGGGCATCGTGCTGGCCGCCCGCGGCAGCTCGGACCACGCCGCCGTTTACGGGCGCTACCTGCTGGAGCACCTGACCGGCGTGCCCGTGTCGCTGGCCGCCCCCTCGCTGGTGACGCTGTACAAGGCCAGGCCGAACTACAAGGATTACCTGGTCATCGGCGTGTCCCAGTCCGGCCAGGGCCCGGACATCAACGCGGTCATCAAGCTGGCCTCGGCCCAGGGCGCCCTGACCATCGGCATCACCAACGACCCCAAGTCGGGCCTGGCCAAGGCAAGCAGGCACGTGCTGCACCTGGGCGCCGAAAAGGAACAGGCGGTCGCGGCCACCAAGACCTTCACCACCGAACTGGCAGGCCTGGCCCTGCTGGGCGTGCTGTGGGGCGGCGACAGGCGCCTGCGCTCGGCGCTGCAGGCGGTCCCCGAAGCCATGGCCGGGGTGCTGGCCCAAACCGAGGCGCCCGTGCGCGCCGTGGCCCGCAGGCTGAAGGCGCTGAAGTCCTGCGTCGTGGTCGGCCGGGGCTACCAGATGGGTGTGGCCCACGAGATGGGGCTGAAGATGAAGGAATGCGCCGGGGTCCCGGCGCTCAGCTACAGCGTGGCGGACTTCGCCCACGGCCCGGTGTCCCTGGCCACGAAGGGTTTTCCGGTCTTTTACGTGAGCGCCCCGGGCGTGCTCGAGTCCGAGAGCGCCCTGACCACCGTGGACTTCCTGGCCCGCGGCGCGCGGGTCTTCCGCGTGGGCCTGAGGGACAAGCTGGTCGGAGGGCTCAAGAAGAACCCGGACCTGGACCTCAGCATGCTTGCCGACGCCTCCGTGCCCGAGTGCCTCAGCCCCCTGCTGACCATCCTGCCCGGCCAGTGGTTCGCCTACTACAACGCCATCGCCCGCGGCCTGGACCCGGCCAATCCCAAGGGCCTGAAGAAGGTCACCAAGACGAAATAGTGTCCTCGCAAGGGACTGTGGCGTGTCGTACACTGGTCGGGTTGCTTTACCCCAACCCCATGGAGGTGGTGGAATGAAGTTCCTTGGAATGGTGATGGCCGGAGCCCTGTTGCTGGCCCCGGCGCTGGCGATGGCCGACGACGACCCCTACGCCGGATGGACCGACCAGCAGCTCAAGGTCAAGATCGCCCAGCTGCAGCGTGAAAACGCGGACCTCAAGGGCAAGCTTGCCGGCGCCCCCGCCGGCGGAGCCGTCGCCGCGGCACCCAAGGCCACTGCGGACCTCCTGTTGGACGATTTTGAGGGCTCGGTCGCCTCCAACGGCCAGACTTGGTGGACGGGCAGCGACACCAATAACTTGGGCACCACGCTCCAGCCCCAGCCGTTCGCCCCCGAAAAGGGCGGCGATTCGGTCAGCCCCGGGCACAGCGGCCGCATCCATGGGCACCTGGGCAAGCAGGAGGCTCCCTGGCCCTGGGCCAACATGACCCTGACCCTGTCCAACCCCGACATCCGGGGCTACAGCGCCCTGCGTTTCTGGGTCAAGGGCGACGGCGGCCATTACCGCGTCCAGCTGTGCCGCGGCGCGGTGAAGGATTTCGCCTACCATGCCGCCGAGTTCGACGCCCCCTCGGGCTGGACCCTGGTGACCCTGCCCCTGGCCTCGTTCAGCCAGCCCAGCTGGGGCGCCCAGGTCCCCGGGGACTTCAAGGACGTGGAAAAGATCAGCTTTATGCCCACGGCCGGGGACAAGGATTACGACTTCAGCATTGATGACGTGACCCTGGCGAAATAGCGGCAAAACCCACAAGGCTCCCGCCTGCGTAAAGCAGGCGGGAGCCTTTGTTTTATCCGCCGCCCAAGGGCGGACGCCCAAGAGGGAAGCCATGGCCATGGATTTCGCCCGTTACAAGAAGATGAATGACGACAAGGAGAACTTCCGGGAGCTGGAAGGCGCCACAGTGGACCATGTCTACCACAACGACGCCTGCGGGGACGGCTACCACATCTACCTCAAGGTCGACGCCCAGGGGGTCATCCAGGACGCCAGCTACACCACCACGGGCTGCGGATTCGGCCTGGCCGCGCTGGCCGTCGCCACCCGGCTGGTGAAGGGCAGGACCCTGGAGGAGGCCGAGCGCCTCAGCCCGGAGGACATTGAGGCCGATTTTGAGTTTCCCGAGCGCCGCCGCAACTATCCGGCCACCGCCGTCGAGGCCCTGCGCCAGACCCTTGCCCTGGCCCGCGGGCAACGGCCCGGCCTTTAGGCCCGCTCCAGGCGCCTTCTTGCCCCCTTTTTCGGACCTGTCCAGCGGGTGGATTTTCGGCTTTTTTGGGTTAAACTGGCCCCCGCTTTTGCGCGTGCGCGCAAAAAAGACATGGAACCAAAGGCTTTTTCCGCCCGTCTGGTAGGCATGGCCCGTTGGATCTTCGCATTCCTGATCGCGTCGCTTCCGGCCCTGGCTTGGTCCGGGAACTTCGACCTGAACGCAGCCGTCGACCGCAATGAGCTTGAGCTGGGCGAGACCCTGCAGTTCACCCTCAGCCTCACCGTCCACGGAAATCTGACGTTCCAGCCGGCGGTGGCCCAGCCGAGCTTCGACGGCTTCGATGCCCAGGGTCCCTATCCGAGCTACAGCAGCATCTACATCAACGGGGTCCCCACCATCACCTCCACCTGGGTGTGGCAGCTCGAGGCCAAGAAGTCCGGGCGCCTCGTGCTGGGGCCCTTCCATGCCACGGCCAAGGACGCGCTCAACGGCAACATCGACCGCGCCACCCAACCCATCGTCATCACGGTACGGCGCCCCCAGGGGCTCAACTACCCGACCGCAGCCCCGGACGCCCAGGCCCCGGCGCCGGTGGACGGCAGCCTGCGGGACATCAAGCCGGATCGGGAGCTGCCCTGGGTTCCCCTGGCGGAAGCCTTCGGCGCCCTGGTCGGCCTGCTCGGCCTGCTGGCCTTCGTGGCCTGGAGCAATCCGCCCAAGGTGGTCGAGGAGCCCATGCCCGCGGACCCGGCCCAGGCCGCGGTCCTGCGCCTGGACCGCGCCCTGCAGGCCCTGGCGGTCAGCGCGGACGGGCGCGCCTATGCCGTGGCCGTGGGCGAGGCCCTGCGCCAGTACCTGCGCCAGAGGCTCGGCCTGCGTCCGGGGCTGACCCTGGGCGAGGCGGTGCGCGCCCTTCGCCAGGAGGCGCCTCAGGTGCGCCCGCGCGAGGTGCCGGCCCTGCGCCAGCGCCTCGAGATGCTGCTCTACGGCGGCTCCGCCTTCACCGAGGAGGACCGCGGCTTCGTGGACCTGGGTGCCCGCGAGCTCATCCGGGGGCTGGAGTCGGCCCGCAGGCTCAGCCCGGACCAGGCCGCCCTGCAGAAGGCCCTGGAGCGCATGGCCGAGCTGTGGAAACAGCCCAGCCAGGCCAAGAGCGCCTGGATGGGCATGCGCTCGGCGGTGCAGGCCCACCTGCGCAGCGCCTGCGGGCCGGGCTGGCGCACCCTGCCCCGTCCCCGCCTTGCCGCGGCGCTCGGGACCCTCGACGCCCCCGAGCTTCTGCGCAGCCTGGACCTGGTCTTTTCGGACAAGCCGCCGCGGGGGGCCGATCCCGGGGAACTGGCCCGGCGCCTGCTGCGCCTGGCCCAGGCCGTGGATTCCGTCGACAAGGGGCTGCTGCTGGAACGCGGCGGCGGGCCCGGCGACGGCGAAGACGAACCAGCACCCGAGGATGAAGGAGACCAGTGATGGTGACCGAAAAGAAGAACCTGAGCGGCAAGGCCAAGGAGCTGCGCGACGCCTACGCGGCCCTGATCGAGGACATGGAGACCATCGTCGTCGGCCAGAGGGAGCTGCTCGACAGCCTGGCCCTGGGCACGTTGACGGGGGGGCACGTCCTCATCGAGGGCCTGCCCGGCCTGGCCAAGACCCTGGCCGTGCGCAGCTTCGCCGTGCGCCTGGCGGCGGTGTTCAGCCGCATCCAGTTCACCCCGGACCTGCTGCCGGCCGATCTGGTGGGCACGCGCATTTACAACGCCAAATCCGGCGAGTTCACGGTGGCCAAGGGCCCCCTCTTCGCCAACATCGTGCTGGCGGACGAGGTCAACCGCGCCCCGGCCAAGGTGCAGAGCGCGCTGCTGCAGGCCATGCAGGAGCGCCGCATCACCATCGGGGGCGAGACCTTCGAGCTGGCCGAGCCCTTTCTGGTGCTGGCCACCCAGAACCCGGTCGAGACCGAGGGCACCTACAGCCTGCCCGAGGCCCAGGTGGACCGCTTTCTGTTCAAGGTGATCGTGGGCTATCCCACCCCGGCCGAGGAGATGCAGATCCTCGAGCGCGCCGAGGGCCTGGAGATCAAGGACGATCCCAAGCCGCTGCTGAAGCC
>Ga0302319_10024793_pt1 | contig 10642 bp, 7 predicted proteins | sample Bog_T0_2_FD_203319 | JGI IMG/M metagenome (GOLD analysis project Ga0302319, IMG submission 203319) | Peat permafrost microbial communities from Stordalen Mire near Abisko, Sweden - Bog_T0_2 | ecosystem: Environmental > Terrestrial > Soil > Wetlands > Peat | place: Sweden: Abisko, Stordalen Mire... | reverse complement strand
CCGGTGCCCAGCGTCATGCCGGAAATAACGTCGGAGATCGAGCCGACCGTCTTGAGCAGGCCCCAGAACGTTCCGAGCAGGCCGAGAAAGATCAGCAGCCCCGTCATGTAGCGCGACAGCTCGCGGCTTTCGTCCAGCCGCGAGGCGATGCCGTCCAGCAGGCTGCGCATCGCGGTGGTGGACAGCGTGAACCGCCCCGAATTGCGTGCATTGTTATCACGCGCGCCAAGCATGGACGCCATCGGCGCGAGCAGCTTCGGCGTCGGCAGGCCGGTGACCCTGGCGCGCGAGGCCTGGAAGGTCTCCAGCCATGTCACCTCGGGCCGCAGCCGCAGCACCTGGCGCAGGTTCCACGCGATCCCGAGCAGCATGACCGCCAGGATGAAGCTGTTCAGCAGCGGGTTGTTCGTGAAGGCGGTGGTCAGCACCGGCAGCAGGAAGCCCGTAACGACGACGACAGCCGCCAGAAAGACAACCATGCGAAGGAGGTAGTGGGTCGGCCGCGTCATCATTGTGCCTGCGTTGTGGCGCCGGCGTTGCCGCCGAGCACCGTGAGGTCCACGCGGTCCGCCGGACCTTCGCCCGATTGGGAGCCGAGCGCACGGACATAGATGCGTGCCGATGGCACGCCGTCGGCGATCAGGGCGCTGCGCACGGCAAGCGCCCGGGACAAGGAGAGGCGCCGCGCGGTGGACGGGTCCGCCTGGGTGCCGGTGGCGTAGGCGGCAACCTCGAAACTGGTGGTTTCCGCAGACCCGGTGCCTCCTTGGGGGACGCTCTGCGAGAGGGCCTTGATCTGGTCTGCGCTGGCCGGGCTGAGGTCGGTCACGTCCTTGCCGAAGGTGACCCGCAAGCCGTTGGCGGTGGCGCTGGCGGCAGCATCGGCACCGGCGACGATGGGCGGCGGCGGGGGCGGCGCGGGCGCTGCCTCCGGCGCGGGCGGCGCGACAGGGACGATCGCCGCGGTGGGCGGCGGCTCGGTTGGCACTGTGGCGGCGGGCGGCGGCAGACCACCGCGCGGTGTCTGCGGGGTAGTCGTGGCCGGGCTGGTTGGGGCGGCCTGCCTTGCCGCCGTCCCAGCGGGCGTTGTCCCAGCGGGCGTTGTCCCAAGGGGCGTTGTCCCGGCGGCCGTCCCAGAGCGTATTCCTTTACTGGGGGCCATCCCAGCTTCCGTCCCCGGCGGGGTGTTTTTAGCGGCCGGGCCTTGGGCCGGCGGTGTCGTCGCGGCCTTGGCGTCGGTGTGCGGCTTGTGGTGCGCCCGGTGGGCGGGATGCTGCGGCGGCGCGTCCGCCTGCGCCGACGGACCGCCCGGCAGCGCATCGAGGGCGCGCAAATCCACGGTTACCTCGGCCCGCGCAGAGGCGGCGAAGGCCAAAAGCGAGGCGATCAAGAGGACGGGAGGGCGCATGGGTGGCCGGAACCTAGCGGAGCACGTGGCGCGGCTCAATCGACGCAATGCAGGACAAAAGCAATATCGCACCCCCGAAACACTGTGAGGCCATAGGCAACCTCGCTCGTGCAGCACCGTGCCCGGCCCGATCAGAGATCGATCCAGGACAGATGTCCGCCCTTGCCGGCCCCGGTGTCGAGGAACACCGCGCAGCCGCCGGCGGCGTTGTGCCGCACATAGGGGCGCCCGTTGCTCGATCGCTGGTCGTGGCCGCAGTAGACCGTCAGCCCCGCCGGGATGCGCTCGACCCAGCGCAGGCTGCGCTCCGGATAGCCGTCGGGCTGCAGCCGGCCGGTCGGCTCGCCGTACAGCGCGCGCGCCAGCGGCCCCTGCGGCCGGTCGAGCCCATGCGGACCGGACGGTCCCTCCATCATGGCGGTGTGAAACCCGGCGTGAACGAACAGCGTGTCGAATCGGCGCAGCCAGCCCGGGGCGCGGATCACCTCCTGCTGCAAGCGGGCGCGCAGCGAGTCGTCTAACTGCGCCACCGTGGCCTCGATCACCGGCTCGCGCCGCACCGGCAGCCCGGCCAGCAGACGCGCGAGCCGCAGGTCGTGGTTGCCGAGCAGAAACAGCCCGCGGCCGGAATCGATCAGCCTGAACATGATGCGCAGCGTGCCGGCGTTGTCCGGACCGTAATCGGTCAGGTCGCCGAGCTGGACGACGAACCGGTCGGTCGCAGCGGCGTAGGCGAAGGCGGCGGCATCACCGTGCACATCGCCGACGACCCGGATGTCGGCGCCCTCGGGGATAGCGAGGGATGGCCCGGCGTCACTCATTCTGACCGTGCAACTAGCAGGCTGTGCCGCTTGCTGCAAAAACAAATGGTTGCGACCATCACGCGGACCGCGGCAGCGACTGAAACGCTGCCAGCGCGCGGCTGCGGCCCGCGGCGAGGTCGATCAGCGGAAGCGGGTATGTTTCGCCGAGGGCGATGCGGGCCGCCGACAGGACGGAATGCGGCGCTTCCCACGGTGCGTGGATGTGGGCGGCGTCGAGCGGGGCAAGTTCAGGGACCCAGCGACGGACGTAGTCGCCGTGGGGATCGAACTTCTTGCCCTGCAGCACCGGGTTGAAAATGCGGAAATACGGCGCGGCGTCGGCACCGCTGCCGGCGACCCACTGCCAGTTCTGGCTGTTGCTGGCGAGGTCGGCATCGACCAGCGTGTCCCAGAACCAGGCGGCGCCGTCCTGCCAGGGGAGCAGCAGGTGCTTGGTCAGGAACGAGGCGACGATCATGCGGACTCGGTTGTGCATCCATCCGGTGTGCCAGAGTTGGCGCATGCCGGCATCCACGATCGGGAACCCGGTGCGGCCTCGCTGCCACGCGGCGAGTGCTCGGTCGTCCTGGCGCCAGGGCATCGCGGCGAATTCGTTGCGTAGGGGGCGGTCCGGCATGGCGGGCCGGTGCCAGAGCAGGTGGTAGGAGAACTCGCGCCACAGCAGTTCGCGGATGAAGGACTCGGCGCCGGGGCCGTCTTGCGCGGCGGCTGCGTGCCACGCCTGGGCGGCGGAGAGTTCGCCCCAGCGCAGGTGCGGCGACAGCATGGAGGTGCCGTCGGTGTCCGGCCGGTCTCTTGTCTCGGCGTAGCGCTTTGCGGTGGTTGCGATGAAGGCTTGCAGGCGCTGTTGGGCGGCGGATTCGCCGGGGGTCCAGGTGTCGCGGAGGCCGCCGGCCCAGTCGGGGCTGGTAGGGAGCAGGTGCCAGTCTTGCAGGCGGTCGGAGCAAGGCGGGTCGATCGACGGGATGCGTTCGGGGGCGGAAAGCAGTGGCGGAGGCCCCAGGGCGAGGCCGGCTCGGGAGAACGGGGTGAAGACCGAGAACGGACCGCCGGAGCCGGTGCGCACGGCATCGGGCGGGAAGATTGTCGTCGTGCGGTAGCGGCGGAACTGAACGCCTTGGGGTCGCAGCGTCTGGACCAGCGCCTCGTCGCGCCGCCGTGCCCAGAGTTCGTGGCTGCAGCCGGCGAAGACGGCGGTCGCGCCGGTCTCGGCGGCAAGGCGGGGGATTTCGTCACACGCCGCCCCGCGCCGGAGGACGAGGGGCGCGCCAAGGGCCGCCAGGTCTTTCGTCAGGCTGGCCAGGCTGTGGTGCAGCCACCAGCGCGCGGCGCCGCCAACGGCCCATGGGCCGGGCGCCTCATCATCGAGACAGAAGATCGGCAGGACAGGCTGCCCGGTCGCCACCGCCGCGTTGAGCGCAGCGTGGTCGGCAAGCCGCAGATCGTTGCGGTAGTACAGCAGGACGGGCGTTTGCGCAGACTTGAGCATTCACTGAATTTAGGGCCGAGCGGCGGATTCGCCACGCGCTCCTGAAGCGATCCGACCTGCGCGCGATCGTGAGCGTCACGTCAATTGCTCAAAGCGTCCGCTCGCGGCGCGATGCTGTGGGTACCCTCGCGCCTCAAAGTAACGGGTCAAGCCGAATTGAGTGAAGGGCCGACCTGTACCGACGATATAGCCTAATGGGGAAGGCCACCCGGGGCGCGATTTACCATCGGTGGGTCGCGGATAGCGGCCTAATGACCCCAGACGGTGGAAGTGCTTTTGTCGTTATCCGTAATCGCGACCGGCGGAATCGCGACGTAGGCGCGCCATGCGTCATAGTGGCAGGACATCTCTACGTCGAGGGCCGTATTAATCCAACCGGCGCCCGTTTTCTTGAGATAACTTGCCTGTTTGCGCCCGATCGGCAGGCAATCCACGAGCATCCGGGCCGCGCCGCGCGGCGATACCGAATAACAACAAATGCCCGCCGCCGAAACCAGCGGCGCCAGGAACGGTGTTTCGGTCCCTGGGCGGAACAAGTTGAGGCTGGTCTCATTGACCGCCTCGTGGTCGTATTGAACAACGACGACCCCAACCCCCCGCACCGGACGGATCTGGAGTGGCCAGTCGAAATTATGAGTCCAGAGAACGATATCCCAGTCGTTTAGCGTATCGAGCAATGCGCTCGCCATCGATGGAAAATCATCACGCAGGACGGCGTCGTCCTCCATAATATGAAACGGCTCCGATCCAGACGAACACTCGCGCCATAGGGCGATATGAGACAGCGCATTTCCCAGGGCGCCCGGGATGTATTCGTTGTCCGGGCTAATGACGCCGCTCTCGATGCATGCATCCCGATCGAGCCGGGCGCCATCGACGGCTGGAAACCGCTCGACCGGAAGACCCGGGTGCCGCGCGATAAACCGCGTCAGACGCTCCAGTGAGCGTTCGAGATTGATGACTCTTATACGATTTATCATCGGGAACCACCGGCGTTAAATAACGTTGCGGAAAAAGTGTGGTCCTCCCATGTATAACAGCTTGGTGCGCCTGATGGAAGCGTCTGGCGCTAGCGGCCCGGCAGCACTCCCGTCGTGAAGCTGAACAGCCGATCCTTCCCCAACAGAAAAACCCGTCCCCCGCGAGGGAACAAACGAGCTATCGACGGGTCGCGCACGTCCAACCCTCCGGTATAGGCGCCGAATGCGGGCAGAATTAGCCGGCGAGCGTCGGCGATGAAGCACGGCCGGCACACATCGCCCCCGCGGGACGGCACCGCGGCCTTGGGGTGGTAGTGGCCGCTGATCTCGTTCGTCCCCCCCGCCACCGCCTGGTGGCGAAACACGAGGGGGCCGGCGGCAAACTCGTCCACGCACTCGCCGCCGACGCCGGCGGGCGGGCACGGGTCGTGATTGCCCTGCACCCAGACGAAGCGGTGCGCCTGCGTCATCGCGTTCAGCCGGGCAGCCTCGCCCGGCTGCATCCGCGCCGACCCCGACGGATCGTGGAATGAGTCCCCCAGCGCCACTACGATCCGCGGCTGCCAGCGGCGCAGCAGCAGCACCAGCCGGTCCAGCGTCGCGACAGTGTCCCAGGGCGGCAGCAGCATCCCGCGCCGGGCGAACGACGACCCTTTCTCCAGATGCAAATCCGCAACGGCCAGCAGCCCGGCACCGGGCCACACCAGCGCGCCGGCGGGATCGAGCATCAGGCGCTCGCCCGCAAAGTGCAAAGGCGCCGCCGTCACGCGCGGTGGCCGAACAGGCTGGGCTGCGCTTCGGCGGGCCGGCGGCGCGAGACGTTAGCGCGATGGATGGTCTTCACCGGCGACGGCTCGGCATCGCCGGTGGCTTCGGCGATGATCGCCTCGGCCTCGGCCAGCAGCGTTTCCTCGTCGGCTTCGCTGCGCACGCTCTCGCGCCCGATCTCCAGCAGCACCGGCACGGCGAGCGGCGATACCCGGGACAGTGCCATATGCACGATGCGGCCTTTCACGCGCGCCAGCATGCCGGCAACGCGTCCCACGTCGATCAGCCCGGACGCGGCGTCGGCGCGGGTGGCCCGCAGCAGGATGTGGTCCGGCTGGTGCCGGCGCAGCACGTCGTAGATCAGGTCGCTGTTCACCGTCACCTGCTTGCGGGTCTTTTCCGCGCCCGGATGGTTGCGCTCGATCAGGCCGGCGATCACCGCCACGGTGCGGAACGTCCGCCGCAGCATGGAGCTTTCCGCCATCCACGACTCCAGGTCGTCGCCCAGCATGTCCTGGTCGAACAGCGAGGCCACGTCCAGCGGCTGGTTGGCCGACCAAACGCCGAGCACGTAGTCGGTGGCGACGAAGCCCAGCGGCGCGAAGCCGGCGCGCTCCATGCGCTTGGTGACCAGCATGCCGAGCGTCTGGTGCGCGTTGCGGCCCTCGAAGCAGTAGGCCACCAGATACCAGCGCCCGCCGCGGGGAAACGTCTCCACCAGCAGGTCGGAGCGGCCCGGCAGGCGGGAGCGCGCCTTCTGCAGCCGCAGCCAGTCCGCCACCTGCTCGGGGAACAGATCCCAGCTTGCCGGCGACTGCAACAGGCCGCGCACGCGGTCGGCCAGGTTGGTGGTCAGCGGCAGGCGGCCGCCTTCATAGGCGGGCACCATCGGCTCGCCCTGGCCGCCTTCCATGCACTCCACCGACATCTCGTGCAGCCGGATGAAGCGCAGCAGGCGGCCGGCGAACATGAAGGTGTCACCGGGGCGGAGCAGGTTGACGAAGTATTCCTCGATCTCGCCCAGCACCGGCCCGCGCCCGCGCCGACTGGCGAGCCGCACCTTCAGCAGCGGCGCCTCGACGATGGTGCCGATGTTCATGCGATGCTGGCGCGCAACGCGGGCGTTGCGCACGTGCACCCGCCCCTCGCTGTCGCGAAACAGTTTCCGCCAGCGCTCGTAAGCGGCGAGCGCGTAGCCGCCATGTTCCACGAATGCCAGCACGTCGTCGAAATCCTGCCGCGACAGCGCCGCGTAGGGCGCGGCCTGGCGGATCTCGGCATACACATCGTCCGGACGGAACGGCGCGCTGCACGCCAGACCCAGCACGTGCTGCGCCAGCACGTCCAGCCCGCCGGGGCGCGGCGGATCGCCGTCCAGTTCGCGGGCGGCCACGCCGAGCATGGCGGCCTCGCATTCCAGCACCTCGAAACGGTTGGCGGGGACCAGGATGGCGGTGCTGGCCTCGTCCATGCGGTGATTGGCACGGCCGACGCGCTGCAACAGGCGGGACACGCCCTTCGGTGCGCCAACCTGCAACACCTGGTCCACGCCGCCCCAGTCGATGCCGAGGTCGAGCGACGAGGTCGCCACCACCGCGCGCAACCTTCCCTCGGCCATGGCGGCTTCGACCTTGCGGCGCTGCGAGACCTCCAAAGAGCCGTGGTGCAGCGCGATCGGCAGGGTGGGATCGTTCAGTTTCCACAGCGCCTGGAACATCAGCTCGGCCTGGGCGCGGGTGTTGACGAACACGATGGTCATGCCAGCCGCGCGGATGCGGGCCATGACCTGCGGCGCGGCCTCCAGCCCCATGTGGCCGGACCATGACAGGCGGCCCGCCGGCAGCATCATCGACAGTGCCGGGGGTGCGCCGTCGGGGGAATCGATGATGCGGCTGGCGCCCACATAGGCGCGGATCGCCTCCGGGTGCGCGACGGTGGCGGACAGGCCGACGCGGCGGGCTTGCGGGGCCAGCACGGCGAGGCGGGCGGCACACAGCGCAAGCTGGTCGCCGCGCTTGGTGCCGGCGAGCGCGTGGACCTCGTCCATCACCAGCGTCGCCAGGCCGCCGAACAGCGTGGGGGCGTCGGGCAGGGAGAGCAGGACCGCCAGGCTTTCGGGTGTGGTGAGCAGGATGTTGGGCGGGGCTTCCCGCTGGCGGGCGCGGCGGTTGGCGGGTGTGTCGCCGGTACGGGTTTCGATGGTGAGCGGGAGGGCCATCTGCTCGACCGGGCGGGTCAGGTTGCGCGCGATGTCGGTGGCCAGCGCCTTCAGCGGCGAGACATACAGCGTGTGGATGCCGGGGCGGGGGTTTGCGGCCAGATCGACCAGCGAGGGCAGGAAGCCGGCCAGCGTCTTGCCGCCGCCGGTGGGGGCGATCAGCAGCACGCTTTCGCCGGCCCGTGCGGCGTCCAGCATGGCGAGCTGGTGCGGCCGCGGCGTCCAGCCCTGGACGGCGAACCAGGCGGCAAAGCGTTCCGGCAATGTTCCTGCCATGGCGGCAGAGAAGCACATTGCCCCGGCCTTGCGCCACTGGTGCGCGATCCGTGGAATGGTCAGCGGCGGAGGACTGCGCAGAAGAAGAACCGCCTACGCCGCAATGCGACTGGGTTCCCCACGGCGGCCCAGATGCCGGGCTGGGCGACTGCTCGGTTCCGGTCGTCGCGATTCCGCCCTGGCGCGTGGACGAATGCGGTTGGCCAGCGTTGGGACCGCTACGCCGTTGCGCTTCTCACCGCGAAACGCATCGGACGATGCGCCGCCCAGATCCGGCCCGGACCAAAGCGGTCTTCGAACCGGCCGGACGCACTACGCCGCCGCGGACACCGCGATGCCGCCGGACAAGCGCCAGATGCGGTCGAGCCGCTCCACCCCGGTCAGCCGGTGCGCGATCAGGATCATGCTGCGCCCGTCGGCAACCTCGTTCAGCGTGGCGAGAAAGGCGCGCTCGGTCTCGGCGTCCAGGCCGGCGGTCGGCTCATCCAGAATCAGGATCGGCGCCGGGGACAACAGCGCGCGGGCGAGTGCGAGCCGCCTGCCCTGCCCGCCGGAGAACCGGGCACCGCCCTCCCCAACCCAGGTGTCCAGCCCGTCCGGCAGGGCGCGCACCGCGTCGCCGACCTGGGCATGGTCCAGCGCCGCCCAAAGAGCCGCGTCGTCCGCCTGCGGGCTTGCCAGGCGCAGGTTGGCACGGATCGTGTCATCGAACAGGTGCGTCGCCTGGCTCAGCCAGGCGATCCGCGAGCGCACCTCCGCCGCGGACATATCGGCAAGGTCGGTGCCGCCGAGCACCACCCGTCCCTGCTGCGGCGCCACAACCTTCAGCGCCAGCGCGGCAATGGTGGACTTGCCGGCGCCTGAGGGGCCGAGCAGGCCGACGCGCGTGCCCTGCGGCACCTCGATCGTCAGGCCGCGGAACACCGGCGGCCGGTCCTGCTGCCAGCGGAAGTGCACGCCCTCGAACTTCAGCGTGAAGTCGTCCGGCACGGCGGCGGGCGCGGCCGGGTCGGGCACGGGAACGGGGGCCTCCGCCGCCTCCAGCACGCGATGCGCGGCCGCGGCCGCGTGGCCGGCGAGCGCGCCGGCACGCGGCAGCAGGCCGGTCGCCTCGAACGCCGCCACCACCAGAAAGGCCACCGCCACTGCGGCGGCCGGATCGGTACCGGCGGCGATCAGGACCGCCAGCACAGCGGCCTGCCCGCACAGGAAGGCGCCGGCGCCGGCCAGCGCGGTCTTGCGGGCCAGGTCGCGCTGCGCGGCGAGCACCGCCGCTTCGCGCGCCTGCACGGTCGCGACCATCCGGCCCTCGGCGCTGAACGCGCGCACCTCACGCAATCCGGTCAGCGCGTCCAAGGCAGCGATGCGCAAGCTACCGACGGTCGCTGCGAGCCGGACCCCGGCGGCGGAGCTGGCCCGCGCGGCGAGCCAGGGAAGCAGGAAAGCGGCGGCGGCGAACAACACCCCGATGACGGCCGCCAGCACCGGCTCGCGCCGGCCGATCAGCACCACCAGGATGGGCAGCAGCAGCGCGGTGCCGATCAGCGGCAGCAGGATACGGATGTACAGACCGTCGAGCGCCTCGACGTCGGTCACCAGTCTGCCAAGCACGTCGCCCGCCTGACGAAACCCCAGGCCCCCGGCAGCGCTGCGGGCGATGCCGCGGAAGAACCAGACGCGCAGATCCGCCAGCGCCCGGAACGTAGCGTCGTGAGTGACCATGCGCTCGGCGTAGCGCAGCAGCACGCGGGCGGTGCCAAGGCCGCGCAGCGTGACCGGCGCCAGCAGCGTGCCGGCGACCACGGCGGCGCCGATCGTGGCACCGGACACCGCCATCAGCCCGATCCCGGCGCCGAGCGCTCCCAGGAAGACAATCAGCCCCAGTGCAAGCAATATGAAACGGCTGCGCCAGAGCATCAAAATGCGGAGCAGGTCGGTCATCGGAGCGCTCCCCTCATGCTGCCCTGCTCCTGGTGCTGGCCATTATGCCGTCCCCTAATGCCGAATTTGGCGCGATCGACGTGGCGGGGCTGGCGGCTCGCATGCCGTCCTGCGTGCCCCGCTCCTCGTGCCGCCCGCCATGCACTCGACGCGATCGACGCGGCGGAGCTGGATGCCCGCATGCCGTCCTGCGTGCTCCCACTCCTCATGCCGCCTCCATGTCATCACTTGGCGCGACGCGACGCGTCGGCGGCCCGGTGCTGCGTGCTTCCGGCCCTCATGCCGCACCTCTGGCCGACACCGCGACGCGGCCGTCACGGATGTCCAGGCGTCGCCCGCCGAACGCGTGGGCCGCGACGGAGTGGCTTGCCAGGATCACCGTGCGGCCCAGGGCGAGCCGGCGCAGGCTTTCCAGCACCTCCGCCTCGGTGGCGGGATCGAGATGCGCCGTCGGCTCATCCAGCAGCAGCAGGGGCGCGTTCTTCAGGAACGCCCGCGCGATCGCGACCCGTTGCGCCTGTCCGCCCGACAGCCCGTAGCCGCCCTCGCCCACCTGCGTGTCGAGTCCGTCCGGCAAGCCGCCCGCGAACTCGGCGACACGCGCGGCCCGCGCTGCCTCGTCCACCTGCTCGTCGGTGGCCTCGGGCCGGGCGAAGCGGATGTTTTCGCGGATCGTGCCGGCGAACAGCACCGGACGCTGTCCGATCCAGGCGGTCAGCCGCGACAGCGCCTGCGGCA
>Ga0302319_10024792_pt1 | contig 10642 bp, 7 predicted proteins | sample Bog_T0_2_FD_203319 | JGI IMG/M metagenome (GOLD analysis project Ga0302319, IMG submission 203319) | Peat permafrost microbial communities from Stordalen Mire near Abisko, Sweden - Bog_T0_2 | ecosystem: Environmental > Terrestrial > Soil > Wetlands > Peat | place: Sweden: Abisko, Stordalen Mire... | reverse complement strand
GGCCTCCGATTTTCAACTGCGCCGGTCAACCGAGGGCCGGTCTCATCATGGTCCGGCATTCACCATAGTGGCTCTAAACCCTCCCCGCGCAGCGCTCTGCTCTCCCTGCTTTCCTCTGCGTCTCCGCGGCCTCTGCGTTTCTAATGCCTTTGGGCTGCAGCCGTAGGCCGCGCTCGGCTTCCCTTCTTGCCGTCTCCCCGATTCTTGGGATCATTCCTCAACCTGCTCTCCGACCACCTCGATGAACACGCCCCCAAGAAGCGGATACGACATGACCTCCGGAATGTGTTACTTCCCCCGGATGCTCGATAAAATCCGGCTTCACGCCAATGGCGAGCTTCCCCCGGACTACCGCCCTTTCCTCGGAAGGGGCGCCGATGGATGGTGCGTGCATTATCTCCGCGTGAATTATGAGGCGCTGCGCGAGCGAGTCCTCGCTGGCGGAACGGATGAGGAGATTCTCCACTGGTGCTTCGAAAATTGGCGCAAGCTGGACGAAACCGATCTCTTTATTTGGAACTCGTTCGCGAAAAAACTGGGCTGGAACGACGTCGCCACCTCGCTGGTGCAAAAACTGAAGCGCAAGAGCGGACTCGGCGAGCGAGACGACATCGTCACGATGTTCGACTACTTCGAAGCCGACGAAGGCCGGAACCCGGCCGGCATCCCGACGCCACAGACTCGCCACGGAACAGCCCAAACTCCGTGAACTGGCTGGCCCATCTCTTTCTCTCAGATCCGACTCCCGCCTTCCGCGTTGGCAACCTGCTGCCCGATATCCTTCCCGCCGCCGAATTGAAGCACCTGCCTCAGGAATTTCAGGACGGCATTCGGCGTCATCGCCAAATCGATGCCTTCACCGACTCCCACGCCATCGTTCGCCGCAGCATCCTCCTCCTCGGCCCCACCTACCGCAGATTCGGCGGGATCCTCACCGACATATTCTACGACCACTTTCTGGCCTGTGATTGGCATCGCTATTCCGACGCCACACTCGAGGATTTCAGCGCGACCGTTTACTCGTCGTTTGCATCGCTGAGCCAGGATCTTCCTCCAGCCGCATCCATTCGCCTCCAGCAAATCAGGGCCGCCGATCTACTCTGCTCCTACCGTGAAATCGATGGCATTCGGTGCGCGCTGGAAAGACTGGGCGCCCGCCTTCGCCGGCCAGTCGCGCTCGGAGAATCGATCGCCACACTGGAGTTGCACTACGACACCCTCCACGCCGACTTCACGGAGTTCTTCGCGGAACTCCGCGCCTACGTGGCAGGACGCCGTCCATAACGCTCCCGCGATCGAACGGAGGTCGTCGCTCCGTCCACTCCGGGGCATGCTTCCCATAATTCCCATGCTTCCCATTCCTCACGCCACGGCATCGAAGGAACCCCCGCCGCTCTCGGAACCCGCAAAAAGCCAATGCGCAAAAAAGGCGCGACTTTCCGCCGCCACGCGAACAAAAGACACATCTATGAAAACGCGAAAGATAGGCTCCCTCGAGGTCACGATCGTCGGACTGGGCTGCAATAACTTCGGCTGGCGCATCGACGCCGCCGCCACCGCCGCGGTCGTGAATGCCGCCCTCGACGCCGGCATCAATTTCTTCGACACCGCCGATATCTACGGCAAGGGCCAGAGCGAAGAATACCTCGGGCGCGCCTTGGGAGCGCGGCGCAGCCAGATCATCCTCGCGACAAAGTTCGGGATGAATATGGACGATCAGCGGCACGGCGCCAAACCCGCGTACATTCGTCAGGCGGTCGAGGATAGCCTCCGCCGGCTCGGAACCGATCACATTGATCTTTACCAGCTTCACCGGCCCGATCCGGAGACGCCCATCCAGGACACGCTCGGCGCCCTGGCGGATTTGGTGAAGGCGGGAAAAGTGCGGGAGATCGGGTGCTCGAACTTTACCATCGAGCAGCTCCGCGAAGCCGAAGGCGCCGTCAACGAAGCCGAAAGCGCCGTCAAAAGCGGCGCGGCACGCTTCGTCAGCGTGCAAAACGCATACAGCATCCTGCATCGCGAACCCGAGCCGGACGTGCTCCCGGAATGCGCGCGCGGCGGCCTCGCATTCCTCCCCTTCTTTCCGCTCGCAAATGGGCTCCTCACCGGAAAATACCGGCGCTCGCAAGCCGCGCCCGCCGGCAGCCGCGCCGAGGCGGGATTCGGCCCGAAGGTCTTCACCGACGAGAATATCGCCATCGTTGAACAGCTCATCGAGTTCGCGGAAGCGCGCGGCCACACCATTCTGGAACTCACCTTCCGCTGGCTGCTGACGCGCCCGGAAATCCCCTCCGTCATCGCCGGCGCGAAATCCGCAGAACAAGTAAAAGCCAACGTCGCGGCCGGTTCGACTGAATGGATCCTAACCGACGCGGAACTCGCGGAGATCGATCGGATCACCTCGTATCACGGCTGAGTATCGCCTAGTTCTTCACATCTTTCGGCGTCTCGTCCGTCTTCGCCTTCTTCGGCGGGGGCGGCATCAATTCCGCGGAACTCCATGCCTTCACGCGCTCCTTGTTCTGGGAGCGCAGGGACGCCACCGTCGCCACGCTGATCGGGGAGGCGTTGTGCTCCCATTCGCGGCGGATGTAGGTCAGGACTCCGGCGATCTGCTCGTCGTTCAAGGCCGGGCCGAGCGGAGGCATCTCGAGATTGAAAGACTGGCCATTGACTTTGACCGGGCCGCTCAGGCCGTTGAGCACGATGCGCGGCAGCACGTCCGGCTTGCCCAGCACCCACTCGCTGTCCACGAGCGGCGGCGCCAGGCCTTCCATGCCCGTGCCGGTCGGCTGATGGCACGCCGCGCAGAGCGTCGTATATACGGTCTTGCCGGTGTCGAAGAGCTGCTGCTCCTGGGCGGTCAACGGGATGACCACCGGGGGCGGCGGCACACCGGGCTTGCCGGGCCAGGCGACCCGCGCATCCAACCCCGCGACCAGCGGCTTCGCCTTCGCGTCCGCCTTGGCAGCCAGCGCGGCCAGTTCCGGAGCTTCCGCCTCGAGATACAGAATCTTGCGCTTTGGAGGATTCCTTCCGTTGATCTTTGCAATCCCCGCCGCGCCATTCAGCATGGCTACTTGCACCGGTGAATTGGCAGGCTGCGTAACGATCAATTCGAGGAGTTTCTTCACCCGGGCGGAGCGGCGCTCATTCATCACCGCCTGGGCCAGCGCCCCGAGCATTTCGTTCGGCGCGGGCTTCTTGGAATCGGCGATCAGCGCCTCCAGGACTTCCAATTCACGTCCGCGCAGGCCCGAAAGAAGGGCGTCGCGCACCAGCGGATTGCCGCCGGAACGCCGCGCGAGCGCGATGGCGTCATCCTGCGTCTCGGGAAATGTGCTGAGATGAAAGCCCAGGGCGATCTGCACATCGGCGCTGGGGTCGTCCAGGAGTTTGGCCACGTCAGCCGCCTGGGTGCGATCCGAGAGGCGCACCGCGGTCGCGCGCACCTTGCCATCGGCATCCTTCAAGGCCGCGGAAATCACGTCCGGCGTCAACCCGGCCAGCCCTTCGAGCGTCCAGAGCGCATGAATCTTCGCCAGCGCGTTGGGGCCACTCTTGACCAGCGCGCCCAGCGCCGGAATCACCGCAGTGTCCCTCTTTTCCACCAGCACGCGTTGCGCCGTATCGCGCACCCAACCGTTTTTATCGCCCAGGTATGCGACCAGGCGCACGGGATCTTCGGGAAGCTTCGGAGCCTTCGGCGTCACGCCATCCGGCACGATGCGCCAGATGCGCCCGAGGTCGAAGGGCTCTTCCAGTTTCCGATCCTTGATATTGGCCACGAGGTAATACGTCAGAAACCCCTTGTGCTGGATAATTCCGCGATACATATCCACCACGTAGAGCGCGCCATCGGGCCCGGTGTAGGCGTTCACGGGACGGAACCGCTCATCAGTCGATGTCCAGAAATCCAGGTTTTCATACGCGTTGCGCGCCGTCAGCGTGGCGTCCTTTTCGTCGATAATCACGCGCTTGACCAGGTTCCCCGCGGGCTCGGGAATGAACACATTCCCGGCGTATCCCTTCGGAAAAATCCCACCGCGATAGACCCCCGCGCCGCAGGTCGCCGTGCAGGTGGCCAGGGTGCCGTCTTCGCGCAGTTGCTTTGGCTCATATCCGCGGTTCACGCCCGGCGTCGGATGCGACGGCCAGCAGCTCTGGTCCTTGAGCACCTGGACCATCGCGCCCGCGGTTGCCGGATAATTCGGGTTGCGCTGGTAGTATTGCTCCGGAATGAAATTCGCGCGGAGAAAGTCCGAGTTGGAGTTATAAAACTCACGTCCGTAATCATCCTGGCTCATCCCCCATTGGCCACGCGTCGGCGCCCCTTCGATGATGAACTTCCCGTCCTTCAGCTTGTAGCGCGCGGGGTGATCCGCGCAATAGAACCAATTGTCCAGGAAGCGCGTCGGCGAATTCGCCATGTGCTCCGGCTGGCCCGTGCGCGACCCAAACTTGTCATCCACCATTTCCTTGATATCGGCCACGCCGTCGCCCTTCGAGTCCTTCATAAACCAGAGGTTCGGAGGCTCCCCCACCAGCAAGCCGCCATTCGCGCAGACGATCGCCCGCGGCAGATAGAGGCCATCCGCAAACACCGTCCGCTTGTCCAGCTTCCCGTCTCCGTGCGAGTCCTCCAGCATCACGATCCGGCCCAGCGGCTGGTCTTCGCCCAAGCCTTCCACATCGTGCATGTAGCCGCGCATCTCGCAGACGAACATCCGCCCTTTCTCATCCCAACTGATCGCGATTGGCGTATCCACCAGCGGCTCGGCCGCCACCAATTCCGCATGAAAGCCGGCCGGAATCTTGAACGTGGCGAGTTCCTCTCCCGGCGAGAGCGGCTTCGGAGGAGGCAGCTTGAATTTGATTTCCACATTCTCCGGGCCGGGATTCTCTTTGTGAATCGCCCACAGCGTGGAAGCGCAGGCCAGCGCCAGCGCTCCGACACAAACGGTGGCGCGGGCAAAGGGAAAATGGAAGGTGGTGGAGGCTTTCATGAATTCAAGGGGAGACCGCGCGCAAGTCGCGGCGTTTCCCATAGATTGGCATCGCCGCGAAAATATTGGAGAAATTATTTTCCAAAGCTCGATTAAAATTCGCCCGCCACCGCCAGCAAGAAACGGAATTTGGCCGCAAAAAGGCGCAAAAGGCACAAAAAACCGCGCTGTCCGAATTCTCGTTTTCTTTACGCTCTTCGCCGCTCGGTCGGCACGGGGCCTTGCGCAATCGAGATGCATCGAAACAGATAGCGGGGGTCTGGGAATCGTCCTCGTCCTCGTTCTCGGGGGCGAGAGGCGGTGCGTCTGCTTCCCCTCTCCCTCTCTCCCGCGACTGCGGGACCCTCCGGGCTCGGCTCGCCCCTTTCCCGGACCACCGCCAGCACCTCCCCCGAAAGGCTCGGAGGACGAGCACGGAGGACGAGCACGAGGACGATTTCCTCCGCTCACCCGCAAACCCCCGCGCGCATTTTCGCGCTGCGCAGGGCTTCCTGTCGTTCCCGCGACTGCGGGATCATTCTGGTTTCGTCATTCCTTCCCCTCTCGACTTGTCGCCGCTTCGCCTCTACCTTCTTCCCTCCCGCAATTTCATGAGCACCGATCCCAACGCCGCGCCAGCCCCTTCCGATTTCATTCGCGATATCGTCGCCACCGACGTCGCCGCCGGCAAATTCCCGCAAATCGTCACCCGCTTTCCCCCGGAGCCGAATGGCTACCTCCACATCGGCCACGCCAAATCCATCTGCCTGAATTTCGGCATCGCCCGCGAATTCGGCGGTGTTTGCCATCTGCGCATGGATGACACGAATCCCACGAAGGAAGACGTGGAATACGTGGACAGCATCATCGCCGACGTCCATTGGCTGATCGACGGCTGGGCCGACCACGTGCTTCGGTTCAAGCGCGTGGGCGATCACACGGGCGCGCGGCTTCCCGCGAGTGAAGCGAATACCGAGCCCTTCTACGCTTCCGACTACTTTCAGCAGCTTCACGATTACGCCGTCCTCCTCATTCAGAACGGGAAGGCCTATGTCTGCGACCTCACCGCCGAGCAGACCGAGGAATACCGCGGCGCGCCCGATCGCCCCGGCAAACCCAGCCCCTGGCGCGACCGCACCGTGGCCGAGAGCCTCGACCTCTTCGCGCGCATGAAAGCCGGGGAATTTCCCAATGGCGCGCGCACATTGCGGGCGAAGATCGACGTGAACGCTCCCAATATCTGGCTGCGCGACCCCGTCCTCTACCGGATCCGCCACGCCGCGCACCACCATACAGGCGACGCGTGGTGCATCTATCCGATGTACGATTTCGCCCATGGCCTTTCGGATTCCATCGAAGGTATTTCGCACTCGATCTGCACCCTGGAATTCGAGGTCCACCGTCCGCTCTACGATTGGCTGCTCGCCAATCTCCCGGTCCCCCAGCCCTGCCCGCATCAGTACGAATTTGCCCGTCTCAGCCTCGAGTACACCGTCATGAGCAAGCGCAAGCTGCTCACGCTCGTCGAGGAAGGCCTGGTCACCGGTTGGGATGATCCCCGCATGCCCACCATCTCCGGCATCCGGCGTCGCGGCGTGCCGCCGGAAGCCCTGCGCCAGTTTGCCTACCACATCGGTGTCACGAAGTACCAGAGCATGACGGATGTCGCCGTGCTCGAACACGCCATCCGTTCGGACCTGAATACCCGCGCCCTGCGCCGCCTCGCCGTCCTCCGCCCCCTGCGCGTGGTCATTACGAACTATCCCGAGAATCAGACCGAAGAGTTGCCCGCCGTGAATAATCCGGGCGCCCCGGAACTCGGCGCCCGCCAGATTCCGTTCAGCCGCGAGTTATTCATCGAAGAGGAGGACTTTCAGGAAATCCCGCCGCCGAAGTTTTTCCGGCTGCGTCCCGGCGGCGAAGTGCGCCTGAAATACGGCTACATCATCCGCTGTGACGAAGTCGTCAAAGACGCCGCGGGCCGAATCGTGGAACTGCGCTGCACCGCCGATCTGGATTCCAAAACCGGCGGCGCAACCTCCGGACGCAAGATCAAGGGGACCATCCATTGGGTCAGCGCCGCGCACGCCATCGACGCCGAAGTGCGCCTCTACGACCGGCTCTTCACCGAAACCGAGCCCGAAGCGGAAGGCCGCGATTTCAAATCCGTGCTCAACCCCCGCTCCCTCGAGGTCATCACCGCGAAGCTCGAGCCCAGCCTCGCCCACGCCCGCCTCGAAGAACGCTACCAGTTCGAGCGCCTCGCCTATTTCTGCCTCGATTCCGTGGACACGCGTCCTGGGCATCCCGTCTTTAACCGCACGATCACGCTCAAGGATACCTGGGCGAAGGAATCGGCGCGGGGGTAAGCTGCGGGCATGAGCGCCTCAGATCCGAAGCCGCCAGTAAATGAATCCGCGCGCGGCCAGGCGGCTGAGTTGGAAAGCTGAATCACGTCGTTGAAGATGCGAGCGTGGCCCACTTGGGCTGAAAGCCCTCTCGCACAAAGCGCAGGGCTTCAGCCCTGCGTTTCGGTGACAATCCCCGCGGCCTGAAGGGCCGCCAACAGAAACCCGCCCGGCACGAAAATTGATAATTACTGCCAGCCCCCTAAATACTTCTTCCAGCAATTGAGAATCTGCTTCAATCCGTAGAAAACGGAGCCAGAGTCGGGACAAGATGAACGAATTTCCCGATGACGTTTTCCCGAGCCACGGCTCAAACCGCAAGCCGATGGCGCCCGCCAGACCGTGGCGTGCTGCCTGTGCGTGGCTGCTCATCTTCCCCATGCTTGCGCTGGCCGTTTCCGCGCCCGCGGCGGGCCAGGCTCCGCAAACCGACACCGCGAAATGGCTGGCCGCGAATGACGCCAGATGGCAGGCCACCTATCAGCGCGATGTGGCCGGACCATTTGAAAAAAGCGCCGCCGAATTGCGCCGTCAGTATCTGGCGGCGCTCGCCGCGCCCACAGCGGCGGCCAATCAGGCCGCCCGGATCGAGGAAGCAGGCATTTGGGCTGCCGAACGCGAGCTCATCTCCGCAGGCGGGAATCCGCCAGACGCTGACGACGCCAGTGCGCCGTCGGCCCTCAAAGCGCTGCGCCGGAACTATCGCGAACAATTCGCCCGCCTTGAAAAGCAGCGCTTCGACCGGGCGCACGCGCTCTTTGGCTCGTGCGACGCCTTGCTGGCCAAAAGCCAGGCGGCGTTGGCCGAGCGCGATCGCACAAACGAATCGGCGGACGTGCAAAAAGAGCGCGATCAGCTTCGCGCCGCATGGTTGCAGCCGCCGGCTGTGGCCGCCGCGACCCCATCCCCGTCCGCGGGAGGCGCGGGAGCGCCAGCCAAACTGACCCCGCGACAAACCTTCGACAAACTCCTCGCCCTCGGCGCGAGCGTCAATGTGAAGCAGGGCAAAGACGGCGCCGTCGTCGAAGCCAAGTCGGTCGCGCAAATTGCCGGTGAAAAGTTCACCTTCGCCCGGGTCGAGCTGCATCCCCAGCGCGCCGATGGCACGGCGCTCGTCGCCGCCGACTACGCCATCCTCGATTCGTTGAGCGATCTCCCCGAACTCTCCCTGAGCGGCGGGAACGTCACCGATGCGGTGCTGGAGAAACTGCGGGCCTGCCGCGGCCTGCAAACCCTGACGCTCGATGCCGTGGCCCTCTCGGCGCCGGGCTACCATCTGCTCGCGGCGCTGCCCGAGCTGCGTGAGTTGTGGCTCGGCAATATGGAAGCCGATGACGAGGCGCTCAAGACGGTCGCCCAAAGCCGGAAACTCCGGGTCCTTCACCTCGTCGCATTGCCGATCACCGACAACGGTCTGGCCGCGGTCGGCAAAATGCCCGCGCTCGAGGAACTCGATCTGAACGCGCTCGACAAGCTCGACTTGCCGGGTTTCGCCCACCTCGCGGAATCCCGCAGCCTGAAGCAGATTTACGCCTCCGGATTCACCATCATCTCCGGCATGTTGGATAACCTCGCCCACTGCAAGAGTATCGAAATCGTCAGCATGCCCGGCAGTCTGCTCAGCGATGCGGACATCGCCTCCCTCGGCGCGCTCCCCAAATTGCGTGGGCTCGACTTGAGCGGCTCCAAGGTGACCGGCGCCGCCTTTGCCGCGTGGCCGCCGCATGCGCTATTCACGGGGTTGAATCTCCACGAAGCCGCCGGCGTGGACGACGCCATTCTCAAGAATATCGAGCATGCCTTTCCCAAGGTGGAGGATCTCGACCTGAAGCTGGCCGCTTCCGGATTCAGCGCGGCGGGCGCCACGTCCCTGGGCAAACTGCGCAGTCTGCGCACGCTGCGCCTGGCCGGCCCCGGAGTGACCGACGAAGTGGCCGCCCAATTGGTCCACTGCGATGGGCTCGCCTTACTCGCCATTCCCGCGGCCCGCCTGACCGATCCCGGCGCAGCCTCCCTGGCCAGGTTGGCCAATCTCGCCGAACTGAGCATCGACCTGCCACCGCTCACCACCGGGGCCTTGAAATCCTTCGGCCGCTGCAAGAAATTAAAAACCTTCACTATCGGCAAGGACGCACCGCCGGAGACCGAAAACAAACTGAAAAGCGTCGTCCCGGGACTCAACGTAATCCGGCCCCCCGCCGAGTAGCGATACACAACATGTGGATTATCATTGCGTCCCCACCACTGCATATAGTAGCAGAAGGATCATGAAGCGTTCCACCGAAGCATTTCGTTCTCCTGAGCTTTTCGGGATGGGCTGCGGCTACGTCGTCATCTGCCGGTTCAAGGCCGATGGCCGGTGCGAAGCCGGTTATTTCCTGCTCGATGTCTTCTGTCTTGGCGTTAAAGACGGCGGCTTCGAATCCTTCAGTGATTTCAGTGACTTTGAGGAAAATCTCCTCAATCCGATCTTTCGCGACGGAGAGCCGGTGCGGATGACGCCTGCCGCCGGTCGAAAGCTGATCGAGGACGCCGTCGCCTACGCGCGCGATCTGGGGTTCGCGCCCGGAGCAGACTACAAGAAGGCGAGCCGCGTCCTCGGCGGCATCACCACGACGGAGTGCGGCGAGGAGTTTGTTTTCGGCAAGGACGGCCAACCGTTTTACATCCAGGGACCGTCAGAGTCGCCAGCGCACTCTGAATGGATTCTGCAGACCCTTGACCGTCGCTGCGGGGACGGCGGCTATGATTACCTCCTCGCCGAGGATTCGGAGGACATCGATCCGCTGGACGAAGAGACGGAAATCGGCGGGAGCGATGTGGGGCGCACCGAAGACGGTCCTGGATACGACGGCACGGCTCTGCAAGAAATGGCGCGCCGATATCAGGCGGAGCGACCGGAGTCCAAGATTTACATCAATCCGGCGGGACGCCCGAAACTTTCCGACCGGCTCGCGTTGGTCGCCGAGCCGCTGTTGGAGATGGCAGAGGACCACGAGGAGAAGAGAACGATCGTCACTCTCGCCGCGCTCGCCTGGAACTTCAAGATGATCGACCCGGCGCGTTCGGAACAAATGCTGAAAGACGTGCTCCGCATGCTACCGGACGCGGTTGGAGCAGAGATGTTCCTCTTCCTCGCGGCGCGCGTCCTCACGCTTTTCCCGGATGAGGATCGGATCATCCTTAAAGTGGAAACCGATCCGGCGCCCGATGGCGACATCTTCATCCGCGTGCTGTCGTCCATGC
>Ga0302319_10024788_pt1 | contig 10645 bp, 9 predicted proteins | sample Bog_T0_2_FD_203319 | JGI IMG/M metagenome (GOLD analysis project Ga0302319, IMG submission 203319) | Peat permafrost microbial communities from Stordalen Mire near Abisko, Sweden - Bog_T0_2 | ecosystem: Environmental > Terrestrial > Soil > Wetlands > Peat | place: Sweden: Abisko, Stordalen Mire... | reverse complement strand
GGAGGATTCTGACTAGGCGGCCGAACTATCAAATTGTAAAAAACGCTAAAGTTCGTTTTCTGTTCCATTGCACCTGGCGCTTCATCCCACTTCGGTGAAAATCAGCCAGTTTTATGGTCGCCCTGGGGAAATACTGTGTTAATTACTTACTGAGAATGGCATTGGATAAAACGCTAAAGTTCGTTTTCTGTTCCGTTGCACCTCAGACCCCCAAGACCGTGCGCCACCATGGCGACGCCAGCCGGGCGCGGCGCACCAGCGCCCTGAAGCACTTCTTCCGCTTCCTGGTCGAGAACAAGCGCATCGCCATGGATCCGATCTCGATCCTGCGCTCGGCCAAGCTGCCCAAGACGCTTCCCCGTCCCTTGTCCGAGGAGGAACTCAAGCGCCTGCTGGAGGCCCCGGATCCGGCCAAGGATGCCGGCCTCCGGGACCGGACCGCCCTGGAGTTCATCTACGGCTCCGGCCTGCGCATCTCCGAACTCTGCGGCATGACCTTCGGCAGCCTGGACCTGAACAATGAAAACGGCCCCTGTGTCCGCATCACCGGAAAGGGCAAAAAGACCCGGCTGGTGCCCTTGTCTCGGGCCTCCATTGCCGCCCTGGCCGAGTACCTGCAACGCCGCGGCGGCGGCAAACCCAAAGATTCCATTTTTCTGGGTGAACGAGGAAATCGTTTATTGCCAAGGATTTTACAGCGTAACTTAAAGGGTTACTTGATCAAAGCGCAGCTGGATCCGGATTATACCCCCCACAAACTGCGGCATTCCTTTGCCACCCACTTGCTGGACCACGGGGCGGACATACGGGTGATCCAGGAACTGCTGGGCCATGAAAGCCTGGCCACCACCCAGATCTACACCAAGGTGTCCCAGTCCAGGGCGGCGGAAAGCTACCGCAAGGCCCACCCCAGGGACAGCTTCTGAAATCCTGACTCAGCCTGCTGCTTCCAACGCAAAGGAAATCGCGGGCAAAAGGCTAGTTGGCCGTCCATTGGACATTGTCCAGGTAGAACTGGATGCCGGGATTCGAGCTGCCCCCGGACACGGTCTCCACGATCGAGAATTCGTTGACGCCGGACGTGTCGTTGCACGAAAGCAGGTAGCCGGTGAAGGGCACGGACACATGGGTGAACTGGGTTTGGCTGAGGCCGGCGTTGGCAAAGGCCGCGTTCACGCAGGGCGTGGCGGTCAGGGTCCCGTAGCTCACGGAGATCAATGAGGTCGCAGGCAGGTAGGCGCCGCCCAGCAGGATGTCGAACTGGATGTGGCCATTGGCGTAGAAATTGGCGACGTTTTCCGCCACCAGGTTCTTGGTCTGGAACTGGAGGACCGCGCCAGGCATGGTGGCCGAGGTGAACGACACATACCACGCCGAGGAATCGCCGGTGTTGGAGTCGGCCATGGCAATGGCGCCGTCCGACACGCCCGCTGGCACCGGGGCCAGGACCAGGATCTGGCCCAGCCACTGGGGGCCCAGGGTTCCGTCCTTCAGGAGCGTCTGCGGCACCGGCGTGGCGGTCGCCTGGGCCGAGGGCCCGACCGGGCTGCCGCTGTTGGACTTGCCGCCGCAACCCAGGCCGGCCAGGGCAAGAAACAGGGCCACCGGCACCGCCGCTGCTGTGGTCGTTCGTGTCCGCACCCTGCGCTCCAGGCGCTCCATCCGCTGCACAACCTCCGTCTAAGGCCTGCACGCATTATATCGGATGCTCACCATTCCTGCGCGAATGACTTGAACAGCCCCCCGCCCAGCTTGCGGAAGACCCTGAGGTCCGGCTCCACCCCCAGGCCGGCCTCCCCCTCGCCCAGGACCAGATAGCCGCCCGGGGACACCTGGCGCGCGGCGCTGTCCATGGCCTTGGCACGCAGCCCCGGCTCGATGCCTGCCAGCAGGTTGCGGACGCAGACCAGGTCAAAGGACGGGACCCGGGGCCCCAGCCCTTCGGTGATGTCGGACTGGCGGAAGCTCGCCTGGGTGCGGATGTCCTCATTGACGGTCCACAGGCCGTCGCGCCGGTGGAAGTAGCGTGCCAGCAGGGAGATGGGCAGTCCGCGGCGGACCTCCTGCTCCGTGTAGGCGCCGAGGCGGGCCTTTTCCAGCCTGCTTTCAAGCACATCCGTGCCCAGGACGCGCAGGTCCCAGTCCTTCATGGCCGGAAAATGGTGCCGCACCGTCAGGATCAGGCTGTAGATCTCCTGGCCGCTCCCGGAGCCCGGGGACCAGAACTTGACGAACACGGACCCGTTGCGGATGCGGTGCAGGTCCGGAAGGATGACCTCATGGATGCCCCTGAACAGGGTCTCGTCCCTGAAGAACCAGGTCTCCGTGTCCAGCAGCTGCTCCACCACCTCCTCCTCAAGGGCCGGATCCTGGCCCTCGCGCAGGAGGTCAAAGAGCTCCTCCGTGCCCAGCAGGTTGCGGCGCCAGGCCAGCTGCTTGAGGCGCCAGCTGACCACGTGCTCGGATTCCATGGCCAGGCGGCCCGAGGCGCGCCGCAGCAGCAGGCCCTTGAGCAGGCCGAGCTCGGACTCGGGGATGAGGGCGATGCGCGCCATGGCTCAGGCCGCCGTCAGGGCGCCCAGCAGCTGCTGGGCGTTCTCGATGGCCAGGCGCACGCGCTCCTGCAGCGCCGGCAGCTTGTCGATGTCCCATCCCAACTTGAGGAAGGACTCCTCCGAGACCCAGGGCGCCACGCCCTCGTAGCTGTTGGCGCCCAGCTCGTGGCAGAGCATGCCCGCCAGGTGCACCACCTGGGCCGGCCTCCGGTCGCCGGGGCAGGATTCGGGGGCCAGGTGGTACAGGGCCGCGTCCACCACCATGCCCGGCGATTTCCAGCGCCGCAGCAGGGCCGCCCCCGACTCGCTGTGGCCGAAGCCGAAGATCTCCCGTTCCGCCTGCTCCATGCCGCAGCCGCGCTCATGGGCAAGCAGGCGTGCCTGGGCGAACTCCACGGGCCGGTGGATGGCCTCCAGCAATATGCCCAGGTGGTGCATGAGCCCGCAGAGATAGAAGGGATTGTCGCCCAGCAGGCTGCCGCTGGCCGGCAGCCCGGGATGCACGATCACATGGCAGGCCACGGCCGTGGACAGGCTGTGGCGCCAGAAGTCGTCCAGGTCGATGGACTTGCCCGCCCCCTGGAATTCCCGCAGCAGGGCCGCGGTGCACACCAGGGCCCGCACCTCGTCCATGCCCAGGCGGGCGATGGCCGTGGAAATGGAGCCCACCGGCGTGGACCGGGCGTAGTACGCCGAATTGGCGACCTTCAGAACCCCGGCCGCCAGCACCGGATCCGAATCCACGACCCGGGCGATGGCCGTGAAGTTGTCCTTGCCGCCGGCGATGGACCGCACGACTTCCTGCGCCGCCTTGGACAGCGACGGCAAGTCCGGCAGGCTGTCGAGAAAGGTTTCAGCCTGGTACAGGTCGAGCACGGCCATGGCAGCCTCCAGTCAGGAATGCAAGGGTCCGCTTTGACATGCAAGACGCATGCCCCGATGCCGCCCCTGAATCAGCTTGGCCCCCAAGCAAATGGGTGCGATGCAGTCGGGCCCGGTGGCCGTTGGGGTGCGCAGATTCCATACCCTTGGGAAAAGCATTCCATACCTTTTGTAAACGCTCCAGGCTGGGGCTTCCCTTCGGCAGGACACGGACGTACCATGGAGGCAATGTTCGCTTCCAAATGAACAATCATGCGTGAAACTTATGACCATCTCAGGGCAGCCGAGCGGCTGACCCGCGCCGCCAAGGATCTGTGGGAACGCCTCCACGATCCTTTGCTCGATCCCTTGCGCCAACGGCTCCAGTTCCGCCTGCTGCTCATCACCGCCGCCATGGTCGTGGCGCTGATCGTCCTGAGGCTGGAACGGGGAGGCATGCTGATCGACCTGGGCCTGACCCTGGCGGCCAGCATCACGGCCATGGCCCTGCTGTCCCGCTCGCCGCGCTACAGCCGCAACGCCGCCCAGGCGCTGGTGCTTCTGTTCATCGGCGCCGGCCTGTACGATTACACCCGCAGCGGCCCCCCGGGCAGCTTTCCCTGGAGCCTGACCCTGCTGATGGTGCTGCCGGTCTTTGGGGTCCTTCTGGACGGGCCGGTGTCCGGGGGCCTGGCGGCCCTGACCTGCATGGGGGTGGCACTCCATTGGATGCTGCACGGGCCCCAGGGCCACATGATGCTGGTGGTCCTGTTCGCCGCCGTGGCCGGCGGCTGCTTCTACGTCGTGGCCATGGCCCACGCCTGGATCTTTGGCAGCCTGGTGCGTCGCCGACTGGACAGCTCCACCCACATCCAGCGCGCCCGGCAGGCCAGCGCCGAGCTGGCCGGGGTGCTGGCCGAGCAAGCCCGGGATCTGGCTGAGCGCATGGGACCGGGGGCCGACCCCGCAACGGTGCGGGATGCCTGCGGCCGGCTATTGGAGCTGCTGGGCCATGCCAGGCAGAAGCTGCCGGAAGGCCTGCCCCGGGGCGCGGTGGACCCCGACGGTCTTCTCGACCAGCTGCGCCGGGACGTGCACCGCATCTACCTCGGGCTGGCCCTCCTCGCCGCCCTGATCGCCCTGGTCGCGATCCTGGTCCTGGGCCTGCCCCTGTGGCAGTTGGCCGCCATCCTGGCCCTGGCCCTGCTGCCGCTCACCTTCGTGCCGACGGCGCAGGACCAAGCGTGGCGGGGGCGCTTCCGGCTCTTCATCGGGCTGGCCACCGTGGTGATGGCCGCGGACGTCGCCCTCTCGCGCGATCTGCCGCCGTCCGCATCCCTGATCTTCCTGCCCCTGCTGGTCTACTACGTGGGCATGCTGGACAGCCCCAGGGCGGTCCGGGTGCTGTGCCTGGCGGGCCTGGCCCTGCTCGCCGCGGCCAACTGGTACCTGAACCCCTTCCCGGGCCTGGTCTCGCTGTACATCGTCATCGGCCTGGACTGCCTTCTGGTGATGGCGATCTCTCTCGCGGTCCAGACGGCCTACCGCCGCCTGGTGCAGGGCATGATCGCCGAGGAGGAGGCCCTGCGCGGCAGCCTGCAGGAATACCGCAAGGCGGCCTCCACGCTCTTTCACGACCTGGCCGGCCCCCTGGCCGTGCTGCAGGGCCTGAGCTCGCTGCCCGCCGGCCTGTCCGGCGCCGCGGACGCCCAGCGGGCCGGGCGCATGGTGCAGCGCATCCGTTCGCTGACCGGCCTGAACGAGGCGCCCGGACCGGAACGGGTCGAGGAGCTGGCCGCTTCGCTTCTGGACCTCTTCCAGGACCAGTTCTCGCGCAAGGGCCTGCGCTGGGGCCTGGATGCGGGCGCCGAGGTGCGCCTGCCCGGCCTGTCCGCGAGCCTGCGGGACTCGGTCCTGGGCAACCTGCTGTCCAACGCCATCAAGTACTCGCCCGAAGGCGGGCGCATCATCCTCAGGGCGGAATCCGGCCCACGGCGCGTGCGCCTGGTCCTGGTGGACGAGGGGCCGGGCTTTCCGGCGGACGTGCTGGATTCGGTCGCCGGCGGCCAGACCCCCAGGAGCCGGCCGGGCAGCCGGGGCGAACAGGGCAGCGGCTTCGGCCTGCTGCTCGCGGCGGCCTACGTGCGTGAAGCCGGAGGCCAGCTCAACCTGCGCAACCTTCAAGGGGGCGGCGCCTCGGCCGAAATACTGCTACCCTGCTGAGGACCGGACCGGACGCCGCACAGGGAGACATGGACCAGCCACGCACCGACAGTTTCGACCGCCTGAACCGGCGGGTGATCGAAGTCGGCCTGGTGCTGGGCGCGTCGTCGATCGCCTGGCTCAGCTGGACGCTGCCCGCGCCGCCGGCCCTGGAGGCCTTTCGCCTGTGTCTGCTGGCCTGCTTCCTGGCCTCCATGCCGTGGATCCGGCGCCGGCCGCAGGACATTCATTGGCTGGCCTTCCTTCTGACCGCGGCCACCTGCTTCAGCATCTTCTTCAGGGCCTGGTCCCAGACGGGCCAGGATTTTCCGGTCCTGCTGGACCTGCTTCCCTACCCTTGCTTCTTCTGCACCGTGTTCGGGGACGCTGCCCTTGCCGACGGGCTAAGCGCCGCTGTGCTCCTGTGCCTGGGCCAGCTGCTGATCGCGGACCCCTGGCTGCGGCAGGACCCCGCCCTGCGCCACATCACCAACCTGATGCTCATTCTGGGGCTGCAGCAGATCACCCTCAGGACCCTCTGGCGTTACGTCACCCTCGGGGCGAGGGACATGCGCCAGCTGGCCCGTTCCCTGAACCAGCAGGCCGAGGCCACCCAGGCCATGGCCATCGCCACCTTCCAGGATGCCCGGGAGCCGGTTGGGGCCCTTCAGGCGGCGCTGGCCCGCGCCGACCGGCCGGCGGCCCTGCAGGCCGTGCGCGTGCTGGGCGGCCGCCTGGCCCAGGCCCGTCAGGCCCTGCCTGCGGTGCCGGAACCTGCGCCGGTGCGGGACAGCGATGGCGAAGCCAGGGCCCTGCGCGTGCGCATGCGGGCGGCCTTGATGCTGCTCGTCTGCGCGGGCCTGGCCGCCAGCCTGCTGCGCAACCAGTCCCTGGACCTTCCCGAGTCCGTGCGGCACACACGCATCTACCTTCCCCTGACCCTGCTCGTGTTCGCCTTCACCGCCGCGGCGCGGATCCGCCCGCGTTTTGAACGCCCGCTTTTTCGACTTTCCCTGGCGCTGTTCCTGGCGGCAAGTCTCCTGGTTGCCAGGGAGCAGATGGAGGCGGGAACGGGCGCCTTTCCCCCGGTGCAGTGCGCCATGCTCTTCGCCGTGCTCGCGGTGGCCTTGGTGGACCACGCCGCCTTCGTCTGGCCCATGATGGCCGTGGGCATCGGATTCGTGCTGTGGCAATCCGCGTTCCGGGCGGCGTACCCGCGGGCCGTGGGCGGGGTCATCGTGCTGGTCAGCGCCCTGTGCTGCCTGCTGGCCCAGCGCCTGCCCGCCGAGATCTTCGCCAGCCTGCGGGTCCACCGCCTCGCCCTGGACGAGGCGCTGCGCCGCAGGCGCCGCCTCTTCAGCATGCTGTTCCACGACCTGGCCAACCCCCTGCAGGTCGTCGCGGCCCAGGTCGAACTGGACCAGGACTTCACCCGGGCCTCCCGCCTGGCCGACCGCATGGCGGGCGTGCTCACCGCGGCCAAGGACCTCGACCAGGCGGGCATGGTCCTGCAGGCCCTGCCCCTGGACGGCCTGCTGGAGGGCATCGACGACCTGTACCGCGAGCGCCTGGCGGCGAAGGCTCTGCGGCTGGAGCGCCAGGGCGGGCCCTGGCTGGTGCTGGTGCAGCCGCAGCTCTTCCGCGAGAGCGTGCTGGGCAACCTGCTGGGCAACGCCATCAAGTTCGCGCCCCTGGGCGGCTCGATCCGCATCAGCGCCCAGCGTGCGGGGGCCATGGTGGAACTGAGCCTGCAGGACAGCGGATCCGGCATTCCTCAGGCCGTCCTGGACGCCCTTGCCAGGGGGCAGCGGGCGCCCAGCTCCCCGGGCAGCCTGGGCGAGCTGGGCAACGGTTACGGGCTCGGCCTGGCCCAGGACTACCTGGGCCAGATGGGCGGCGCCCTGCAGCTGCGGACGGCCCAGGGCGGCGGGACCCTGGCGCTGGTGCGCCTGCAGGCGGCGGACGCCTGACGCATGCGGCCGAAACACCGGCTCTTCAGATTCCTGGCCGTGGGCCTTGCCCTGTCGGCCCCGGGCCTGGCCCGGGCCTGGGTCAATCCGTCCTTCGGCACCGGGACCTCGGCGGGCTGGACCTTCGCCAGCAGCCTGACCACCTCGAGCACGGTCACGGCCCCCCTGGAGCAGGTGGTCGCGGCCGGCCCGGCGCCCCTGACCAATGGCCTTCTGAACATGGCCTACACGGGCTGTTCCTACGCCGGCGGGGTGTATTCCGGCAACGGCGACCCGAACCACGGCGACTGGTCATCGATCAGCCAAAGCGACCAGGTGCCGGCCGGGACCGCATGCATTTCGGGCTGGTTCGCGGCGGTGCTCAGCGGCTACCACTACGTCAACAACGAGGTCTACGGCGACGAACCCTACGATTCCGACGCCTACGTGCTGTTCCAGATCGAGGTCAACGGCACGGCGGTCTACAGCCAGCGCTTCAGCTGGTTCGACAACGCTGGCCAGCTGCTGGACCCGGGTTCGCCCTACGACGTGACCTCCACCGTGGCCGCGGCCACCCCGGTCATCGAGAACCTCTACGGCGGGGTGCTTTACAACGGCCCCTGGCGGTACCTGCCCTGGACCCTGTACTACTTTGACATGAGCGCCTATGTGGGCCAGACCGCGACCATCGTTTACACCGCCTATTCCTGCTACGGCTCGGCCCACTTCTGCTACGGGTACCTGGACAATGTGCAATGGATCGCCTGCCCCCCGACCGCCACGGTGACCCCGACCCTCACCGCTTCGCCGACCTGCAGCGGCACGGGCACGCCGACGGCCACCCCCAGCGCCACGGCCACGCCCACGCCGACCCTTTCGCCGACGGACACCCGCACCGGCAGCCCCACGCCCAGCGCCACGGCCACCCCGAGCGCCACCCGCACCGCGACGGTCACCCCCACCTTCAGCGTGACGCCGACCTTCAGCCCCTCCCCGACGGTCACGCCGACGCCCAGCATCACCGCCACCTGCAGCCCCACGCCGACGCAGTCCCCCTGCCCCACGGTGACGCCGACCTGCACCGCCAGCCCCAGCCGCACGCCCTCGGCGACCATCACCCCGACCGCCACCATCACGCCCACCTTCACGGACAGCCCCAGCCTGTCGCCCACGCCGCCGCCGTTCATGCTCTCCCCGCACTGGCCAAATCCCGACCCCGCGGGCCCCGCCGGGGTGTGGCTTCCCTACACCCTTAGCGACGCCGCGGTGGTGGATTTCCACGTGTATGACATCTCGGGGGAGCTGGTGCGGTCCTGGTCCACGGACCCGGAATTCGAGCCCGCCGGCACCCACGAGCGGGAATGGGACGAACGCAATTCCGCGGGGGTGAAGGTCGCCTCGGGCGTCTTTCTGGTGCGCATCCATGCGCGCAATGCGCTGGGGGACCGGCAGGTGTGGGAAAAATGCTCGGTGCTGAAATGACCCTGCCGGAGCCTGAGGGGGCCTGATGGGCGACGGCGATCAGTCCCATGCCCTGGCCCTGATGGACAAGAAGGTCAGCGCCGCGCTGAAGCGGGCGGACTGGCCCGGAGTGGAGGCCTGCCTGGACGAGCTGCGCCTGGCCGTGCTGGGTTCCGCGCCGTCCCGGTCCGACGGCAATTGGAACGCGCCGGCCGCGCCCCTGTCCCTTGCAGCCACCGAACCGGAAAAGCGCCTGGCCTGGGCCGTGGCCGAAGGCCTGGGACAGGACCGCCATCTGGCCCAGGTCCCCACGGCCACCGGCCTGCTGGGGGAGCGCCAGGCCCGCAGCCTGGACCTGGCAGGGCTGGAACCCGGCGGGCCCGCGTTCTATGCCTTCAAGGTCCACTCCGGCGGCGAGGACATCATCAAGGGGCTGCGGGACCTGCTGGTGTCCACGGCGCTGTACCGCGCGTTCCTGGAATCCCCCCGCCTGTTCGGCTACAGCACCGAACGCTCGCCCCTGCTGCTGGAGGCACCGGTCGTGCGGTGGGAGCTGGTGGCGCCCAAAGACCTGCTCAACCCGCGCAAATCCGAGATGCGCTGGGGCGAACGCGACGTCCAGGGCATGCAGGCGGTCCTGAAAAAGCTTGGGGTGGCATCGTTTGAGCTGGCACGCCTGCAGGCCGAGGGCGAGGCGCTGAGGGCCGGAATCGCCAAGGAAAGCTTCTCGGCCCCGCGGGCCAGGCAATGGTTTGAACAACGCGTGCGGGTGGCGGTGGCCTAGAGCTCCGGCGCCCTGCCTGCCAGGCAATCCTGAATGCCGGACAGGTCCCCGGGGTGGAAGCCGACGAAACTGAGGCCCGCCCTGAAGCATTTTCTCGTCGGCGGTCTGCCCAGGGTCCGTTCCCAGCGCAGCCCCAGGCCGCCTTCGGACAGGTCCTCGGTGCAGCCGCTGCCGTCCCAGCCTTCCGGTCCTTGCCCCGCTCCGCCGTGCTGCGGCTGCAGGCCGTCCGGATCCGCCATGCGCGTCAGGCGCACCTGGAACTGCAGGTCTGTGCGGCGGTGGATGCGGCGGTCCTTGGAATCCGGGACCACGGCGGCCAGGGCGACGATGGCTTGGGGCATGCGGCCTCCTGAAGCGGATGCATGAAATCAAAGCAACCGGGACCCCCTCCTTCCCCGCAAGCGCTTATGCGCCGTCCGGATTCAGGAGCGTTGGGCCGCCCTCAAGCGCTTCCAGCACCTTGGCATCCAAGGTCCGGATATTGAATGGCTTTGCCAGCAGCTGAACCCCCTGCAAGGGCACGCCATGTTCCAGGATGGAATCCGGAGCGTAGCCGGACATGAGCAGCACGCGCAGTCCAGGCCGGCGCGTCACCAGGGCCTCGGCCAGCCTGCGTCCGTTCATGCCCGGCATGATCACATCCGTGAGCAGGAGGTGGATCTCGCCACGGAAGGCATCGGACAGCTCCAGCGCCTCATCCGCCGAAATGGCCTCCAGCACCCGGTACCCGCTGCGCTTCAAGGCCGCCGCCGCCGCGGCCAGGACATTGACCTCGTCATCCACCACCAGCACGGTCTGCCTGCCCGGGACCGGGGCGCCCAACCCGACCGGCT
>Ga0302319_10024787_pt1 | contig 10645 bp, 8 predicted proteins | sample Bog_T0_2_FD_203319 | JGI IMG/M metagenome (GOLD analysis project Ga0302319, IMG submission 203319) | Peat permafrost microbial communities from Stordalen Mire near Abisko, Sweden - Bog_T0_2 | ecosystem: Environmental > Terrestrial > Soil > Wetlands > Peat | place: Sweden: Abisko, Stordalen Mire... | reverse complement strand
TCGATCAAATCGCCCCGGAGAACATGGAAAAATGAAGTTTGAGCCCCTGGATTTCTCCCGCATCCGCACTCACGCGCTGGCCGGGCGGGCCAATAAGGTGGCGCTCCCGGACTTTGCCGGCATCCACGGGAAGGGCGAAAGCCTGGGGACGTTCGTGAACAAACTGCCGCACTTGCTGGCGGCAGGCGACTTCCGAAAGGTGGCCGGCGCGATGGCCGAGGCGGTGCGAAACGGGCGCCCCGTGCTGGTGATGATGGGGGCGCACCCGATCAAGTGCGGGCTGAACCCGGTGCTCGTCGATGCGATGAGGCGGGGAATCGTGGCGGCGGTGGCCTTCAACGGCGCGGGGGCAATTCATGATTTCGAGACGGCTTACCAGGGGGAGACGAGCGAGGACGTGCAGCGCGGGCTGGATGACGGGAGTTTCGGCATGGTCGAGGAGACTCCACGGCTGATGAACGCGGCGCTGGCCGCCGGAGTGAAGGCGGGGCTCGGGGCCGGCGAGGCGCTGGGACGCGCGATCAACGAAGGGGATTTTCCAAACCGGCGCCTGAGCATCCTGGCCACGGGGGCGGAACTGGGCATCCCGGTGACGGTGCACATCGCGATCGGCACGGACATTATCCACCAGCACCCATCGGCGGACGGGGCGGTGCTGGGGGAGGCGTCGTACCGGGACTTTCGGCGCTTTGCGAGCGTGGTCGCGCAATTGGAGGGAGGAGTGGCGCTCAATATAGGGAGCGCGGTGATCATGCCGGAGGTATTCCTGAAAGCGCTGACGATCGCCCGCAACCTGGGGCACAAGGTCAATCACTTCACAGCGGCCACCTTCGACATGATCCGGCAGTATCGCCCCACGGAGAACGTGGTCCGCCGCCCGACGCATCTGGGAGGCCAGGGCTTTTACATCGTGGGGCATCACGAGATCATGATCCCGCTGCTGTTTGCAGCGGTAACAGAGCTTTTATGAATAAAGCCCGCTACGAGCATATTGCCGCCGGCTTCTCAAAATCCCGCGTCCTGGTCATCGGAGACCTGATCCTCGACCAGTTCGTGTGGGGCCGCGTGAACCGGATCTCGCCCGAGGCGCCGGTGCCGGTGGTCGAGGTGGATCGCGAGACCCAATACCCGGGCGGCGCGGCCAATGTGGCGAGGAACCTGCGGGAGTTCACGCCGCACACGGCGGTGCTGGGGATGATCGGCACCGACCCGCACGCGCATTCGCTCAAGCGGCTGCTGGCCGACGAAGGCATCCAGATCGAGGGCGTGCAGCAGGACCCCGATTACCACACCATCGTCAAGACTCGGATCATCGCGCGGCACCAGCAGGTGGTGCGGGTGGACCGCGAGAAGAAGGTGCGGCCCACGCAGGCGCAATTCGACCGGGCCATCGCTGTGCTCGAGGGGATGCTGCCGGAGCTGGACGCGGTAATCGTCGAGGATTACGGCAAGGGGCTGATCCAGCAGGGCTTTGCCGACGAAATCGCGACGCGCGTGCGGGCCGCTGGAAAGGTGCTGGCCATCGATCCGAACCCCGGCAACCCGTTGCACTGGCACGGCGCATCGGTGATGAAACCGAATCGTTCCGAGGCGTTCGCCGCGGCGGGCGTTCCGCACAGCGAGCCGGTCGAGCCGGTGGAAAAAGACGAGGCTGTGCGCGAGGTCGGGCGGATATTGCTCGATCGATGGGCCTGCGAAATCCTGCTGATCACGCTGGGCGAGCAAGGCATGGTGTTATTTCGCGCCGGAGAAGCGCCCTACCACACCCCGACACGGGCCAAGGAAGTCTTCGACGTATCGGGCGCAGGAGACACGGCCATCGCTTTGTTCACACTGGCATTGAGCGCCGGGGCCTCGGCCACCGAGGCGGCGGAGATTTCCAATCACGCGAGCGGCATCGTCGTAGGCAAGCTGGGGACGGCCACGGTCAACCCGGCTGAGTTGCTAAGGAGCTTCTCGATGCCGGAGGAGGAGTAATGACGAGCCTCTCGCCGGCCGTTTTTTTCGACCGGGACGGGACATTGATCCGGAATGTGGATTACCCGACGGATCCGCGTAGCGTGGAGGTATTCCCGGACGTGCCGGAGGCGTTGCGGCGGCTGAAGGCTGCGGGGTTCCGGCTCGTGATTATCACCAACCAGAGCGGCTTTGCGCGCGGGCTGGTGACGCAGGCGCAATATGACGCGGTGCAGGGGCGGGTGCTCGAATTGTTGAGCGATATCGATGCGACTTATATGTGCCCGGATTTCGGGCCGAGACGGAAGCCCTCGCCGGAGATGATCCTGGAAGCGGCGCGCGACTTGAATCTGGACCCGCGCCGCTCCTGCATGGTCGGCGACAGGTCGGGCGACATCCTCTGCGGACGCAACGCGGGGACCAAGACGGTTTTTGTGCAAACAGGCCTGGGCCTGGACAAGCCGTGCGAGCCCGACTTCGTCGCCGCGAACATGGCTGAAGCCACTGAGTGGATTTTGCACGAGTGCGGGTGAGCATCGCCAATTTCATCAATCTCATTATCCCACCGATGCCCTCCACGCTCCGCTCGATATTATTCACGACCCTGCTGCTCGCCGCGCTGTCGGCCGCCAGCGGACAAATCACCGATCCGAAAGCGCTGGTTCAGAAAATCCAGGGTGAGCTTTCAGGCCCTCCCCTGCCCGCCGACAAACCCAACCCGAGCGTGCTGCACGGCGAATTCCTCAATGGCTCGATCAACAATTCGCCGATTTATCCAGGCACCGGAAACGGCTTCAGCGTTTACATTCCGGCGCAATACGATCCGGCAAAGCCGGCGTGCCTGCTGGTCAAGCTCGACGGGTTGGGACGGAACGAGGCGAAGGTGCTCGACGATCTGATCGCGACAAAAGACATCCCGGTGATGATCGGGATCGGCATCTCTCCCGGCGCTGTCTGGGGGAAACCGGACGCAACACACAACCGCCCCGCGATCCGGTTCAACCGCTCCTACGAGTTCGATAGCATGAACGATCGCTTTCCGGATTACGTGCTCAACGAATTATTGCCCGCGGTGCGGAAACTCCACACTTCCGACGGGCGGCCTATCAACTTTTCCACCGATGGCAACGATCACGCCGCCACCGGCGCCAGCACTGGCGGGATCGGCTCTTTCACGCTGGCCTGGCGCAGGCCAGATCAGTTTTCGCGTGTCTACGACGTGATCGGCACGTTCGTATCAATGCGCGGTGGCCACGAGTATCCCGCCTTGATCAGAAAGACCGAGCCGAAGGCCATTCGCGTTTTCCTCGAGGACGGCTCGACCGATGCGTGGAACCTGCTCTTCGGCTCCTGGTTCGACGCCAACTTGAACATGGAATCGGCGTTGAAATTTGCCGGCTATGACGTTGCCCATGCATGGGGAACGCATGGCCACAATGGCGGGCCAGGGGCGGTCATTTTTCCCGATGTGATGCGGTGGCTCTGGCGCGATTACCCGGCCCGTATCACGGCCGGGGTTTCACAGAACAGCACGCTTCGGGAAATCACGGTGCCGGGCGAGGGCTGGCAGTTTGAGGGATTTTTCGGGCACGTGACCGGTTTGGCAGCCAACCCGAAGGGCGAGGAGTTCGCAAGCGACACCGGCGCCCGCGCGATTTACCGGCTTGGCGCGGATGACAAGCCGGTTCTGTTTGTCGAACACGGGCCGGTTATTACCGGACTGGCCTTCGGGCCGGATGGTGTCCTGTACGGTGTGGCGCCCGTTGAGAAAAAAGTCGTCGCGTTCGACGGACAAGGCGCCATCCGCACAGTCGCCGAGGGTATCACTGGCCACAGCATCCTGGTCAGCCACGATGGCACGCTCTACGTCAGCGAGCCGGGCGAGCACACCGACATGCCTAGCCATATCTGGCGGATCAAACCGAACGGCGAAAAGACCTCGCTCGATCAGGGCCTGCTCGCCGCCTCCGGGATCGCCTTTTCACCCGACGGCTCGCTCTTCTTCGCGGCGGAAAACTGCACGAAGTGGATTTACAGCTACGTGGTTCAGCCGGACGGAACGCTCGCCGATAAGCAGCCTTATTTTTGGCTGCACATCACGGACATTGAAAATAACAGCGGCGCGGAGGACATGGCCGTGGACACGCATGGCAACCTTTACGTCGCCACGCGAATGGGCGTCCAGGTCTGCGATCAAAACGGGCGGGTGCGCGCCATCCTGCCTCTGCCCACGCCGTGCGGACCGGTACGAGGCATTTGTTTCGGCGCCGAGCATTTTGACGTGCTCTACGTCACCGACGGTACGCAGGTTTTCAGGCGGCCTATCAAAGTGCCGGGCCACGCCCCGTGGGCCGCACCACTCACTTATCCGAGTCAAGGCGGTGGATAAACCTCCATGCAAGTCTGGTCCCAATTCTACGATCCGCTCGGCAATATCTATTTCTCGGCGCTGGCCGCGGCGGCGCCCGCCATTTTGCTGCTGACGCTGATCGCCGGGTTCAATGTCCGGATTCACGCGGCGGCGCTGGTGGCGTTGGGCCTCTGCCTCGGGCTTGGAATCGGGCTCTATCACATGCCGGCGGCTTATGCGGGGGCCAGCGCGGTCTATGGCGCGGGCTATGGGCTCTTCCCGATTGGCTGGCTCGTGCTGAATATCATCTTCGTCTATCAACTGACGGTGAAACGCGGGCTCTTCGAGGTTCTGCGGCGCAGCCTGGCGCAAGTCGCGCCGGACCCGCGCATCCAGATTATCCTCATCGCATTTGCCTTCGGCGCGTTTCTCGAGGGGATGTCGGGATTTGGCGCGCCGGTGGCGATCACGGCGGCCATCCTGATCCAGCTCGGGTTCAAGCCGCTTCATGCTTCGGGGCTGGCGCTGGTGGCCAATACGGCGCCGGTGGCGTTCGGGTCACTCGGGATTCCGCTGGTCACGTTGCAACAGATCACCGAACTGGATGTGCGCGCTCTCTCGGCGACGACGGGAGCGCTGCTGGCGGTGTTTTCGTTTTCGGTTCCCTTCCTCATTGTGGCGATGCTGGCCGGCTGGCGCGGGCTGGCGGGGATATGGCCGGCGGCGCTGGTCGCGGGCGTTTCGTATGCGGTTCCGCAGTTTCTCGTGGCCACTTTTCACGGGCCGTGGCTGGCGGCGCCCATCGCGGGGATTTCCTGCATCGGCGCGCTGGCGGTGCTGCTGCGGGTATGGCGACCGCGGGAGCTTTGCGGTTTCGACGGGGATGGCAATCTCGTTCCCGTCGTCGAGGAGGGTCCGGCGGCGGGCTCGGCCGAATCGGCACGGCGGATTTTCGATGCCTGGCTTCCGTGGGGCGTGCTGACCATCCTCATCCTCGTTTGGGGAGTGCCGCAATTCCAGGCAATGCTGGACAGGGTTTTCGCCGCCGACTTCAAGATGCCGCTGCTGCACAACCTGATCCGCCGGATGCCGCCGGTGGACCTCGCCACCGCCGCTCCGATCAAGGCCGTGTTCAAATTCCACATTCTTTCGGCGACCGGCACGGGGATTTTTGCGGCATCGATCCTTATCGGGACGATCACCGGGTATACGCCGCGCGAGTGGGTGAAAACGTATTTCGAGACCCTCTGGCGCATCCGGCTATCGCTCCTGACGATGGCGGCGATGCTGGCGCTGGGCAACGTCACGCGCTACTCGGGCGCCGACGGCACGCTGGGCCTTGCGCTGTCCCACACGGGGCGGTTTTATCCGTTCTTCGGGACGCTGCTGGGGTGGATCGGGGCGGCCATCACGGGGTCGGACACGTCGACCAATGTGCTCTTCGGCAGCCTGCAAAAGATCACGGCGCAGCAGATCGGTGTGAGCGCGGTGCTCATGTGCGCGGCCAATACCTGCGGCGGCGTCATGGGCAAGATGATCAGCTCGCAAAGCATCGTCGTGGCCAGCACAGCCACCAACTGGTACGGCCACGAGGGGCGCATCCTGCGGTATGTTTTTCTGCCGAGCGTAGTGCTTGCGGCGCTCATGGGGGGGCTGGTTTACCTGGCGGCTTACGTTGCGCCGTTTACGGGGCTGGTAGGGAAATAATTAAGACGGAAAGGACGGAAGGGACCAAAAGGGGGGCGGCTTCCGATACTACCTCGCTTATATTAAATACCATGCTCGTTTCCAAAAAGATCATAGCGGCGATCAACGGTCAGATCGGAATTGAATTTGCCGCATCGCTGCAATATGACGCGATTGGGGCTTTTTTCGATTTTCAATCGCTGCCCCGCCTCTCGAAGCACTTCTATCAACAATCGACCGAGGAACGGGGGCACGCGCATCGTTTCATGAAGTTCGTGCTCGCCGCGGGAGCCAAGGTCGTGATTCCGGCCATTGAAGCTCCGATTGCCGAGTTCAAGCTTTCCAAAGACGCGGTGAAGCTTTCGCTCGAACAGGAGATCAAAGTGACCGAGGCGATCAATGGGATCTACGATATCGCGCTCAAGGAAAACGATCATATCACGAGCACGTTTCTGCAATGGTTCATCAAGGAGCAGGTCGAGGAGGTCTCTTCGATGAGCGATCTTCTCAAGACGGTGGAACGGGCGGGAGAAAGCGGCATGCTGCAGGTCGAGCAATTTCTGGCACAGGGGGCCATGGGAAGCTCGCTGGCGGCGGAAATCGGGCCCGAAGGCGGACCTGGGGCTTAACAAGCCAATTTTCCCCGGGCAAATCTGGACAGGCGGGGCGGTGGTTCCTTAATGTGCCACAGTGTCAAAAGCTGTTGTCGCCGTGCTGCCCGCTCGTTGGGGTTCGACCCGATTTCCAGGCAAGGCGCTCCACCCCATCGCCGGACGGCCGCTGATCCAGCATGTCTGGGAGCGCTGCCAGCGGGCGCGGCGGCTCGCGGGCGTCATTGTGGCCACCGATGACATGCGCATCGCGGAGGCGGCGTTCGACTTCGGCGCGGAGGTGGCGCTGACCTCGGCCCGGCACACGAGCGGGACGGATCGCGTGGCGGAAGTGGCCAGGAAACTGCGGGGCATCTCGCACGTCATCAACGTGCAGGGGGATGAGCCGATGATCAGCCCGAAACTGATCGACCGGCTCGCGGAGACGCTGATCGAGGACCCGGAGGTCGAGATGATCACAGCGGCCAACCGTTTCGCCCCGGGCGAGGACGTGACCAACCCGAGCGCGGTGAAGGTGGTGCTGGACCGGGACTCGAATGCGCTCTATTTCTCCCGCGCGCCGATTCCCCACTCGCGGGATGGCATATCGATGGCGCCGCACTATCGACATCAGGGGATTTACGGCTATTCTCTGCCGCTTTTGCTGAAGTTTGTGAAGTGGAAGCCAACCCGGCTCGAACAGACCGAGCAGCTCGAGCAATTGCGCGCGCTCGAGCACGGCGTGAGAATCCGGGTGGTGGTCACTTCGCGAGTTTCAGCCGGCGTGGACCGGCCGGAAGACGTGGCCGCAGTGGAGCGAATGCTCCACTCATAAAAGAGAGCGAATGCCCCCCCATAAACGCGAGCGAATGCTGCTCCACCAATAACACAATGAAATACATTTTTGTAACAGGCGGCGTCGTCAGTTCGCTGGGCAAGGGCCTGGCGGGCGCATCCCTCGGGACCCTGCTCGAGCATCGCGGGCTGAAGGTGGTGATGCAAAAATTCGATCCCTACCTGAACGTCGATCCCGGCACGATGAACCCTTTCCAGCACGGCGAGGTTTACGTCCTGAGCGACGGCGCGGAGACGGACCTGGACCTGGGGCATTACGAGCGCTTTACCAGCGGCACGCTCGGCCGCGCAAACAACACCACCAGCGGCCAGATCTATGAGACCGTGCTGACCAAGGAGCGCCGGGGCGATTACCTGGGCAACACCGTCCAGGTGATCCCGCACGTAACCGATGAGATCAAGGCCCGGCTGCGAAAGCTGGCGGCCGAGCAGCCGTGCGACGTGATCATCACGGAGATCGGCGGTACGACGGGCGATATCGAGGGGCTGCCGTTTCTCGAGGCCATCCGGCAATTTACCCTCGAAGCCGGCCCGCAAAACGTCCTCTACATGCACGTGACGCTGGTGCCTTACATCAAGGCGGCGGGCGAGTTGAAGACCAAGCCAACGCAGCAGAGCATCGCGAAGCTGCGCGAGATCGGCATCCAGCCGCAGGTGCTTATCTGCCGCAGCGAGCATCCGCTGGACGAGGATGTCCGCCAAAAGATGTCGCTCTTCTGCAACGTGCCGCTGGACGCGGTAATCGAGGCGCGCGACGTCGAGCATAGCATTTACGAGCTGCCGCTGATGCTGCAGGCGGAGAAGCTGGACGAGATCGTCTGCAAGCTGCTGGGGATCACGGCGCCGCCGGCGGATATGTCGGACTGGAAGCGATTCGTGAAACGGCTGATCAGCCCCAAGAAGCGGGTGAAGATCGCGGTGGTGGGCAAGTACATCGACCTGCAGGACGCCTACAAGAGCATCTACGAGGCGCTGACGCATGCGGCCGCGGCACACGATTGCGCGATCGACCTGGTGCGCGTGGATGCGCAGGAGATCGAGACCGTCGACCCGTCGCAATTCCTGCGCGACGTAGCAGGCATCGTGGTGCCCGGCGGCTTCGGCGACCGCGGAGTCGAGGGGAAGATGCGCGCGGCGCAATACGCGCGGGAGCACAACGTGCCCTACCTGGGCCTATGCCTCGGGATGCAGGTGGCGACCATCGAGTTTGCGCGCAATGTCTGCGGGCTCAAGGGGGCGAACAGCACGGAATTCGATCTCGACACGCCGTACCCCGTGATTTCGCTGCTGGATGACCAGCGGGATATCACGCAAAAGGGCGCCTCGATGCGGCTCGGCACATGGCCCACCGTCATCCGCGAGGGCACCCTTGGCCGGCAGGTGTATGGGGCCGACCAGATTTTCGAGCGGCACCGGCACCGGTATGAGTTCAACCGCGACTACGAAGAACAGATGGTCGCTAAGGGCTTCGTGATTTGCGGCACATCGCCGGACGGGAAGCTGGTGGAATTGATCGAATTGCGGGGCCATCCGTGGTTCCTGGCCTGCCAGTTCCACCCGGAGTTCAAGTCGAAGCCGAATCAGCCGCATCCGTTGTTCAAGGGATTCCTGGGAGCGACGCTGGCGAATCAAGGCTAAGGCGGCTTCTCTCCGCTTGACCAGTCCACCCCGTCCACATAGTCCACCCTGTCCACCAACTCCTAACCCGCTACCAGTTCTTGACCCACTGCAACATCGGGTCGCCTGGGCTGCCTGGCGTTTTTCCACCGCTCGTTTGATTGTACGGCGCGGAGGTCGCTCCGCCCGTGGACCACAAATCGAAAGTGGGATTGTATCCGTTGGGAGGGTTGGCCGCGGAGCCGGTCGCAACAATGGTGGACGCATACGCAGTCGAGTAGCCGTAGCTGTTGCCGAAGGGGTCCGATAGATAGATTACCAGGTTCGAACTGGATATCGACGCGGTCATGTTGCTCCGGCCAAACACATCGGGCTTCATATCCGCGATGTAGTTCGTCGTTCCGACTCCGCCTCCTGTTCCCGTGCAGTTCACGTCGCTCGTCAGCGCCTCATAAAGCTCGAGCGAGGACGACATGTATGGAGTGCTCGAGGTGGTAACGATCACCGAGTTACCGTTGGCCATCGGGCTGAGAGTGTCGGAAGGAATGTTGTCATTGGTGCCCGTGCCGACGATGGCCGGGATGCTGCCGCTGAGAGCCAGGGGTTGGTGCGGATAGATGCCGTTGTCCGCCTTGTAGCGCTCGCACCCTTCTTCAAGCGCCTTGATTTCCCCGGCGGCGCGGGAGAGCGCCCCCTTTTTGGTGGCGTAACCGGAGATGGATAGAATCAGGCCGGCCAGGATGGCGATGATGGTCATGACCGTGAGCAACTCGATCAACGTGAACCCACGCCGGCGGGCAAAGCGACCCCAGTGGGTGAGGGAACGAATGAGTGGCCGCATGGAATTGCTTCTCTAATCCATCATCGAAACTAGCCGTTGCTCTGGCTCTGCATGCCCTGGATGATGGAGATGAGCGGCATGAAGAGGGCGATGACGATGGTGCCGACGATCACGGCCAGGATCACGATCATGATCGGCTCGAGCAGCGAGGTCAGGCCGGTGACGGCGTTGTCGACCTCGTCATCGTAAACTTCGGCGATCTTGAGCAGCATCTCGGGCAACTGGCCGGTCTCCTCGCCTACGTCGATCATCGAGATGACCATCGGCGGGAATACGCCGCTGGCCTCGAGCGGATGGACGATCGATTCGCCCTCCTTGACGCTGTCGTGCACCTTCGTGATGGCATCGGCGATCACGGAATTGCCGGCGGTCTCGCGGGTGATGTTGAGCGCCTGGAGAATCGGAACGCCGCTGGTGACGAGCGTGCCCAGCGTGCGGGCAAAACGGGAGATCGAACTCTTCCGGGTCAGGTCGCCAAAGAGCGGCATGTAAAGCTTGACCCTGTCGATGACAATCCGCCCGGTCGGACTTCCGGCAAATATCTTGTAGCCGACGGTAAACACGACGATGCCGCCGATAACGTAATACCACTGCTCCTTGAGAATGTTGCTGGCATCGATGACGAACTGGGTAATCGCGGGCAGCGGCCTGTTGCCGAGCATGTCGTGGAAGATCTGCTGGAACTTCGGCACGATGAAAACGAGCAGGAAGGAAAGAATCAGCATCGCGATCACGATGACCACGACGGGG
>Ga0302319_10024786_pt1 | contig 10645 bp, 10 predicted proteins | sample Bog_T0_2_FD_203319 | JGI IMG/M metagenome (GOLD analysis project Ga0302319, IMG submission 203319) | Peat permafrost microbial communities from Stordalen Mire near Abisko, Sweden - Bog_T0_2 | ecosystem: Environmental > Terrestrial > Soil > Wetlands > Peat | place: Sweden: Abisko, Stordalen Mire... | reverse complement strand
ACGAATGTCTTCTGCTTCCTCCTGCAGCGCGTCGTGCAACTGCATAAGGCAGCGTTGCCGGAATTCGTGGTTGGTCGACCAGTCGGTGGTGTCGAAGGCACGCCGGGCGGCGGCGATCGCCTCCTCCATATCCGCGGCGCTCGCGTCGGTGGCCAGCCCGAGCACTTCTTCATTAGCCGGATTGAGATTCTCCACGGTGTTTCCGGTCGACGAATCCCGCAGCCGACCGTCGATGAAGAGCCTGGTCTCGGGATTGAACTGGACAGTTGTAGCGGCGACCGGTGAAGCCGTCATTGGCACTCCCTCACGCAGAATTATCGGCGTCAGCTAGTGTACCCTGTTATAGATAACTGTTTAGCGGATTCAACCCCTGCTAGCGAGATCTCGAGAACCAACGGAGGGGGAGCCAGTTGTCCGCCCCTGTCGACAGCGCCCTGGATAGCGGTCGCCACCTCGAATGCGTGTCCGACATCGCGGCGTACCGCGATGATTTCCGCAACTGGCTTCGCGATTTGGACTGGGCCGACGAATGGCGCTCAGCGGCATTCGATACCGCCGAAGACGAACTCGCATATCACGCCACGGTGATGTCTCGCGTCTACGAGGCCGGATGGAATCGATACGGTTGGCCCGAGGCCGCAGGCGGGTTCGGAGGCACCGAGATCCACCGCGCGGTCTACTTCGAGGAGTTGGCCGCGGCGATGCTGCCCGTTCCGGAGCAGCACTGGACCCTTGAGGTGCTCGGACCTGCCCTGTTCAAGTACGCGCCAGAGCTGGCCGCCGAGTATCTGCCGAACTACTTCCGCGGAGCCGAGTGGTGGGGGCAGTGCTTCTCCGAGCCTGAGTCGGGCAGCGACCTGGCCGGGCTACGATGCCGGGCTGCGGAGGACGGTACCGGTGGCTTCGTTCTGAATGGGCAGAAGATCTGGACCAGTCAGGGCCCGACCGCTACCCGGTTCATGGTGCTGGCGCGGACGGGTAGCCCCGAGAGCCGCCACCGCGGCCTGAGCACCTTCATGGTCGATTCCGACGCTCCCGGCGTCACGGTGCGAGCGATCACCCTCGCCAGCGGTCGCCGTGAGTTGGCTGAGGTGTTTTTCGACGACGTCCGGCTGCCGCATGAAAGGTTGATCGGCGACGTCGGAGCAGGCTGGGGCGTCGTGATGCACCTGATGCAGTACGAGCGCGGCATGTACGGCTACGCCGTGCTGACCACGGCGCTCACCGAACTGAGCCGGCTCAGAGCCGCGATGGCTGTGCATGGCGCGTCTGCGGCGAGCCGCGAGCGCTTCGCGCAGATCTACGTGGCGGTGGTGGCGGCGCAGGCTCGGGCCGCGACCACGGTGCGGGCATTGGCACAGGGCCGCATGGTCGGCCCGAACAGCAGCATCGACAAGCTGCTGTTCGCCAAGGCCGAAAAGGACATCAACGATCTGATCCTCGACGTACAACGGGAATGGATGATCACCGGGGTCGGTGCCGAGGGCGGTAAGCAACTCAATGCCGCACGCGCGAAATGGTGGTACACCCGCGCCGCGACAATCATGGGGGGCACTGCCGAGGTCCAGCGCGGCATCATCGCGGATCACCTGCTGGGACTGCCAAAGGAGAAGCGGTCGTGAGTGCAACCACGGTCGACGAATCCTGGCCCATGGTCGAGGAAGCGGTCTTCCGGCTGTTCGACGAACTGGCCGCCAAGGGAGCGGACGCGCACATCGGGGTGGGGCCACAATTGGCCGAACTCGGCTGGTCAGACATCGAGACCGAGTACCCAATTCATTCCTGCGAGTTGCTGTTTCGCGCTCAAGGCCGGTCGCTACTCAATTCCGACTGCCTCGACAAGGTCATATTGGCCGAGCTGGCCCCGCTGCTGGACGGCCCGGTCGACGGCATCGTGTTACCCGGCATCGCCGATGGCTACACACCCGGCTCCGACGTCGGACACGTCGCCGGAATACTGCTCGGGCCGCTGCCAACCACCGGGCGGCTGGTTGTCCCGGTGTCGAGCTCGAAGGGCGCGGTGTCAATTGGAATCGTCGACGCGAATCGCCTTGAGGGCGAAAGATTGGACACCTTCGACCCGTCCGCCTACTGGACGCAGGTCAGCGGGCCCATGACCGGCGACCTTGCCGACGCCACCAGCGAGTGGAACCGAGCGATCGCCGCGGCGCACCGGGCTCTGGCCACCGAACTCGTTGCGCTGGCGGATGAAGCGCTGCGGATCGCGGTCGAACACGTCAGCGTCCGCATTCAGTTCGGCGCACCGATCGGGTCGTTCCAGTCGCCGCGCCACCTACTCGCCGATGCGTCAGCAGGTCTGGAAGGCGCGCGCGCATTGCTGGGCCAGACATGGCAATACGGCGGGGAACTCTCCGCGTTGACGGCCAAGGCTGCGGCCGGGCGAGCGCATCGGGCAGTATCCGATGCGGCTCTGCAGGTGTGTGGCGCGATCGGGCTGACCATCGAACACGACCTGCACCGGTACGTGACCCGCGGTTTTCAGATCGACTCGCTGTGCGGCTCGTACCAGCAACTCGAGGCCCTCCTCGCAGAACATCTCTTTGAGAGCTACCCCCCTGGAGGCGCGTTGCCCTCCATCGTCTCGTGGACCAATTAGAAGACGGATTAGAGGAAAAATCATGCGCCGCAACATCTTCGACGATATTCACGACGAGTTCCGGTCCACCGCCAGAAGTTTCTTCGAGCGCGAATGCGTGCCAAACGTCGAGAAGTGGGAACGCGACGGCAAGGTGAGCCGCGAGGCGTGGCTGGCCGCGGGCGAGGCCGGCCTGATCGGCTGGGAGTTCGACGAGAAGTACGGTGGCCTTGGCGTCAAGGACTTCCGGTTCAACCAGATCGTCTCCGAGGAGTTGTTCCTGACCGGCTCGGTTGGCATTGGTCTGGGCGTGCAGAACGACATCCTGGTGCCGTACCTGAACAATCTGACGACGCAGGAGCAGAAAGAGCGCTGGCTGCCCAAGTTCGTCGCCGGCGAGTACATCGGGTCCATCGCGATGTCCGAACCTGCGGCCGGGTCTGACCTGGCCGGCATCAAGACCTCCGCCCGAGACGACGGCGACCATTGGGTCGTCAACGGCCAGAAGACATTCATCAGCAATGGGCTGCTGTCCAAGCTCGTGCTGACCGCGGTCAAGACCGACCCGTCGGCCCGGCACAAGGGCATCAGCCTCCTGATGATCGAGGACGGGATGGAGGGTTTCACCCGTGGCCGCAAGCTCGACAAGATCGGCCAGTACTCCGCTGACACCGCCGAATTGTTCTTCGAGGACGTCAAAGTCCCCAAGGAGAACCTGGTCGGGGAACTCAACCGCGGCTTCTACCATCTGGTCTCCAACCTGCCCAGCGAGCGCGTCGGCGTGGCCTGCTATGCACTGCCCGCCGCCCGCCGCGCGCTCGACCTGACCAAGGCCTATGCGCTCGAGCGCACCGCGTTCGGCCAGCCCATCGGAACCTTTCAGGTCAACAGGCACTTTCTGGCCGAGATGCAGACCAAGCTCGACGCCGCCCAGACCTATCTCGATCAGTGTGTGCTGTCTGTCAACGACGGCACCCTGAGCGATCAGGACGCCGCAGGGTTGAAGTGGTGGACCTCGGAAGTGCAGTGGGAGATCATCGACCGCTGCCTGCAGTTGCACGGCGGCTACGGCTATATCAACGAGTACGAAGTGGCCAGGCTCTGGCGTGATTCGCGGGTGCAACGCCTCTATGCAGGCACCACCGAGATCATGAAGGACCTCATGGGACGGGCGATGGGATACTAGCGATGACGTTCGTCACTGGCGGGCGGCCAATCACGGGCTCAAGCAAAGGATTCGATTAATCTTCCAAATAGTCAGTTGTTTCAAACATTTACAGTAGCCGTGGAGGTTGTAATGGAGGTCACCAGTCTTCGGGAACCGAAGATGGCCGATCGGGTAGCCACGGTGCTGCGCCGGATGTTCATCCGCGGCGAGATCGCCGAGGGCACGATGTTGCCGCCGGAGTCGGAGCTGATGGAGCGGTTCGGGGTGTCGCGACCCACACTGCGAGAAGCGTTCCGCGTGCTCGAGTCCGAGTCGCTGATCCAGGTCCAGCGCGGGGTGCGCGGCGGCGCCCGGGTCACCCGCCCGCTGCGGGAGACATTGGCCCGCTACGCCGGCCTGATCCTGGAGTACGAGGGCGTCACGGTGAAGGACGTCTACGACGCTAGGGTGACCCTGGAGGTTCCGATGGTCGAGCAGTTGGCCAAGGACCGCAATCCCAAGGTGATCGCCGAACTCGAGCAGATCGTCGAACGCGAATCGCAGCTCAATCCCGGCAGCGACGCCGTCGACCAGCTCACTGACTTCCACGCCGCAATTTCGCGGTTGTCGGGAAACGCCACCCTGCAGATCGTCAGCGACATGTTGCACCACATCATCGAGAAGGCCAACCGCTCGTTGCAGCCCACCAAGGGCACCCGCGCCGAGCAGGCGGTCCGTCGGTCGGCCAAGACTCACCGGATGGTGCTGGACATGATCAAGGCAGGCGATGCCGAGAAGGCCGGCGAGCTCTGGAAGCGGCACCTGCAGAAGGCAGAGGAGTTCGTTCTGACGGGCGCCGAAATGTCCACGGTCCTCGACCTTCTCGAATGACGGGTGTCGACCGGCGGCTACCCCGCTGGTGGTTGGTAGTGCGCGGCTGAGTTCCGCAACTGCCAGATCTGGTCAGGGCACAGGAGATTAACCGCGTATGAGACCAGGTAATTAGCGGCGAATTCATCGTTGGGGGTCACGTCGTTTTTCACATCACCCATCACTTGGGCGTAGTTTTCGCCTTGGGTAACCTCGTCGCAGATCCCATGGCCGTAGCCGATTGCGTCATTGTTGGGAAAGTTGTAATGGCGCCGCACCATGACGTCATAGACGTACTCCACCTCCGGTGCCGGAGCGGCATGCGCCCGGGGCGCCAGCGTCTGCGCGGCTGCGGCGACGGCGGCGAAAACGATCAAGACGACCAGCCACTTCCCATGCCGCACAAGCGACCTCCTTTGGCCGAATAGCGAAAACTGCGCTCGGCGAGCGCCAATCCTTGCCAGTACAAAACACTTTAAGCCCAAGAAGTCGCGCGTTTGCTTTACGCCGGTGGATTCGCTGGCGGCGGGTAGGCGCCACGCAGGATCCACGGCAACCACCTGATGCCGAATTCCAGCTCGTCGCTGCCGTCGTAGTCTGGGCTTGGATCCATCGCAGTTGGACCGTTGGCCAGGACATCGAGGGGCTGCGGAGGTTGTCCCGGCTGCGCTGGCGGCGGCTGCTGCCGGGGCAGCTCCGGCTGCTGCGGCTGCCCGTATACGGCCACCACGACGGTCCGGTCCAGACTGTTTTCCGACCACACTCCCATTTGGGTGTTGGCGCAGTCGGACATGATCGCCTTGGCGGCGGGGTTGTTGTACCACTGGTTGAGGATTTCAATGCCGCTTATGGCGAGGGCCGGGTTGATCGCCACGGTTTCGGTGACCATCCCGTGGTATCCGGCTGCGTTGGCGCGGTCCTGGGGCGTGGAGCCGTCGGTGCCGAGTTCTCCGTCGAGGTTGCGGTTGTTCATGAGGTCGTCGGTGTGCCATTGCGCGGCCAGTTGAAGCTTCGGATTGCTATTGACGTCGTGGTTGCAACCGGCCTGCCGCTGGGCGGTGTATACATTGGCGAGAACGCCGTCGTTGAGTCGCTTGTTGTTTGGTGTGAGCGTGTTGTTGTCGTTGTCGGCGTGGGCGGCAGGCATGGCGAGGGCTGCCCCGACGGCGAGGATCACCGGGATGGTCAACGCTGGCACGCCTCCGCGCAAAAAGTGCATCATCAGCTCTTCCTTTCCGTGGTTGGCCACTTCACAGCACTCATCCCCGGCCAGTCTCTAGATGGGTGTGAAATCGGATATGAGCCAACGGTTGTCCTGCTTGTCCAGGGTGACCTTCACTGTTGAGGCGGTACTGGACGGCGGCTCGTTGCCCATCAGAATGCTCTGATTCACGAAGACCATGACCACGGCATGACTCGGGCTTGCTGATATCGATGTAGCGGCGGGCACGGTCGCTACCGCCGAGATCTTCTTCTCCTTGGAACCCGGGATCACCACGTCATGAATCAGTTGGGCGTACGCGTTACGAAACGTGCCCGTGAGCCTGTCACGTGCCGCGCCGAGGTCGCGATCCACCGACTCGGGGCTGTAGGACAGTATTTTGATGGTACTTTCGGTGGCCGCTTGTACGGATTCGATTCGCGCACTTTGCGTTTGGCGGGCGCTTGTCTGTAGCCATTTGAGGTAGCCCGCACCGCCCGCGATCAGCATCGCCAACCCGGGCAGCAGACCGTAGACGACCACCCGCTGCCATCTGGCGCCTGCAGATTTGGTCTCCGGTTCAGCGGCGCTGGGTTCGGCTTCTTCTAGCGGAACCTCCTGCGCATCTTCACCACTGAGGTGTGCCTCGGCGCTGGCAGCGACGTCGGCTTCGGGCTTTGCCGTCCCCTCCGCCGCATCGGCTGAGGATGCTCCGTCGGCCGAATCGGAGTGGCTGTCATTAGCGTCGTCGGCTCGCGACTGGCGTCGAATCATTCGGATCATGGCACAAACCCCACGTTGGCTACCTTCACTGTGTCGCCTACCTTCTGGACGTCGATGCGCATCCGCCAGTGCCGTGGCTGCTGGTCGGCCACGCCTTTGTTGGAGGTAGTCACCAACAACGCCACCAGCACCCGAGCCGAATCGCCGTTTACCGATTCCAGACCCGCAGCGACGATGCTGCCGTCGGTTTTGGCTTGGGCTTGCTTAACCACGTCGACGAATGCCGGGGCACGTTTAGAGAAGTCGTCGTAGAACTGTCCGGTCGACGAGTCCAGGATGCGCTGGATGTCTGCGTCGGCCTCGGTGTAGTTGATGGTGGTCAAGTTCAGCGCGCCCTGCTTGCCGACTGCCAGGAACAGGTTGCGTACCTTGTCTTGCTGTTGGGCCTGGTAGACGCCATAGCCCAACCAACCGGCCAGACCACCCAGAGCCAGTATGGTGAGCAATCCCACGACCAGGGCAAACCGAATGCCCGGGGAGGCGCCGCGCGCGCGGCTGCCTGACCTATCGTCGCCGTCATCGGCGTCGTCCTTGGCTTCGGCCCGCTCGGCGGCCGGGTCCTCAGCATCGGCCTGGTCCCGATCGTCGGTTGCGGCGCTATCGCCCGGGGGCGCATCGCCATCAGAATCCGACAAAGCCTCGGCGGGGTCGCCGAGTTCCGGGACCCGCGTCCTTGACCGCGGCAAGACCGTTGTCGCGCCGTTCACCGTACGCTCAACGGCATCAGCATCGTCTGCCACGTCTGCTCCTTTGGTGCGTTTGCGGCCAGGTTGGCCTGGGTGTAGGTCTGCCCGTCCGGACCTAGATAGGTGCCCGTTGCGGGGTCGTATTCAGCGGCGGCGATCGCGGGTATCGGCGGCGGCTGGGCGGCCGGCGGTGGCGCCGCCGGTCGCGGGGGGGATCCGGGCGGCAGTTGGGGGATGTCCTGCCCCGAGATGGTGGCGTTGGGGTCGCCCTTCCAGTTGTCGCCGTCGTTGAGCGGAACGAACTGCTCGTCGCTTTCGCACATCTTCACCGTTGGGGCGCGCTTACCGGGGACCGTCTCACAGGGGATGTTGCGGGCGCCACGCACATTGAACATCGCGTCTTGGGGGATCCGGCAGTACAGATCGCCTGCGGGCCGGCCCGGAGCGTCCACGAATGAGGCGTCGCGCCGTTGCTGGGCAGGCAGGAATCCGGTGGAACAGGGCCGCGGCAGGTTCAGGTTCAGGTGGAAGCTCAAATAGATACCCCGGTAGGCAGTCTTGAGTTCCTGATTGGGTACGCCGCTTCCCGCGATGTCGGAGATGCCCACAGGCAGCAGGACAAGCAGTTGCTCCAGATCGTTTTGATAGGTGACCGCCACCTGCCCGACGCTGACGAGGTTGGCCAGCAGGGTCGGCAACGTCGGGTTGAGCCGATCGAAGAGCGCTCGCGCCTGGTCTGCCGCTGCGGGGCCGTTGTCGAGGATGCCCGCGACGGCGCGGTCTTTAGCTTTGAGCTGACCGGTGATCGTGGCCAGGTGTGCAGCCCATGCCTGCACGTTGTCGCCGGTGTCGGTCTGGGTGTCCAGCAACGGTTTGGCGCCGTCGATCAACGCGGTGATCCCGTCGATGTTTTTGCGCGCATCGATGGCCAGCGTGGTGGATCCCTTGATGAACCGGGTGAATTCTGGTCCAAGCCCGCCGAGCGCGGTGTAGCTCTCGTCCACCACTGTTTTGAGGTTGTCGTTCGGGATGGCAAGCAGGCCGCGGTTGGTGGCGTCGAGCAGACTGTTGATGTCGGGGGGTACCGAGGTATGACTGCGCGGGATCACGTCGCCGTTTTTCAGCGGCGGGGACGTGTCGTTGCGCGGCTGCAGCGCAACGTACTGCTCACCGACGGCGGTCTGGCTGTGCACCTGGGCGTCCAGATCGGAGGGAATGGCGATGCCGGATATGAGCGACAGCTCGGCCTCGACTCCGGTGTCGGTCAAATGCACCGAGGTGACTCGGCCAACCTCGGTGCCGCGGTAGGTGACGTTGCCGGTCGGATACAGGTTGGCTGCTTCAGGCAGCTCGATCGCGACGTTGTAATGACCGACACCGAACAGCAGCGACGGCAACCGCATGTAGCCCAGCCCGATGATGGCGGTCGAGATAGCGGCGACGACAGCGAATATCGACAGCTGGATCTTGATCTTGCGATTGAGGTTCATGTCAGGGCCCCTGGTCCCAGCGATACGGTCGAACCAGCGGGTTGCCGGCCGTATAAGGGCTGGGCATCTGCCCGATGGTGCGGCCCCACTGCATCTCGAGCTCGGTGAGGTTGCCTTCCCACCTGGTGCCGGTGAACAAACTCGCGTCGATACGACTCAGGGTCAAATCGATGACCGCCGTCAGGTTCGCGTAGTCACCGCGAATCCACTTTTCGAGGGTTTCGTTGGGCCACGGGTAGGTGGCGAGCTGACTTAACGCACGGGTCAACGCCGGACCGGCGTTGGCCAGCGACTCCAACACGGGACCAAGTTGGTGCAGCTCGGCCACCAGGTTTTCCTTGGTCTGGTTCGTGGCCTTGGCGATCAACGCGCTGAACTTGCCGAGCTGATCGACGGCATCGACCAGCTGCGCGCGCTGGTTGTTGAGGACCGCCAGCGCGTCGGGAATGGTCTTTAGAGCGCGGTCCACCACGGGTTTGTCGGCGGCGAACTGGCCGACCAGGTTGTTGAGCTTGTCCGTGGCGGCGATGATGTCGCCAGACTGGTCGTTCAAATAGGCGACAAACTGGTCCAGCTGGTTGATCAGGCTCCTTAGGTCTTGCTCCCGTCCGGCGAACGCGGTGCTCAACGACTCGGTGATGTCCTGAATCCGACCGACGCCACCACCGTTCAGCAGCAGTGACGCCGCCGACAGGGTCTGTTCGGTGCTCGGGTACATCCCCGCCGACGACAGCGGGATCAGCGAGCCTTGGCGCAGCTTGCCGTGCGGCGCCGGGTCAGTCGGGGGCGCCAACTCGACATACACCGATCCCAGCAGGCTGGACTGCCCAAGCTTGGCTGTGGCATTGGCAGGCAGGTCGACGTCTCCGGCAAGCTGCACCGTCAGCAGTGCGTGCCAGCCTTGACGTTCGATCCTGGTGACGTTGCCGACGGTGACGTCATTGACGCGCACCCGTGAGTTCTGCTGCAGGGTCGTGACATCGGGCAGTTGCACCTGCACGGTGTAGGAGCCCGGTCCTCCCCCGGCAGTCCCCGGTAATGCCAACGAGTTGAGCCCGCGCCACCCGCACCCGGACGTCAGCGCCAACCCGACCATGGCAAGCGCCAGCACGATGCTTTGCCTTCGCGCAGCGTATTTCATGACCCACCGCCGGGGGGTGCCATCAGGCCTTGCAGTCCAGCAGCTGGATCCGTGGGTGTGGCCTCGGCGGGAAGCGGCTGCGGACCTGTACCTCCCGGTGCTGCGACGGGTGTTGCCGCTGGCGGTGTAGCGCCGGGCGGCGGTTGCCCTTCGTCGGGCAATGGGCCTTCGTAGTGGTCCCTGATGCGTCCGGGCTCGGTCAGCGGGCGTAGCCAGTCCTCGCTGAATGTGACCTCGTTGGGCCGGGCGATCGGGCCGGCAAAGGGGTTGAATCCGAGGGGGAAGAAGTTGTATTGGCGGTTTTTCACGATCGGCGCCAGATATTGCACACACAGCTTGGCCGACTGCGAAGCGTTGAGCCGCGACGCCGCCTGAATCGCACCGCACACGAAGCTGATCGGGTCGGAGAAGTTGTTGAGCGCCAAGCTTCCGGTGAATGCGCCGTAGGCCGGGTGGTAGATGTTGACGAAGTTTGAGAACGCCGTCGGGGCAACGTGCAGTGTTTGTTTGATGTCGTCGAGGCTTTCCACGAGGGCCTTGGAGATCGACGTCAGCTTGTCTGCGGTGGTGCCGAGTGGCTCGCGATTCTCTGCGAGGAAGGACTGCACGTCGGCCACGGCTGTGTTGAGGTTGTTAGCGGCGTTGGCGATCGCGTTGGGGTCATCGGCCAGCAGGCCGGTGACCGAGTCGAGATTTCGGTTGAGCTGGCGAACCAGGTCTGTGCTGGACTG
>Ga0302319_10024785_pt1 | contig 10645 bp, 10 predicted proteins | sample Bog_T0_2_FD_203319 | JGI IMG/M metagenome (GOLD analysis project Ga0302319, IMG submission 203319) | Peat permafrost microbial communities from Stordalen Mire near Abisko, Sweden - Bog_T0_2 | ecosystem: Environmental > Terrestrial > Soil > Wetlands > Peat | place: Sweden: Abisko, Stordalen Mire... | reverse complement strand
GCGTTGCGCGGTGGTCCTCAGCAACGCGACGTGCTCGAAGCGTGTTACATCGATTTGGCGAACTCCATGAACACCAACGTTACGGTCCTTCTGCACGGTGACGAGGTGTCGGACCGGCTGCTCGGGGTCATCGCGGGCTACTTGGTGTGGACCAAGCAAGTACCTACCGTTCCCCAGGCGGTGGCGTTCGTCGAACGTCTCTTTAAGCGTTCGATTGGACCGGACGGAAGGACGATGCTCTTCGACCTTCCCGACGGGCCAGAAAAGGCGTCGTGAGGAGACGGTGAAAGACGTCATCGAACTGAGGGCGCTACGCGTGGACGCGATTGTCGGAGTGCTCGACAAGGAGCGTCGTCGCGCCCAGCCACTCGCCTTTGACATCGACGTCCACCGTTCGTTTCGACAAGCTGCGAAGGACGACGATCTGGCCAAGACGACGAACTACGCCGACGTACTGACCCTTACCGCCGCGATCGCGATCGAAGGAAAATTCTTTCTCCTCGAGACGCTCGTGACGCGCGTCGCCGAACAGATCCTTCGCTTTGATCCCCACATCAAAATGGTGAGCGTAAGCGTGCGAAAACTGCAGCCACCGGTGCCAGAGGACGTGGCGAGCGTCGGTGCGCGCACCTCTTTGTCGAGGTGAGTTCACGGCTCGCCTATCTTTCGCTGGGCTCTAACCTGGGTGACCGCGCTGCCCACCTACGCGAGGGAGTGGGCGTTGTGGGCGCGGGTGAACCGTTTCGATTGTCGCGGGTCTATCAAACCGAACCGGTGGGCGGCGTTGCTCAGGACGACTTTTGGAACCTGGTGATCGAAGTGACGACCGGTGCCAGCGCGCGCGAACTGCTGGAACGGGCCCGTAGGGCAGAAAACGCTCGAGGTCGTACGCGCGAGGTCCACTGGGGTCCGCGCACACTTGACGTCGACGTGCTGCTCGTGGGTGACGAAACGAGCGACGACCCCGAGATTCAAGTACCCCACCCTCGAATGTACGAACGCGCCTTCGTGCTGGTGCCACTCGCCGAACTCGCCCCCTCGCTCGTCAGCGCCGAACAGTTGGCCGCGGCGACGGGGCGGGTCGTCGCACTCGGTACACTCGAATCGTTGCACTAACACCGAACGGCACCCGCACTCGTGGGGCTGGAACGGAGGGCTGTCATGAAAATTGCCATTGTCGGTACCGGTCGCGCGGGTACGTCCTTCGCAATTGCGTTGCGCGACGCGGGCCACGAGGTCGAACTTCGCCACCATGACGAACGCGGACGCTGGGACGCCGTCGAGTTGGTTCTGTTGTGCGTCCCTGACGACGCGATCACTGCGGTCGCGAACGACATTCCCGAAAGTAGTCACTACGTCGTCGCACACGTGGCGGGTTCTCGCACGCTCGAAGTGCTCGCGCGACACGCGCGTACTGGTTCGATGCACCCGCTCGTCGCGATGCCCTCGGGCGAGGTGGGCGCGCGAAGGCTCGTCGGTGCCACCTACTGCGTGAGCGGCGACGACCTCGTTCGCCACGTCGTCGCGTCGCTGCAGGGGCGTGCGATCACGTTGAGCGACGAACAGCGAACTTTGTACCACGCCACGGCGACGGTCGCGTCCAATCACGTCGTTGCTCTCCTGGGACAAGTGCAGCGACTCGCCCAATTGGCGGGACTCAGTCTTGATGATTTTCTTTCCTTGAGCCGCCAATCGATCGACGACGTGGCCGCGCTTGGCCCCGAAAGTGCGTTGACGGGTCCCGCGTCGCGCGGTGACGTGGCGACTATCGACGCCCACTTGCACGCCTTGCCCGACGAGGAGCGCGCGACCTACGTCGCGCTCGCCAATGCCGCGTTCGAACTCGCCGAGAAGCAGTCGTTGAGGATCGCCTGACGTGCAAGTACTTCACACGATTCGTCAATGGCGCGACTACACCCAAGGGCAACGTGATGCGGGTGCCTCGATTGGCCTCGTGCCCACAATGGGGGCACTGCACGCGGGTCACGCGTCACTCTTTGGCGAGGCGAAGTCCCGCGGGGACGTCGTGGTGGCGACGATCTTCGTCAATCCCCGACAATTCGGCGATCCCCACGACCTGACGGCCTATCCGCGAACGCCTGACGACGACCGCGTGCTCGCGTCCGAGCACGGCGTGGACTGTTTGGTCGAACCGTCGCTCGCCGAGATGTGGCCCGACTATCCGAACCCGACGCCCACGACGGTGACGGTGAGCGGGATAAGCGAGTTGCTCGAGGGCGAAGGACGCCCCGGACACTTTGACGGTGTCGCGAGCGTCGTGGCGAAATTACTGGTTGTCACGGGGCCGTGCCGGGTGTACTTCGGAGAAAAGGACTTTCAACAGATCGCCGTCGTGCGCCAAATGGTTCGCGACCTCGCACTGCCCGTCGAAGTGGTGCCGTGCCCCATAATTCGCGACCGCGACGGTCTCGCACTCTCGAGTCGCAACACGCTGTTGAGCGGCGCCGCGCGACACCAGGCCCTCGCACTCTCGCACGCACTCGCGAGCGTGACGGACCACGATCTCTACGCCAGTCAAGCGCGGCGCGTGATGCGCGAGCGCATGCAAGACGCGGGCGTCCAAGTGGCCTACGCCGACGTCGTCGATCCAATCACGTTTCTTCCCACGCGCGACGACGAACAAGGCGAACGCCGCGCTCTGGTGGCGGGTGTCGTGGAGGGTGTGCGGCTCATTGACAACGCGCGAATCGTCGTCGCTGCGAGACGTGACTGATGTTGCTCGCAATGGACGTGGGCAACACCGAGACGGTGATCGGCCTTTTCGGTCCCGAGGCGCCCGAAGCGGCCGACGCGATGGGCTTCGCGCGCGCGAGCGGCGAACACGGTCTCACGCACCATTGGCGAATCTCGACGGTCGCCGACCGCACCCCCGACGAGCACGCGATGGTGCTGACCCAGTTGCTCGATCTCGAAGGTTTGGACCTTCGCACCGCGGTGAGTGCGATTGCCATATGTTCGTCCGCGCCTTCGGTCACGACCCAACTTCGTCGGATGGCGAATCGCTGGTTTTCGAGTCTCGATCTGACGGTCATTGGTCCCGGGACCAAATCGGGCATGCCCATCCTCTACGACAACCCGCGCGAGGTGGGCGCGGACCGGGTCGCCGACGCGGTAGGCGCCTTTGACCTCTACCCGGGCGCCTCGATCGTGGTGGACATGGGCACGGCGACCGTCTTTGACGTGATCAGCGAACGCGGCGAGTACCTGGGCGGGGCCATCGCGCCGGGGGTCGCGATTTCTCTCGAGGCGCTGTACGCGCACGCATCGGCGTTACGATCGGTCGAATTAGTGCGTCCGCGCTCGGTGATTGGTCGTTCGACCGTCGAGTCGATCCAGTCGGGCGTCCTCTACGGCTTCGGTGCCCAGGTGGACGGCGTGGTCGAGCGTATTCTCGAGGAACTCGGGCCAGCGACGGTGATTGCGACGGGTGGACTCGCTGGTCTCATCGCGCCGCACACGAAGCACATTGAGCACGTCGAACCGTGGTTAACTCTTCACGGACTGCGCATCGTGCATGAACGTAATCACTAGTGAGGCTTTTTGACGCCCTATACATTTGACCACAACGCCTACGCGGCGTCGCTCCAAGAGGCGTACCAACACCTCGAGAACGGCGAGGAGTCGGGCGCGCAGGTCAACGTCGCCGGACGCGTGATGTTGCTGCGTACCCAAGGCAAGCTCGCCTTCGCGACGATGCGCGATTCGACTGGGGAGATTCAACTCTTCGCGTTGGCCCAGGTCACCAAGGACTTTGACGCGTTCGCCAAAGTGCACCTGGGTGACTGGGTGGGTATCAGTGGTGAAGTGGTGCGCACCAAGCGTGGCGAGTTGTCCATCAAAGTGGCGAACTGGGTACTCCTCGCCGAGGCACAACACAACTTTGGCGACAAGTGGGCGGGGATTGCCGATCACGATCTGCGTTACCGACACCGCGAGGCGGACCTGTGGGCCAATCCTGAATCGCGCCTGGCGCTCAGTCGGCGCTCGGCGATGTTGCGCGCGGTGCGCGAGCGTTGCTGGGCGGCCGGTTTCATGGAGGTAGAGACACCCATACTCAACCCCATCGCGACCGGGGCGACCGCGCGACCGTTTTTGACGCACCACAACGCGCTCGACAGCGAGTTCTTCTTGCGAATCGCGCCCGAATTGTGGCTGAAGCGACTCGTGGTCGGTGGCTACGAGCGAGTCTTTGAAATAGGGCGCGTCTTTCGCAACGAGGGCGTGAGTCCTCGTCATAATCCCGAGTTCACGATCCTCGAGCTCTACGCGGCGTACTGGAATGTACGCGACATGATGGCCTTCACCGAAGAACTCGTGGCGGGCGTCGCACTCGACGTGCTCGGCACGACCGAGACCACCTATCAGGGAAGGGCGTTTTCCTTCGCCGCGCCCTGGCCTCGTCGCCCGATGGCTGAGTTGGCGAGTGAGGCGGTGGGCGAGGACGTCTCGGTGCACACCAGTCGCGAACGCTTAGCCGCCTTGGTGAGTGAGCGCGGTGTGCAGGTTCACGAGTCATGGGGTCCCGGGCGCCTGCTCGCCGAACTCTTCGAAGCAACGTGTGAGGAGTCGCTGTGGAATCCGACGTTCGTGACCGACTACCCGGTCGAGGTCTCACCGCTCGCGCGACGACATCAGAGCGATAATGATCTCACCGAACGCTTCGAGTCCTACGCGGCGACGCGCGAGTTGTCCAACGGCTTTAGTGAACTCATCGACCCCGTGGACCAGCGGTCGCGATTCGAAGAACAAGCGCGGCTCGCCGCAGCGGGTGACGATGAGACCATGGCCATCGACGAGGATTTCATCAAGGCGCTCGAGTGGGGGCTACCGCCCACCGCGGGTCTCGGGGTAGGAATGGACCGACTGGCCATGCTCATCGCCGACGTCGGGAACATTCGCGAGGTGATCGCGTTTCCGACTCTTAAGCCTCTTCGCGACTAGTACGACGGTAAGTCGTCGAGCAGCGACGCGATCAGTGACGAGAATCCTTTACGTAGCTCGGGGCCTTCGACTTTTGCGAGTGCTTGTTCGGCGGTGATGAGAAAGGACTGCGCGGCGAGCACGGTTTGGGCAATGCCGTCGGTCGCGACGACGAGTTTGCGGGCTCGCTCGCGGTCATCGTCGTTGAGCACGTCGCCGAGAATCTCACGCAATTCGTCCCCGACGACCTGATCGCGAAGAGCGAAGAGCGTCGGCAGGTTGTAGGTACCCTCGGCGAGGTCCTGGCCCGCGGGCTTGCCGAGCTGATTGTCCACCGCCGTGACGTCAAGGATGTCGTCACGAAGTTGGTAGACCATCCCGAAGCAGTGACCGAACTCGGCGAGCGCCTCGGTCTCCTCGGGTCCACGCTTAGAGGTAATGGCGCCCACCCGACAACTCGCGGCGAGGAGCGACGCGGTTTTACCCTCGATTGCTTCGTAGTAGTCGGCCTCGGTCCGTTCGACCGAGAACGCGGTGCGTACTTCAGAGACTTGACCGCGGGTCAAGGCCGCGAGCGTGTGCGCGATCAGGCTCGCCATTTCGACACCCAAGTCCGCCGAAATGGCGGCCGAACGAGCCATCAAGTAGTCGCCCGCGACGATGGCGATGAGGTTGCCGTAGCGGGCGTTCACGCTGTCCACGTTGCGTCGAACGTCGGCCTCGTCCATGACGTCGTCGTGATAAAGAGACGCCAAGTGCAAGAGTTCGAGCGCGATACCGCCCATGAGGTCGTCGGTGGTAGCGGCACGTACGCCGCCCGTCGCCGAAGCGATCGCGAGCAAGGGGCGTAGGCGTTTTCCCCCGGCGTAGATGAGGTGGGTGGTCACCGAATCGAGGTAGGCGTCGCCCACGACGACCGACTCGGCCAGTAGTACCTCAAGGCGCAGAAGGTCGGATTCGACCAATTCAAGCCGCAGGTGCTCCATCGGGTTCATCATTGAACACACCTTAGAGCCGGCGCGCCCAAGGGCCCGAAGCCGAGCACACCTCGAAACCCTGCGGCGTCGCTCGTCACGCGCGAAATCATATGAAATAGGGACATACCCGAGCGCTCGACATCCGGACGTTCGCCACAGCGAAACATAGGAGACGACAGTCTCGTTCGAAGGAGATTGCCCTCGTTGTCGGTGCGAGGTCGTCGTGGATCGAGAGCGATCAGTTCGTTCAATCGCGCCAATAGAATGGTGTTGGTAAGCGCGTTCGGACGCGCTCGAGTTTCGTGCGTAAGAAAACGCCCTCGAGTACGACGTTCACAAAATTGTTTTGGTTTTGTAACACTGTGTCGTCATGTGACGTCGTGAAATCAAGAAACGTCAACGGGGTAACGGTGTTTACGATGCTGCTTCTTGCGAACGTTTCGTAGTAGTAAGGGGTGGGAATGAAGAAGTCTCGCGCACCGGTACACTGCTACTTATTAACTCGTAAAGGATGAACATTGTTCGAGCGATTTACAGACCGTGCCCGCCGAGTACTCGTACTCGCCCAGGAAGAAGCACGTGACCTTAACCACGCCTTCATTGGCACGGAACACATTCTGCTTGGACTTATCCGCGAGGGTGAAGGAGTAGCCGCCAAGGCGCTCGACGCCCTCGGCGTCACTTTTGACGTCGTGCGTGAGAAGGTCGAAGAGGCGATTGGCTCGAACGCGAACCCGTCGCCGGGATCACCTCCCTTCACGCCGCGCGCCAAGAAGGTTCTCGAACTCTCACTGCGCGAAGCGCTGCAGCTCGGTCACTCCTACATCGGCACCGAACACATGTTGTTGGGCCTCGTACGCGAGGGCGACGGCGTCGCCGCCCAGGTCCTCAACGACCTCGGCGCGGACATGGCGCGCGTGCGTACCCAAGTCATTCAGATGATGTCGGGTCAAGCCGGCAAGGAGAGCGGCGTCCCCTCAGGGAGCGGTCAAAAGAGCGGACCCGAGGAGTCGGGCGGTTCGGCGGTCCTTGACCAGTTCGGGCGCAACCTCACCCAGTTCGCTCGCGAAGGCAAACTCGACCCGTTGGTTGGTCGTGACAAGGAAGTCGAGCGCGTGATGCAAGTTCTCTCGCGCCGTACGAAGAACAACCCGGTCCTGATCGGCGAACCCGGTGTTGGTAAGACCGCCATCGTCGAGGGTCTCGCGCAGAAAATCGTCGCCAACCAGGTGCCCGTCACCTTGGCGGACAAGCAGCTCTACACCCTTGACCTCGGCGCCTTGGTGGCCGGCAGTCGTTACCGCGGCGACTTCGAGGAGCGCTTGAAGAAGGTACTCAAGGAAATTCGTACTCGCGGCGACATCATCTTGTTCATCGACGAGATCCACACCCTCGTGGGTGCGGGTGCCGCCGAAGGGGCCATTGACGCGGCATCGATCCTCAAGCCCATGTTGGCGCGCGGTGAACTGCAGACCGTGGGAGCGACGACGCTCGACGAGTACCGCAAGCACATCGAAAAAGACGCCGCCCTCGAGCGCCGGTTCCAGCCCGTGAAGGTAGAACAGCCCTCGGTCGCGATGACCATCGAGATCTTGAAGGGACTTCGCGAGGTCTACGAAGAGTTCCACGCGGTGCGCATCACTGACCAAGCCCTCATCGCTGCGGCGAACTTGGCGGACCGCTACATCGCGGACCGCTTCTTGCCGGACAAGGCAATCGACCTCATCGACGAGGCGGGCAGTCGACTGCGGATTCGTCGCATGGCGGCGCCTCCCGCGGCCAAGCGCTACGACGAGGACATCTTGCGCGTGCGCGCCGACAAGGAGTCCGCGATGGAAAAGGGCGCCCTCGAACAGGCCAAGGCCCTCGAAGAGCAAGAGCGCGACCTCATGTCAAAGAAGGACGAGCTCGACGCGTCGGTGAAGGCCTCGGGCGGGGAGACCTTTGACCTCGTCGACGAAGAGACCATCGCCGAAGTGCTCGCGAACTGGACCGGCATTCCGGTCTACCGCCTCACCGAAGAAGAGACCTCCAAGTTGTTGCGCATGGAAGACGAATTGCACAAGCGCATCATTGGACAGAACGAAGCGATTATCGCGATTAGTCGCGCCATTCGCCGCACGCGCGCGGGCCTCAAGGACCCCAAGCGTCCTGGCGGTTCCTTCATCTTCCTCGGCCCGACCGGCGTGGGCAAGACCGAACTCGCCAAGACCCTGGCCGAGTTCCTCTTTGACGACGAGGACGCGATCATTCAACTCGACATGTCCGAGTACATGGAAAAGCACTCGGTGAGCCGACTTGTTGGTTCGCCCCCGGGCTACGTGGGCTACGACGAGGGTGGTCAGTTGACCGAGGCCGTGCGGCGCAAGCCGTTCTCGGTGGTGCTCTTCGACGAAGTCGAAAAGGCGCACCCGGACGTGTTCAACACGCTGTTGCAGATCCTCGAGGACGGTCGCCTGACTGACTCGCAGGGACGCGCGGTTGACTTCAAGAACACGATTCTGATCATGACCTCAAACCTCGGCACCGCCGACCTTCGAAAGGCCGCGATCGGCTTCGTGAAGGACTCGGACCTCGCGAGTCACGAGCGTATGAAAGAGAAGGTCCACCAGGCCCTCAAGTTGCACTTCCGTCCCGAGTTCTTGAACCGTATCGACGACACGATCGTGTTCCACGAACTCACCAAGGAAGAAGTCATCTTGATCGCGGACCTGTTCATCACGCGACTTCGCGACCAGTTGGCGATTCAGGGTCTCGGCCTCGAGTTGTCCGCGGGCGCCCAGGAGTTCTTGGCGGAGAAGGGTTACGACCCCGAATTGGGTGCGCGACCACTGCGCCGCGCGATACAGACCTACGTCGAGGACGTACTGAGCGAAAAGATCTTGTTCAAGGACTTCCACGCGGGCCAGACGATCGTGATCGACGTCGCGACGGGCGACGACGGACAGCCCCACCTGACGTTCGAAGGCGTCGAGGGTCTACCGCAGTCGGTCGACTTCGAGGACCTTTCCACCAACGAATAAGACGTGCTCGCACGTCACTCGTGGCCACGCCACGGGTGACGTGATGAGGCGTCGCAACGTCGTCTGATGTCAGGTAGTGGCCTAGTTTGAATTTCGACGCCGAATTTTCCGAATCACCGCCGCATAAATCTGGCGATCTTTCTTGAATCCGTCACGCCCTTCACGGAATGCGATCACGATACCGGAGGCGACCCAAATAACGCCGATCAGCATTAATACCGAAGCGATAGTCCAACCCGTGCTGTGAGTGGTAAGACTGACACCCAGCGCCAGCCCGATCGCCATGACAACAAAGATCGAACCCTCGATAACCAGCAGCCGAACGATTCTTTTGCGGGCCTCTTGCCGACGCTCTTCCATTTCGCTAGTCAAGCAGACTCGCGATCTCCCACGTTGACCAGACGTGGTCAGCTATGCCAGCCGCCATCGCTGGCGTGCGCTTGGTGAAAGTACCGTCAGCTTTCCTAACCCGGAGGCTTTGGTGAGGGCGCGCGAAGTTGTAGTAGAGGAAGTTCAAACTCACCGCGTGAGCGTGGAACTCGATCTTCTTGCTAAAACCATTGGTGAGGCGTGTGAAGCGTCGCATACCCATTCGCATGGTCAAGTTCTGACGCTCGACGTAGGACGTTGAAACGCGGCTCATGTCGGGGTCGCCAGCGATAACGCGAATGTCAATGCCGGTGCAAGTCGCTGGGCTGTAGGTCCGCTCGGGCGTTGGAGTCTGAGGACCACCGCCTGACGTCACGAAACCGCCAAAATACGGTAGAATGTCTAATCCCCTCGCACGCCCCTTCGGGCGTAGATTCTTCTTAGGAGAACCCGATTTATGGCCCCACGCAAATACAAAAAGGGTGATCGTCTCGTCTACCCTCACCACGGCGCCTGCACCGTCGAGAAGATAGAGAAAATGACCGCTTTTGACGTGAAACAGGACTACCTGAAACTCAAGGTTGCCTACACCGACCTCGTCTTGATGGTCCCGGTCGCCAACGCCGAATCGGTGGGTCTTCGCGACGTCATCAACGACGAAGAGGTCGAAGAGGTCTTCGCGGTATTGCGCAAGAAGGAAGCCCGCATGCCCACCAATTGGTCGCGACGCTTCAAGAACCACTCCGAGAAGCTTCGCTCGGGCGACATCTACCAAGTCGCCGAGGTCGTGAGGAACCTCTCGATCCGCGACAAGGACAAGGGACTGAGCGCGGGTGAGAAGCGCATGCTGACGCGCGCTCGTCAGATCCTCGTCTCTGAGTTGACCTTCGCGTTGAACGTCGACACTGAAGCGGCTGAAGAAAAGCTCGCCTCAGTCTTGCCGTAGCAATGACGGTGGCCGCCATTGTCGTGGCCGCCGGTCAGGGTCTGCGCTTTGGGGGCCCGAAACAATTCGCCGAACTCGGCACTGAAACCGTCGCGTCGCGCAGCGTACGTCTCGCACGAAGCGTCGCGTCCACCGTCGTGCTCGTGGTTCCCGAGAACTACGACGGTGACGGTGAGGGCGCGGACGTGACGGTCACTGGTGATGCCACACGCGCCGCTTCGGTGCGCCGAGGACTTCGCGAATGCGCCGACGCGGATATTGTTGTCGTGCACGACGCCGCGCGCCCGCTCGCGTCACCGGAACTCTTCCAACTCGTCGTCGACGCCGTGAAGAACGGCGCGGATGCCGTCATCCCGGGCCTTGTATTGACCGACACCGTCAAACGCGTA
>Ga0302319_10024784_pt1 | contig 10645 bp, 12 predicted proteins | sample Bog_T0_2_FD_203319 | JGI IMG/M metagenome (GOLD analysis project Ga0302319, IMG submission 203319) | Peat permafrost microbial communities from Stordalen Mire near Abisko, Sweden - Bog_T0_2 | ecosystem: Environmental > Terrestrial > Soil > Wetlands > Peat | place: Sweden: Abisko, Stordalen Mire... | reverse complement strand
GCTGCGCTCAGGGGACGGGTCCCTCCAATCGACTATCGGGACAACCCTCGGCGCTCACCAAAAAGCCGTGCCGCCGCCGGATATGCGCGGATTCAGACCGCCGTCGACACCCCCAGCTTTGCCTTCGCGATCCCCGATTTCGGCAAGGTCGGTGCGACCTTGATTGGCTGCGGGACCTTGATGGGCTCGGGCGACTTCCTCGATCCGGCCCCTAAGAGGGCGCCAGCCCTCTGCTTCGCCGGTGCGGCCTGGGGCGGCGAGAGCCGGATACCCACCGGCTGTGTCTTGGCCGGGACGCTGACGGCCATCGGCGTTGCGGGGGCTGCCACGCCGCGAGGCAATGCAGGTGGAGGCGGACTGATGTTGGCCACCTCTACTTCCATTTTGTGCAGCGGCGCGCGGATCGTCGCGCCGACCACGTCGATGCGCAACCGGTCGAAGTCCTTCGCGGCCTTGTCGCGAAGGCGCAGGAGCTTTTCGCCGTCGCGCTCGGAGTGCGCCGCGAGCGTCGCCTGCTGGTCCTTCGGAGTCGCGACGCTGTTCGGCCCGTAATACAACGCGCCATAGTAAAAAGCGTTGGGCAGCCCGATATCGATGCCGTGGCGCGCGATCCAAGCTTTTTGGCGGTTGTACACGGTCTGCAACGAGACGCCCGCCTTTTCCGCCAAGAACGTCGCCCAGTTTTGGTCGTCCGATTCGGGATTGTCGGATACTTTGATGTCCGAGGGCTTGGCATTGCGCCACGCCACCGCGACCTTGTCGTTCGACCGCAAGAACGCCTCGTAGCCCTTGACGGTGAACCCGGTGACGACGTCCAAACGCAAGACGTCCTGCAAGATGTATGGGACGAGCCAATCCGCGAAGGAGTATCGGAAATATTTTCCGCCGCGATGGTGGAGCGAGAGGATGCGAATGGCGCGCTCGAGCGCCCAAACGGTCGAGCCCTCCTTCCGGGTCAAGAAGTCGGCCAGGTCCGGAAAACGCCTAAAAATATCGGGATCCTCCTTCAGCATCTCCTTGAGCCGCCCTCGCGCCCGCCGCACGACGGCTTTCACTCCGAGCGAATGGAGGGTCATGTCGAGGCGGGCGTTCTTTTTCACGGTCGCCGCTTTCGGTTCCGGCAGACCTTTGCGCTGGCGTATCTGACGCAGCCGCGCCTCCTTGTTGTAGAATAGCACGCTGATCGACGGCTTTTTCCCCTGCGGCTTGATCACCAGGATGCTGGTCACCTCGCCCGAGCTGGCCTCGACGTAAGGCTTCTCGAACACCAGGCCCTGGAACTTGGCGAGGTTGCTGATGCCTTTGCCGGACGCGATGGTCTGGCCGTAGAGAACCCCCAGGCCCTTGAGAAACTCGGGAACGTCGGGGGTTGGGAGATACCCCGCCAATTGGGTGCGGACGATGTGAGCCGCCCCCTCGTGGATGCTCTCCCAGGTAGACTTGTCGAACAATGGCTCCTTTGTCTCCGTCGCCTGCTGGAAGAACCCTTCCAGGGCCACGAAGCCGAGCCGGAAGAACGGGGTGAGGGTATCCTTGGCCGAAGACGGCCAACGAACGATTTCCCCGGTCTGGGCATTGGGCACGGACGCCGGGTGGACATTGTCGCCCGCGATCATGGTCGTCGGGTTCCACCCCAAAGTAAGCCAACCCTGATCGCCTCGGCCCTTGTATAACTTGAAAGACACGCGAGTCCGCTTGTTTCTCTTGGCTGGGTCCATGGGCTTCAGGGCGATGCGTCCCTCGCGACTGCCATCCGCTTTCGCCACGCAAAATGAACCGCTGCCACTCTTTGCACTGTCCGACGCTGTCGTGGGAATGTTTCCGTGGGCGCGTCCATAGATGAAAAGCGCAAAGTCTGGAGGTAGATTTGTGATAGCGTCCAAAGCGAGGGCGATCCTCGCCCCTTCGGACGATTGGGGGAACTTCGTTTGTTGGAACTTCGTTTGGGGATCGGCCCGAGAAACCGGGTCCGGATAGTGAATCGGGATGCTCAGGATGAGAGGTTCGAAGATGAGGGTATCTGTAAGCATGGAAATTCTCCTAGTTAGTGTTGCATGCCGTCATTTTGACATGCAGGTATAATTCCACTGCAGGTGTGGCATATGGTATGTTTTCGAAGTTGTAGCGACGATGTCATCTGCGGATTAATTCTCAGGTGAGCGTACGCCGAGAACGCTCCTGGCGACGAACATCTGCGTTATTCAGCTGTTACAGCGCGATTATTCTGGAGTCGAATCTCCTTTTTTGGAAAATGGTCGTGTTTTGGGGTGCAAAATCCAAAAATGATGCCAGATTCCGCCATCTGGCGGGTATCGGCTGCTATCACTGCTTAAAATTATGAGATTATGTATTTGTAATATATGATTTTTTCGACTTCAAAGTTTTAAACTGGAAGGTCGTGATGGAATTTTGCTTCCATCTGACGTATCAATTTCACTTTGAAGATATTTATTGTATAATATTATATATTATATATTCGATATCATGTCAATAACGTATCCTTCGGATACGAATATGAGCTTTAGGATGCTATGTTGTGATATTTATATGTTAACATACGTCAACAATGATGGGTGTTATGGTCTATGCTGGATGTCAATATTCATTTATATTTTGGATTTTCTATAATGTAATACAACATCGTGGTTTCCAACGATGGATCTGTAACGCTCAGTGTGCTGGGACTGAACGTCAATGTCTATCGGAGCGACAGCAGCTCGGCGGGGATCGCGTGCCAACGGCTTTGGGCGACAGCGGGCGTGGAATGTCGCGGTTCGTCATCCGGCTGCTGGCGTGGCTCAACAGAGCGCGGGTGCCCCCGTCGAGGCAGACCGGAGTTGCAAGCATGATGCCTGAGCCTGTGGAAAGTTACAGCGCGCTGCAACTTTGACGCCTGACCGCGCCGCCCTCAGCACCACTGCTTGCCCCGCTGGGGAGCCGTCTGGGTCACACTCATTCAGCTCGGGAGGCGCGTTCGCGTAAGAGGACGCCAGGGGGCGGCAGAGGCACAACGATGGTTGCTCAACCAATCATGACGAAGTGCGGCCATTCCCGCGACGGGCTGCTTGCCCTCAACCCTACCAAGACCGAAATGCGCTGCCATCTGGTCCAAAAGGTATCGGGCGACTAATTCCGCCAAAGCGCTTGCTACGACATGCTTCCTCTCGATCCCGTAGACCGCGCGTTCAAGAGCTGCGCCGGTGGTCGAGACGCCCGCCGGGAAAATGCACCTTTCGGGGTACTTTGAGGGAAAGGCACTAAAACAATCTGGTGCATGCGGTTTGATAGTGACGTCGCTATCCGCCCGCCCCCCCGCGAGTGTCCGGCCCGAAATTCATGAAATCAAGGAAACTGAGACAGGCGCAGAAGCCTGTTTTACGGGGACTTTTGAGAGATTGCCGCCGATGGAATTGGCCGCCAGCCTGAGGCCGTCGCAAGGGCGAGAGGGCGGGCTAGCGGCCTGACGCTCTACAGTCGGGCCAACGCTAGTCCGGCCCGACGTGAGCAACGGTGGAGGGAGAAGGGAGCGAAGAGGCTATCCCCCGCCTGATTTAGTCTGTTCGACAGCTGCTCTGGCACCACCTTGGCCGAAAAAATATCCAAGAAGTAGCAAAAATGCATTGTTTATTATTTCAGACTTGTATTTGTCACCCGTAAACATGGCAATAATTTGAACAAGCATAACAACTATAAGAAGAAATGCACCGATGTACGTTGCCACAGACTCTTTCGCAAAAAAATTTGTCCATGCCTTTAAGCGACGTTCAAAGATTTCTGCACGTAATTTAGCAAGTGCTTCATCGCGTTTTGCAATTTGCTCAGCCTGAGCTTGCGATAGCGTGCTTTCTTGCTCAGCTAATCGGCGCGATTGCTCAGCCAAAGCAGATACCTCACCTTCAATTTTGGTCCGCAAATCGGCGTCGGCTACAGTTGCAACCAAATCCTTGAGTGTTTCAATTCGTCGCTCTCCGCCTAAGGTCTTTATCCGACGCAATATCAACGCTTTTCGTTCAAGAAGAAGGGGAAGGATGCCAACCTCAAAATGAGACTCTGCTTTGACGACAAAAAGGCCGGTCGGACCGATGCTCATCTTGAGTGTGCCAAAGGCCTGTGGTTGTGCGATAGCGTCGTTTATTTTCTTCAAGCTTTCATTGAGCTCTTCTAAGTTTTGCTGTTCGATTTGGTCGGCAGACAAACCGAGACGAGCTAATTGTGGCTCGAAAAAATTGCGAATTATTTCTTCTCGGCTTGCGTCATAATTTATGAAGCCTCTATTTGGTTCTTCGCTCGCCGCCATAGCCTTAATCTCCGCCCCGCTACCGGTCATACAACGCGGCAAAAGGAATTGCGAGGATCGGCGGAAATGGCATCTCTCGCATAACGAGCGCCTGCCGCAGAAATCAAGACTTTCGGAAATTTGCCTTGCGTGAACGCCATCAACGGGTTACATTTTCCGTAAGTTATGACCGGAACAACCTCGCAAAACCGCCCTCTCGGTTACGCCCGAGTCAGCACCTACGGGCAGACGCTCGACGCGCAGCTTGAGCAGTTGTATGCGCACGGATGCGCGAAGGTCTACCGCGAGAAGGCCAGCGGCGCCCGCGCCGACCGACGCGAGCTGCAACGCCTCTTGAAAGATCTGGCTGTCGGCGACGTGGTGACCGTGACGCGGATCGACCGCCTCGCCCGCTCGACCTTCGACCTGTTCGCCATCGTCAAGAGCATCGTGGACGCGGGCGGCCAGTTCCGCTCTCTGGCAGAGCCGTGGGCGGACACCTCGACCAGCACGGGCCGCCTGATGATCGCCGTGCTCGGCGGCCTAGCCGACGTGGAGCGCGACCTCATCCGCACCCGAACGGCGGAGGGGCGGAACCGGGCCAAGGGGCGCGGGCAGCACATGGGGCGTCCGCCTGCCCTAACCGCCCAGCAGCAGCAGGAGGCTCGCCGGAGACGCGCGGACGGAGCGACCTTGAAGGAGCTAGCCAAGAGCTACAATGTCGGTTTGGCGACCATTTCCCGCACCGTGAAGGAGGCCGCTTCCCCGCCCGCGAAACCGGCGTTGGACGCCGACACCGAACGCGCGGCGCGGGCGTTCCTGAAACGGCTCGAGGGTAAGTACCCCGTCGTTGACGCGATCCTCTACGGCAGCCGCGCGCGCGGCAATCACACGTCGGATAGCGATGCCGATATCGCCGTGATTCTGAAAGGCGAGCGCGGCGCACCGCGCGACCGCACCGCTGCGTCGCTCGACATGGCAGGCCTTGCATTCGATGTGATGATGGAAACGGGAGTCATGGTGCAAGGCTTTCCTCTGTGGGAGACGGAACTTGCACGGCCTGAAACCTTCTCGAATCCGGCTTTGATCAACAATATTATTCGCGAGGGCGTGCATCTATGAGCGGCACGTCTGCCTTGTCCTTTTTTCGAAAGGCCGAGCAGGCTCTTTCCGCCGCGCGGCTGCTGTTGAAGGCGCAAAATACGGATGGCGCTTGCAACAGAGCATATTACGCGATGTTTGATGCCGCGCATGCGGCTTTGTTTGCTCTCGGCGTCGAGGGGCTTACTTCTCCAATCAAAACGCATAACGGGCTGGTCGCCAAATTCGGGCAACACGTCATTGCGACCGGCCAGCTCGCCGCTCAACATGGGAACGATCTTAACAAGGTTCAGAACCTTCGCCAGTTGGCCGACTATAGCGGCGACCCCGTGGCTCTTGAGGATACAGCGTGGGCGGTCGAGCGCGCGGAGGCGTTTGTTGTTGCCGTGCGGGCGCGGTTCATGAAGGAATGAGCGGTGGCAGATTCCGTCTCCATTAGTGATGCGCAGCTCCAAAAGATTTTGGAGTCTCTGGAGAGTCTGAAGCACAGCGGCGGCATTCATTGGGAAACTGTGATTCCTGTTTTTATCAGTTCGCTTCTCGCCATGTGCGTAGGCATATCGCTCGAACTCTTCCGGCGGTGGCTTGAGCGGCGAAAGGTAGATGCGAAAAAGGCCAAAGATGAGCTTACCGAGATCAATATCGCGACTATTGCGATGGCGCATAACCTGGAGCTTGTGATTCATTTTACGTTTCAAAATATTTTGCCTCATTACGAGGAAAGTCAGGCGGCCTACCAAGCGTCGCAGGTCGTGCCGAACCTCAACCCCGAGATAGAAAAATTTATTTCTTCGGTCGGAGGCAATCATCCTCGCATGATGATGACCGCCCCCGAGCTAAATTTGTTGGAGCATGATTTCCTTGGCAAGCTTCCGTTTGCAGTCGGGAAAGCACCAGAGTTGTTACAAAAAGGCAGTTGGATAGTGCATCTCTCTCGCGTTCTCCAGCGCCATCTGGAGGATCGGAATGGTGAAATCGCCCTCGCTCGACGGGAGGGTTTGAAGGGCGTCGCGTTCCCCGATATTTGCAGCGCGATTCAAATACAGGCAAGCGTCGCGGCGGCGGAATGTGTCACGATCCTTCAGTTGATTGAGCAGATTCAGATTGCGCTTCAGATTTTGGAGCGCGTCGGGCGGTCGTATAAAAACGCTGGGAAGCTATCGACAGTGATTCCTCCGTCTCCCCTCGCCGAGGCTATCAAGCGGTTGCGTTTTATTTCCGAACCGCTCATTGCGGCTATGTCGGGAGAGCAACCAAGCGCCCCATAACGGTGATCTACTGAATTGACCGTTTTCTTGTAATATGACACGGCGAGGCCTTTGCTATGAGCGAGAAAGCTTTAGATGCCACCGACTTCCCAGCTATTGATATTGACAGTCCCAGTTTGAAGGAAATCCTTTGGCACAAAATGCGCGAGGATTTGAGCCGCTATATTCCGCGTATATTGGACACAGAAAAATTAATGTGCCCAGCGTGTTGCCGTTTTCTCCCTTTTGCCGATTTCGACATCGAGCATATTATCCCCGAGCAATCGCTCGCGGACGATCCTCCCGAAGTACGCGCTGCGATTCCGAAAATTGAGCGCGGAGGTGTGACGCTGCTTTGCAAGAAGCAATTGCTAATCAATGGAAAGAAAATTTACGCGAACGGATGCAATAGTTGGAAAGGCCGGTTCTACGACCGGTTTCTCAAAGAGACATTCAATGCAAAAGTCGTCATCGGTGGAACATATACGTCACGTCATCAGGTCGCGCTTTTTGTCATCGGTTACTTGGGTCTTTTTGCAAGATACGGATATCACATTACGCTCTCGGAGAGCGGGGTTACGATGAGGCGGCAGTTTTTTAGCCCCAATAAATTTAACAAAGACGTGCCGCTTAAGTGTCAGATGACGCTGACCGGTGCGCCAGATTTGCGGTATAATGAGCAGACAGAGAAGTATTGGAAGCCGCCTTTTAAGGTGTCGATTGATAGAAATTTCTTCTGTGTCGTTGTACGAAATTCAAGCATATTTCTGCCGATGTCGCGCAATCCGGAAGTCATTGTTAGCCGCAAGCTGCCTTTTGTGCCGCAGAAGTATGCGTTCCGGCCCGACTTTGTGACGGTGTTTCATTAGGGCGTTCCCGCGCGAAAGAGCGCTGACGGGCTGTTGTGAATGGAGCCGCAAAGAGGCGTCTTTGCCCTTCGGGCTTCCATCCCAACGTGAATCATCGAGGCCGCAGACGCGGCCTTTTACGGCAAATCTTCGAGCTAGATTTCCCACCCTGGCCAGAACCGCCGGAATGGGAAGAGGGTCACCGAAATTCGCCACGCGATTTTACGTATGTTTATGGACATAAAAATCGATCATGGTGTATAAGTGCAAACCAACGTTTGCAAAACATCCACAAACCCCGATGACCAGCTTCGTCGCCTATTATCGCGTCTCGACCGACCGGCAGGGCGCCAGCGGCCTCGGCCTCGATGCTCAACGGGAAAGCGTGAGCCGCTTCGTCGGCGCCGGGCAGCTCGCCGCCGCGTTCACCGAAGTGGAGAGCGGGCGCAGGGATGCCAACCGCCCGCAGCTTCAGGCGGCGCTCACCGAATGCCGCAAGCGCAAGGCGACCCTGCTCATCGCCCGCCTCGACCGGCTCGCGCGCAACGTCGCGTTCATCGCCAACCTGATGGAGAGCGGCGTTGACTTTGTGGCCGTGGACATGCCGCAGGCGAACCGGCTCACCATTCACATTCTCGCCGCCGTGGCCGAGCACGAGCGCGAGATGATTTCGGCCCGCACCAAAGCCGCGTTGGCGCAGGCAAAGGCCCGTGGGACGCGTCTGGGAAATCCCCAGCCCCACGAAGCGCTCAAACTTGCGAACGCCGCCAAGGCCCATCTAGGGGTCATTGCAGAATCTTCCCGAAATAGCACTCTAAGAGAATTCCGACATTATATCAGCGTGTTGCGCAAACGTTCGTTTGCGCAACAGTTTGGCCTGTGACTGGAAACATTGAGCTTTCATTGTCGCTCAATTCGGTTGCCTAACCCGTTTGAATGGCAACAGGTCTATGCGACAGGCCTTACCGTGCTCTTTCGGGAAGATTCTGTCGTGACCCCAGTTCCTGGGCGGAGAACTTAGAAACGCACGGGCTCAGGAACTCGCTCAGCCCATGCAGGCCGCTGGGCTGCCGATCTGATCGGAACCCGTCCAGCCGCACACGCTTTCGCGAACCTCTTCAATGCTTTGATCTTCGTCTCACGCAATGTGAGCACAAGCCGATGATTGCGAGCGCGTCTCAAATAATTCGAGCGCAGTCTCACTCAATGTGAGCAGAGGCCTCTCTCCAGTCTCATCGATTTTGAGCAGGATTCTGCGATGATCTCAAGCACGAGTGCGGATGATTGCAAGCCGCTACAGCTAGGGAGGGGTGGTCAAAAACCAACGGCGTCTGTCGATTTTGGCGCAAGGTAACAGCGCCCTACCCTGCCCGCCTCGAAGGTCGAGCGCCACCAGGTCGAACAGCGCGGGAAAGAGGCACTCGTTTAAGGGATCAGGCGCGCCTACGGCGCAGCTTCGGCGAAAGGCTATGCGGGCGCTCATTGCCGCCCCGCACCCCGGCTAGGATTTTCGGCAAGGTGATGAGCTGGAAGCCGCGTGCTAGGATGGTGCCACGATGGGGAGACACGCTTCGGAGTGTTTCCCCGTTTCCGGCATCCGATTGGAGCGACGCCAAACGAGCGTGCAAGATGAGCGAATTTCCTGACCCTCCAAAAGTCCATTATACGCCAGACACTGTAAATAGGTACTACCCCAAAAGCGACGATGTCCACCGTTCTGGGAATATGTGGAAAGGCGTCTGTATATTCATCGGAATTTGCTGTGCGGTCGGCGGACTTATCGCGCTTGCCGGAGGCAGCTTTGGTGGTTTGATTGTTGGTTGGCTTCTATTTGCAGTGTTCGTGGGCATTGGTGCTCAAATTAACGAGCATATCGTTACAGATATCAACACCACGATCTCAGATCGAATATCCGAAGAAAACAGACAACAGAGGAATTTGGTAGTCATGACCCACTCAAACACCGAAAAGATTTCTCATGACGTTGAATATCTTAGGAAGGTTGCGGCCCATGCTGATCGTGTATTTGTTAACACCGGCTCAATTATCGCACACGCAGGATCCGTAATAAACACCGGAAGTGTAAGCGGGAATGTCACCACGAACGTTTACAGAGACATTGTAACAGAGGAAATTAATAACACTAAGCTTGATAATCCAAAACTTGCGGACGCAATTTCAATGGTTGGATCAGCTATTGATTTAGCTGATCCAAAACAAGCCAGCGAGGCAAAAATCTTCTTTGAGCGTTTCCTAAAAGAACACAATGGCGGAAAGGACAAAGGAATAATGTCTGCATGTTGGAACAACATCGTTAAACTAGTGCCAGATGTAACTAAGTTAGCCGAAAGCTGTGTAAAACTGACAGATTTATTTTATGCGGGAAGCAGTTCGACCTAACGTATAATTTGTGCATTAGACAGGTGACGTTTACCGCCACAGCGTTACGGGAGCATGGAAGCTGAGGTAATCGTGGAATCCGTTCCAAATTCTACTCTAAGCGAAAAGCGTCGCATTTTCGCTTAGCTGCAAACGCGCTAAAAATAGTTGGCCTAAAACTAATGTTTCTGGCCATGCGGAAGTGACACGGAAAACACGAACGAAATCAATGATCGATTATTGCCGCTTTGCACGGGTTTTTCGGCCACCCCTCCTTAGCGTAGGATTTGGAACGGATTCCACGATGACCCCATCTAAGGCCCGCGCAGCACGTCATCGACCTCATGGCGACGTGGCAGGCGCAAGGTAAGAGCTTGCGGGCCATCGCTCGCGAGCTGAACCGGCTGAACATCACCACCCCGCGCGGATGCGAGTGGTATGCCTGCACCGTGAAGCCGTTTTTGAGCGGCGCGGTTCTGCCGAGGCTGACCGCATGAGCCCCGTGCATCTTCGCCGCATCCACGCCGAGCGCAACATGCGTCGCTTCTACGCGCTCGACGTGCGGCCCAACTTGTTCGGACATTGGGCTTTCATCCGCGAATGGGGTCGGGTCGGCAGCTCGGGCCAGGTCATGACCCTGCTCTTTCCCACCGCGCGGGAGGCGTATGTGTAACGGCTTGCAATCATCCGCGCATGGGCTCGCAATCATCGGCGGTCGGGCTCACACTCGTTGCAACTGGCGGAATGTGTCAGGCTCACGATATTTGCGACTGGGCTCAGTTGCAGTTGCGACG
>Ga0302319_10024780_pt1 | contig 10646 bp, 13 predicted proteins | sample Bog_T0_2_FD_203319 | JGI IMG/M metagenome (GOLD analysis project Ga0302319, IMG submission 203319) | Peat permafrost microbial communities from Stordalen Mire near Abisko, Sweden - Bog_T0_2 | ecosystem: Environmental > Terrestrial > Soil > Wetlands > Peat | place: Sweden: Abisko, Stordalen Mire... | reverse complement strand
AGAACGAAGGAGAGACCCTGGCTGATTGATATTTTCATGGTGGCATAGACCGCGCATCAGCCGTTTGGTGTGATGGGGTCATTGCCCCATTGGCAGACTGGGCGCCGCTGGGGCACACTGTGAGCCTGTTTCCGCCGGACGACCATGGTACGCCTCACCCCACAATTCTCCGGCGACCATGGCAAGCGCGACCCGCTCCCGCCGCTGAACGTGGTGGTGGCCTACGACAGAATTTCCGCGTGCCGGCGCGCGCTGAGCATGCTCATCCGCCTGGTCGAGCAACACACCCAGCCGGTTCAGATCCTCCCGGCGCTGTGGCCGCTCGGAGCCGACGCCCAGCCGGACTATCGCGAACGGGTGCTGGCTGCAGCCGTCGGCACGGACCTCCTGATCCTCTCCACCAGCGCAAACGGCGTCATGCCCCCGGTGATTGAAGCTTTGGTCTGGACCTTCCTGTGCCTGCGCCCGCGGACCACGATACTCGCCCTATTGGGCAACCAGGCTGACTGGTGTATCTTCTTGCAGGAAATCCTGGCCGATCCCCTGCACTCCTCACCGAGCGAGGAATCGGTTCCGTCCGCCGCCCTGCGCCAACTCCGCTTCCAAGTCCCGATCAGGCCTTGATCTGCCAATGCTGGCCGCCCCCGGCGTCCTCGCCGGGATCGCCTTCGTCCTCGTCCTCTTCATCGGACGGGCGCTGGTCCTCAGGCTCCTGGTCAGGATCGATGGCCGAGTCAAAGGTCCTGAGCTCGCGCTTCTCCCCGCTCACCGTCCCCCGCCTCGACCGCAATCCAGCGCCCAACCGCGCCAGATATTCCTGGTACTCAGCCGCGGCGTTCACGCCGCTCCCTATGTGATCGATGTGGGACATGGCGCACCCATGATTTTACCGCCACTTGTATCGGCACAAAAACCCCGGACCTTAATATAATATTACGGGAATTCAGGGCGTTTTCGGCGCGGGCGGGTAGGCCTTCAGGTACGGAGCTCCGACCACGACGCGCCCGTTTGGCACCACCGGCGCCGCGACCAGTTCCGGCCGGGTCATCTCGTGCCCGAGGAGCGGAGCCGCCGTCGCGACCAGGGTCGGGAGCACCTGGTCGAAATAGTGTCCCCAGAGCTCCGTGCTGATATGGGCGCACCACAGCAAAGTCGCCTTCCGCCGGAGGAAGTCCTGAAAGTCGTAGGCGGAAACGATCACAAAGTAGCGCCCGTGTGCTCCCATTTGCTTGAGCTCGTCGTCCATCCGGTAGTTCCGGGGCCTCCCGTCATAATCGGCCGTGTGGCTGTCATGGAGTCCCTTGGCCCCGTAGATGAGCGTTTCCATCAGGCCGGGCGGCATCCCGCTCAGGCTGCCACCGCCCCGGCCGCCGCTGAATTCATTCGTCGGCGAGGCATAGCCCCAGAGCAGATCCAGGACCAGGGTGGGACGAGAACCCTTGACCATGACCCGGTAGCCCTGGGCCGCGAACTCGTGCTCGATGAAGCGCTCAACTTCGATCGCCGTCGGCGGGGGCCGCTGGAAATAGGGCGCGTAGCCGAATGCCTTGTAGCCCTCGGGCACGGGGAGGTAGTAGACCGGCTTGTCCAGCGTCGGCGGGGCCACCTTCCGGCCCGCATCGAACATGTCGACGATGACGTCGACCTGGATGTTCCCATCCTGGTCGCTGTCGTCGCCTCCGTCGGCCGCCAGCAGATGGCTGGCGGACATCAGGGTCACCAGACCGGCGATCACGTGAAACCATGGGCGCATGTGAAATCCCGAACTCAACCCGGAGGAATCATGGTCTCAACCGGCACCTGCGGGTCCGGGACGGCGGGGGCAGCCATGCGCTTCGGCGCCGCCGGCTTTTTCCGGGCGGCCTGGGCTTTTTTGCGGCGCTGGCGGCGGCGCGGCTTCGCAGCCGGCGCGGACTTCTGGGGAGCGGCGTCCCGGGCGGCCTGCTTGACGGCCGCGACAAAATCGGGGACGGAATCGAACCCGAACTGCCTGGGCAGCACGGCCAGCTCGACATAAATATCGTGCGCAATCTCGGCTTCGAGCCGCGCCACCTTCGCCCGCAGCGTTTCTATTTTGTGTTTCGACATGGTACGCACCAACTAAAACAGAGCCGGCCGGCCGGCAACACCATTCCCCGTACGCCCGAACGTGGCTTGCGCTTCCAGCCCAAGAGCTCCCCAGAACACGGGCGGGACGCCCGTGCCACGCCCAATTACCTCCGTTACGATCGAGCCGATCCAACCCACGAAAAACGCCGCACATTTTGCGTTCGCCGCAATGATGATTAAGATCGGACCCATGAAACCTCTATATACGGCAGTGGTGACGACCAAGGGCGGCCGCAAGGGCTACGCGGAGGCCTCGGATGGGAAGTTCAAGTTCAACCTCGGGTTCCCCCCGGAATTGGGGGGCAAAGGCGAAGGGACAAATCCCGAACAACTCTTTGCCGCGGGCTACGGCGCCTGCTTCGGCAGCGCCATCGAGCTGGCGGCCAAGAATGCCAAGGCGGCCGTCACTGAAATCTGGGTGACGCCCCACGTCTCCATCGGCCAGGCCGCCGAGGGCGGCTTCCAGCTCGCCGTCGCCCTGCACGTCCGCCTGCCCGGGATCCCGCGCCCCCAAGCCGAGGAGATCGTGCACGCCGCACACCAGATCTGCCCGTACTCCAGGGCAACGCGCAACAACATCGAGGTCGCCCTGGTCGTGGAGGATTGAGCGTCCTCCGGTATCGTCGCCGTGCAGCACGATCGGCTCCACTTGTTGCTCCGGTATCCCTGCTACGGGCTCTACCATATCGGCTCGCTCGCCGAATCGGAAGCTGGCGGCTATGCCTACGATATCGTCCCAACCTTCGCGTCGCGGTTCTCCGCAGCGGAGCAGCAGCACATCCGGTCGGCGCTGGATGAGGCCATGGGGAGTTCCTCCATCGATTGGGAGGCGATCCTGCCTGATCTGCCGGGCTCGGACGACTTCAAGCGGCAGCACCTGCGGCTCACCTGGGCCCGGCTGGGGCAGCCGTGAGGTCCGAAACCCGGCGCGGCGCGTCTTGCCGCGTGCACTTCGACCGATCGACTGAATCCGCTGGCAACCCGATGAAAACGATCCACCCGTTCGTGCACGCGCGCGCCGGGCCCTGCCGCCGGGGATGAACTCCATCGCCTCGGCCTGCGATCCGGCGGCCGCCCTTGGGCATTGATTGGGGACGTCCGGGCGGTTCTCACGGATCCTAATATTAAGATTCCGTTAAGTGGCATGTTTGATGCTAAATTTTCTTGTGCATGCCCCGCACCCTCCGAGAACACATGGAAATCGTGGCGGTCATAGCGGCCGTGACCGTCGGAGGCTGGTTTGCGCCGCTCAACTTCCACGCGCTTGGTCAAGTCTATCTCTTGGCCGTGATTGCGTTGAGCCTGCGCGTGAGCCGATGGTCGGCGCTGGTTGCAGCCGTGGTCAGCGGCGCCGTCTGGAACTTTGTCTTCGTGCCACCGCGCCTGTCCTTTTCAGTGGTCCATGCCGAGGACGGCTTGCTCGTCGGGACCTACTTCGTGGTCGCCCTCGTCGGGGGGCAGCTCACCTCGCTTCGCACCGCCAGCGAACGGGCCCGGCTCCTGGCTGAGTCCGACCGCCTTCACCGAACCCTGCTCGACAGCGTGTCCCACGAATTGAAAACGCCCATCGCCGTGTTGCGAACTGCCAGCGATCACCTTGAAACCTAGGAAGGTCCCAAACAGCGGGGCCTGGTCTTGGAGATCCGCACCGCCGTCCGGCGACTCGACGGCCTGGTGACCAACCTGCTCAACCAAACCCGGCTTGAGGCTGGGTCGGTGAAACCACGGATGGATTGGTGCGACCCGCGAGACCTGATCGTGGCCGCCCGGCGCGCAGTCGGCGAGCGCATGGAAGGACACCCGCTGGAGATCGACTTGCGCCCGAATGGAACCATGTTCTTCGCCGACGCGGTGTTGATGGAGCAGGTCATCGCCAACCTGCTGCACAATGCGGCCGTACACACCCCCCGGGGAACGGCCATCCGGATCTCCGCCGGCGCAACGGAGCGGCCCCCGCGCGTTTTTGTCAGCGTCGAGGACGAGGGCCCCGGCATATCACCGGAGCTGAGATCAAGAATCTTTTCCAAATTCCAGTCGGGACCCACCGCTCGGCCGGGAGGCCTCGGACTGGGTCTATCGATCGTCCGCGGCTTCATGCTCGCCCAGGGCGGCGACGTTTCTCTTACCCTGCCGGTGAAGGGTGCGCGGTTTACGGTCTACCTGCCCCGCCTCCCGGAAGGGAACGTGCCAAACGGATGAGTGGGACGGCAAAAGCCAACATCCTGGTGGTGGACGATGAAGATCAAATGCGTCGTCTGCTCAGCATCACGCTCCGCGAGGCCGGCTATCGGGTTCGGGAAGCCGAGACCGGACGGACCGCCCTGGGCGAAATTGCCCTGCGCTCGCCCGATGTGATCATCCTGGACCTGGGCCTGCCCGACGTGTCTGGGATGGACGTGCTGCGCGCCATGCGGCCGCTTTGCGCCGCGCCCGTGCTGATTCTTTCGGTGTTCGCCGAGGAGAGCGGCAAGATTGCGGCCCTCGACGGGGGAGCGAACGACTTCCTCACCAAGCCTTTCGGCAGCGGGGAGTTGCTCGCCCGGCTGCGGGTGCTGCTGCGCCGCGCCGAACCCGCGTCGCCGGACATGATCTTCCGGTTCGGCAAGATCGAAGTGGATTTTTTCCTTAACCGCGTCTTCCGGGATGGCCAGCCGGTCCAGCTTACCGCCAAGGAAAACGCCCTGCTCCACTTCCTGATTGCCCATCGCGACCGGCTGCTGACGCACGGCGAGATTCTCCGGCAGCTTTGGGGGCCGGAAGCGGAGAACCAGACCAATTACCTGCGCGTGTACATGAAGCGGCTTCGGGACAAGCTGGGCGATGATGTCGATACCGAGGGCGGCCATTTTCAGACCGAGGCCGGAATCGGCTATCGCTTCGTCGGCGAACTCGACGTCCCGCGGGATTCTTAACTGCACGCGGCGGGTTAGAGCAGCATGAAGGCGCCGGCCATGACCAATGTGGGCACCAACGCGGCCAGCAGCAGGCGAACGGGCGAGACGCCATCGGGGAAAAAGCGCTGGAGGATCGCCTGCCCGGCCGGATTGGGGGCATTGGCGATCACGGTGAGGCCACCTCCGGTCACGGCGCCGGCCACCACCGCATATTTGAACGCCTCCGTAAATCCAGGCACGAGCGTGGCCAGGTAGGTGATGGCCGCGTTGTCGTTGAACCCCGTCAGAATCGTCGCCCCAATGAACAAGGGCACCCGGCCCAGGCTCTTCAGGACCGGCTCGAGCCACCAAGCCTGCAGGCCGCCATGGACCACGAGACCGGCCAGGAAGAATCCGACGAGCAACGGCGCCCGGAGGTCCAGCTTCCGCTGGTAGTGGGCGGTCGCCTGCGCAAAAGCCAGAAAGAAGAGAAATGCCCCGATGAACAGCGCCGGGTAGTGCGCCACGCGGACGATGAAGGCCATGAAGATGATCTGGACCGCAATGATCCAATTGGGAATGTAGGAGCCGCCGCCCTGGGTCTGGGCGCGGCCCACCCGCAACTCCGTCGCCTCCAACTCCGCAAATTCCTTCCTAAACACGATAAAATGCAGGAGGGTGGCCACGGCGATGCCCGCGACCGCCTTCCAGCCAAAATGCAGAAACATGTAGGCCAGGTCCCAGTGCCAAGGACCCGCCGCCATCACCATCGGGGGCGCCGCAAATTGCGTCATCGTTCCTCCGACCGAGACATTCACAAAAAGGAGGCCGATCGTCGCATAGCTCAATTTCGGCGAGGGCCGGTAGTGGTAAAAGTGGCGCGCCAGCAGGAGCGCGGAAATCGTCATGGCCCCCGGCTCGGTGATAAACGAGCCGAAGAGCGGGCCGATGATCAGGACCGCGATCCACCAGGCGCCGATCGTCCCGCCACCCAGGTGGGCGACCAGGCTGAGGCAGCGCTCGGCGAGGCGCATCATCGGCCGGGTGGATGCCAGCGCCATGATCACCATGACAAAGAGCGGCTCGGTGAAGTTGACCTGGTGCCCGATATAGTCGACCGCGGTTCCCCAGCTTTTGGTGAGGACGATCGCGATCCCAAGGATCACGGCCCAGATGCCGAACACGGCCTCGACCTCGCCGAGAAAATGGAGGATCTGGCCCGCGAAACTCACCTCCGCTACCTCCTTGCCGTCATCGTCAAACAGGGGCACGCGCGTCAGATTCGTCGCCGCCTTCATCCGGGCCTCCGCCTGCCGTGCCCAGTGCCGGAAGACCGGAGTGAGGAACGTGTGCACGATCGCCAGCAGGAATATTATGCTCGCGACCAGGTTGAATGGATCAGCGCGGATCCGGTCAGCCAGCGTTGCGGCCACGCCTCCGCTGGAAAACGGAGGATAAGACTCCAGCGGCAGCGGAAACCCGCGGCCGGCGACCGGCATCGCCGCCGCCACAAAATAAGCCGGGGACAAGGTCAAGCCCGTCGCCGTCTCAATTGTTGGAAGAGACTCCAGCCGTAGCCGGCGGCCAGTCCGCCCGAGACCCACCACTGGACGCCCTGGGCGAAGAGCAGCGGGCAAATCACCTGGATTATCACCAGGGCGATCAACAGGTAGGCAACACGCTGGCCAGACCCGGGCATGACCATCCAGGGGGTCTTCAGGTCACCTGCGGCCTGGCGTTGCTCATTGCGGAGTCGGGCGGAGTTTTGCACCGTCCCGAATCCAAGGCCGATCGCGCCGCCGACCAGCAAGGCCGCGGCGCTGCGGAGGGCTATCATGAGAGTAATCATCGTTTAAATGGGGTTGGTTGATTAAGGTTTTACCGCCTGATCTCCCACCCGGCCCGCGCGGAGGAATTAACCTCCGCGCGGCGGTGTTTGAATCGGGAAGGGAGCAAACGGTGCGAGCCGGGGCTTAACTCACCGGTGTCTCGCCCGCCTTGTCCATGACGAAGCCGGAGTAACCCGGAGCACCCATCTCGGGCAGGTCGAGACCCGCGATTTCAACTTCCTTGCTCACGCGATTTCCGACCAGGACCTCGGCGATCTTATAGACGACGATCGAAAGCACCGACAGCGTCACAAAGCAGACCGTCACGCCGATGGCCTCGGCCTCGAGCTGGCCCCAACCGCCACCGTAGAACAGGCCGGTAACCTTGCCCGAGACTCCGTTCCAGCCATCCCCGTAGGTGCCGTCGGCGAAGAGGCCGAGCGAAAGGCAGCCCCAGGCGCCGTTGACCCCGTGAACTGAAATGGCGCCGACGCAGTCATCGATGCCGATCCTGTCAAAGAAGAACACCGATTCGACGCACAGAATGCCGGCGATCAACCCGAGCGCCACGGCGCCCCACGCGCTGACAAATGCGCACGGGCAGGTGATGGCCACGAGGCCGGCCAGCATGCCGTTGCACATCATGGAGGGGTCCGGCTTCTTCGTTTTGAACCACCACATCCAGAGCGTCGCGCCCAAGGCGCCCGTGGCGGAAGCCAGCATGGTGTTGACCGCCACAACCGCGATGCGAAGATCGGTGGCAGCGAGACTGGATCCCGGATTGAATCCGAACCAGCCAAAGGCCAGAATGAAGGTTCCAAGCATCACCAGCGGGATGCTGTGCGGCACGATTGGATTGACGATCTTGCCGCTGGCATCGTACTTGCCGTGACGGGGGCCGATCAGCCAGCAGAATATGAACGCGATCACGCCGCCCTGCATGTGCACGACCGAGGAGCCGGCGAAATCGACGTGCCCGTGGCCGATGCCCCAGTTTACGCCCATTTGCGCGAGCCAGCCGTTGCCCCAGACCCAATTGCCAAACACCGGATACATGATGGATCCAATGCAGCAGCCGTAAATCATGAAGGCGGAGAATTTCCAGCGTTCAGCCGCGCCTCCGGTCGGGATCGTGGCGGTGGTATCCATGAACACCATCTGGAACAGGAAGAGGGCGAAAGCGGCGCAATCATAGCCCGCGCCCTTGAGGAGGAATCCCTTGGCGCCGAGCAGGCCGAGAAAATGGCCGCCCAAAGTGATGCCCAATTCATGGTCCAAACCCGCATATCCGCCCATCGTTGAGATCCCGCCTCCAATCGGATTGTTGGGATCAGCCATGCCGCCAAACATGAAGGCAAAGCCGCAGACATAGAACCCGAGCATGCCCATCGGATAAATCATGAAATTCATCGCCATGGTGTGACCCGCATTCTTCGCCCGGCACAGACCCGTTTCGACCAGCGCGAATCCCGCCTGCATGAACATGACGAGAAACCCGGTCACCAGCGTCCACGTGAAGTTGATCGCCACCCGGTTGTGTCCGACCGAATCGGACAACTTCACCGCCAGGGGCTCGAGTTTGGCCTGCGCCGCGTAATCATCCGATGCCTTTTTCGCGTCCTGATAGGCTTTGAGCTTCGCCGGGTCTTTCTTGTCGGAATCGCTCAAGTCGGCCGGAGCGCTGACCACAAACATCGTGCCGGCGACGGATTGGGCGTCCGCTGTGCCGCCGGTCGAGTATCCGCCCGGATCAGGGGCAGGTTCATCGGCCAGAAGTTTTAACATGCTTGAACTGCAGAAGAGCGCGACACCCAACAGGGTGGCGCGCAGCCATTTTGTGCCAGCGGTGGATCGGGTTGTCATTGGGTTGAAGCTCACGGTCTCCGAGGATTGAGGATTAAATTAACGCGGAGGCCGGGCGCCTCAATTATAGCAACGCATATGCCATATCATATATTCTTATGATATAAGTATTTGTAATTCATTTTAACGTTTTTTTAACTTCTGTTGGCAGAGCGGTGCCCACTCCAGAGCGAGGGCCAAATCGCCGTGCGGTGAAACACCCATTAAAAAGTGCAAACGACCTCCCGGCGCGGTACGAGCGGCTCCGAAATGCAGCCGAGCGCACCGACCCGGACGGGTCAAAGCCTCAGCTTGGAGCCGATCCGCAAATCCTGGGTGTTACATCCGAAGCGAACCTACAATTGGTACACCTCGACCAACGCGACGCCGGTGGTGCCATCGCCGCCGGAGACATGGACCGAGTACTCGCCGGGCTGAAGCGTGACGATCATGGCGGCGTCCAACGGGCTGGTTAAGGTGAACGCGCCGACCTGGGCAAACGCGGCACTGAGCACGCTGTCGTCGTTCCAGCCGCTGTTCTGCTCCAGGAGGGTGGAGTTTTGAAAGAGCTGAATCTGCGGTTCGGCCAGCCAGCCGCCAATCCCGAATTGCGCGAGGCTGGGCCCGACACCCCGGATGAGCACGGTTTCCGGCCCGGAGCCCGCAATCACGAACCCTGCGATCAGAATGTTGCTCCCCGTGCCCACCCAGGCGCGGCCGGACAGATTGCTGAGGCTCCCGGCGGGCGACGAAGCCGCGTCCGCATCGTAAACCTCCGCCAGCGCCACCCCGGAGCCATCCCCGCTGGTGACCACCGTGGTGTAAGAGCCGGCGTCAAGCGTCGCAAGTATGGCGGCGTCCAGGCTCGCCGGATCGAGCGCGAAAGCCCCGGTTTGAATGAAGGCGTTCGTGAGCGCCACCGTGCCGCCCCAGGCATCGTTCGATTGGACCGTCCCATCCGGGCTATAGAGGGAGATCTCGGGATTGGTAAGGAACCCGGTGACGCCCAGCGGCGCCAGTCCCGGACCGATGCCGCGCACCAGGATCTGCTTGCTCCCGCCATTGATCGCAAAACCCGCGATCAGGGTGTTGGACCCCACCGAGGAAAAAGCCCGGATCGAGATGTTGGTCATCCGGGGATATCCCACGCCGGGCACGATTGCCGTCAGCGGCGAGGAGGAGGCGCCCGCTCCGGCGCTATTGATCGCACTCACCGTAATCGTATAGGCGGTCCCGTTGGTCAGTCCCGTCACCGTGATCGGTGACGCTGTGCCCACCACCGTGACGGAGGAGCCGGTGCCCGGGGTCGCGGTAATCGTATAACGGGTGATCAACACTCCTGCCGAATAGTTCGGCGGGGTGAAGGTGACTGTCGCCTGCCCGTCTCCCGCCGCGGCCGACACGCCGGTCGGTGCTCCGGGCGGCCCGAGGGGCGCTCCCGCGAATTGATAGGCTCCGGTATCCCAGTTGGCGGGGGGCACCGGGCGAAGCACGCCGTCCTTGTCGGCATTGTAGAACGCCGAGAGATTGAAACCCGCGCCGGTCGCCGGCGATCCTGCCTGCAAATGCAGGTCGTTGGAGCTGCTGCTGGGACCCAGCCCGAAGCTCACGTTGACAAAGAGGGGGTCCGCCTGCTGGCCATGGAGCTCGTAGCCTTGAGCCTGGAGTTGGGTGAGGGTCAGGCACCCCGCCGGAGTGAAGGCGAGCTGGTTGTCCGGCCGGCCCGTAAAGTAGAGATTGTAATCGAGCCGCGTGGGAGTGCTTTCGGAGTCCACGATCCTGACGGAAAATGCCGCACTGGAATCCGGCTTGTAAAAAATGTTGTTGAGGATGTGAACCGCGCCGTTCGTCAGGGGGTAGAGTTCAGACTCCAAGGTGACCCCGTAGGTCGTTTCGTAGAAGCTATTGTTAAAAATCCAGTAGTCGGGCGGAGGATTGATCGAAGTATCGGTGCCCTCGAAGCAAAACACCGCGCCGTTGCCGTCGAACAGCA
>Ga0302319_10024778_pt1 | contig 10647 bp, 8 predicted proteins | sample Bog_T0_2_FD_203319 | JGI IMG/M metagenome (GOLD analysis project Ga0302319, IMG submission 203319) | Peat permafrost microbial communities from Stordalen Mire near Abisko, Sweden - Bog_T0_2 | ecosystem: Environmental > Terrestrial > Soil > Wetlands > Peat | place: Sweden: Abisko, Stordalen Mire... | reverse complement strand
TTTCCCGTATCACGCCTACGGTTCGCAGCAGGATAACACCACGGTGCGCATCGCGACGCGCACGTCGACGGGCACCATCACGGATCGCGACTGGTATGAAGTGGGTGGCGGCGAAAGCGGCTGGATCGCTCCCGATCCGCGCGATTCGGAGGTCGTCTATGCCGGATCTTACGGCAATCTGATCACGCGCCAGGACCACCACACGGGCCAGACGCGCAACATCAACGCATGGCCGGACAATCCCATGGGATATGGTGCCGACGCGCTGAAGTACCGGTTCCAGTGGAGCTTTCCGATCGCGTTTTCCCCGCACGACCCAAACACTTTGTACATCGGTTCCAACGTGCTGATGAAGACCACGAACGAGGGCCAGAACTGGGAGAACATCAGCCCGGATCTGACGCGGGACGATAAGGCGAAGCAGAAATCGTCGGGCGGCCCGATCACGCAGGACAATACTTCGATCGAGTACTACGACACGATCTTCACGGTGGCCGAGTCGCCGGTTACGAAGGGCCTGATCTGGGCGGGCACCGACGACGGGCTGGTGCAGATTACGCGCGATGCGGGTAAGACATGGGCCAACGTAACGCCGAAAGGCATGCCCGACTGGATCCGGATCAATGCCATTGATCCCTCGCCGTTCGATGCCGGAACCGCCTACATGGCCGCCACCAATTATCAGCAGGATGATTTCCGGCCGTTCTTGTTTAAAACGACGGATTACGGCAAGACCTGGAAGAAAATCGTCAACGGAATCCCTGAGACGCATTTCACGCGTGCGATTCGCGAAGATCCGAATCATCGCGGGCTGCTGTTCGCGGGCACCGAATTCGGGCTCTACATGTCGTTCGACGATGGTGAGAACTGGAAGCCGTTCCAGCTGAATCTGCCGGTGACTCCGATTGCCGACCTGATGTTCCACAAACGCGAGAAGGAACTCGTGGTGGCGACGCAGGGCCGGGCGTTCTGGGTTTTCGACGACCTGCCTCTGCTGTATCAGCTCGATCCGAAGCAGACCAGCGAAGACGTCCATCTGTATCAGCCGAAGGATGCGTATCGCGGTGGTAGCGGACGCGGGGGACGCGGCGGCGCGGGCGCAGTGGGTGAGAATCCGGCGGCCGGCGTGGTGATCTATTACGCGCTGAAAGACAAGCCGAAGGGCGACGTGAAACTGGAGTTCCTGGATTCGGCGGGGAAGCCGGTGCAGGAGTTTTCGAGCAAGATCGAAGCCGCGCCGCGTCCCGTGATGCCGGCCGGCGAAGAGGGCGATGAGGAAACGTCGCGCAACGTCGCTCCGGCGCGCGTCACGGCGCAACCGGGGATGAACCGGTTCGTGTGGAACATGCGCTATCCGGATGCGACGACGTTCCCCGGTCTGATCATGTGGGCGGCGGGCGTGCAGGGTCCGCGCATTTCTCCGGGGCATTACCAGGTGCGGATCACGGTGGACGGCAAGACACAGACGGCGGGCTTCGACGTGAGGGCCGACCCTCGGCTGAAGACTACGCCTGAGGAATACGCGAAGCAGTTGTCATTGGCCCTGCAGGTGCGCGATAAACTGTCGGAGACCAACGCGGGTGTAGTCAAGATCCGCGAGGTTCGGCGGCAGTTGGAAGAGTTCACCAAACGCGACGATAAGAAGGTCGCCGACGCCGCGAAGGATCTGATTCAGAAGCTGACAGCCATTGAAGAAGCTCTATATCAGACGAAGAACCGCGCAAGCGAAGATCCGCTGAATTTCCCGATTCAACTGAATAATAAGATCGCTTATGTGCTGGGAACGGTATCGAATTCGGAGAGCCAGCCGACGCAGCAGTCTTACATGGTTTATGAGGATCTGGCATCGCAGGTAAATGCGAAAATCAGGGCGCTGAACGGCTTGCTGACGACGGATGTGGCGGCGTTCAACAAGACCGTGCGGGATGCGAATGTGCCGGTAGTGGCGGTGCCGAAGTAGGCGCCGTTACCCCACTTCTTCATTCGCGCGTTTCAGCAGCGCGCGCATGTAAACCAGACAATACGCGGTGCCCGCGCGCAGGATTCCGCTGTCTCCCGCCAGTTTCGGCACGTGGTCCGGCTCCGCCCCGCCGTTGAACTTGACCAAGCGCAGAGCCTTCATGACCTGATACATGTCGAGATAGCCATCGTCCGGAAACGCCTCCACGAAACGCGGCAGCGGCCCGCTCACGTTGCGGAAATGGACTTCGAAGATCTTGCCGCGTCCGCCGAAATCCTGAATCATTTCGAAGACGTTCTTGCCCATTTTGGTGCCGCCCTCCGACCATGTTCCGACGCAGAACGTCAGGCCCCACGCGGGGCTGCCCGCCGCGATCTGTTCGGCGCGATGGTAGCCATCGTAATGGGTGAAGAGCTTCGCGACGCCGTTCATCTTCGCGAGCGGCGGATCGTCGGGATGCAGCGCGAGCTTCACGCCGGCCTGTTCGGCGACGGGCAGCACGGCCTTCATGAAATAGGTGTAGTTGGCCCAGATGTCGTCGGCACTGTATTCACGGTCGAACTCCGGCTTCTCCACTTTGCTGCGGAAGGTGTCGAGATCGAACTCGCGCGCCATGTAGCCGCGGCGCGGCACGACGCTGGTCGTATAGGTGTTGCCGGGATGGAAATCGTAGGACGCTATAGGAATCTTAAGACGCCCGAGGTCCCGCAGGAACTGGCAGTAGGTCTCGATGTCCTTGTCGCGTCCAGGCTGGCCGAGCTGGACTTTGAGCGACCGGTACGAGTAATGAACACCCGAATAGATGCGCATGCCGAAGCGCGCGAAACGCTGCTGCGTGGCGAGGAGCGCGTCGTATCCGATGGGGCGTTCGCCGAACTCCAGACGGACCCACCGGAGGCCGACCTGCTGCAGAAAAAGCAGGTCGTCATCGGTTACAGAATCCGCGTTCAGACGGTGCGCGATCTTCGTATTGTTGGCATCGTCGTCCTGCGCGAACAGGCGCGGGATCGCACCCGTACCCAGCGCGGAAAGCACGAGTTGGCGTCGATTCAGAATCATCATGGACTCCTTTGGCTAACTGCTTGCGAACGCTTTTTCCAGAATTGAGATGGCCTCGTCCACATGGGCTTCTGTGCAGATATAAGGCGGAAGAAAGCGCAGCACTGTCTCGTGCGTGCAGTTCATCAACAGGCCGCCCTGCATCGCCCGGTTCACGATGTCCTTACCCGGGATGGAGAGTTCGACTCCGATCATCAGGCCGTATCCGCGCACTTCTTTGACAAAGCTGAACGGCGTGGCCAGATCCCGCAGGCGGCCGCGGAAGTACTCGCCGACCCGCGCAATATGGGGCAGCAAGTCCTCCAGAATATCGAAGAATTCGAGCGAGACGCGCGCAGCCAGCGCGTTGCCGCCGAAGGTTGAGCCATGCATCCCGGGCCGAATCGATTTCGCGGCGCGTTCATTCGCCACGAGAATTCCCAGGGGCAAACCGCAGGCAATCGGCTTGGCGGCGGTCATGATGTCGGGCATGACGTTCGGTTCGATCAGCTGGTAGCCGAAGTACTTGCCGGTACGGCCCACACCGCATTGGATTTCGTCGAAGCAAAGCAGCGCATCGTACTGGTCGGCCAGTTCGCGGGCGCGCCGGCAGAACGCGGGGTCGATGGGCAGAACGCCGCCCTCACCCTGTATCCACTCGATGCAGATACCTGCCGTCCTCGCGCCGACTGCGGCTTCTAGCGCGGCGATGTCGTTTGCCGGAACGAATCTGGCGCCCGGCATCAGAGGTTCGAAATCCTTGCGGTATTTCGGCTGGCCGGTGATGGAGAGTGCGCCCGTGCTGCGCCCATGAAAGGAGTTTTCGAGCGCTACGATCTCGTACTTATCGGGATGAAGGTCGTGGCCGTGGGCCTTCATCATCTTGAGCATGCCTTCGGTGGATTCGGTGCCGCTGTTGGTGAAGAATGTCCGTTGGAGGCCGCTCACCTCCGCAATGCGTTTGGCGAGCGGCCCCTGGTATTCGTTGTAGAAAAGATTCGATGTATGGATCAGGCGCGCGGCCTGCTCGCGGATGACGCCCACGATGCGCGGGTGGTTCTGCCCGAGCGCGTTGACGCCGATGCCGGCGATAAAATCGAGATAGCGTTTGCCGTCCACATCCCACATGTAAGGGCCGTCACCGCGATGCAGAACGATCGGATGACGCCCATAGTTCTGCAACACATAGAGCTTCTCAAGCTCGACAACGTCTTGTGCGGGTGTGGCTACGGACATTTAATTCGATGATACAGGGGCAGCCGCGGCAGGCGCAGGAGCCGGCGCGGGAGTAGCGGGCGCCGCAGGCGCGGCCGGCGTTGTTGCGGCATGGGCGAACACGCCCGCGGCATTCAGTTCGCCGACCGTGAGGCTGGCGATGGCCGTAATGGCGTTGAGTGTGGTGTTCTTCGAAACCTGCTGTTGCGCCTGGCTGAGCTCCCATGCAAGAGACGCCGCGTTGAGGATCAGGTTGAGTTTGGTTACACCTGCCTGAGGCAGAGGGACGGCGGTCTCGACGGCCTGGACGGCTCCGAGAATCGCCGGAAACGAGTTGAAAACTGCGAGGAACTTATTCATGCCCGAATAGTGAGGGATGGCCTGGCAAAACTCGGTATGTAAATTTTACAAATCGCTGAAATTACGGGAAATAAAACCGCAAAATATTTGTGATTGACGTTTGCCGACTCCCTTACGGTCGCGGCTCAGAATCGGGATACCGGGCCTGGCCGATTGCCGTCACCCGTCCCAGTCCTTTGTGCCCGATCGGTTTGTGGAGCAACTTCTCAGACAGGGATACGGCATCGTCAACGCTACCGTCGCCGGCCTTTTCCACGAATGCCACGATGCGCGAATCGGGCTGCAGCTTCACCGTCACATCGCGGCCGTATGCAACTTCGCGCAGCGAATACGCCACCGCCACATGGGACAGCACGCGGCCGGCGTTGGGTCCGCGCTGCACGTTGGATTCGACGGCGCCGCGCGCAAGCGCCAGATAAAGGGTTCCATCCGGAGGCTGATCCATGTGCAGAGAAATCCGGGCACTCCCGCCGTGGCGCTGCACGTCGATGCGAATGGCGGCCTTCGGACTTTTGAGCGCCTGGCGGACTGCGCGCTCTGCATCGCCCTGGTCGCCGCCGGGGAACCCTATTGAACCGTCTACGATTACGTTTGGTGCGGAAACCTTTTTGCGCCAAGCCAGGTCGCCCTTGAGCAAGTCCGCATATTCGCGCTGCCGCTCCAGAAATAACGGCAGCGAAAACGGATCCGCCCAACCGAGGCCATTAAAGGAATCGACGTGCTCGCTGAGCACAATCACTTCAGCGCCATAGACAGGCTGTTCGCGGTCCAGTTTTTCCAGAACATGGTCCGCTTCCGGGCAATCCGGGCAGCCTTCCGAGGTGAACAGTTCTACCAAAACCGGTACGCGCCCCGCTGGTGGGCCGCCGCTCAGCGCAACTCCCGCGAGGAAATACGCGGCACACGCCCATGCGGGAGTGCGCCTCACCGGTCGGCCTCGCGCAGCGCCTCGGTCTGCCAGACCATGGGAAGGCCCGCCGAAAGGCGGAACGGTTCAGCCGTAATGTACAGATAACCCACGCCGGGAATGAGGCGGCCGAATGATTCGCGATAACGGGTCAGCAGGTAATTGCCGGAGACGTTCACGTTGCCTGCACCTGTGACCCATTGCTTCGATTCCTCCTTCTCAACGTGAGTCAGTTCGACCTCAGCCATGCGGATGGACTGGAGTTCCGCTACAAACTCGGCCGTATCATGGCCAGCGTCCGCCGTGGTGAACTCGATGCCGACGAGCAGATACCCATCCGACGGTCTGGCGCGCGCAGCTTCTTTCCGGCGCAATTCGAGCCGGCGTATGCGGCCACGGACCACCGAACCCTTGGCAAGCCAGACGCGATGCTGGTCTTTCACATCCTCTTCGACTATGGCGGAGATCTCGTCGCCCACGCTTGCCGTGCCCGCGTCGATGGAAGTTTGCAGCCGCAGCGGCATTCTCAGTCCTCCAGGCAGCACGAAGGTCGCTCCCGCGGGCCGTCGCGGTTCCTCCGCCCCGGCCGCGCTGACCGGGCGCGCCGGTTCCTCGCCATCGAACACGATATTCGTCCGGCCCGCGAATTCCCGGCAGCGCGCAAATTCGATATCGTCGCGGCTCACCGCGCCCGAGCGATATACGAATTCGATGACCGAACTGCGCGGCAGGACCATGTTCCGGCTTCCCGCCTTCACGACGCCATATTCCACACTCATGCGTGCTTTGACAAGCTGCAGCCGGACCGGGATGCTGTCGGCGGCGATGTCGAGGCGGATCAGGTCGAGGCTCTCCGGGTCGATCCAGAAGGAACCCGAATAGCCCACCGCGGCCGAACCAAGCGCCGTGACCAGGGTGAACACACTTTTCTTCGTGGGGCGCACCACATAACCGATGCGGAACGTTTCCCTGGCCTGCAGCAATTCCGGCCCGTGCGCTTTCATCGACGCCATGCCGTTAACGAAAATGTCGGTGGTGAATAAGCCAAAGGTTCCGTCTCCGATGAGTCCCCCGCCCACGAAAGAGGAGACGGGCCGGTCTTCGAACTTCCTGGCTCCGGGCCAGGCGAACAGTTCCTTGTCGCCCGTCCTGGCCACTTCCAGGCGAACGAGGTCGATGCGTTGAAGTGCGCTCGTGGTTGGCGTTTGCCGCTCGCGGTCGATGGTTTCGGTGCAGGTGTAATTGGGAAGCGCCGCGATGGTTTCGCGGATGTGCGTCAGAGCGTTTGTCAGCAAGACGTCGGGCGAGGTTGTCGACATTTGCGGGAGGGCCGACGGACAGGCGAACAGGAGCGCGCAGGCAAGGACACGCATGATGTAAGGAATGATATCATGAAGTTTGCGGACGGATCCCCCCAGGGAACCAGCCGCGGCGCCAATTCACTCGAATCCACACAAGGTATAGAATCGACCGGGAAAGGTATTTCCCCATGTCACGAGCGCCCCTCAATCGCCGATCCCTGCTGCGCAGCGCCCTCGCGGCGGGTACCCTGTTCGGCGTGGATGCCCTGTTTACCGCCGAACGTACCGACGCTGCCGCCGTCGGCCCGAACGACAACATCAAGGTCACCAAAATCGAGACCTTTGTTCTCAGGAACTCATGGGTATTCGTCAAGATCTCAACCGACGCGGGCATCGTCGGCTGGGGCGAGATGCTCAAAGACGACGCCCGGGCCTGCGCCGCCGGCGCAGTCGAAGTCGGACGCTACCTGGTCGGCCAGGACCCCAATCGCGTCGTATACCACTGGCAGGCCATCGAGCGCGGCTCGTTCTACCGCGGCGGCCCCGTAAAAACGGCCATCCTCAGCGGCATCGACCAGGCCCTCTGGGACATCAAAGGCAAAGTCTACGGCGTGCCGGTCTACAAACTGCTCGGCGGCCCCACGCGCGACCGCATCCGCGTCTACGGGCAGGTCAGTTCGGTCACGGGCGTGAACGCCATGAAAGTCGCGCCCAGCGCCGCACGCGCCGCTTTCAAGTACATCGAAGGGCAGAAGTTCGTGGACGAGGTGGTCGAGCGCTTCAAGGCCCTGCGGGAAAAGGAGGGTTCGGGCGTCGATATTGCAATCGATTTTCACGGAGCCGTCGAGCCGCCCACCGCTTCGCTGCTCATCAAAGCCCTCGAACCTTATCAGCCCTGGTTTTACGAAGAGATCGTTCAGCCTCTCAACGTGGACATCATGGCCGAACTCGCGAAGAAGACCTCCATCCCGCTCGCCACCGGCGAACGAATTTTCACTAAGTGGGGTTTCCGGGAGATTCTGGAAAAGCACGCCGCCATGATCCTGCAGCCCGATGTCTGCTACGCCGGCGGCATCACCGAACTTCGCCTCATCGCCGGCATGGCCGAGGCTTATTACGCTCCCATCGCACCTCACAATCCCCAGGGACCATGCTCGCTCGCAGCCAGCCTCCAGATCGCCGCGTCCATCCCCAACTTCCTCATTCAGGAACGCGGCGATATGGAATATGCGGACCTTCTCGCCAAGCCCTTGCCGCCGGTCAGGAACGGGTACCGCGAACTCCCGGTCGAACCCGGCCTCGGCATTACCATTGATGAGAATAAACTGCACGCGCTGGTAGGCGAGCCCCAGGAGTACAAGACTCGCTACGACCCCGACGACAATTCTGTGATCGATTGGTAAGGCCGGTCGAGACGAAGCGGGACGGGCGTTTTCGCCGATCATGGACACCTGTAACAAGGATGGCAGCCTGAGCGATCGAACCGAGAACATTCAATTCGCAACAGAATGGGAAACCCGCTATATCCGCGGCTGCAACAGAGAGCGCAAAGCTATCTCAGACTGCGCGGAATGCGGACGCACGCCATCAAATGAGCCCGCGTCGGATAAAATAGCCGCATCATGAGACGACGGCGGTTCGTGCAGTCCCTACCATTGCTGTCTTCCGTGCCGGTCGTACTGGCGCAGCAGAATGCGCCACAGCCGGAAGTGCCGCTGGCTATGGCGTCGCCGGACTCCGTCGCCAAACCCTCGCCGCACTTTTTTTCGGAGCCGCAATTATCCGCTCTGCGTCGACTGAGCGACATCATTGTGCCGGCAATTGCGGGAACTCCCGGCGCGCTCGAAGCGGGCGCACCCGAGTTCCTCGATTTCCTGATCGGCAACTCTCCTCCGGCCACGCGTGCGCTCTACCGCTCCGGCCTCGACGCTCTCAATACCCGATCCATCGCGAAATACGGGAAAGCGTTCACCGGGCTCGACGGTGCCCAGGCCGAGACCATGCTCGCCCCGCTGCGCGATCCGTGGACCTGGAAGGATCCGCCTGATGCCTACGCGGTGTTTCTGCGCAATGCCAAGTCGGATATTCTGACCGCAACGGTGAATTCGCGCGAGTGGATCGCGGTGGTCTCGCAGCGCAACCGCGGCGCAAGCGGCATCGGCACCTACTGGATTCCGGCGGAATAGCGATGCCCGCGCAAACTTACGACGTACTCGTCATCGGTTCCGGCGCTTCCGGTGGCATGACAGCCTACACGCTGGCGAAGAAGGGCATCAAATGCCTCATGCTCGACGCCGGCCCGCCGATCGATTACGACCGCGACCGCACGCTGCGCGCCGTTTACGATCTGCCCTACCGCGGTTTCGGCCAGCCCGGCCGTTTTCCCCACGTCACCCAGGCGAACGAGTTCAACGCCGCTATCTGGGCCGACGAAAAACAGAACCCCTATACCTCCGACCCGAACGACCCTTACTACTGGGTGCGGGTGCGCCGCATCGGGGGCAAGACTCTGGTCTGGGGCCGAGCTTCATGGCGGCTGAGCGATTTCGAATTTAAAGCCAAAGACCATGACGGATTTGGCGATAACTGGCCGATTTCTTACAGCGACCTCGCCCCCTACTACGACAAATGCGAGCCTCTGTTCCGCGTGGCCGGACGCAGGGAAGGTCTGCCGCAGCTGCCCGACGGTATCTTTCTTGAAGACGCTTCGCCCGAAAGCCTCAGCATGGCACGCTTCATCGGAGCGGCCAAACAGCGCGGCATCCCGACCACCAAACCCCGCCGCGCCACAGGGCAGTTGGCGAGTTCTCTCAATCTGCTGTTGCCGGCTGCCCTGGCCACCGGAAACCTGACGATTGTTCCGAATGCTGTGGTCCGCGAAATCACGTCGGACCGGAAGACCGGGCTCGTGACGGGCGTGAATTTCGTGGACCGGCATTCGCGCCGCGAACTTCATGCCGCGGCGCGCGTGGTGGTGGCGGGCGCGTCGTGTCTCGAAAGCACGCGGCTGCTGCTGAATTCCCGCATCGCCAATTCAAGCGGCATGCTGGGGCACTATCTGTTCGATCAGTTCTATGTCAAGGGCACGGTCCAGGCGGTTGTGCCGGAGGCCCGCGATGGCAAGGGTGCCCGCAATCTGATGGGCGGCGCGGGCTATATCCCGCGCTTTCGCAATCTGCAGACAAAAGAGAAGGATTTCATGCGCGGCTATTCGGTGGATTTTGGCAGCGGCGGCACGCCGGACCCGAAGTACTTCCCGCTCTATGGCGAAGCGCTGCAGAGGGCGCTCAACTCGCACCGCGACACCGGTTTCAGCGCCACCACCATGGGGTCGGTGCTGCCGCGCTTCGAGAACCACGCCGCCATCGATCCGAATGTGGTGGACGCCTGGGGCATTCCGGCCCTGCATATCCACGCGAAATATACCGACAACGAATTCAACATGGCGCGCGACGCCATGAACACGCTCGACGAGTTGTGCCACGCGGCCGGTTTCGAGGTGCTGGAGAAGCACGATCAGATGGTGCCGCCGGGCGAGAGCATCCACGAACTGGGCACCTGCCGCATGGGCGACGATCCGAAGACCAGCGTTCTGAACAAGTGGAATCAGAGCCACGACATGAAGAACCTCTTCGTGGTGGATGGCAGCAGCTTTGTGACGGGCGGCTCGCAGAATCCGACGCTGACGATTCTGGCGCTCGCCATGCGCGCGTCGGATTACATGGCGGAGCAGATGCGCTCGGGCAACCTGTGAGATTCCTGCTGCTGCTGTTCGCGGCGTCCGCGATGGCGCAACAGCAGCCCGTTCCCTACAGCCATAAGCTGCACGCGGGCGACCTGAAGCTCAAGTGCGCCAAGTGCCATCC
>Ga0302319_10024773_pt1 | contig 10649 bp, 4 predicted proteins | sample Bog_T0_2_FD_203319 | JGI IMG/M metagenome (GOLD analysis project Ga0302319, IMG submission 203319) | Peat permafrost microbial communities from Stordalen Mire near Abisko, Sweden - Bog_T0_2 | ecosystem: Environmental > Terrestrial > Soil > Wetlands > Peat | place: Sweden: Abisko, Stordalen Mire... | reverse complement strand
CGGCGCTACCCTGAATTTCACGACGGCGGAGACGCTGAACAACGCTGTGGTGACGATCGGAAACACGAACGGGAGCTTCTCGTTCGAGCGCCTGACGGCGGCGACGGCGGGCGCGACGCTGACCCTGGGTTCGGGTCTGACGATCAACAATGCTGGCATTTACAGCGTCCTGGGCGGTCCGGGCGGGATCGTGAACCAGGGCCAGATCAACGCCGCGACCAGCGGCGGACAAGTCGACATTGGTTCGGCCAGCTTCACCAACCAGGGGACAATCGCGGTTTCGAACAGCGATACCCTCTTTGTCGACTATGATCCCGCCATTGGCGCCATAGCCGGGTTCACCTTCACCAACGCCGGCACAATTACGGTCAACGGCGGCACGCTAGACTTCGACGGCAGCATCCTGACCAATGCCGGGACGATCAACCTGACCTCGGGCACGATCCAGACCTCCGGCACGATCCAGGGCGGCACGATTGTCGCGACCAGCAGCGGTTTTTTGGAGGGCGGTGCGACCGTAAACAACGTGTCGTGGCAGGGCGCGCTGGAGGTGGGATCGGGCCAGACCCTGAACGTCGCGGGTGGAATTGCGCTGACGGGTTCGAACGGCAAAGGCTCCGCAACGATCGACCTGACCGGCAACGGCGCTACCCTGAATTTCATGACGGCGGAGACGCTGAACAACGCTGTGGTGACGATCGGAAACACGAACGGGAGCTTCTCGTTCGAGCGCCTGTCGGCCGCGACAGCGGGCGCGACGCTGAGCCTGGGTTCGGGTCTGACGATCAACAATGCTGGTATTTACAGCGTCCTGGGCGGTCCGGGCGGGATCGTGAACCAGGGCAAGATCAACGCCGCGACCAGCGGCGGACAACTCGACCTTGGTTCCGCGAGCTTCACCAACCAGGGCACGATCGCCGTCGCGAACGGCGACACGCTCGAGGTCGGTTATGATCCCGCTAACGGCACCATAACGGGGTTCACCTTCACCAACGCCGGGTCCCTGACGGCAAGCGGCGCCACCGTGAATTTCTATGGGACGGAGACCAACAGCGGCACGCTGAACATCACCAAATCGACCGTGAGTCTGGACGGCACATTCGCTGGCGTCGCATTTTTGCAATTGCTGGAGAACAAGACCGATACCGTAAACGACAGCGGCTTCGTCTATAACAATGCCGGCCAGATGCTATCGGTCGGCGCGGGGACTGCGCTCGGGACCCTGCCGCTCAATTTCACGATCGAGGGCGGCACGATCGTGGACGCCGGAGGCGGGATCGCGGTTGCCGGCGGTACTTTGTCGGGTGTGACCTATGAAGGTACAATCAATCTGACCGCGACCAGCGAGCAGCTTTATATCGCGAACGGTTTGACGATGACCGGCGCGGGCGGGATCGGCGTTGGCGCCATCTACCTGACGGGGAACAGCAGCAGCCTGCTATTCACCACCAGCGCGACGCTGAACAACGCGACGGTGAATTTGGGCGCGGCCAGCGGCATCGCCGTCATCGATTTGTACGGTTCAAACAGTCTGACTCTGACTCTGGGCAAGGGCCTGACCATCGTTGCCGACGCCGCAGACGGCACTGCCTATTTGGGTGGATACTACTACACGGGCAATACGATCATCAACGACGGGACGATCGATGCCGGTGCGAGCGGCGGGGCTTTTTATGTCGCCGCCAGCGGCGGCGCCTTCACCAATAACGGCGCGATCGTCGTCTCCAACGGCGATACGCTGAGTTTCAACGGTGCGGCGAGTTTCACCAATACCGGTACGGTTTCGATCGGCGCGAACTCCACCGCTGATTTGAGCGGCGCCCTTAGCAACGGCGGAACGATCGCCGTCAACAGCGGCGGAACGCTTGATCTCGACTCGACGAACGTCACCGCGCTGGGGACGATCACTGTCGCCAGTGGGGGCACGCTCGACATCGGGGGCGACTTGACGACGGCGCAACTCCTGACGCTCGGCGCGGCGGCGGGGACAGTGGAGATCGGGAGCGGGGGAACGCTCAACAATACCGGCGCGACGCTTTCGGTCGGGACCGGTTCGGCGCTGGGCACGATCGCGCTCGCCGGTACGATCGCGGGCGGCACGATCGCGGATGCCGGTGGCGGAATCTCAACCGCTGGCGGCACTTTGTCCGGAGTGACCTATGAAGGCACAATCAATCTGAGCGCGTCCGGCGTGCAGCTTTATATCGCCAACGGGTTGACGGTAACGGGCATCGGCGGGACTGACGCCGGGACCATAAATGTGACTGGGAACACCAGTTCTCTGCTTTTCACCACCAGCGCGACGCTGAACAACGCGACGGTCAATTTTGGCGCGGCCAGCGCCACCGCCATCATCGATTTATACGGTTCCAGCGGTCTCACTTTGACACTGGGCAAGGGCCTGACCATCGTCGCCGATGCCGCCGACGGCACTGTCTATTTGGGTGGGTACTACTACACCGGCAACACGATCATCAACGACGGGACGATCGACGCCGGCGCGAGCGGCGGGACTTTCAATCTCGCCCCGAACGACACCTTCACCAACAACGGCACGATCACCGTTTCCAACGGCGACACGCTGAGTCTCAACGGTGCGGCGAGTTTCACCAATACCGGGACGGTTTCCATCGGCGCGAACTCGACCGTCGTGGTCGACGCCACCAGCTTCAGCAATACCGGCTCGTTCAGCGTCGCCAGCGGCGGCGCGATCGACATTGAGGACACTCTGACGACGGCGCAACTGAAGACGATCAGCGCCGCCGCGGGAACGGTGGAAATCACAACTGGGGGAACGCTCAACAATACCGGTGCGACCCTCTCGGTCGGGGCCGGTTCGGCGCTGGGCACGATTGCCCTGGCCGGTACGATCGCGGGCGGCACGATCGCGGATGCCGGTGGCGGAATCTCGCCCGCCGGCGGCACTTTGTCCGGAGTGACCTATGAAGGCATAATCAATCTGACCGCGTCCAACGCGGAACTCTTTGTCGCGAACGGGTTGACGGTGACGGGCGTCGGCGGGACTGGCGCTGGGACCATAAATCTGACTGGGAACACCAGTTCTCTACTTTTCACCACCAGCGCGACGCTGAACAACGCGACGGTGAATTTGGGCGCGGCCAGCGCCACCGCCATCATCGATTTATACGGTTCCAGCGGTCTCACTTTGACGCTGGGCAAGAGCCTGACCATCGTCGCGAATGCCGCCGACGGCGTTGCCTATTTGGGCGGGTACTACTACTCGGGCAATACGATCATCAACGACGGGACGATCGACGCCGGCGCGAGCGGCGGGACTTTCAATGTCGCACCGAACGGCACCTTCACCGATAACGGCACGATCACCGTCTCCAACGGCGACACGCTGAACCTGCAACCCGCCAAGTTCACCAACCTCGCCGGGACCACGCTTACGGGCGGCAGTTATGAAGCGGCGGCCGGCTCCAGCATCGTGCTGAGCAATAACGACAGAATCGTCACCGACAACGCGACCATCATCCTGAGCGGCGCGGGATCGGCGATCGAGGCACTGAACTCCAGCACCAGCAAGCAGGTCACGATCGATTCGACCCTGACCACGATCGGGACCGCCGGTGTCCTGGAACTGTTGTCCAACCGCAATCTCACCACGACGGCCGCCTTCAGCAATGCCGGGCTGCTGCAGTTGGGTGGCGGAACCTTCACCGCCGCCAGTCTGACAGACGCCGCCGGATCGCGATTGCTCGGCCACGGCATGGTCGCAGCGGCGATTGCCAATAGTGGCACGATCGAGGCCTCGGGCGGAGGGCTGATCCTGAAACAGGCGGTGACCGGGACCGGCACCTTGCAGATCGATGCCGGGTCTGCGCTGTCGCTCGCCGCGACGGTGGCCAGCACGCAAAGCGTCGCGTTCAACGGCGCCGGCGCGATTCTGAACCTCAGCACGCCCTCCAGTTTCACCAATGTGATTTCTGACTTGGCGGCGGGCGATGAGATCGACCTGCTGAAGACCGCGGCCAGCGCGGTCACGCTGAACGCGTCGAACCAGCTGGTGGTGACCAATAACGGCGCCACGGTCGCGACCTTCAATCTCGGTGGCAATAACGCCGACCTGGATTTTTCGACCAAGTCGGACGGCAATGGCGGCACTTTCCTGGTGGTCAGCCCGGACGTACCGCCGGTGACGACGGTTCCGGAGACCGAGTTCGATCAGGCCGGGCAGGTGGTGGCGATCGGCGGCGTCAGCATCAGCGATTCCGACGCGGTCGCCTATAACAAGACCATCACCGTGGTGTTGAGCGATACCAGCGGAGAACTCTCGGCCACCGCCGCCACCGGGGCGACGGTTGCCGGCGCGGGCACCACCACGCTGACTCTGTCGGGCAGCCTCGCCGCCGTCAACACCGAACTCGGCACGCTCACCTATGCCGCCGCTGCGCCAGGCGGGGCGGAGTCCGACACGATCACGCTCAAGACCAGCGACGGGCGCGGCGGGTCGAATACCGAGACGATCGCGGTCACGATCAACCAGCCGCCGGTGACGACGGTGCCTTTGACGCCCGAACTCGATCAGGCCGGACACTCTCTGGCGATCGCGGGTGTCTCGGTGGCGGACGCCGACGCGGTCAGCGCCGGTAAGACCATCACGGTGGTGCTGTCGGATACGACCGGGCTGCTGTCGGCCACGGCTGCGACCGGCGCGACAGTCACGGGCGCCGGGACGACGAGCCTGACACTCTCGGGCTCGCTGTCGGCGGTCGACACCGAACTGGCCTCGCTCACCTATATTGCCGCGGCGGGCGGGGCGGATTCCGATACGATCACGCTTCAGACCGGCGACGGGCGCGGCGGGTCGAATACCGCGACGATCGCGGTCACGATCAACCAGCCGCCGGTCACCGCCGTTCCGGCCAGCGATACCGTGACGGCCGGCATCACCACCACGGTCGAGGGCGTCTCGGTCGCCGATGCCGACGCGGTCAGCACGAACAAGACGCTGACAGTGGTCTTGTCGGATTCCACCGGGGAATTGTCTGCCACGGCCGAAACCGGTGGAACCGTTGCCGGCGCGGGTTCGAACAAGCTGACCCTCACCGGGTCGCTGGCCGCGGTGAATGCCGAGCTGGCGACGCTGACTTATGCCGGCGCCGCGACGGGAACGGCCAAGACCGCGAGCGATACGATCACGGTCGCAACCACCGACGGACGCGGCGGGTCCGGCGGCGGGACCATCGCGGTCACGGTCGATCAGGCCAGCTATAGCTGGAAGACGGCCGTCAGCGCGGATTGGGGCACCGCGTCGGACTGGAGCGCCGGACATGTTCCAGGCAATTTCGGGACCGACGCGACTATCGCCGTGGCCGGGACCTATACGGTCGGGCTGGCGGCGGGCGAGTCTTTCACAGTCAATAACCTGACCATCGGCGACGCCACCGCGACACTGAGTCTGTCGGGAAAGCTCAAGATCGATGGCGCGCTGGCGCTGAGCGCGGGCGCGCTCGATCTCCAGAACGGCGCCGACCTGGTGTTGGGGGGTGCTGCCTCCGGCAATCCTGTGACCTTCGTCAGCGGCGCGGCGGCGACGCTCAAGCTGGATGTGGTGGCGTCGATGGCGGTTCATGTTTCCGGCTTCGCCACGGGCGACACGATCGACCTGGCCGCGTTCTCCGCAACCTCCGACAGTTACGCCGGCGGTGTGCTGACGCTGTTCAAAGGAACGAACCAGATCGGCAGCCTGTCGATCGCGGGATCCTTCATGGGCAAGATCTTTGCGCTGTCCAGCGACGGGGCCGGCGGGATCGACATCACGCTGGCGACCGACGCCGCGCCGGTGATCAAGGCGCCGGCGACGGCGGCGGCGACCGCCGGCACGGCCAAGGCGATCACGGGCGTCAGCCTGACCGACGCCGACGCCACGGCGGCGAACGAAACCCTGACGGTGACGCTGACCGACAAGACCGGCACACTGTCTGCGACCAGCGCCGGCGGCGGGACGGTGACCGGTGCGGGCTCGGCCAAGCTGGCGATCGTGGGATCGCTGTCGCAGGTGAATGCCGATCTGGCGACCTTGACCTTTAAGGGGGCCGCGGCAGGAACCGACACGATCACGGTGGCCGCGGCCGACAACAACGGGGCCGTCGCGACACCGGCGGCCATCGCCGTGACCGTGGCGAGCAAACCCGCGGTGTCCAGCCCAGACCTGACGCTGTTCAGCCAATATGTCGCCGCCGGCTTCGGGGGAGATCACGCCGGCATCGCCATCGCCTCATACCTGCAGCCACCCGCGCAACAGGTCGAACTGGCCGCCGCGCGTCATTGATAGAATCCGTTCGATCGAACATCGCTCGATTCGGCCAGCAACGGGTGATGCAAACCCGATCCGTTCGGTCTATGATCAATTCATGAATCTCATCGGCAATAGATCGCTCGAGCCAAAAGACCCGGCGGATGTAGGGTCCGCGATCAGCCCCAGCATCCGGGTCACGACCTTGCCCAGCGGGCTGCGCGTCGCCACCGACACGATGCCGGGGGTCGAAAGCGCCACCGTCGGGATCTGGACCACCTGCGGCGCCCGCAATGAGACCGCGGCCGAGAACGGCGTCGCGCATCTGCTGGAGCATATGTTGTTCAAGGGCACGGCGCGCCGGACTGCGCAGGCGATCGCCGAGGAGATCGAGGCGGTCGGCGGCCAGATGAACGCCTATACCGCGCGCGAGAACACCGCCTATTACGCCCGCATACTGAAGGACGACGTGCCGCTCGCGGTCGATATCGTGGCCGATTTGCTGCAGCATTCGATCTTCGACGAAGCCGAACTCGGCCGCGAACGGTCGGTGGTGCTGCAGGAAATCGGGCAGGCCAACGACACACCCGACGATATCGTCTTCGATCATTTCCAGTCGGCGGCTTTCCCCGGACAACCGATCGGGCGCCCGGTGCTGGGAACACCCGAGACCGTGACCGGCATGACCCGGTCGGCATTGACCGGATATATGGCGGCCCACTACGCGCCGTCCGAACTGGTCCTGGCCGGCGCCGGCGCCATCGATCACGACCGCCTGGTCGATCAGGCGCACGCGCTGTTCGATTCGCTGCCGGCGTCGATTCCGCCGCATGCGCCCCCAGCGGTTTACCAGGGAGGTGACTTCCGCGACGATCAGGACCTTGAGCAGCTCCATTTCCTGCTCGGGTTCCGGGGCGCGTCGATCGCCGATCACGACCACTACGCCCAATCCGTGCTGGCGACGCTGCTCGGCGGGGGCATGTCTTCGCGTCTTTTCCAGGAAGTGCGGGAGAAGCGAGGCCTGGTCTACTCCATCTATTCCTTTGCGTCCGCCTTTCGCGACAATGGCATCTTCGGCCTTTATGCCGGCACCGGCGCGAACGAGATCGCGGAATTGGTGCCGGTCGTCTGCGACGAACTGCGCAAGGCGGCGGAGAGCCTGACCGAGGAGGAGGTTCGCCGGGCGCGGGCTCAGATCAAGGCCGGGCTGCTGATGGGGCTTGAAAGCAGCATGTCGCGCGCCGAACAACTCGGCCAGCAATTGCTGGTGTTCGGGCGTCCGATTCCGTCAGCCGAAATTATCGCGAAGGTCGACGCGGTGGATGTCGAAACACTGAGACGCGTGGCGTCCGATCTGTTCTCCTCCGTTCCGACGGTCGCGGCTTTGGGACCGATCGCGAAGCTGGAATCGTTCGAACGGATCGCCAACCGCTTTTCGTGAATGATGGGCGCTTTTCGTGAATGATGGGCGTTTTTCCTGAATGATCCGGCTGACGCGACCCCTTATCGGCGCCTCGGCGCCGACTCGGCTGGACGGCGGGTCGGTCTTTCTGCGTTCGCCACAGCCGAACGATTGGGCCAGCTGGGCGGAAATCCGTGAGGAAAGCCGCGATTATCTCGTTCCCTGGGAACCGGCCTGGCCGACCGACGCGCTGACCGAGGCCGCCTATCTTCGGCGCATTCGGCGACTCGCCACCGAATGGAAGACCGACGAGGGCTACAGCTTCCATGTCTTCCGGCAGGATACGGGACAGCTGGTCGGCGGAATCGGCTTCACCCAGGTCCGGCGCGGCGTCGCGCAGACCGGCACGCTCGGCTACTGGATCGGCGAACCCTTCCAAAGGCGCGGATTCACGACCGAAGCGGTTCGGCTGGTGGCCGATTTCGTCTTCAACAAGCTCAACCTTCATCGTATCGAGGCCGCCTGCCTGCCGGAGAATCTGCCCAGCCAGAGAGTCCTCGAGAAAGCGCGTTTCATGCGCGAGGGGTACGCCAGGCTCTATCTCCAGATCGCGGGCGTGTGGCGCGACCACCTGACTTTCGCTCTGCTCAAGGAAGACATGGATCTGCCCGGCGACCGTTGATGCCGATCGCGCCGGGAGCACGGATCAGGCGTGGCCGGCGGCGCCTGACAGCATGGCGGGGCTGAATCCCAGGCGACTGATCGCCCGTTCCCACTTCGCCTCGAGGTCGCGGTCGAAGATCAGCGCTCCATCCGCTGGCGCCGTCAGCCAGGCATTGGCCTGGATTTCGGAATCCAGCTGTCCCGGCGCCCAGCTTGCATAGCCGAGGGCGAAGATGGCGTTGCTGGGACCAGTGCCATCGACGATCGCGCGCAGAATCTCCCGCGTTGCAGTCGGCGCGACAGTCTCGTCGACCACCAGTGTCTGCTCGGCCTGGAAATCCGAGGAGTGCAGAACGAAACCGCGGCTGGAGTCGACCGGCCCGCCGAAATGCACCGGTAGGTCGCTGTCGGCGCAGCCTTCGATCCCCAGTTGCCCCATCAGGTCGGCGAAGCGGATTTCGCCGAAAGCGCGGTTGATGATCAGACCCATCGCCCCCTCGGGCGAGTGGCTGCAGATGTACAGAACCGTGCGCCCGAAGCGCGGATCCGGCATACCCGGCATCGCGATCAGCAGTTGGCCGTTGAGCCAGTTGGGCGCCGAAAAGAAGGGGGGACGGCTGATCGGCATACGAGACAGGACTCAAGGTGGTTCATGAGGATACGAAGTCCCAGTGAACACCGATTAGGGGCGGCACGGCAAGCGTCGTGTGACATTTGGGTGCGCGTGCACCTCGACAAGCGACCCGCCGCCGCGTAAGTCCCGTCTCGATATCGGTTCACACAAACGATGGAGACACCCATGGTCCATGTCGGAGATAAATTACCCTCGGTTACCACCAAGCGCATCGGTGCAGGCGGCATGGAGGAGGTTTCGACCGACGATTTGTTCAAGGGCAAGGTCGTACTGTTTTCTGTGCCAGGCGCCTTTACGCCGACCTGCTCGATGAAGCACCTGCCGGGGTTTGTCGCCAATGCCGAAGCATTCAAGGCCAAGGGCGTCGACCGGATCGTCTGCCTCGCGGTCAATGACGCGTTCGTCATGAAGGCCTGGGGCGACCAGAATCATGTCGAAGGCAAGGTCGAGATGCTGCCCGATGGCAACGCCACCTTCACCAAGGCGATCGGCCTCGAAATGGACGGCAGCGGCTTTGGTCTGGGCACAAGGTCGCAGCGCTTTGCACTGGTGATCGAAGACGGCATCGTCAAGGACGTACAGGTTGAAAAGCCCGGCGCTTTCGAAGTATCGAGCGCGGAATTCATGCTGGGGCGCGTCTGAATGAAGCGATTCTGACCGCAGCCCCTTGAGACCTGCCTGCGTCTCAGCCGGACCCAGTTTCATGCCAGGGGATCGGTCGCGAAAAAAATTGGGAACCTTTTCTCGCAGCGGCCGTTCATAGTTCGACAGGTAGTGACATCCCTCATCCTGTTAGGTCCTAACTCGGAGCTTTCCGTTGCCCAAGGCGACGGAAGGCTCTTTTTTTGGCCGCCCCGTTCCCTTGAGGCTCGGCCATTGAGGTTCGCGCGGAACATGCTGTCCGCATTCGGGTTGTTTAATTGTTGAACTAAATTGGAGACGACGATGGCTGTCAGAAAATGTCGCGCCGGCATTCGGCAGCCGACATCGCAGACCCGGAATCATTGATTGGTGTCGACGGCGCTTTCTTTGGATAGTTTGTTTCGTCAACCGATTCGGCGTCTGAATGCCGAAACCGAGCCGCAGTCACAGGCCAAATCATGCGAAGCTTGACGGGGGGGGTGATCGGGTTCGGCGGTTCCGCCTGCAGCGCCGCAAGGCAGGCGTGGCGGAGCACCCGGACGATCCAGTTCAGGATGACTGTCGTGCTCGCCGGTCTGCTGCTGCCGTTCGTCATCCTCTTGGCGGCGCTGGGCTGGGGGCGATCGGACGAAAGCAGCTTGCTGGTTTTCGCGCCGTTTCTGCTATGGGCTGTAACGATCCCGGCGGCGTGGTACGTGGCTGATCAGCAGGTCGGCCGACATCTCAGGCGCCTCGCGCGCGTCGCCCAGGCCTGTGCGACGGGTGAGACCCCACTTGCGCTTGCGCCCGAGGCGCCCGCAGAAATTCTGGCGTTGGCGGAATCCCTGCGCGAGGTGGCTGGCCGTATCGCCGGTCATGAGCGGCAGTTGCACGAGGCGATCGAGTCTCAGGATGCGATGGTGCGCGAGGTGCACCACCGGGTCAAGAACAACATGCAGATCGTCACCAGCCTCCTCAGCCTTCAGGCCAAGGTGGTCCAGGGGGAAGCCGCTCAGCGCGCTTTCGGTGATGTCCAGACCCGCGTGCGGGCATTGGCGCTGGTCCAT
>Ga0302319_10024772_pt1 | contig 10649 bp, 6 predicted proteins | sample Bog_T0_2_FD_203319 | JGI IMG/M metagenome (GOLD analysis project Ga0302319, IMG submission 203319) | Peat permafrost microbial communities from Stordalen Mire near Abisko, Sweden - Bog_T0_2 | ecosystem: Environmental > Terrestrial > Soil > Wetlands > Peat | place: Sweden: Abisko, Stordalen Mire... | reverse complement strand
CTCAAGGGACTCGGGCTCTAACCGTTCACCGGCAACTTTCCCGTTAGCATTCACCATGCCCGGTTTCCTTTCGCAAAAACCCCTTTTGTTTTCCCAATCTTATCCCATAACCGCTTGCATTCCGCCCACTTATTTCCATTGCACCATTGCACCCTGCCCACCGAAGTCTGCCGTCAAATTTTTCCCAGCAAAAGCAAAACTAGGACTATTACCAAAACCAATCCCAGACCCCCGCTTGGATAATAGCCCCAGCCCGAGCTGTAAGGCCAGGCAGGCAAAGCACCGACCAGCAACGAAATTAAAATAATAAGCAAAATTGTGGGAACATTCATAATGCCGTTTCTCCAATTTCCAATGATCGCCTTCACGGCCGGTCATTGATCGTTCCGGTTGAAGAATCGGTAGCCGAAAACATGCCATGGGAATTTAAAGGGATTTGCTTTCGCCCGGGCGGGCGGAGCAGTGCAATATTCACGTTACTATTGCGAAATGCATTATTTCTTATCCGGCAAGGGGCCGAATGCGGGAGGCAAGAATGCCCGAATGACGAATCGCCCATCATTAAATAGGCAATTTGCCCATTTGCCGCCGGCCAATTCCCAAAGCATGGCATCCAGATTGCTTGGACAATTTCACAACCAAGGAGTATGGGCAACCGCAGTCCACGTTGCCGACTCCACCGCTACGGAAGTAAGGATGCTAAACCAATGAACAAATTTATCTGTATTCACGGTCATTTTTATCAACCGCCCCGGGAGAATCCCTGGCTGGAAACAGTGGAACTCCAGGATTCGGCTTCACCCTATCACGATTGGAATGAGCGGATTTGTTTTGAATGCTACGCGCCCAATGCTCGGGCGCGATTGCTCGACGGCGACGGCAAAATCGAGCGCATTGTCAGCAATTATTCGCGCATTAGTTTTAACTTCGGGCCCACCCTGCTCTCTTGGATGAAGGATAAACAACCGGAAATCCATCAGGCGATCGTCGACGCGGACAAGAAGAGCCAGGAGAGATTTTCCGGCCATGGTTCAGCCATTGCTCAAGGGTACAACCACATGATTCTTCCGCTCGCCAACTCGCGCGACCAACACACGCAGGTGATTTGGGGGATTCACGATTTTGCGTCCCGCTTTGGCCGGCAACCGGAAGGCATGTGGCTGCCCGAAACCGCTGCCGATACTGCCACCCTGGACATCCTCGCGGAACACGGCATTAAATTCACGATTCTCTCACCGTATCAGGCGAAACGCATCCGGCCGTTGACAAAGGACGCCGGGTGGGAGGATGTCGATGGCGCGCGCATCGATCCCACCATGCCTTATCTCGTCCAACTGCCCAGCGGACGTTCGATCGTGGTCTTCTTTTATGACTCGCCGGTTTCCCAGGCGGTCGCTTTTGAAAAATTACTGGTCAACGGCGAACGGTTTTCCGCCCGTCTCCTGGATGCCTTTGATGCCGGCCGAAACCACGATCAACTCGTCCACATTGGCACCGACGGTGAATCCTACGGGCACCATTTTCAGTTCGGCGACATGGCGCTGGCGTTCGCCCTGCGCCGCGTGGAAGAAAATGAAAATACGAAATTAACCATTTACGGTGAATTTCTCGCTACGCATCCGCCCGCCTATGAGGTGGAAATCCACGAAAGAAGTGCCTGGAGTTGCTCCCATGGGGTGGAACGGTGGAAGAGTGATTGCGGATGTTGCGCCGGCGGTCATGGGGGTTGGAATCAAAAATGGCGCACCCCCTTGCGGGAGGCCATGGATTGGCTCCGCGATAAACTCGCCCCCTTCTATGAAACCAAGGCGGGTGAATACCTTAAGGATCCCTGGCAGGCGCGTGACGAGTATGTTTCCGTCATCTTGGACCGTTCCCCCGAAAACATCGCGCGCTTCTTTGCGAACACCGCCAGGCGAACTTTGAACGAGCCGGAACAAGCCACGGTATTCCAACTCTTGGAAATGCAGCGGCATGCGATGTTGATGTTTACCAGCTGCGGCTGGTTCTTCGACGAAATCTCCGGCATTGAAACCGTCCAGGTGATTCAATACGCCGCGCGCGCCTTGCAATTGGCCGCCGAACTGGGCTCCGAAAATTTCGAGCCCGGGTTCCTCGAAATTCTCGCCCGGGCGAAAAGCAACCTTCCCGAGCATCAGGACGGCCGCGCCATCTATGAAAAGTTCGTCAAGCCGTCCGTGATGACCCTCGAAAAGGTCGCCGCCCATTATGCCATCAGTTCCCTTTTCGAATCGTATGCCGAGGAAACCCGGATTTACTCCTACCAGGTTAAACAGGAGGATCGGCAAATCTTCACCGCCGGCAGCACCCGCCTGGCGGTCGGCCGGATCAAAGTCACCTTTGCCGTCACGGGCGACACCGCCACGGTCACTTATACGGTTCTGCACATGGGTGAGCACAACTTGAATTGCGGCGTTCGGTTGACGCAGGACTTGGAAGCCTATGCGAAATTGGCCGCCGAAATGAAGACTGGCTTTGATCGCACTGATTTCGCGGAAATCATCCGGATCATGGACCGGTATTTCGGCCCCGTCCATTATACGCTCAAGAATCTTTTCCGCGACGAACAATCCAAGGCGCTGAATCAGATTCTGGCCGCGACGCGGGAGGATATCTATAATACGTATCGCTTGCTGACCGACCGCTATTCGCCCCTCGCGCATTTCCTCAATGACATGCGGGTGCCCCCCTTGAATTCACTGGCGCCCGCCACTGAGTTTGTCATAAACGCCGAGCTCCAAAGACAATTTCAAAACGGACACGTCGACCCGGAGAAGGTCAAAGCCCTGCTGCAAGAGGCCAGCAATATCAACGCCGTCCTCGAAAAAGACCAGATCGCCTTTGCCGTCAAAAAGCACTTTGACCACCTGAGCGAGGAGCTCCAAAAGAGTCCCGAAGACCTTGACATCCTTCAACGCTTTAATACTTCGGCGGCATTAATACCGCAAATGCCCTTTGGGATCAACCTGTGGAAATCGCAGAACATCTATGATCAGCTGCGGGCCAAGGTTCTTCCGGAAATAAAGGAGCGCACCGACGAGAAGTCCCGGACGTGGATGGAAAAATTTGCGGTCCTCGGGCGGCAACTTGGTTTCCATATCCAACCCAGCTGACCATGGTCATCCCGCGGGCAACATACCGTTTCCAGTTTAACGAACATTTCCGATTGACCCAGGCCACCGCGTTGATTCCCTATCTCCGCGCGCTTGGAATCTCCCATGTCTACGCCTCGCCACTTTTCCAGGCCACGGCCCATAGCGGACATGGCTACGACGTCTGCGATTTCAGCCGGCTAAACCCGGAGTTAGGAACCGAAGCCGATTTCGAAACGTTGGTTCAGACCCTCGCCAAAAACGGCATGGGGCTGGTATTGGATATTGTGCCAAACCATATGGGAATCAGCACGCGCGCCAACGCGTGGTGGTGGGACGTGCTCAAGCACGGACGCTCGAGCCGCTTTGCCGGTCATTTTGATATCAATTGGGATCCGGGTGAGGAGAGCTTGCGCGGCAAAATCCTCCTTCCGGTTTTGGGTGACGATTGCGGCGCGGTGCTGGCAAAGAAAGAACTGAAACTCGAAAACCAAGAAGATGAACTGGTTTTCAAATATTTTGAAAACGCATTTCCGGTGGCGCCTGATTCCTGGGCCGCCGGCCGTTCGCTCAATGAAACCAACCGTGATCCGACCGCGCTCCGCGAACTATTAGCCAGACAGCATTACCAATTGTCATCGTGGCGCGAAGGAGACCAGCGCCTCAATTATCGGCGATTTTTTGCCATCAGCAGTCTCGCCGGTGTGCGCGTCGATGAGAAGGCCGTCTTCGATGATGTCCATTCCCTGGTGCGACGCTGGGTGGAAAACAAATGGCTGGATGGCCTCCGGGTGGATCATCCGGACGGGTTGCGCGACCCGGAACACTATCTCAACGACTTGTCCGAACTCGCTCCGGATCAGTGGATTGTGGTGGAGAAAATCCTGCAGCCGCACGAAGAACTGCCGGAGACGTGGCGGGCCCACGGGACCACCGGTTATGATTTTTTAAACCAGGTCAACGGCTTGTTCATTGATTCATCGCCGGAAAAGTTCCTGACCGATTTCTATGAAGGATTTACCGGAGAATCCGGCGATACCCGCGCCGCCGTGCGCGAGAAGAAACGGCTCGTCCTCGGCACCCTGTTTGTCACGGAAGTCAACCGCCTCACCAAACTGCTCTATGAAGTCGCCATCCGCCGGTTCGCCGAAAAACGACTGCCGCCCGGACAACTGCGGGAGGCGCTGGTGGAGGTCATTGTCCATTTTCCGGTCTACCGAACGTACATTCGGCCCGAGGAATATTTTATCAGCGAAAGCGACACCCGATTCGTCCGGCAGGCCGAGAGCGCGGCCCGCATAGCTCATCCCGAATGGCCGACCGAGGTGTTTGACCTGATCGCCGGACTCCTGTTCTCCCGTTATTGCGGCGAACTGGAAGACGATTTTGTCGCCCGGTTCCAGCAATTGACGGGACCGGCCATGGCCAAGGGGGTGGAGGACACGACGTTTTATTGCCAGAACCGTTTCGTCTCGCTGAATGAAGTGGGCGGAGATCCGGGAAAATTTGGCGTGACCGTCGACGAATTCCACGACTACTGCGAACAGATGCGATCCCGCTGGCCGCACACCATGCTGGCCACCTCGACCCATGATACGAAACGGAGCGAAGACGTTCGCGCACGATTGAACGTACTTTCCGAAATTCCCGGAGAATGGTGCCGCGCCGTATCGCGGTGGGCCGGGTTGAACGAGCGCCATCGGGCCCGCGGTCTTCCCGATCGCAACGCCGAGTACCTTCTCTATCAGACCCTGGTCGGTTCGTGGCCGATTGCTGCTGACCGCGTCCTCGCCTACATGGAAAAGGCCTCATGCGAAGCGAAACAGGAAACCGACTGGAACGATCGCAACCCGGAATATGATGTCGCCTTGAAGAACTTCATCGTCGGCGCCTTGAACGACCCGGCCTTTACGGATGATCTCGCCCAGTTTGTCAGCGTTCTGACCGAGGCTTCCCAAATCAATACCCTCGCCCAGACCTTGGTGAAATTGACCGCTCCCGGTGTCCCGGACATTTATCAAGGCACGGAGCTACCCGACTTCAGCCTGGTCGATCCCGACAACCGCCGGCCGGTGGATTTTGAACTTCGGCAACGGCGGTTGGCCGCGTCCTTGGACCTGACCGCCAACGCCGTCTGGGCCCGGCGCGACGAGGGCTTGCCGAAATTGTGGCTGATTCAAAGGGTCCTCCGTTTGCGGGCACAATATGACACTTTTTTTAAGGGAAATTATCTGCCGTTGCGTGCCGCCGGCCCCAAAAGCCGTCATCTCGTCGCTTTTATGCGGACCGGCAGTCTTATCACCCTCGTGCCCCGCTTCATCCAGGCTTTAAAAGGTGACTGGGCAGGCACCTCGATTATCCTGCCCGAAGGACACTGGCAAAATGAGTTCACCGGTGAAACCTTTGCCGGCGACCTTGGCCTCCGGGAATTGTTTGCGCCATTTCCCGTGGCCCTCTTGATCAGGAACGAAAGCAAATGAAACTTCAATTCAAAGTGTGGGCCCCCCTCCCGAAAAAGGTGGAGCTGCAAGTCCGGGGCGCCATTCATTCCCTGAGCAAAGATCCGGATGACTGGTGGACTGCGGAGATCGCCGGCGCCAAAATCGGAGATGATTACGGCTTTATTTTGGATGGCGAGGGTCCGTTTCCGGATCCTCGCTCGCGCTCGCAGCCGAATGGCGTGCATGGATTGTCACGCGTCGTCGACGACTCCGCGTTTCCCTGGACCGACCAACGTTTTAAGGGCGCCCCCTTGTCGCAGGCGGTTATCTATGAACTTCATGTGGGCACCTTCACCCGGGAGGGAACCTTCCGGTCCACCGCTGAAAAGCTGGAACATCTGGTTTCCCTGGGCATCACCCACGTCGAATTGATGCCGGTCGTGGAATTTGGGGGCAATCACGGCTGGGGTTACGACGGGGTCGATCTCTATGCGCCGCATCATGGTTACGGAACCGCCGATGATCTGAAATTCCTGGTAAACCGTTGCCACTCCCAGGGACTCGCCGTGGTTCTGGACGTGGTCTACAACCACTTGGGCCCTTCGGGAAATTACCTCGGAAAATATGCCCCCTATTTTACCAAAAAATTCGCGACGTTCTGGGGCGAAGGGATCAATTTCGACGGCCCGGAAAGCGACGAAGTTCGCCGTTTCTTTTGCGATAATGCCCTCATGTGGTTGCGCGATTTTCACTTCGATGGACTCCGCCTCGATGCCGTTCATGGCCTTCTCGACACTTCCGCCACCCATATTCTGGAGCAGCTCAAATTGGAAGTGGAGCACTTGGCTGCCCGAGTCGGACGGCCGCTGATCCTGATTCCCGAAAGCGATCTGAATGATCCGCGTCTGCTGCGACCCCGGACCCAGGGCGGTTTCCAATTGGACGCCCAATGGAGCGACGACTTTCATCACGCCCTGCACACCGTTCTCACCGGAGAAAAGACCGGATACTATTCCGATTACGGAAAAATCGCCGACCTGGCCAAGGCCTTGCGCCACGCCTTTGTTTACGATGGCACCTATTCGCCGCACCGGCAACGCACGCACGGCCGTTCGACCGAATTCTTGAGCGGTCACCAATTCGTCGGCTACCTTCAAAACCATGATCAAGTCGGCAATCGCGCTCAAGGCGATCGGATCAGCCAATCTGTCAGCCTGGGCAAACAGAAAATCGGCGCCGCCCTGGTTTTATGCGCACCCTTCGTCCCCCTGTTATTTCAAGGCGAAGAATGGGGCGCGTCGACACCTTTCCTCTTTTTTACCGATCACCAGGAACCCGAACTGGCCCAGGCGGTGCGCGAGGGGCGGTGCCGGGAATTCGCCGCGTTCGGCTGGAAGCCGGAAGATGTCGCCGATCCACAGGCACTCGAGAGCTTCAAACGTTCCAAGCTAAACTGGTCCGAGTTCGCCACCGTCCCCCATGCCGAAACTCTGCAATGGACCAAACAATTGATTCAACTGCGCCGCTGCCAACCCGACCTGTCCGACGGCCGCCGGGAACACGTCCACATCGAGTTTAATGAAGCGGACCAGTGGCTGCTGATGCAGCGCGGAACCATCACGGTCGCTTGCAATTTCGGCCCCCACCCACAGATTCTTCCCGAACGAGCGGAAAAATTCGAGCTGCTGCTGGCTTCCGACCAAAAAGTCGGATGGGACAAACGAATTCATCTTCCCCCCGAGTCGGTTGCCATTCTCAAATCCCAAGAACCAGGCCCGTAGGCGTGGAAACGAAGCGGATGCAACCGCGCAAAAGGTTGTTTTATTACGGAACCCTTTTGCTTTATTATCAGCGGCGTGAAGCCGTTGACCATCTATACCGGCAAGCTGACCGACGAACAGGCGGCCAAGCTTCAGGCTGCCCTGCAATCGCGCGATTGGAAACCGCGCACGGTGGCTTATGCCCGTTTTGCTTTTGAATCGGACAAGGCGAACGTGGTTTTTTATGAGAGCGGCAAGCTGGTAGTCCAAGGCAAGGGAACGGGTGACTTCGTCGAATTTCTGCTCGAACCTGAAATTCTACAACAGGCCAAGCTGGGTTACGAAACCGTCCTAAACCCCGACCTGATGCTGCCGCGAATTGGCGTGGACGAAAGTGGCAAAGGCGATTTTTTCGGGCCACTTTGCATCGCCGGTGTTTACGTCAATGCCACCGTCATTAAAGCGTGGCAGGAGCTGGGCGTGCGTGATTCCAAAACTATTTCCAGCGACAAGAAAATCGGCGAGTTGGCGGACAAAATTCGCCATACCCCCGGCTGCGTGGTCAACGCCGTGCAAATCGGCAACGAAGCGTACAACCGGCTCTACACCAAAATGCGGTCGGTCAACACGCTGCTGGCTTGGGGCCACGCGCGGGTCATCGAAAATCTGATGGGCCTGCGCTATCGCATGGATCCGCCCCCGGTGAAAGCCATTAGCGATCAATTTGCCGCCAGCAAAACGGTGATTGAAAAAGCGCTGATGAACGAGGGCCGCTCGCTGCAACTGGTGCAAAGGCACAAGGCCGAAGAAGACATCGCCGTGGCCGCGGCATCCATCTTGGCGCGGGATGAATTCGTTAAAGGTATCGCGCGTTTGGAAAAGCAGTTTTCCGTCAAGCTCCCGAAAGGCGCTTCCGCCGCCGTGGATGCCACGGCCAAACAATTTCTCGAAGAGCACGGCGTGGATGAACTCGCCCGGATTTCTAAAATGCATTTTCGGACCGCCCTGCGCGCCCAAGGTTTGCCGGAACCGCCAAAAACCGAATGGCGAAAGCATTAGAAACTGGTTGGAGCGTGAATCTTACGCACATGCGTGAAAATCACGCCTCATTGGTCTTCCCTTTCCCTACCTTCCCCTGATTTGCCTCAATTTCTGCGTTTGGCACAATCCAAGCTGCACCCAGCTATCGTGGCGGTGGAGAGCAACAATTAACCTTGGAGCTTTATGATACCGGTGAAAATTCAGTGTGGTTGCGGTCAGCGGTATGCCTTCGACGTGGAACCGTTCTGCGGAAGAATGGCCGGGACGGTTTTCTGTCCGATCTGCGGCGCCGAAGGAACGTCTGTCGCCAACGAAATTATTGCTTTCACCCTGTCCCGGGAAATGGCGGATCAGCATGCCGCCCGCGATATCGCGATGCTTTTCGCCGTCCTCGGCTGCTGGATCGCTGGAATGGTCGGGATCGTGAAGGCATTTGCGATGAAAAACGGTTTCGACGTCCTGTTATGCCTGGTCGGAGCCATCGGCGCCTTTGGGATGGCGCTCTGTGTTTATTTTCGGAAGCGGTAATGAGCGGGAGAAACAATCGTGCAACCTAAGGTTCGCCAGATGAAAACAGCTTCATTCACCCAGTGCGTGGATAACGATGCGGCGCGCATGCGGACGCACGCGATGTTCCCAAAGGTAAACCCCCTGCCAGGTTCCCAGTGCGAGTCGCCCTTGGTAAATCGGAATGGAAAGAGTCACCGCGGTAAGCGCCGCACGAATATGCGCCGGCATATCATCATCACCTTCTGCAGTATGAGTGAAGCGTGGATCCCCATCCGGCACGAGCCGCTTGAAAAAAGCCTGTAGATCCCGCTGCACATCCGGATCCGCATTTTCCTGGATCACCAGCGAAGCGGAAGTATGCTGCACCAGCAGGGTCAGCAATCCTTCGCGAAAATGACTGGCCGCCACCCACCGCTCCAGCTCGGCGGTGAAATCATAAAGTCCCCGCCCGCGCGTGGCCACCGTCACTTCATGCCGGGCCTGCCGTAACATGACGGATCACTGAGTGACGGGAGCGCCTTTGTCGGCGAGCGCCTTTTCCAACTCCAGATTATGCGGCTGGCCACCATCCAGGGCCTTCTGGTAATGCCACCGGGCTAGTTGCACCAGCGGAGGATTCTGGCTGAGATAAATGACCGCCAGATTGTTGTGCGCTTCCGCATTGCCGGGATCCAGTTGCAAGGCTTTGCGCAAGGCCGTCTCCGCCTGCTGCCGCAGTCCTTTGTGATTGTAACAACCCGCCAGATAGTTCAGCACTTGGGGATCCTGGGGGTCCAGCTTGGCCGCCCGGCTGAGCGAATCCAATGCGTCCTCATATCTGCCCTGCTGAAACTGGACATAGCCCAGCACCCCAATGTTATATCCGTCGTTCGGCGCCTGCGCCAGGGCCAGTTTGATGTGCTTTTCCGCATCGTCGAGTTTGTTTTGCTGCAACTCGATCGTCGCCAGATTCGCCAGGGCGATCCCGTTATTCTGATCGTGTTCCAAAATCTTGAGATAATCCTGGGCCGCATTGTCAAATTTATGGGCCGCAAAGTCCTGCTGCGCCTGCACCACCAGTTCCGCCGATCCCGCCGGCAATTCTTTGATCGACTTCTTTTGTGCCTCCGGCCCGGGAAGCGCCGGGGCCGCCTGCTTAAAGAGAGCCAGTTCCTCATCCGAATACGGTACCGACTGCGTTTCATCGACCGCCAGCCGGGCCCGCAAAGTCGCAACCTGTTCGGTTAATTGGTCCACCCGGGCAGCCACGTCCTGTTTCTTGTGGCCGTAAATTTCCTTGTTGGCCTCACCCAGTTTGGCCAACAGCGTATTTCGTTCGTCCGTCAAGGCCCTGATCTGGCCTTCGTACGCCGTTTGCTTGTCCGCCGTCAATCCGGAATTGCCCCCCCCTTGCAGCTGCTGGACCCGCTGCTGCAGGGCATCCCGCTCCAGCGTGGTTACCGTGACATTCGATTGCAAAAGGGAAATCGTCACGCGCGCATTCGCCAGCTCATCATTCAAACCAGGATTGTCGGATGCCGGCAGCGGCGCCGATACGGAGAGGGGCGCCGGGGCTGCGACCGGCGCGGCTTTGAGCGCCGCCAGTTCCTTCTTTAAAAACTCATTTTCCTGACTGAGCGCGGCCGTGGCGGCCGGACTGGCCAGCAACTGCTTGACCCGCGCGTTCAACGCCTGGTTTTCCAATTCCAGCCGGGCCGAACGCGCGGCCTCTTCCTGCAACCTGTCATTCGTACCCGCCAACTGCTTTTGCAGTGCGGTGAGCGCTGCGGCATCGGCGGCGGAAA
>Ga0302319_10024771_pt1 | contig 10649 bp, 8 predicted proteins | sample Bog_T0_2_FD_203319 | JGI IMG/M metagenome (GOLD analysis project Ga0302319, IMG submission 203319) | Peat permafrost microbial communities from Stordalen Mire near Abisko, Sweden - Bog_T0_2 | ecosystem: Environmental > Terrestrial > Soil > Wetlands > Peat | place: Sweden: Abisko, Stordalen Mire... | reverse complement strand
ATGCCGGGATCGGACGAACGTCCGTGGTGCTGGACCAAAACGACGAACTCTCACATATGCGGCATTTCGCCGGTGACAAGACCGGACCAATCGCGCGCCTTTAGAATCGCTTTTGAAGCAGATTCGCGACAATGGGCAAAGTGGCGGGGATCGCCGCCTGGTCGCTATTGCCGCGAATGCCTAATCATCGTTTAAGCGGCGGTCTTCTCCACCTCGTCGTCCTTATCCTTGTAGAGCTCCTCGCGCGAGACCTTCTTTTCGGTGACGTTGGCGAGTTCGAGAATGAAATCCACCACCTTGTCTTCATAGATCGGTGCGCGAAGTTGGGCGAGCGCATTGGCGTTGCTGCGGTAATAGTCCCACACCTCCTTTTCGCGGCCGGGCATCTGGCGGGCGCGTTCGATCACCGCGCGATTGACCTCCTCGTCGGTCACCGTGATCTTGTTGCGTTCGCCGATCTCCGACAGCACCAGCCCGAGCCGGACCCGGCGATCGGCGATCCTGTGGTATTCTTCTCGCGCCGCCTCCTCCGTGGTGTCTTCATCCGCGAAGGTCTTGCCCGCCGAGTCCATCTCCGCCTTGATCGAATTCCACATCAGGCTGAACTCCTCCTCGACCAGCGATGGCGGCGCCTCGAAACGATGGCTTTCGTCAAGCTGGTCCAGCAGCACGCGCTTGAGCCGCTGGCGGGTCGCCCCGGCGTACTCGGCCGCCAATCGCTCGCGCGCCGCCTGCTTCAGCTTGTCGAGCGACTCCAGACCCAGCGTCTTGGCGAACGCGTCGTCGATCAATGTCGGGAGCGGCGCCTCGATCAGGCTGGCCGTGGTTTCAAACTCGGCCGGCTGGCCGGCAAGCTTCTCATTGCCGTAGTTTTTCGGAAATGGAACCTTAAGGTTCCTGGTTTCCCCCGCGGCGATGCCAAGCAGCTGGTCCTCGAAGCCGGGAATGAAGCTATTCGATCCGATCGTAACCTGAATGTCTTCGCCGCTGCCGCCCTCGAATGGCACCCCGTCGATGCTGCCCTTGAAAGCGATCGTCACCCGGTCCCCGGTTTCGGCCGTGGCGCCCTCGCCTTTCGGAGCAAACGATCTGTTCTGATTGGCGATCCTCTGGATCGCCTCGTCGACATCGGCATCGGACACGTCCACGATCGGCTTCTCCACCGTGAATCCCTTGAAATCGGCGAGCTGGATCGCCGGCACGACCTCGATCGATACCGTGTAGGTCAGGTCGGATTTTCCGGCCAGAATGGCTTCGACGGCCTTATCCTCGGTCGGCATGGTAATCTTCGGCTCGGTCGCCAGTTTGAAGCCGCGCTCGGTGAAAATCTGCGAATTGGTGTCGCGGATGGTCTGATCGATGGTCTCCGCCATGACCGATCGGCCATAAACCTTCTTCAGATGGCTGACCGGCACCTTGCCCGGGCGGAAACCGTTGATTCGCACCTTGTCCTTCAGATCAACCAGCTTGGCGTCAGCCTTGGCATCGAGATCCGATGCGGGAACGCTGATCTGGAATTCGTGCTTCAATCCCTCGGCGAGGGTTTCTGTGACCTGCATGGCGTCAATCTTCTTCCCGCTTTCGTCCGGCTGAAACGCGCGGACGTTTGTCAATCTAGTCGACGCGCGGCCCTCACAAGCCGGCGTGTCGGTGGCTCGGCGGACCCGATCCGACCAGGGAGACCACCCGGCACGCTCAGGTCGCGAATTTCACTCCTCAGGCCAAGGCTGCCTCAGGCCAAGGCTGCCTCAGGCCAAGGCGGTCAGCGCTTGGTGCGGGCGGAGGGACTCGAACCCCCACAACTTTCGTCACTGGAACCTAAATCCAGCGCGTCTACCAGTTCCGCCACGCCCGCTGAAAGCATCCTGTTCGGCCGCGATGCCGCGGGCGGCGGGCTTATAACATGGGCCGACCGGTCCGCAGCAAAAAAATGGCCGCTTGATATCCGCCCCGGAACTAGCCGGACCGGCTGGACATATCCAGCGCAAAATGATCCGCATCCGAGCGATGACGGGATAGATCCGTCAAGGCGGGATGACGGAATGGAATCGCGGCTCGACCGACGCACGTTAATTGCGGGCCTTGGCGCAGGACTTGGGCGCGCAGGACTTGGGCGCGCAGGACTTGGGCGCGCGGGACTTGGGGCAGCGATGCTCGGGCCGGCTTGGCCTGGGATCGCCGCCGAGGGCCGCCGGTCGCTGGCGCTCGATGCGGCCACCGCTGCGATCGCGTTGCGGCCGGGAGCGCCCGACGCGCCGATATGGTCGCTGTCCGCAGCGGTAGCCGATCCCGGTTTGAGCTTTCGACCAGGCGACCCGCTGGAAATTTCCGTCGATAACCATTTGCCGGCACCGATCGCGCTGAACTGGCACGGGATCGACGGAGCGGTCGCCCTGGAACCGCTGCTGGAACGCCCGCCACTGGCCGCGGGCGGCCACGAATCGCTTGTGATTGCAATGCGTCAGGCCGGCACCCTGCTGTGCGACGCAAGGTTTCTCGGCGACCCAGGGGCGCAACCCTCGCGCGCCTGCGCCGTGGTGATCGCCGAACCAGGACCGCCGCTGGCCGACCGCGATCTGACCCTCTTGATCGAGGACTGGCGGCTCGACGCGGCTGGCAGCGCGATCGCCGCGGGCAGCGCGGCGCTCGCTGCCACAGCGCTCTACTCGATCAACGGGCAGCCCCTGATGGAGATTCCGACCAGGCTTCATCAACGCTTCAGACTCAGGTTGATCAATGGCTGTCAAAGGACTATTATTGCGATAAAAATTGAAGACCACGAGGTCCGGGTCATAGCCCTCGACAGCCAACCGGCCGAACCCTTTGCGGCACGCGCCGGCGCGCTCGTGCTGGCGCCCGGCGGCCGTGCCGACACCCTGATCGACGCGACCCTGCAGTCCGGCCAGACGTCATCGATCCTGTTGCATGACGGCATCACCGCGCGCCCGATCGCCCGGCTGACCGGCTCGAACGAACCAGCGCTGCGCAGCGCGCCGCTGCCGGCCGCCGCGGCGCTGCCATCCAATGACCTGCCGCTTCATCTTGACCTCAAGAATGCGCTGCGGGTCGATGTGATGCTGGGCGGGCCGCCGGCCTCCTGGGTCACGCCCGCCGTCTTCGCGCCGACCGCGCCGCCGATGTTTCGCGCCAAGTCCGGCCGCACCGTGGTCCTGGCGCTCAGCAATCGCGCCGCCGGTTCGACCGTGTTCCATCTTCATGGTCATCATTTCAGGCTGCTGGATCGGCTCGATGACGGCTGGAAGCCGTTCTGGCTGGATACGCTGGCGCTGGAGGCGGGACAGACCCAGCGCATCGCCTTCGCAGCCCAGCATGCCGGCCATTGGCTGATGGAATCGATGGCAACCGAGTGGACGGCGCCCCGCCTCCTGACGTGGTATAGGATCGACTGACGGGAGAAACCCATGGGTGCCACCGCACTGACCATCCGCAGCGTCACGGCGCGCGCCGTGGATGTTCCAATCTCACGCCCGGTCAAGAACGCCTTTGGCGTGATCTTATCGGCACCGCTGGTGCTGATCGATGTGGCGACCGATCAGGGCATCACCGGGCAATCCTATATTTTTGCCTATACAAGGCTGACCCTGCAGCCGCTGGTGACCCTGATCGGCGAGATCGGCGCTGAACTGACCGGCAGGATGGTCGCGCCGTTCGATCTGATGGCTGCCATGGACGCGAAGTTCAGGCTGCTCGGTTGGCAGGGGCTGGTCGGCATGGCCGTATCGGGCCTCGATATGGCGTTCTGGGACCTGCTCGGCCGGGCGGCGGAATTGCCATTGGTGACCCTGCTCGGCGGCTCGCCGCGGCCGATCAGGGCCTATGACAGCTATGGCGCGGTTGATCCGGTCGCCGACGAGAAGGATCTGCGCCATTCGCTGGAGCAGGGTTTTCGCGGCATCAAGATCAAGGGGGGCGATGGCGACCTCGCCCATGACGAGCGCGTGGTCCGCGCGGTCCGCAGCCTGCTTGGTCCCGACATCGCCCTGATGGTCGACTACAACCAGTCGCTCGATGCGTCCGAGGCCAGCCGCCGCATCGACCGGCTGGCGGCTTACGACCTGCACTGGATCGAGGAGCCGGTGGCCGCCGAAAACCTGCAGGGCCACGCCAAGGTTCGCGCCACATCGCCGATCTCGATCCAATCCGGCGAGAACTGGTGGTTTCCACGCGGCTTCGCCGAGGCCATCGCTGTTGGCGCCAGTGATTTCATCATGCCCGATTTGATGAAAGTGGGCGGCGTCACCGGCTGGCTGCGCGTCGCCGGCCAGGCCGAGGCCGCCTCGATCCCGATGTCGAGCCATTTGTTCGCCGAAGCCAGCGCCCATCTGCTGGCGGTGACGCCGACCGCGCATTGGCTGGAGGTGCTTGATCTGGCTCGCGCAATCTCGGCCGAGCCGATCCGGATCGTCGATGGCACCTTGACCGCGCGGGGTCCGGGCTTGGGACTCGAATGGGACGAGGCGGCCGTCGAGAGATACCGCGTGCGATGACGTGAGCCTCGGACTCAATATTTGATCCCGAATTCGTCATAGAGCTGGCGGAATACCGCCGGCAGCGTTTCGGAGAGATCTTCGGCGATCAGGCCAGGACCGGCCTCGCGCCCCGCCTCGCCATGCATCCAGACCCCGATACAGGTGGCCTCGAAGGCCGGTGCGCCCTGCGCCAGTAGGCCGGCGATGATTCCGGCCAACACATCGCCGGCGCCAGCGGTGGCTAGCCAGGGCGGCGCGTTGGCGGCGATGGCGGCGCGGCCGTCGGGCGCGGCTACCACGGTATCCGCCCCCTTGAGCAGGACGATGGCGCCGGAACGCTCGGCCGCGGCCCGGACCCGTTCGAGTTTCGAGCGCAGCGGATGTTTGTTGCTGAGCAAGCTGAACAGCCGCGAGAATTCGCCCTCATGCGGGGTCAGCACGACCCGTGGGTCGGGCGACGATTTGATGGCTTCGAACAATTGCTCGGGCGCTGAGGCAAAACTCGTCAGCGCGTCGGCGTCGAGCACGAGATCTCGTTTCGCCGCAAGCGCGGTCAGGACAAAACCGCGGGTCCGCTCGCCGACGCCGGCGCCTGGTCCAATGACACAGGCGTTCAACCGCTGGTCGGTCAAAATGTCGGCAAATTCGGCGTTGGTCTCGACCGCTCGAATCATCACCGCCGTCAGCGCCATGGCGTTGACGGCAAGCGCCTCCCGTGGCGACAGCAGCGTCACCAGCCCGGCGCCCGCCCGCAGCGCGCCGCGCGCCGCCATCCGGGCGGCGCCGGTCGTGGTCAAACCGCCGGACACGACGATGGCATGGCCGCGGCCATATTTATGGCCCTCGACCCGCGGCCGCGGAAACGAACCGCGCCATAACGGCGGAACATTCTCGAACACGCGGGGCTGGATCTCGGCCAGCACGCGGTCATCAATGCCGATATTGACGACCTCGACGGGACCGCAATGCAGCCGGCCTGGCAGCAGCAGATGCGCCGGCTTGCGCCGGAAGAATGTGATGGTCGCGGTGGCCCGGACCGCCGTCCCCAGGATGGCCGAGGTCGTGCCGTTGATGCCGCTGGGCAGGTCGACCGCGAGAACCGGCACGCCGGTGGCGTTGATCGCCGCGATCATGTCCGCTGCCTCGCCCTCCACCGGCCGGTTGAGACCGGCGCCGAACAGCGCATCGATGATCAGCGCCGGCCTGCCGATGGCGTGGGAATTGAATGGCAGCACCGGAAATTTCCAACCCCGCGCCGCCAGGGCCGCATCGCCTTGCAGGCTGTCGCGATCGCACAACAGAATAACCGAGACCTCGCGGCCACGGGCCGCCAGTTCGGCCGCAGCAACGAATCCGTCGCCGCCATTATTGCCAGGCCCGGCGACCACCACCACGGGCCCCTCCTCGACCAGTTGCATCGCGGCCTCGGCAACCGCCTGACCCGCGCTCAGCATCAACGCAAAGCCGGGCGTTCCCGCGGCGATGGTTAACCGATCGGCCCGCTCCATCTCGGCAGACGTCAGAACTTCCATGGCACATCCCCCGCCAAAATCGCCTCATCCTGAGGCATTTCCTGAACCGCGGCCAATCGCGGCCGCGATGATTGCATAGAAAATAAACAACTTGCTTATTTAATAGACTGGCGCATTTTCGCGCGCTCAGCCGGATCGCGGCCAGAGTCTTTTAGGCGACTGATAACATGTCAAAATCAGGCATCCGGACAACTTGGCATAGACCCTGCTTTTGAGGAAGGCGCTCTGGTTCGTCGTGCTCGGCCGTACTTTTTGCGTGTGCCCGGCTGCCTCACCGAATGGATGATCACACGGGCTGCGCGGACTGGCGCAGCATCGACAAAGCTGCAGTCTGAAATTGGAAATGCCGGGGAGGCGTTCTGTGAAAAAAATAGAAGCCATTATCAAACCGTTCAAGCTTGACGAAGTGAAGGAAGCGCTTCAGGAGGTCGGTTTACAAGGGATTACGGTTACAGAGGCCAAGGGATTTGGTCGCCAGAAGGGGCACGCTGAACTGTACCGCGGCGCCGAATATATCGTGGACTTTCTGCCCAAGGTGAAAATCGAGATCGTGATCGGCGATGATCTTGTCGAGCGGGCGATCGATGCGATCCGCCGGGCGGCGCAGACCGGACGGATTGGCGACGGCAAGATCTTCGTTTCCAATGTCGAAGAAGCTATTCGCATCCGGACGGGCGAGTCCGGCCTCGACGCCATTTGATGTAAAATTGCGCACACTCTGATATTGTATTGAGCACCCCGCAACTGTATTGAGCGTTACCCGACCGGTTGCCATCAGCGACCTGATCGCGACGCTTTCAAGCCAGAAGGGGTTCTCATGAAGACCGCCAAGGACGTCCTGACATCAATCAAGGACAATGACGTCAAATACGTCGACCTGCGTTTCACCGATCCGCGCGGCAAGTGGCAGCACGTGACCTTCGACGTCGGCATGATCGACGACGAGATTTTCGCCGAGGGAACGATGTTCGACGGTTCGTCGATCGCCGGCTGGAAGGCGATCAACGAATCCGACATGTGCCTGATGCCGGATCCGGTGACCGCCACGATCGATCCGTTCTTCGCCGAGACCACCATGGTGATCACCTGCGACGTGCTCGAGCCGACCACCGGCGAGCCTTACAATCGCGACCCCCGCGGGATGGCCAAGAAGGCCGAGGCCATGGTCAAGTCGATGGGCATCGGCGACACGGTTTTCTTCGGGCCCGAAGCGGAATTCTTCGTGTTCGACGACGTCCGCTACCAGACCACCCCTTACAATACCGGATTCAAGCTGGATTCATCCGAACTGCCGATCAATTCGGACACCGAATATGAGGGCGGCAATCTCGGCCACCGGATCCGGACCAAGGGTGGCTACTTCCCCGTGCCGCCGCAGGATTCGGTGCAGGACATGCGCTCGGAAATGCTCGGCGCGATGGCCAAGATGGGCGTCAAGGTCGAGAAACACCACCACGAAGTCGCCTCCGCCCAGCATGAACTCGGCATGAAATTCGACACCATGACGCTGATGGCGGACCAGATGCAGGTCTACAAATATTGCATTCATCAGGTCGCCCACATCTATGGCAAGACCGCCACCTTCATGCCGAAGCCGGTCTATGGCGACAATGGTTCCGGCATGCATTGCCACCAGTCGATCTGGAAGGACGGCAAGCCGGTATTTGCCGGCAACAAATATGCCGACCTGTCGGAGACCTGCCTGTCCTACATCGCCGGCATCATCAAGCATGCCAAGGCGATCAACGCCTTCACCAACCCGTCGACCAATTCCTACAAGCGGCTGGTCCCCGGCTATGAAGCCCCGGTGCTGCTCGCCTACTCCGCGCGCAACCGCTCGGCGTCGTGCCGGATTCCCTATACCGCCAACCCGAAAGCCAAGCGGGTCGAGGTCCGTTTCCCGGACCCGATGGCCAATCCCTATCTCGGCTTCGCGGCCATGCTGATGGCCGGCCTCGACGGTATCAAGAACAAGCTCGACCCGGGGCCTGCGATGGACAAGGACCTCTACGACCTCCCCAAGGAAGAACTGAAGGCGATCCCGACGGTCTGCGGTTCGCTTCGCGAAGCGCTTGACAACCTCGACAAGGATCGCGCCTTCCTGAAGAACGGCGGGGTGTTCGACGACGACTTCATCGACAGCTATATCGAGCTGAAAATGACCGAGGTGGCGCGGTTCGAGATGACGCCGCACCCGGTCGAATTCGACATGTACTATTCGCTGTAACCATCGGCCAGACCTAGCCGCGCTGGCGGGCCCGAAGCGCCGCGCCAAAGGCTAAGAACAGCGCCCGGTTGATGGGGTTCTCCTGAGGATCGTATTCGGCGTGCCATTGCACGCCGAGGGCGAAGGACGGCGCGTCGGCGATCCGGATCGCCTCGATGGTGCCGTCCTCGGCGATGCCTTCCACCACGACGCGCGCGCCGGGCTCGAGGATGCCCTGGCCGTGCAGTGAATTGACCCGAATCGTCTCGCAACCGAGGATCTTTGCAAAGGCGCCGCCGGGAACCAGGCTGACGTCGTGCCGGTCGGCAAACACCACGTTGGGATCGGGGTGGATTTCGCCATTGTCCAGCCGCGGCATCCGATGGTTCATGCGTCCGGGCAATTCGCGGATTTCCGGGTGCAAAGAACCACCGAAGGCCACGTTCATTTCCTGCAGGCCGCGGCAGATCCCGAACAGCGGAATGCCGCGGGCGACACAGGTTTCGCTCAGCGCCAGCGCCAGATCGTCCCGCGCCACATCGTAGGGTTCGTGACGCGGATCGGCTTCGGCGTTGAATCGCGTCGGATGAACATTGGCACGGGCCCCGGTCAAAACCACGCCGTCGACGGCATCCAGCAGGGCGCCGATATCGGTGATATCGACCGAGGCCGCGAACATCAACGGCAGCGCACCGGCGACCTCGGCCACGGCGCGGAGATTTCGTTCCCCGACCATTTGGGTCGCAAATCGATCTTCGATGCGATAGGCGTTTCCGATCACGCCAACTATCGGCCTCCTCATGTCAAGCGTTCCGATCCTGTCCGCGCCAAACCGCCGCGATCATGCCTGCCTGCTGGTGCCGGATCAACCAGTCCGATGGCGCGGCGGCGCTGCGATTTCCGCTTGCCGGGCGGCGCTCGGATCAATCGCGCTTGTCAAACATTGTCAAAACCGAGCCGGCTTGATCGCGGATGGGTTTTGGCGAAAGAGTGCGGTCAGGATCGGCTTGCCAAAGGAACTTGAACTTGTCTCATTCGCCTGACGATCGCCTGGACGCGCGCGGCGACATGGCCTGGGCGATATCGGTTGGCGGCATCGGCGTCGTGCTGTTTGCCGCCGCGCTGCTGTTGACCTGGTATTATGCCGCGACGCTGTTTCTGATCTTTGCCGGCATGCTGCTGGGCGTCGGACTCAACGCTTTTGCCGCCATCCTCGGCCGCCTGGTCGGATGGCCGCATGGGCTGCGGCTGACCGTGGTTTGTCTGCTGCTGGCGGGACTGATGTCCGGCGTGATATTTCTGGGCGGCTCGACGATTGCGCAGCAGGCCACGGTGCTGAGCGATACGATCAAGTCGCAGCTGGTCGGGGTCAAGGCGTTCCTGGAGCGCAACGGCATCGACACCAGCTATTTCGATATTGGCGCGGCGAGCCCGACAAAAGGCGATTCATCGCCCGCCACCACCCCGGGGGGCATCGCCAGCCGTGAAATTCCCAGCGCCAGCACGCTGGCCTCCAGCGGCGGTGCGATTGTCAGCCAGACCCTGAAGCTGCTGTTGGGCACCCTGAGCGCGGTCGGCAATTTCTTTATCGTGCTGTTTCTGGGCCTGGCGTTTGCGGCGCAACCCGCCACCTATCGCAAGGGTCTGCTCTATATGGCGCCGGCGCGTCATCGCGCCCGCGCCACCGTGATCGTCGATCGCATCGGCGAGACCCTGGAGCGCTGGCTGATCGCGCAGATCCTCACCATGTTCGCGGTATTCGCGGTGACCTGGATCGGGCTCTCGATCATTGGCATCCAGAGTTCCTTCATTCTCGGCATCCAGGCCGGGTTGCTGGCCTTCATTCCAACCGTCGGCGCCCTGGTCGCGGGATTGATCGTGGTTCTAGCCAGCCTGGCTTCCGGATGGGTGGCCGCGGCCAGCTCTCTTGTGCTGGTTCTCGGCGTGCACGCGATGGAAAGCTATGTTCTGACACCCCTGATCCAGCGTCAGGCGCTGGATATTCCGCCGGCCACGCTGTTTGCGTTCCAGATCCTGCTCGGCGTCGTCTTTGGCATCTGGGGGCTGGCGCTGGCGCTGCCCCTGATGGCGATCGTGAAAGTCATGATCGACTACTTCAAGGCGGATCACCCGGATCCAGCACAGGCCTGAACGGCGCAGGACCGCGATGACCGGCTTAATCGGCCGCGGTCAGCACCGTCTCGGTATGCTCGACCTCGGGCGGCGCGGCGAAAAACCCTCCCACCAGCCCGCGCCAGGCCGCGAAGTCTTCCGACCCGCGGAAATCGACCGTATGGTTCTCCAAGGTCTCCCATCGGGCCAGCAGCCGATAGCGGGTGGGCTTCTCGATCGACCGGTGCAGCTCAAAGCCCTTGCCACCCTTGGCACGCAGGAACAGCGGACGCGCCTTGGCGACCGCGG
>Ga0302319_10024769_pt1 | contig 10650 bp, 7 predicted proteins | sample Bog_T0_2_FD_203319 | JGI IMG/M metagenome (GOLD analysis project Ga0302319, IMG submission 203319) | Peat permafrost microbial communities from Stordalen Mire near Abisko, Sweden - Bog_T0_2 | ecosystem: Environmental > Terrestrial > Soil > Wetlands > Peat | place: Sweden: Abisko, Stordalen Mire... | reverse complement strand
GCGTTCTTAGCAATGTCCAGATGGCCCTGGCCGACGTAATCGTCCCAACTCGCGAGGTCGAGGTCGGCCGTGATCGCATAATGATCCCAGTTATCCGACCAGCCCAGGCCGCCGATGTTTGTCGTGATGAACTGCGTGGGAAGAATAAGTGGGCGCAGCACGTCGATCTGCACGCGCTGGAAGCTCCGCCACGTGACTGTGACAAAGTGTTTGTGGTCCAGCAGGAGCCCGGGGTTCTCGTTCGAGTTCTTCATCGGGATCTGCGACCACGCCGTGTAGGTCTGCGACCAGTACGCGGTGGACCACTGATGGTTGAGGTTGTCGAGCGTCTTGTACTTGTCGTGCAGGAACTGCTGGAAGAGCGCTCGTGTGGCCGGGTCGAACGACTCATCGGAGTATTCGTTGCCGATCTGCCAGCCGATGACGTTGGGGTTCTGGCCAAAGCGGTGCGCGAGTTGCGCAACAATAAGTGCGCAGAGTTGGCGGTAGCGCGGGCTGGCGTAGTTGAACTGCCTGCGTTCGCCGTGCTGACGCCATTGCCCGTCGGCGTTCATGCCGAGAGTGTCCGGATACTTCTCCGTGAGCCAAGCGGGCGGCGCGTCGGTGGGCGTCCCGATGACGACGGCAATGTGGTGTCTTGCGGCGAGCGCAATTGCGCGGTCCAGCCAGTCGAGTTCGAAGCGGCCTTCGCTCGGCTCCAGGGTCGACCATGCGAACTCGCCTACGCGGACGACGTTCATGTGGGCGTCCTGCATGAGTTGGAGATCGTGGTCCCACTGGGCCTCTGGCCACTGTTCGGGGTACCAAGCGGCGCCTAACCGCACCGTCAGAGGTTGAGCAGAGGTGAATGCCGCGATCGAGAGCAGCAGCAGAAGCGATAAGCGCGATGAGAAGGCGGCCTTCAAGGTGACTCGAACATACATCGAACGCGGTGGTGAAGGCCAGCAGAGAGGGCAATCTGCCGGCACTTCGGGCCTGAAGACTGGGGAGCGCGGTGGACGGGTTCCGCAATGCGGTTCCACATTCCTTGAAAACCCGTTTCCTGCGAGCAGACGGGAATTGCGAGAGATCTTTGCTTTACTATGCACGACGCTTCCGAGTAGAACGGGAGAAGTCGATGGCATCACCGAATCCTGTCCGGCAATGCCATACGTGGAGAACGAACCGACGTGACTCGAACACTAGCACTGATTCATACGAGCCCTACGCTGACTCCCCTTTTCAGCGCGCTGTGCGCTGAATCCATGCCCGAGACAACCATCTTCCACATGGTGGACGAGAGCCTGATCAAAGACACCGTACGTGAGGGACGGCTGCGGCGCGTGACCATACGGAGGCTGCTCGCAATGATCGAGTCTGCCGAGATGGCGGGGGCGGACGCGGTGCTGGTGACATGTTCCTCGATCGGCGCCGGCGTGGCGCTTGCCCAGAAGCTGTTCGATATCCCCGTGATTCGCGTGGACGAAGCAATGGCCGAGGCTGCCGTTAGAATGGGCCGCCGGATCGGCGTAATGGCAACCCTGACGACAACCCTGGAACCGACGACCGCGTTGTTGCGAGAGAAGGCAAGAGAGGCGGGGGTGGAGATCGACGTTGTAGAATCGCTTTGCGACGGCGCGTTCGACGCGGTGCTGGCCGGAGACGCAACAACCCATGATCGAATTTTGAGTCACGCACTGAAGCATGAGATGAAGGGCGTAGACGTGGTGGTTCTCGCCCAGGCTTCCATGGCCGGGGTGGTGAAGACGATGCCGCGGGGCATTTTGACGATGCCGGTGCTCAGCAGCCCTGAACTGGCTGTGCTGCAAGCGCGCGACGTGTTGGCAAGGCTGAACGGCGGGACGCCCGAGCTGGTGGGATCGAACGGCCAGAAGGCGCGCCCTTGAGGAAACGGCACGGCGTTCTTGGACTGCTTTGCGCCATGTCGGTGATCACCTTCCTCGATCGGATGGCGATCCCTACGGCTGAGTCCGGAATCCGCGGCGATCTTCATCTCTCACCCGAACAATTTGGCTGGGTGCTGAGTGCGTACGTTCTGGCAAATGCACTGTTCGAGATTCCTTCCGGCGCGATGGGCGACCAGAATGGCCGGCGGATCGAACTTACACGGATCACCGTCTGGTGGTCGGGATTCACGACGCTGACCGGTTACTGCCGGACCTTCAGGCAAATGGTTGGCGCGCGCTTTCTATTTGGAGTTGGGGCGGCAGGCGCTTATCCGAATGCGGCGGGCGTGATCTCGCGATGGTTTCCGAAACAGGAACATGCGCGGGCTCAGGGTTTCGTGTGGGGAGCGAGCAGACTGGGCGGATTGCTGGCGCCGTTGCTGCTGGTGCCGCTGGGAGCTTATCTGGGATGGCGAATGATCTTCTGGGTGCTCGGTGGTGTTGGCATAGCGTGGTCGGCGGTCTGGTGGTGGTGGTTTCGCGATGCGCCGGAAGAAATGAAGGACATCACTCACGCCGAACTTGAGGAAATTCGTGCGGGTCAGATTGCCGGGGACTTACATGAGAGCGTACCGTGGGCGCGTCTGTTCGCATTGCCGCAGATGTGGCTGATCGTGGCGGCGTACTTTTGTTATGCATGGGGAAGCTGGTTTTTCTTCGGCTGGTTTACCACCTGGCTGACGCAGGGCGCCGGCTTCTCGGTTGGGCAGATGGGATTCTTTGCTTCATTTCCTTTCGCCATGGGTCTGATCGGGAATCTCGTTGGCGGCGTGGCCAGCGAGCGGCTGGTGGAGCGCTATGGCAGACGGCGAGCTTATCGCTGGGTCACCGGTATTTGCCTGACCGTCAGCAGCGGTTTGCTTCTCGGGATGAGCCTGGCGAGGGGACATGTGGCGATTGTGGCGCTGGCGACGATGGGCTTCGGGGTAATGGACCTGATGCTGCCCTCTGCGTGGGCGATGTGCATGAGCCTTGGCGGCCGGTTCGGCGGCACAGCAACTGGCATAATGAACACTGCCGGAAATCTTGGCGGCTGGTTCTGCACGGTGCTCTTTGGGTATGTTGTCAAGGCGACGGGCAACTATAACATTCCACTTAGAGCCGTTGCCGTGATGGTGCTAGTGGCGGCCCTTGCGTTCGCGCGGGTTGATTGCACCAAAGGGCTGGTCGATCCGAAGCAGGTATAGGGAGCGCTCAGAGCGGCGCTATTTGCCGCGGACATAATCGAAGAAATCCGCGGTGCCTACCTGGCCCCCTTTTAGGACGAGTTCCAGGCCATCGAGCCGGGAATCGGCATGAGCACGGCACAAAGGGCCGCCGGGCTGGATATTGGCGATCCACGTGAGGGCGTGAATTCCGAGTTGCTGCACCGCGTGGGAGGAGGTGTCACCGCCACAGATCAGGACACGGCGGACCGGCGCAACTGAGTTGGCGTTTCGTTCGAGTAGTTCCGAAATCAGATTGCCCAGCGCGATTCCGAGGGAGTCTCCATACGCCCGAGAAGCGGGAGTACCAAGGGCCGTGTAGAGAAGGGTGTCGCGGCCATCGGCAAGGGACCGGCAGGCAGATTCGAGAGCGGCGCTGCGGGTCGGGTTGTTTTCGTCGAGCAGTGCAAGTGGGTCGAGGGGTATGGCGTGATAGCCATGGCCAATGGCGTATCGCAGCTGTCGCTCCGTCACCGCGGAACATGATCCGCTGAGGATAAGGAGCGGCCTGGCGACTGCGAGGGGTGCCGGCGATGCCTGCGCGGAGAGCAGACCCGAGCGATTCCATTCCGAAACAAGGGCGGCTGTAAGCCCGGAGCTTCCCGCGGCGAAGAGCGGCCGCTGCTGCGCGCGACTCCAAAGCAAGCTGCCGACCGTGGCCTGCATCTCATCGTCGACGGTATCGAAGACGACGGCTTGATGCCCTCCGGCGATAAGAGCGTCAAGTTCGTCGGACGCGGCGCCGGGTTCAGATTTCAAGTTAGAGGTATCGATGAGGCCGATCTTGGTCGAAGTCTGAGGGGCGAGGTGCAGGCGCAGGTCGGACTCATGCATCGGTGTCACGGGGTGACGGCTCATCGGGTGACGATCGATGCGCTGAACGGTGCCATCGGGTGCTCCGGCAAAAAGATTGCCGAAGGCGACGTAACGGCGCAAGTGGGGCGCACCGACGACGATGGGCACGAACGGAGGCGCAAACGCTTCGCGGCCGATCTCGATAGCGCGACCAATGCTGCCGATTGTGGGTGAACTATCGAAAGTAGAGCAAACCTTATAGTGAGTGACCGGAGCCCCAAACCGCCGGAGTGCATGAAAGATGGCAGGAAGGTTGGCGGACATCCACTCGGGCGAGCGCGAGCGGCTATCTCCGGCAATGCCGATCGCCTGCACGCCAGCGAAGGCGGCGAAGTGCTCAGGCTTCGGTATCCCAACGAAGAGCACCGCGGGGATGCCGTTTGCGCCGAGTTGCTCCAGGACATCCGTCGAACCGGTGAAGTCGTCGCCGTAATAGGTGTAGAGGATGGGCATCGTTCAGGTTCCGAAGAGTCGCAGGGCAGTCGCGAGTTCAGGATGCGTGGCGGCGTAGCTTTCGAGCGGGATGTTGGCCGCGGCGGCCTCCCACGCCTGTTGCAGGCTGCGGACTCCGGCGGCTACGCCCATGGGATGACCGAGGATTCCCCCGCCGCAGGCGTAGATGAGGTCTGTCGAGCCGAGGGCCTTGAACGTCTCCGGGGCCTGGCGCGCGGATTGGCCGGAAGAGAACACTGGCATGATTTCGCATCCGGGTGCGGGCGGCGGAAACATCGGCGTAAGGCAGGCGCGGGCAGAGGCGATCACAGACTCGTCGGGCTCACAGAACTTGTTGCGCAGGCCATTAACGTGCGTGTGATCGATGCCGGCCAAGCGCCAAAGCTTCTGGAACGCGACGAACGACATGCCCAGCGCAGGCGAACGGCCTATCATCCCCCAGCCGTTGCGGTGGCCGTGGATGACGAGTTGTGAATGTTGCCTCAGAACCTTCATGGCTGGTAGCCCGATGGAGTTCATGCTGACCATAAGGCAAGTGCCTCCGCTGGCGACGATGTGATCGTGGCGCCGGAGCACCTGGTCGAGATCGCCGGTCAGGTTGGCGGCATACATCACCTGCTTGCCGGTCCCCTGCTGGATATCCTTCAGGACATTCAGGACGGCGGTAACACGGGTCTCGAAGGGGCAGTGGGGTCCGTCGGACTGGAGTTCGTCGTCCTTGATGAAGTCGATGCCGGCTTCGGCGAGGACCCGCACCTGTTCGGCCGTGGCTTCGGGTGACATGCCGATCGACGGCTTGATGATGGTGCCAATCAACGGCCGGCCGTGTACGCCACTGAACGCCCGAGTACCGGCAACGCCGAACTGTGGACCCTGGTATGCCGTGAGGAAGACGGGCGGCATCGTGAGATCGAGGAGCTTGAGGCCGCTGAAGGCTTTGAGTTCCGAGAGATTGCCGGCAACGGTGGCGAGAAGATTCGGCAGCGATGGGCCGATGTTGTGCAGCGGCCATGAGAGCGTGACCTCGGCTGTCCGGCGAACGCCATCCCAGTTAGCGGGCGTCCCGGAGCCGGGGAGGCTAGGGGCGGCGGCGGGTTCGCCTTCGACGATGGACTCGACCTGGGCGGCGTAGCGTTCCCGCAGTTCATCGGTCTCGCCGGGTACACGGAGGAAGGTTCCAGTCGACTGCTCGCCGGCCATGGTGGCTGAAGCCTGTGCGAGCGGGTAGCCGGTCTCGATCCAGTAGCGGGCGTAGATTCGGTCGATCATGCGTCAGGCCCTGCTGAAGTATGTTGTATACGTTTCGTTCTGGACGCGGTAGAGCGGGATGAAGACGATCTCGTCGCCCGCGTAATTCTCGACAAAGGATTGAGGCGCGAGTTTCTTGAGGCTGGACGGCAAAGCGAGGCGCTGCTGACTAAGTTCGGGCGTGGGATTAAGGGCGACGTACTGGACGGGACCGCGCATCAGGGCGACGGTTTCGGGGTGGAGATCGTCGATCGGCTCGGTGCGGAAGGACTGCGGGAGCGTAAGCTCGATGCGATCATCCGCGCGCCATATGCGGTGGATGGCAGCATAGGTACCGGGGCGCGCAGGCGTGGGGAGCGGCTTGCCGTTGAGTCTGATCGATGCGGATTGAGTGAGCCAGCCAGGAACGCGCAGGTAAACGGTGAAGGCAGTAGCGCTGGCCGGACGCAGTGTGAGGGCGGTTGTATCTTCTGAGGGATAGCGCGTCTCCTGCGTCAGTTCGATCGGCGTGCCGGCGAACGTGAAGCGCAGATGCGACGGCGCGAAGAGATTGACGTACAAGCCATCGTCGGACAGGAAGTAGAGATTCAGCGGATAGTCTGCGACGGTCTGCGCAAGTGTGCCGGAGCAGCACGGCCACTTCTTGGCGTAGAAGGCCTTTTGGGCAACGGGCGAGTAGGTGGAGTAGTAGGGATAGTCGCCATCGGAGTCGGGCGGCTTGACCGCGAGGATGGTATTGAAGACGACACGCTCGAGATTGTCGGCGTGGCTGGTGTTCGCGGGCGATGGAGTGAGGCGAATGAGATAGCGGGCGAGTTTGGTCGCCGCGTAGGCGCCGCACGGTGTCTCGAAATGATCGACGGTGGTAGAGAGTGAGTTGTAGAGTTCGCCGCGATGCGGCGTAACGAAGGTCTCATTCGGTCCCCAACCACCTGAGGCGAACTGCTGTTGCGTGGTGAGGAGTTCGAAGGCGTGTTGGAGAGTCTGTTTATACTTCGAATCGCCGAGGACCAGCCATGCTTTCCCAGCAGAACTGAGAGCGATGGCATGCGAGTAGGCATGCTGACCGGGGAACGGATCCTCTCCGCGGGCAAGTGGGTCGAAAAGATCGCGGTCGAGAAGATAGCGCCGGGCGAAATCGTCGAACCCGGAATTGCCGGTGAGGCCGGCGGCAGTGAACAGATTCTCCGGCATGACGTAGGTCTCGTCATAGGGCGGATCTTTTTTGCCAATGCGGTCACGGCCACGAGCGGGGAGAAGCGGCTGGGCACCTGCAAGAACGCGGTTGAGGATATCCTTTGCGCCGGATACGTTGCTGAGAGTCATGGCATCGATCAGGCCGGCGAAGTGCTTGTCGAGCGTGTAGCAGATCCAGAGATTTGTGGAAGCGCGAAGGATGCTCTGGTTGTCGGGTCCGAATGTTGCAGCAAATCCATCGACGAGATCGTTGACTTTTTCGTGGCACGCGGCGTCTCCGGTGCCGGCGCCGAAACGAGCGAGGCCGGAGATGTACTGGCCCAGACTGTGGCCCGGGACGAAGCCGTCGCGATCATACCAGCCGCCCATGTCCTTGCCGGGCGCGGGCAAGCCTGCACGCTGGCGATAGACCTTGAGCAAACTGTCATTGGAGAGCGCAAGATAGTGGGCGTGGAGCGCGTCGTATTGCTCGGCGAAAGGTCCGCCGGTAAGTTGGACATCGGCATAGTTGAATTGCCGGAGCGGTTCGCGAGATGGTCCGCCCGTCGACCCCACGAGCCGCGGCGCAGCCGTAAGAGCCGCAGTCGCCTGCACGGCGGTTTTCACGAAAGACCGACGGTTCAGTTGCATGCAGAAGCCTCTCCGGTTCATCGCGCGGCGACCGGTGTAGCAGTCGAACGGGGTACGCCGCCGTTGAAGCTTAACCTTGCGTCTCCATGTTCGTCGAGCGGATAGATGAGATCGACGTTGCGCGGCGTGATGAGCTGATGTTTGACGAAGACAGTGAAAGGTACAGATTTTTTCTGCAGCATGCCCAGTGCGAGTGGGATGATTGCGTCGCCGTAACGCTCCGGGAAGTAAGCGACTGTACCAATCAGGCGAGTGCCGGGGCGACGCAGTTCATTGCGGGTCTCGCGGATGGCATTCTGGCCGACGATTGCGCATCGCTCGCTGGCGCCGGCCTCCTCAAAGGCTCGCAGTGCGGCCAGAGCGCAGACATCGTTGACCGTTCCGACCAGCGTGCGGCGGGCCGGCGCTCGTCGCAGATATTGACGAATGACCTCAAGCACCGTCTCGAAGTCCCCGCGGCCGTTGAGGTGAACCATTGGAACATTGACGATAGAAGGGAGTTCGGCGCGTAGACCGTCGACCAGGCCGGTGATGCGTAGTTCGAGGAGCGATCCCGCAATCGGGAGTTCCAGCAGGACGAGCTGGTCAACCTTGCCGTCCCAATTCTCGCGTGCCCAACGGCCGAGGGCCTTGCCGCCAATGAGGCCCGCGCGGTAGTTATTTGCGCCAAAGTAGGGGCAGCCGGGATGCGGGATTTCGATGGCAATCACCGGCGTGTTCGCCTCGAGAAACTTGGAGGCTATGGCTGGGGCGACGCGCTCGTAGGTCTGATATTCGAGAACCAGATCCACACGTTCCTCGATGAGGATATCGACGTTGCGCAGGGCCTCTCGCGCGGAGTAGCGGTTGTTCACCTTAATCAGGTGGACGTGTTCGCGAGCGGCCGCAGCCTCAATGCTCTGCAAGACAGCGCGGCAAAAGTCGGAGTCGCCCTGAGCCGCGAAGCCGATACGGAAGGGACGTGCCGTGACCGGGCCGAAACGATTGCGATAAACGCCGGAACTTGCGCGTTCCAGCAATCCGCCGTGAATCAGCGTTCGCAGCAGACGAAAGACCGTGGTTTTGGGCAGATGAGTGCGCTCAATAACCTCGGCGAGACTCAGTTCTTCTCCCAGCGACCGGAAGACTTTCAGAACTTCGCAGGCACGCAACACAGTTTGCGATTCGTTACGATCACTGCGGCGGCTGGGCGTTGGAGTCGAAGGGCCCTCGGTGATCACGGAAGGAGTCCTGGTAGCAGGGCTAGGTCTTTTCATTTCGCGGCTCCAAAGTGATCGAATTCTATATTCCGTTTTCCGGAACGCGCAAACGGCATATGCGGAATTGCGCGAGTTCCACGGACGGATATTCCGCTTAGCGGAAACTATAAGACACATCGGCAGCCTTCTATCTGTCGCCAACTGAGGCTGTGAGCTAGGATTGGGCAGTTTGCACGGGGGCAGCGGTTGAATCCAAATCCGTTTCTTGGTGTCCTGCTCCACTGGACTGGCGGCCTTTCCGCGGCGAGCTGCTATCTGCCCTTTCGCGGGATCCGGCGTTGGTCCTGGGAGATCTATTGGCTCGTGCAGGGGGTGTTCAGTTGGATCGTAGTTCCCCCCATCTTCGCCGCGCTGCTGGTACCTGAGTTTGTCGCGATTCTTCATACCGCCGGCGGGAGGGTTCTGTTCTATACCTGGTTCTGGGGAGCGATGTGGGGAATCGGTGGACTTCTGTTTGGGCTTGGCGTGCGGTATCTCGGCATCGCGCTGGGATACACCATCGCCCTGGGATTCAGCACCGCCTTCGGGACGTTGGTACCGCCATTGTTCTCCGGCCAACTTGCAACGATTGCGCGCGAGCTGCCAGGCCAGGTGGTGATTCTTGGAGTCGCCGTGTGCCTGCTGGCTATTGTCGTGAGCGGCGTCGCTGGACGGCTGAAAGAACGCGAACTCGGAGGGGCGAAAGCGGAAGAGGGCGCAGCTCCGGGTGGGAAGGGCGAGTATCTGTTTGGGCGTGGCATTCTGGTCGCCTCGTTTGCCGGCATCATGAGCGCGTGCTTTGCTTATGGACTGGCGGCTGGCAAGCCGATGAGTGACGCGACCCGCGCGACGCTCCTGTCGCACGGCCGTATGGACTTGTGGCAGAGTCTCCCGGCACTTGTGGTGGTCCTTTGGGGAGGATTCGCGACGAATGCACTGTGGTGCGGCGGCCTTCTGATCCGAAACAGGTCGGCTGCGCAGTTCGCGGGCGGCGCCTCGGATGCCGGCGGCCGCCTGGCAGCCGGACGGCTCGTCCTGAACTACGCGTTTGCCGCGGCCGCCGGCCTGCTCTGGTACTTGCAGTTTTTCTTCTACTCGATGGGCCAGACCAAGATGGGGAAGTACGACTTCAGCAGTTGGACGCTGCACATGGCGGGGACGATCCTGTTCGCTACGCTCTGGGGCGCCGTGCTCCACGAATGGCGCGGTACCAGCAGGCGCACCAAAGCGATGGGAGCCGCGGGATTCTTTTTACTGGTGTTGTCCACCCTTTTTGTTGGGTATGGAAATTATCTGAAGGCGCGGTGAACCCTGCCGCGTTTACGGCCCGTCGAAATCCACTTGGGCCTGGCGAAGCAACTCTTCGACTGGCACTCTGGTAGTAATGTTCGCGGTGACGAGCGTGTCGATGATGGACGCGATGCGCGGCCAGTCGGCGCGTTGTGGAATCTCGCGGGCGTTGACGTGGAGTTGCTCGATGCGATGATAGAACGGAATCGCCGCATTGACCTCGGGGTCTTGCCACGTCGTACGGCGGCAACCGATGGCGCCGGTGGTGGTGGTCAGCTTGTCCATCGCCGGCGTAAGCCCATGACGCAGAAACTGCCATGCCTGCTGCTGGTGCGGGCTGCCCGCTGCGACAGAGAGTATCCAGTAGACGTTGAGTGAGGCGGTACTTCCCTGCCCTGCACATGGGACATCGGCTATATCGACAAGCCCCTGGACGGCGGACTCGGGCGAGGTGTGGGCCATGGTTGCGAAGCCAAACCAGTTGATCATCATCGCTATGTGGCCCGCTGCGAATGCCATACCGGCGGCAACGGAGTCCAGCTTCCGGCAATCGGGATGGACGGCCTGCTGATCGGCGAGGATTTCACG
>Ga0302319_10024768_pt1 | contig 10650 bp, 15 predicted proteins | sample Bog_T0_2_FD_203319 | JGI IMG/M metagenome (GOLD analysis project Ga0302319, IMG submission 203319) | Peat permafrost microbial communities from Stordalen Mire near Abisko, Sweden - Bog_T0_2 | ecosystem: Environmental > Terrestrial > Soil > Wetlands > Peat | place: Sweden: Abisko, Stordalen Mire... | reverse complement strand
GATGGCCATGCCGATTCCGTCTTTTTCGCCGCCGGGCTCGGCAATGTCGACGATGCGCGCCGCAGCGCCCTTATGGGCCGCCGACACCGCCAGTTCGTAGTGAGTCCAGAGATACTTGTGCTCGGCATCCCAATCGGTCCAGGTGCGCGTCACATGTCCGGAGACCACGAGTTCCGAACTATCAGTCATTTCGTTAAACGAAAGTTCCGGCAGGGTGGATGCGGTAGCCATCCGGAGCAGGATGAGTGCCGGCGCGGCCATTATGCTGAATCTGCGAATGCGGGAAAACATGGTAGAATTATGCCACAAATCCAGCGTTCGGCGCAGGGCTAATTGATACTTCGCGAGGTTAAAGCCGAATCAGCAGCCATCCCACCCCCGCCACCCAGCCGATCAGCGCCTGATACTCCTGATTCTTCAGATAGAGCGCGCCCGAAAATGCATCCGGCCCCCAGTTTAAGGGCCAGCGCGGGACCAGCAGCGGAACGCGGGCGGCAAACTCGCGATAACCCGGAAGAATCGCGGTGAGATGCTGTTCTTCGAGTTCGATCGCCGGCAGATATACCAGCAGGAAGATGACGACGAACAGGATGGCCAGAGCCAGGCTGTGGCCGGCAGCGGCCAGACCGAGGGCAGTCAGCAAAGTTCCCAGGTACAGTGGGTTTCGGGTGGCTGCATAAGGGCCGGATTGCGCCAGCTTCTGATTCTTGGCCAGGTGGCCGGCCGCCCACGCCCTTAGCGCTAAACCACATGCGGATACGGGGAGTCCGACCAGCAGCGCATGCTTCGAGGGGTGCGAGAACCAGGCAAACGCCGCCAGCATTACGAAACCCGCAGGGACGCGGAGGCGGGCCACAGCATCGGCATAGGGCTTGGGGAACCGGTGCCGCCGCGGTCCTTCGGTTACGAGCGGCGGCATCAGGCGGGACACACCACGCGCGCGGCGAGCGCGGTAAACACCTGTTCGGGCGAGATTGCTCGCATGGCAGGGTCGATCACGGCGCCTCGGCGATGTGTCGTGGCCGTTCCTTCGATACGGAAGACCTGGAAATCGCCGCCCCTGGGACCATTGCGGGCGGGGTCGGTGGGTCCGAAGATTGCGACTCCGGACTTGTTGAGCCCGGCGGCCAGGTGGAGTGGGCCGCTATCCACGCCGACCACCAATGCGGCGCGCCGGGTGGCATCGATCAGGCCGGCTATCCCGCTTTCATGGTGCACCGCCCATGGCGTTTCGGGGAGCGTGCCAGGCGCTCCATTCAGGACCAGCGGCATGCCCAGGCGCTCACGAATCAACTTTGCCAAGGCCTCGTAATGTTCGAGCGGCCACTGCTTCGACGTCCAACCCGCCACCGGGCACGCGAGGACGAAGGGCCGATCCGGCAGTTGCCCTTCCGGCCTTCCGGGCGGAAGCGGGAACGCTTGGGACGCCGGGCTTGGATTCGGCAATCCGGCGGCGGCTGCGGCCAGATCGAGGGCCTGATCCACTACATGCACGGCATTCGATTCGACACGCTTCGAATAGAACCAACTGGCCGGCCGTTCCCGAACGATGCCCGGTCCAAAGCCCACGATGCGCTCCGGGCGGGCGAAATGCGCCACGAGAGCCGACTTGATCAGCCCCTGGAAGTCGATAGCGAAATCGTAGCCGCGCGTGAGGAGTTCGCTGCGCGTACGGGTCCACGTGCCGGGCTCGTGGCGATGAAAAAGAACCACGCGGTCGACGATTCCGTTGCCTTCGACGAGCGGAGCCCACTTCGATTCCACCACCCAGGTGATGTGCGCGTCGGGGAAATTCGCGCGCAGAGACGCCACGGCGGGAAGGGCATGAACGATGTCGCCCATGGCGCCCAGCCGGACAATCAGGATGTTGTTCACTTTGCGAGGCAAATCGTAGTCTATCAAGAGTCTGGGGAAGGGGATCGGCCCGCGGGCGACGCGCCGGGCATTGCCTCCAGAGCTGCGGCAAGGACGCGATCCACGCTCACGCGGGTCATGCAGCGGTGGTCGATGGGACATTCGCGCCGCAGGCAGGGCGCGCAATCGACCGGTTCCCGAACCAGGCGGGCGGATGCGCCGGTGGGGCCGGTTGCGGTTTCATCGGTGGGTCCGAAGACGGTCACGCAGGGAACGCCGGAAGCCGCCGCGATATGCATGGCTCCGGAATCGTTAGTCAGGCACAGGCCGCAAGCGGCGGTCATATCCATGAATTCGCGCAGGGTGGTGGACCCCGCGAGGCTGATTCCTCCGGATGCGGCGGCTACCTGAGAGCAGAGGTCTTCTTCGGCGGCCGATCCAAAGACCACAACGGAAGCCTTTCGCCGGGCCGATAGTTCGCGCGCCGCGGCTGCAAAATTTTCGGGGAGCCAGCGCTTGGCGCCACCGTAAGCAGCGCCCGGGCTGACGCCAATCACCGGAAGCGCGATTCCACGCGCGGAGAATAGTGCGGCGCCGCGCGCGCGCGATTCCGCGAGGCCATCGAACAGAATTTCGTCGATACGGGGAAGTGCGTCGATCAGGCCGGCGCGACGGAGCAGTTCGGGGTAATAGTTGCGCTCGTGCCGCGGAATCTCTCCGAGGCGTGGAACGGGGACGGCATCGGTCAGCAGCGAACTGCGGCCATCCCGGGCATAGCCAATGCGGCGGCGCGCACGCGACAGCCAAACGATGGCGGCGCTTTCAAAGGAGTTCGGCAGGAGGATCGCGAGGTCGAATCGCTCTCGCCGCAGAGTTGTCCCGAGATGCCACTTGCGCCCCCAGTCGCGCGGGCCGCTGGCACCCTCCAGGGGGATGATCCGGTCCAGGGACCGCTCGGCCTCATAAAGCGAGGCGACCCAGGGTTTTGCCAGGACGGTGATATGCGCGTCGGGGAAACGGGCGCGCAGTGCCCGCAGGGCGGGCAGCGACATGACGGCGTCGCCGAGCCAGTTGGCGGCTCGAACCAGTATTTTCACGCGTCGTTGCCGGACCTGCCGTCCGTGGGCGCCCATGCGGGTGAGGGTTCGGCGTTGGCGTCTGGATGGGTTGCGTGGGATTCGTGCGGCGTGTCTTGATGACCGTCAAACTGTCCAGTGTGCGCGGGCGCAGGAGCGTCGTACTGATTCGTGAAGGCCTGGGGCGCCGGGGCGTCGAACTGATTCGTGAAGGCCTGGGGCGCCGGGGCGTCGAACTGATTCGTGAAGGCCTGGGGCGCGGGGGCGTCGTACTGATTCGTGAAACCCTGGGGTGCCGGGGCGTCGTACTGATTCGTGAAACCCTGGGGCGCGGGGGCGTCGAACTGATTCGTGAAAGCCTGGGGCGCCGGTACGTCGTACTGGTTCCTGAAGGCTTGAGGTGCGGGAGCGTCGTACTGATTGATGAAAGCCTGGGGCGCCGGGGCCTCGTAATGATTCGTGAAAGCCTGCGGTGCAGGGGCGTCCGGTGCCGCCAATTCAACGGCCTGGTGATCGGCCCCGACAGCGTCCTCGGGCGACCGGTTCCCGTTTTCGAGGAACAGCCGCAGCGCCTCGGCCGAGCCGCCGAAGTGATGATCCAGTAATTGGGCGAGCGCGAGACGCCTCAACTTGTCCCGTTCGATGGACGGCTGGTAGCGAAAGCCGCGGCCCTCCTTTCGTCGCGAGACGGCGCCGCGGCGGGAAAGGCGGTCCAGCAGTGTCAGGACGGTCGTGTACGCAAGCGGCCGGTCGCGGGACTCACCTCTGGAAACACCCTGGGAAACCAGGACGCGCACCTCTTCGACATTACCTTCCTTCAATTCCCATAAGGCGTTGAGGCACGCCATCTCCAGTGGCGGAGGCAGTTCGCGTTCCTTAGCCATTCTCTCCGTTCCTTTCCACGTCACTTTGAATCTTCGGGGCCGATCCGGTTGCAATGGCGCCACGCAGCTTGTCACTAAACGAACCAGTGCCCGCTCCCGGCGCGAGCGCGGCGACCGCCGGCTGGGGTGTTACAGTTGCCGGCGCCGGATCGGCGGAGTCCGCAAGGAACCGATCTTTGCGCAGGACCACACGTTCGAGCGGGGAACTCCAGGCCGTAAACAGGCCCTCGGACAACGCACCTTTTTCGGCAGTCGCGCGCATGCACTCCATCTTCGAATCCATATCGTCCAGGTAATGGAGCAGCAGCGCTTCCGGGAACAGCGGTACCTTGGGCGACCCGAATTCGAGCTTCCCGTGATGGCTGAGGATCATGTGCTCCAGCAGCATTCGCAGGCGACCGGGGAATTCCGGAAAATCGCGGAGTTTATCGGAGAGCATCCGCATCGCGATCGGGATGTGCCCGATCAGTTGACCTTCGGTGGAATAGCCAAAACCGCGCTCGTAGGTCAGTTCGTAAATTTTGCCGATGTCGTGCAGCACGATGCCGGCCAGCATCAGGCTCCAGTCGATGGTGCCGTAGTGCGCGGCAATGGGCCGAGCGAGGCCGCTCAAAGAGAGCACGTGCTCCAGCAGGCCGGAACGAAAGGCGTGGTGGATCGACTTGGCGGCCGGCGCCACGCGGTAACGGGCGGCGATATCGGGATCGTCCAGGAACGCATTGAGCAGGGCGCGGAAATGCAGGTTGGGCACCCCGGCCACCAGAGCGCGAAGCTCGGCCCACATCTGTTCGGGATCGCGCGCGGAAGCCGGAAAGAAGTCCGAGAAATCGACTTCAGCATCCTCCATGCGGCGCAGCTTGTGGATAATGAACTGCGGCCGGGTGTTGTAAATCTGAAGTTGGCCGCGAACCTTGATAAAGTCGTCGCGGCCGAACGTGTCCATCACCTCGGCTACGTTATCCCACATGCGGGCCTCGATCTCGCCCGTTTTATCGGAAAGGCCGAGGGACAGGTATGGTTCGCCCGTCCGTTTTTGGCGAATCTCTTTCGACTGAACCAGGAATACGGCGTTAGTGACTTCGTCCGGCTTGAGTTCGCGAACGGCAGGCGACTTCATCGATTCGGGGTACCATCCGAGTTCTGAACCGGCGGCGCCTGCTGAACCGGCGTAACCGGCGGAGTCGCCGGGGTGGTGTCCTTCACTCCGACGACGCCATAAGGGATGACGCCGAGCAGCTTCTTTGTATGCCGCTGATTGGCGACCTGGGATTTGGAAATGGTTTCCGGCATGAGCTGCGCCGGATCCTTCCATGTAGTATCTTTGCCCGGCGCGGCTCCCGCATCGGTGTAGCCCGGCTTCACTTGAAGGAAGGCATCCTGCCGCAGACCGGTCAGATAGTCACGGAGCTTGGGGTCGGCGATCGGGCGAGTGAGCATATTGTTGATCTGATCTTTGGCCTCGTCGAAGCTTGCCTGACCTTCCGGAACATAGGCGTCGACCCGCAGAATTTCGAAACCGTTACCCACCTTGATGAGATCGGTAATGTAACCTTTTTCCTTCTTGAAGACCGCGTCCTCAATGGACTTGGCAAGTTGGCCGCGCTCAAATTCGCCGAGTACGCCGTCATCTTCGGCTGTCTTGGAGTTGTCCGAATACTGGCGCGCGAGGTCGGCAAACTTGTCCGTGCCGGCGCGGGCGCGGGCGAGAAGTCCTTCCGCCTTTTTTTGTGCCGCGGCCACGGTCGCGGGCTTTCCATCGCCGGTTGACACGAAGATCTCGCGCAACTCAACCATTTCCTTGCGCACGAAATCAGCCTTGTGAGCCTCGTAGTACTTCCGCATGTCCGCTTCCGGAATCACGATGTTGCGCCAGACTTCTTCGCTGACCACGCGGCCGGTGAGAAGTTCGTTCTTCTTGCGCTGGCGGAAATCTTCATATGACATTCCGATCACCTGCCGCACCCAGTCGTGGAACTTATCCGGATCGGCCTGCTTGCTCTCGGACTGGACGCCGGCGATGAAGCGGTTGAGTTCGGCGTCGACGTTTATGTCCATGGTCTTGGCCTTCTGGACGAGCAGCAACTGGTCGATCAGATTCCTGAGCCCTTCGGTAGCCTCTTTGTCCAGCGCCTGCTGAAGTGGGGGCCCGGTGATGTTCTGCACCGCTGCTTCCTTCAGAAGCAGATCTTTAGCTTTCGCCAGGTCTCCGCGGGTCACAATGTCACCGTTGACTTTGGCGACGATTTCCTCCACTACCTTGGGAGGGTCGGGACGGTCGGCGGCGGAGAGAGAAAAGACGATAGCGAGCAAGAGCACAGCGAAACGCGTCAGGCCGGGACACGCGGGCCAAAATCGGGTGGACATATGTAGTTAGTATGCCAAACGGGCACTGCGGGTTTCATTTTATGAAATTTTGATGCAAAAGAATTCACGTCCCGGACAAAACACGGTTATGATCGGATACGGATGAAGTTCGCTCGCACGATGAGTTTACGGTCGCCCGCTCACGGTTCGCTCGGGCGGGACGGCTGTTTCTTGAAATCGAGGCGAGGTCCGTCCGGAGTCCGGATAGGGGTGCTGCGCACTCTGGCCGCGATTGCTGTTTTGATGATGGGCAGAGTTGTTTGGTCAGGTCAGGCTCCGGCGGCGGATTCTCAGGCGGCCGCGGGAGCGGTACCGGCGGAAGAGGCCCCGCTGACGGCGAAGTCCCCCGCGCGGGTGCGCCTGATAGATGTGAATCACGCGACTCTGGAAGAGTTAGAGTCGTTGCCCGGAATTGCGGAAGCGTATGCCGCGAAAATCATTAAGAACCGGCCGTACGCAAACAAGACCCAACTTTCCAGCAAGGGGGTGCTTTCTGCTGCCACATACGCCAGGATTAAATCGCTCATTGTCGCGAAACATTAAGACCGCAATTGCGCTGCTGTTGCTGCTGGCGGTCGTCGCCTCGGCGAGCGGGCCAGGGTTTCGCACGCAGCATCTGCTGGACGATCACTTTGCCCGCTATGGCAGCCAGTTTGGCGCCATCAGTGTACAGCAGTATCTGCAAAAGGCCCAGCAACTGAGGGACGCCAACCCGGGGAAGAATATTCTGGTGTCGAAACGCCCGGATGGCAGCGGATCGAAATTTGATGTGAAGAAGGGCTGGTTCGTGTCCTTCGACCGTGATGGCACGCTTCTGACGTTCTTTATTCCGAAGGACGGGGTTCGGTATTTCGATCGGCAGCAGAAGAGCAAGATGCCGCCGCCGGAGTAGGGTGTGGTGTGGGCCGACTTATAGGCGCGCATGAATGTGCCGTTCTCTTCGGTGAATCTGCCTGTCACAGGTTGGCAGACGTCCGGTCGCGCCTTCTACGCTCAGATGCACTCATGAGAGGATCGATAACGCGCGCTTGACAGAATCGCAATGGCTGACCCTTACGATGGCGTTGGGCGATCCTGCAAAATCGTCTCGGGAGAATCGAATGAACTACGAAGTCATTATTTACTGGAGTAACGAGGATGAGGCCTTCGTCGCCGACGTGCCCGAACTCTCCGGTTGCATGGCGCATGGCCCCACGCAGGAGGCCGCGCTCCGCAACGCACAGGAAGCGGTCGATCTCAGGCTGGAGACCGCCAAAGAGATGGGCGACCCCATCCCCGAACCGCGCGGCAGGCGATTGATTTTCGCGTGAACGTATGTTGCATTGAGGTTCACTTCCACGGCGAGTCCGAGCCAAAGTCCTTGTACCATTCCGCCTCCGGAACTTCCGGTCGGGACTCGATCCAGAGCCTGAGCCGGTTCAGATCATCTATGCTGATGAGTCGGTCGCGCATTCTCTCGACCAGGTGCTGGCGGACAGCCATCGGCAGGTTGCCCTGGTTCTCGATCCGGTGACGCAACGCGTCACTAATAACTTAGGCACTTAGTCGCCGAATACCATTTGCCCCATCTGGTCGCCCAAACGCCTGACTTCATCGGGATCGCTCGCCGCCCGAAACCGTTCGGCCAGCTCGAAGAACTGCTGTTGTTTGCGCTTCTCAGCCTCGATGCCGTGCTCGATCAGCTCGACGATCATGCGGCTTGCGCTGAGCCTGCGCGTCTTCGCCAGTTTGCGAACCTGCGTGGCAACGCCGGTCGGCAGACTCACGCTTTGCCTTACGCTTCTGAGTGCGGTGCTCATGCCACCATTATGCACCACTTTGGTGCGCAGGTCATGCCATCGAGGCATCGAACGAGAAGCTCCGTTAGCGACCGTGTGTCAGTCGGACCGGATGCGGCGAACGGCACATAAACGCCGGAAGCGACTCCAGCCCTCTCCGATTAACCGGGCCGCTTGAGTTCCTCCCTTGCAACGCGCCTCAACGTGCTCTCCAGAGGCTCACGCTTTCGGCCGACGAAATCTCTCAGCGCGAGGTTGATCAGCGTTTGATAGCTGCCCCCGCCGGCCTTGTCGATCTCATTGCGGAACCAGTCCAGAAGATTGTCATCCAGCCGGATAGTAACTCGGGTCTTACCCTGCGGGACGGGCAACACGGCGCCGCGCTTACCCTTGCTGAAATCGTATTCCTGTTTCATGCGTTCTCAGGATACTGCCCATGTTCGTTCGGGGTGGCCCGACGCGCCGATATGATCCGGAAGCGGGTACGCTTCGACCGCGCGATAGCCGGGCAGTTGGTGGCACTCGCTAAGCCTAAGAATCAAGCCGCATTGCGAGGCCGCACGTCCAGTTCCACCTGGCGTTCGGATTGGGCTCGCGCCACCCTGAGTTCGTAATTTCGCTGAAGGTTCATCCAGAATTCCGCCGAATTCGAAAAGTAGCGTCCCAGACGAAGCGCGGTGTCGCCGGTGATCCCGCGGCGCTCATTCACGATCTCGCTGATCCGCGGAAACACAGACGATACTGATCGTTGACCCGGATCGCGCGCTGGCCGATGCGGAGTGATGAGCTTAAACGAAGTCTGATAAGCGCGTACCCGCGCCCACCTTGAACGACCCTGGGCGAACTACATCGGCTACCTCACCGAACATGCCGTCCCTTTTATGTGTGGCGCGGCCACTTCACCTTTGACCGGCAGGGCATTTTCCGTTACGCTAAGAACATGGAAGTCCATTTCACGCTGGAGCAGGAAGCGCAGATAGTTCAGGCCGCGAGGGTTATCGGCACAGACGCGGCCCTTCTGGTCCAGCACGCCGCCGTGCGGTTCGCGGACGACGCCAACTTCCGCGCCGCCGTTCTCGAAGCCAAAGCCTGCGCCGATCGGGACGAATTTATCGAAGAAGACGAGATGGATAAGCGTTTTGAAGAAATGCTTCGCTCCTGAATGCGCATCCGGTGGACGCCGCCCGCCGTCAATGGTGGCGCGAAGCGTCACTAGCAACAAGACATGCAGGGCATCAGCGATTACCTGAAAGTCCATCACCCGCGCTACCGGCAGGCGACGATGCGCAAGCTGTACGAGAAAATCCGCGCCTTGAGGGAAGCGCCACATATTGGCAGGCCCGGACGCATCGAGGGCACGCGGGAAATCTTGTTTTCCCCCATGCCATATGTCGCCGTCTACCGGATGCATGAGGATGCCATCGAAGTCTGGCGCATCTGGCACACCTCGCAGAGCCGCAATGACGAATCGCCGGGCAGATCTACCACGCCCGCCAGTTGATCGACAAAGGCGAAGCCCGCCAGGACTGGCGGACCTCCTGAGCGTGGCCGTCCAACGCTTTCCCCGGCGTTTGGCAGTTGGTCACCCGCTTTGGGTTCAAATCGTCGCTGAACTGCGCGACGAATTGTGGTGCTCGCCCGGGCGGCATTTCAGGCGCTCCCGCCTGCGGACGCCCCGGCACGAGCCGCCCGCGTGACGGTATCCTCAAAGAAAGGAGCGCAGAGCATGGCAACGGCAACACTGGACTGGTCGCAATGCCCCGCCGTGGAGAGCATCCCCGGCAAACGAAGCGGAGCATGGGTGTTTAAGGATACGCGTATGCCGGTGTCCACCGTGTTTGAGAACCTCGAATCCGGCGCGACTATCGACGAAATAATGGAATGGTTCGGTGTGACGCGGGAGCAGGTGGTGGCGGTGCTCGAATTCGCGGCTCGGAGTCTTGACGCTCCTCCCCCGGCGCGGCAACCTTCTTCACAAATGGCCGATGCGCATTCTCTTTGATCAGGGCACGCCGGAGCCGCTGATACCGTTCCTTACGGGCCACACGGTGACGGTCGCGAGGGACGCGGGGTGGGAAAGGCTGGTCAACGGTGAGTTGCTGAAAGCTGCGGAAACAGCGCGGTTTGAAGTGCTTGTGACGACGGACAAGAACATGGTGTCACAGCAAAACCTGAAGAGCCGGAGTATAGCGATCGTGGTGCTGGGAAATTCACAATGGCGGATCGTGCAGCGCTACGTTCGGAAGATAGCGGCCTGCGTGAACGCGGCGACACCCGGCAGTTATGCCGAAGTGGACATTCCTTTCAGGTAAAGCCCCGGGCTTGCTCCTCGCTGCGCGAAACGCGCTCCCTTGATGTCCGATAACAGATTCTGTCGGGTATAAGAGAGGCTGTTGTCAAGCTGAGGCTTGGTGACCAATTTACTTCAGATCAACCACAATCGTCAGATCCGTGCCGTGGAAGTGGCCAGTCACTTCCCAGCAGCCTGAGGTCGGAACATAGAAATGGGAAGGCATAAAGCCTCTCATCATCGATAAAGACAAATTCTTCCGCTCCTCCTTCGGCGCCGGCTCAAACGGCGATGACACGGCAGAGGCACCTCCAAACTGGAGCGGCCCCGAATCGGCATCCAGACGGCGCCCCGTGATGGAGAGGCTTGAGTGGCCCACTTCTGGCTTCATATCAAATGTCGCG
>Ga0302319_10024765_pt1 | contig 10651 bp, 7 predicted proteins | sample Bog_T0_2_FD_203319 | JGI IMG/M metagenome (GOLD analysis project Ga0302319, IMG submission 203319) | Peat permafrost microbial communities from Stordalen Mire near Abisko, Sweden - Bog_T0_2 | ecosystem: Environmental > Terrestrial > Soil > Wetlands > Peat | place: Sweden: Abisko, Stordalen Mire... | reverse complement strand
GCTCGGGAACGTCGACGATGACTATGACTGTGGCCTCCACCGTAGCGGCCGGCACATACACCATCACCGTGACAGGCACGGCCGGCAGCACGACGCACACGGCGACCGTGAGCCTGACCGTAACCGCTGCCGGCTCGTTCGCGATTTCCGCTTCGCCCACTTCGGTTTCGGTAGTCCAGGGCTCGACCGGTACCAGCAAACTAACCACAACCGTTTCCGGCGGCTTCAGCTCGGCGGTTGCGCTGACCGCCGCGGGTCAGCCGTCCGGTGTGACGCTCAGCTTCAGCCCCTCGTCCATCGCGGCACCGGGTTCGGGAAGCTCGACGCTGACCATGACTGTGGCCTCCACTACGGCCCCGGGAACGTACACGATCACTGTCACCGGCACCGGTGGTGGCACGACGAAGACTTCTACCGTGGCCCTGACCGTAACCGCTGCGCCTGCCTTTGCAATCTCGGCTTCGCCCACTTCGGTCTCTGTGGCACAGGGCTCGAACGGGACCAGCAAAGTCACAAGCACTGTTTCAGGCGGATTTAGCGGGGCCGTCGCGCTGACAGCGACCGGCCAGCCGACAGGCGTGACCGTAAGTTTCAGTCCCACGTCGATCGCGGCGCCGGGCTCGGGCAGTTCCACCGTGACGTTGGCCGTGGCCTCCACAGTCGCCGTCGGATCCTACACAATTACCCTCAAGGGCACGAGCGGCAGTACTTCGCACACAGCCACCGTAACCCTGACAGTCACCGCGCCGCCTTCATTCACGATGTCGGCCTCGCCCACGTCGGTCAGCGTGGCCCCGGGAGCTGCCGGGACCAGCAAGGTGACGACAACGGCGGGGACCGGATTTAGTTCGGCGGTTGCGCTGAGCGCGAGCGGTCAGCCCACAGGCGTCACCGTGAGCTTCAGTTCGACGTCAATTGCCGCGCCGGGTTCGGGCAGTTCTACTGTGACCCTGACCGTAGCGAAAACCGCCAAGGCCGGCACGTACACGATCACCATCACGGGTACGGGCGGCGGCGTGACGAAAACGAGTACCGTCACATTGACGGTGACTTAATCTCCCGGTAGTACAAGCTATCCAAAAAGGGATCCTCCTTGAAAACAGCCCGGGCCCGCGGTGTTCCCGCGGGGGCCCGGGCTGTTTTAGCGTGCCGGGAACCAGGCGGTCGGTCTTCCTCCGGATCGTCGAGCAGATCCGGCAACGAGTTGCGGGGGGCGATTGGGCCGACGGTAGGAAGGTTCGTACGTGATCCGGCTGGCGGATCTGCCCGGCTTCCGGCGGCGCGATCTCGAAGCCCGGCTTCGCGAGAGACCGTTGACCGCGCCAGAGAGAAGGAGGAAGAAAAGTATGCACGAGTGTGCCATAGAAGTCGTGGGCGATTCAACCGCTCGCGCGCTTCATCAGCCACGACCCCATCAAACAGGCGGCTCCCCCAACCACCGACAGCGTCGCCACATGCTCATGCAGGACCACCAACCCAAGCGCCAGTGCCACCACCGGGATCAGGAAAGTAGTGCCCGACGCCCGCGCCGCCCCGAAACGCCCGGCCGCCGACGCCATCAATACGTTCGCGATCGCCGTTCCGAAGGCCCCCAGCGCCAGCAGACACAGCAGCGGAACCATCAACCAATGCGCCGACATGAAATCCGGGATTCCCATTGGCGCGGTCAGCACCACCGCCACGCCCTGTGCGCGCCAGATCACGGGCACGCTGCCATATTTCTGTTGCAGGGTCCGTGCAATGCTCAGCGCAAAACCATAAGAAACCAGCGCAGCCATTATCATCAGAACCCCGACCGTGCTGCTGTGGCCCTCGTTCAGCGCCGGCGCAGCCATCAGGACCGCGCCCGCCAGGCCAACAGCCAAACCAATAGCAACGCCCCGGGATGGGGCGCGTTTCAGGATGTACGATGCGACCAGCGTCGCAAACAGCGGATTCGCCCCGTTCAGCATCCCCGTCAGCGCGGACGACACGCGCTGCTCGGCAAAGGGAAACATGCTGAGCGGGAATGCAAACCAAAGCAGTCCCAGCCAGAAGACCTTGCCCCAATCGGCCCGGGCCACCGGCTTCCTTGCCGAAGGAAACAGCGTCAGCGTGGCGAACCCGACGCAGATTCGCACGAACGCGACGCCATAGGGCCCGATTGACCGCAGTCCCTCGGCCATAAACAGGAACGACGCGCCCCAAATCAGCCCCGGAATAACCAAAAGCAACCAGTCGCTGTTCAAGCCCTTCCATCATTACATTCAGGCCGTTTTCATCCGTGGGTATCTGTGTTCGTCTGCGGCTAATCTCCGAACCACCCCCAAGCTCACCCGTTCGCGCTAAAATAGAGACATCCCCTACATATGGCTTTAGAGATCATTGATATAGCATTAGCCAAAGTCTTTGGCACGCATAACGAGCGCGAGCTTAAAGCGCTGCGCCCGCTCGTCGCAAAGATCAACGATCTGGAACCTGCCCTCCAGCAGCTTTCCGATATCGATCTCGCCGCCCGCACCATCGACTTCAAAGAACGTATCGCCCGCGGCGCCTCTCTCGACGACCTCCTCCCGGAAGCCTTCGCCACCGTCCGCGAAGCCGGTCGACGCGTCCTCAACATGCGGCATTTCGACGTGCAGATGATCGGCGGCATGGTCCTCCACAAGGGCCAGATCGCCGAAATGAAGACCGGTGAAGGTAAAACCCTCGTCGCCACCGCGCCCAGCTACCTCAACGCGCTTTCCGGCAAGGGCGTCCACATCGTCACGGTCAACGACTACCTCGCCAAACGCGACGCCGAATGGATGGGACGTATCCACAAATTCCTCGGCCTCACCGTCGGAATCATCGTTCACGATCTCGACGATCAGGAACGCAAGGTCTCCTACGCCTCCGACATCACCTACGGCACCAACAACGAGTTCGGCTTCGACTACCTCCGCGACAACATGAAGTTCCAGTTGGCCAGTTGCGCTCAGCGCGGCCACAACTTTGCCATCGTCGACGAAGTCGATTCCATCCTCATCGACGAAGCCCGCACCCCGCTCATCATCTCCGGCCCTTCCGAAGAATCCACCGACAAATACTACAAGGCCAACAAAGTCATCCCGCACCTGGTGCGCGGCGAAGTCATCGAAGGCAAAGAACCCGGCGAGAAATACACCACCGGCGATTACACCGTGGATGAAAAGCACCGCAGTTGCGCTCTCACCGAAGAAGGCGTTCTGCGCGTCGAAAAACTGCTCGGCATCGGCAACATGTATGAGCCTCAGAACGTCGAGTGGAACCACCACATCCAGCAGGCGCTCAAAGCCCACGTCACTTTCCAGAAAGATAAGGACTACGTCGTCAAAGACGGCGAAGTCATCATCGTCGACGAATTCACCGGCCGTCTGATGGCCGGGCGCCGCTGGTCCGATGGTCTCCATCAGGCCGTGGAAGCCAAGGAAGGCGTGAAGATCGAGCGCGAAACCCAGACGCTCGCCACCATCAGCTTCCAGAATTACTTCCGCCTCTACAACAAGCTCTCCGGCATGACCGGAACCGCCGAGACCGAAGCAGCCGAATTCCAGAAGATTTACAAGCTGGATGTGACTGTGATTCCGACCCATCGCCCGATGGTCCGCAAAGAGAATCAGGACGTCGTTTTCCGCACGGCGGACGAGAAATTCCGCAACGCAGCGAAAGAGATCAAAGAGTTTCAGGAACGCGGACAGCCCGTTCTCGTCGGCACCATCTCCGTCGAAAAATCCGAGTACCTTTCGAAGATGCTCTCAAAGATGGGCGTGAAGCACGAAGTCCTCAACGCCAAGAATCACGAGCGAGAAGCCCACATCGTCTCGCAGGCCGGCCGGCGCGGGGCCGTCACCGTTTCCACTAACATGGCGGGCCGCGGCACCGATATTCTGCTGGGCGGCAACCCCGAATCGATGGCGCGCGACGCCATGCGGAAGCAGGGTAAGGATCCCGATCGCGAAGAGTTCAAGGCCGATTGGGACCGCACGCTCGAAGAAGTGAAGGCGGCGTGCAAGATCGAGCACGATGCCGTTGCCGCACTTGGTGGTCTTCACATCACCGGTACCGAACGCCACGATTCCCGGCGCATCGATAACCAGCTTCGCGGACGCGCCGGCCGTCAAGGCGATCCCGGCAGTTCCCGTTTCTACCTCTCGTTGCAGGACGATCTCCTCAGGATCTTCGGCGGCGATCGCATGCAGAATCTCATGCTGAAGCTCGGCATGGAAGAGGACGTGCCGATCGAATCGAACCTCATCACCAAGCGTATCGCCGCCGCCCAAAAGGCTGTGGAAGCGCAGAACTTCGATTCGCGCAAACACCTGCTCGAATACGATGACGTGATGAACAAGCAGCGCAAGGCCGTCTACAGTCTGCGCCGTGGTCTGCTCGAAGGCGTCGATCAGAAGGAACGCGTCATGGAAATGACGCGCGGAGTGATCGCGGGCGCAGTCGAAATCGCCTGCCCGCAGGATTCCAAACCGCTCGAATGGGATCTGACCGCACTCCAGACCGACCTGCTCAGTAAGCTCGGCCTGCGCATGAACCCCGCCGATTACGCGGGCATGACCACCGAGAAAATCGAGGACGAGTTATTCCAGCGCGCTGCCGCGATGTATGACGCGAAAGAGGAACTTGTCGGCGCCAGCCTGATGCGCGAAGCGGAGCGCAACATCATGCTCCACATCATCGACGATCAGTGGAAAGACCACCTGCTCTCGATGGATCACCTTAAAGAAGGCATCGGCCTCCGGGGCTACGGTCAGAAGGATCCGCTGGTCGAGTACAAGAAGGAATCTTTTGTCCTCTTCCAGGACATGATGGATCGCATCGAAGACGAGACGGTGCGCTACCTGTACTTCCTCCGCTTCGAACAGAATCCACGCTTGCCGTTCCGCCAAAGCGACGACGATGAGGACGAAGTGGTCCTCGACGATACCGAAATTCAGGAAGAGCAGCGCCGGCTTCTGGAGTCGCAGGCCGCAGCCGAAGAGCGCAAGCGAGCCGCTCAGAGCGCCGTGCAGGACATGACTCGCGGCCTTCAGAAAAAGCACGAGAAGGAACTGAAGGAACTCCAGTTCGGCGCGCCGGGTGAAAGCACGGCGAGCCAGACGGTAAGCAACGGTGGTCCGAAGGTGGGCCGCAACGACCCCTGTCCCTGCGGCAGCGGCAAGAAATACAAGAAGTGCCATGGAGCATAAAACTTTGCGCCTGTCTCTCCTGCTGTTGCCGCTGCTGGCCCACGCGGCCATCCTGCCCGACACCATCGGGCAGTGGAAGCGCGGCGACACCATAGCCGCTCCCGCACCTGACCCCAACGTCTGGAAGGAGTACGGTCTCCAGGAATCCGAGGAAGCCCCTTACACCGACCCGACGACGAACAAGGCCTTCTCCATCACCGCCTGGCGCTTCAGCGATTCCACCGGCTCATTCGCCGCCTGGCAATCCATCCGCCCCGCCGCCGCCCGTAAGTTCGAAACGGACGGGATGGGCGTTGAGACCGGCGACGACGCCCACCCGGTACAGTACATCGCGGTTGGCAACTTCGTCTTCATCTTCAAGGGCTACAAGCCCAACCACGACGAACTGGGCCACGTCTTCCTGACCGCCCCCCACTATTCGAATGCCCAACTTTCCATCCTGCCGCGGTACATGCCGGCGGGCGCGGCCCCGAACTCGGAGCGCTACATTCTGGGCCCTGAGAGCCTGGCAAAGTATGCCCCGGTGATCCCACCCTCGGTGGCGGCTTTCCATTTCAGCTCGGAGGGCGAACTAGCCGATTATGGCAAGACTACCGTAGTAGTCTTCAATTTCCCCGGCGTCGAGATGGCTCAGAAGCAGTACCCCATGTTCGAAGCCATTCCCGGTGTTGTGGCCAAACGTACAGGTCCGCTTGTGGCAGTTGCGTTACACCCCTCGAGCCTGGACGAGGCCGAAAAGCTTCTCTCCCAGATCAAATATCAGGCGGAAGTGACCATTGCCGAGCGGGTTCCCACCCTCAAGGATAACCCCGCTAACCTATTCATAAATATCATGATCCTGTGCGGAGTATTGATTGCTTTCTGCGTCGTTTCGGGCTTGGTTTTCGGCGGAATCCGGCACGTGTGGCGGCGCAAGGGCAGCGCGGATGATGCCGATGAAATGATCTCGCTGCACCTCTCCGAGCGCGATAACTCCTCTGTCTCGTAGGCATTAGAGCTGTTTTGAAGGCCCCGGGGGCGCCCATGCACGATATGGAGCCAAACTCAAGTCTATTTCCACAACTTTCGCAACACGCTGGAACTCATGGGTTTAGACTGTGGAGAAATGGCCTTTTTTTTGGGCTTGACGAAGTTTGCCCCATGATTTAATCTCGAATCACTAAAGTTTTTGCCGGTTGTGATGCCGTCGAAAATTCTCCCAATCGAAAGCCCTGAGAAATCAGGGTGCGTGCAAGGCCCGTCTCGCAAGAGACGGGCCTTACTGCTTCCGGGGGCTTGCAAACGCGCCTGAGGCGCTTTCCGGGCCAATCAGGCCAAGTCTGCGGGTCGGCCCCATTCTCCCGTGAACACGATTTCGCTGAGCGGCTTCCGGGTCCGGCCCGCCGGGGGTGCCCCGTCGCCGTCCAGGTACCCGATGGCAAATGCCGCGCCGACCTCAAAATCCTCCGGGATCCCGAACTCGGTCCGGGCCCTTGCCGCGTCAAAACCGCCCATCCCGTGGACCTGAAGGCCCAGCGCCACCGCCTGGAGGCTCAGGGTGCCGAACGCGGTCCCGACGTCGTGGATGCCAAATCGGTTGGGGGCGCCGCTGTGGGTAAAGGTCTTCTTGCCAACCGAAATCGCCAGCGCCCCGGCATGCTTTGCCCAGTCCTGGTTCTTCTCCACCAGCAGGCCCAGCAGTTTTTCGAACTGCGCAGTGTCGGCCCGCGAGGCCACCAGGAACCGCCAGGGCGCCTCTCCAAAGCAGGACGCCGCCCAGTTGCCAGCCTCGAAAAGCGTCCGGAGTTTCCAGTTTTCGACCGCGGTTCCGTTGTAGGAACGCGGACTCCAACGCCGGGAAATCAGCTCATGTAATTGATGTGTTTCAGCCATTTTGTTTTCTTCGATGCACGCCTGTGGCCAATGGACGCGCTAGAATCTGATTTGCCCCCCATTTCCGATAAGAAACTTCAGATAGTGGCGCTTGGCGGACTCGGCGAGTTCGGCAAGAACATGATGTGCATCCGCTACGGCGACGACATCGTGGTCATCGATTCCGGAATGATGTTCCCGGAAGACGAGTTGCTCGGCGTCGATATCGTGACGCCCGACCTAACGTTCCTCAAAGAGAATCGCCAGAACGTGAAAGCCCTGCTGCTGACGCACGGCCACGAGGATCACATCGGCGCCGTCGCCTTTTTCCTCACCGAATTCGACGTGCCTGTCTACGGCACGCCCTTCACGCTTTCGCTCGTCGAAAGGCGTCTGGAAGAATACGACGTCGAGAAGCCGGACCTTCGCCCCAAAAAGCCGAAGGACGTTTTCGACATCGGCCCTTTCAAAATCGAGTTCATTCATGTCACGCATTCGATCGTGAGCGCGGTCGCGATCGCCATCACCACGCCCCTCGGCGTCATTATTCACACGGGCGATTTCAAGGTCGACCCCACGCCGATCGATAACGAACTTTTCGATCTGCACACGCTCGCCGATTACGGCAAGCGCGGCGTGCTGTTGCTGCTCTCCGATTCGACGAACGCCGATCGGCCCGGCTACTCCGATTCCGAACGCGCCGTGCGCCCGCGCCTGGAAGACGTTTTTCATCGCGCGGAGAGCAAGCTGTTTGTCTCGTGCTTCAGTTCGTCGATCCATCGGTTGCAGGTAATTCTGGATCTTTCGCAGGAGAACGGGCGCAAGGTTGCGCTGGTCGGGCGCAGCATGAACTCGGTGACGGAGATTGCGCATCGCCACGGGCTGCTTTCGATTCCCGATGGCGTGCTGATCCGGCCGCAGGACGTTGCCAACACCAAACCGTCCAAGGTGACGGTGCTGATTTCGGGCACGCAGGGCGAACCGATGTCGGCTCTTTCGCGTGTGGCCGTGGATAACCACAAGCACATTTCCGTAAATCCCGGCGACATGGTGGTGCTGAGTTCCCGTATCATTCCGGGCAACGAGAAGACGATTTTCCGCATGATCGATCACCTCTCGCGCCGTGGCGCCGATGTGATCTACGGCAGCATGAATCCGCCGCTGCACGTATCCGGACACGGGTCGATGGAAGAGTTGCGGCTGGTGCTGAATCTGGTGCGGCCGAAGTACTTCGTGCCGATGCACGGCGAGTATCGGCAGTTGGCGAAGCACGCGCGGTTGGCAGAGCATCTGCGGCCGCACGGGCTCAAAGAGACCTTCATTCTCGAAACCGGCGATCTGCTGGAGTTCGATAAGCAGGGTGCGCGGCGCGCGGGCCGAGTGACCGTGGGGCGTGTTTGCATCGATTCCGGCGCGGTGGGCGAGATTGTCGGCGACATGGTGATCCGCGACCGTAAGGTGATTGCGGAAGACGGGATTGTAATTCCGATCATTGCGATCAATCAGCTAACGGGCAAGATCGAGTCGACGGAGATTGTGAGCCGGGGCTTCGGGCTGGACGACGATCCGGAGTTTATGGCTCGCGCGAAGTCCGCGGTGGAGCACACGCTGGAGGGTTCGAGCGACGAAGAGAAATCGGACTGGGGCGTGGTGAAGGAAAAAATCCGCGCCGATCTGAAGCGCTTCATCAGCCGGGAAGGGCAGCGGCGGCCTTTGATTATGCCGGTGATTCTGGAGATCTGAGCCACGCGGGCGCAACCGACGGTCCGACACCGCAGGCGGTTCACAATGGTGCGAAATGAGTTCTTCGACCGGGTCTGTGGCCCAACGCCAAACCAGCCGGGGCATCGGCCGGCAGCCCGGCTCATTCGCATGAACACGTAACAGGGCCGCGACCGCGAGGGAGCGACTATACACCTTCGGACAGCGGGTCCGCGAGGTATCCTCGAACTATCACCAGTCATTGTGGTCGGCTGGCCGGGACAAGAAGGTCCGAAATGTTTGAGCGATACGCGGAAAAAGCGCGGCGGGTTATCTTCTTCGCGAGGTACGAGGCGAGCCAGGCAGGTAGTCCGTACGTCGAGACCGAGCATCTGCTGCTCGGATTGTTGCGGGAAGACAGGCAACTGGCCAATCGGTTTTTGAGATCGCACGCTGCGGTCGAATCGATCCGCGGAGAGATCGAAAGCCGCAGGATTGCAGGCGCAATTTCCACATCGGTGGACTTACCGTTGAGCCATGCCTGTAAGCATGCGCTGGCTTATGCCGCGGAGGAAGCCGAACAGCTGAGTCACAGGCACATCAGCACCGAACATCTGCTTTTGGGATTATTGCGCGAGGAGAAGGGTTTGGCGTCCGAAATCCTGCGTGAGCGTGGGCTGCGCTTGGCATCCCTGCGCGAAGCGTTGCGCGCAGAATCGCCGGACTCCAACTTGCCTGACGTTCGCCGCGAGGCAGGTCGTCTTCGGGGGTTCACCGCGCGCAGTTTCACTCTGACCGCGGTGAAGCCGCAACTCACGCCGGCCGATCCGGCTAACGCCACGGGATATTACGAAGGACCCGGACCGTTCCGCGACGACCCAGGGCCGGCCGCTCCAGGGTTCGGGAGGCTGGTGACGTGCCGGAACATGACGATGGCGCAATTTGCGGGGAATCTTCCGGGGATTGCGCCTGGGTACATTCGTGGCGCCACAGTCATCGATGCAACCGGACTCGAGGGTGCCTGGGACTTCACCCTGAGTTTCAACGTCGCCAGCATGGGCGGCGGAGGTTGGGGCAGGGGCGCTGGCGAAGCGTCCGGCAGCCTGCCAGACGAGAGGGGTGCGCCAACCCGGAATGGCGAGCTCTCTCTTTTTGACGCCATCGAACGGCAGTTGGGGCTCAAACTGGAGGCGACGGATCGCCCCGCGCCGCCTCCGCGCTCCTTTCCCTCGAAGCTGTCTTCCCCGATCGCGGAAGTTCTCTGCAGAGCGACCTGGCTGGCCTTGTCGGCGAAGGAACGTGAAATCGGAATCGACACTCTGCTGCGGGCACTAGACGGTACCACCGGCCCGCCCGGCTTTCCCGACCTCTCGGAAGTGAATGCCACGCTCACGGCATCGACCACCGAGGGACACGCGTACAGTTTGTCCGTCCGGCTTGAGATATCAGGCGAGGCAGAGGCCGCTATCGGCCCGCTCGGCGGATTTGGTTGCGTGACGGCAGCGGCGCTGCGGGAGGCTCTTATGGCAGTCAGGAAGAGGCGTGAGACGGATGGCGAATTCCCTTGATGCAGCCGGATTGAAGTGGGCGATGCCTCAGGGGACGTGTAGGGCTGAGGCTTAACAGGTCAAGCGCCTCTCGTCCCGCACCATTCCAAAGGTCTTCGTCAGCTACAGACGTGCGAGCCAGGATATCGCCATAAATCTGGCTGGTGATATCGGGGGTGTCGGATATGCTGCCTGGTTCGATCAGGAATTCAGCGACCGGCAGGCATGGTGGGACCAGATCCTCGCACGTATTCGTGACTGCAACATATTCGTCTTCACACTGGATTCCGACGGACTGAATTCCATCGCTTGCCAGCGGGAGTTCGGCTATGCGTTCGCTCGAGGGAAATGGTT
>Ga0302319_10024764_pt1 | contig 10651 bp, 12 predicted proteins | sample Bog_T0_2_FD_203319 | JGI IMG/M metagenome (GOLD analysis project Ga0302319, IMG submission 203319) | Peat permafrost microbial communities from Stordalen Mire near Abisko, Sweden - Bog_T0_2 | ecosystem: Environmental > Terrestrial > Soil > Wetlands > Peat | place: Sweden: Abisko, Stordalen Mire... | reverse complement strand
GCGCACGCCAGCAGTATTAAGATCGGTAGTCGTCGCATGCGCATCATTAGTGTTCCATCGGAAATCCGAAAGCATACATCGTTCCGTCCTCCGTGCTCAGATAAACCTGGCCCGCGCCCACCGACAGCCCACCGGTGTGCACGAATGACGTGACTGTCTTCCCGCTGCCCCACAGTTCTTTGCCGGTCAACGCATCGAGAGCGTAGACGACAGCCGGCGAATCCCCGCCCGTTGCCACAAACACAACGCCGTTCACGATAGCCGGAGTAACCGGCGAAGCAATGTTGCGCGAGACCCAGTCCGCCTGCAGCGCGGGAACCCCATTCTGGTTCATGACTTTCCACGCTGTGACCGCATTGGCCGTGGACCCGAGAATCCAGTTCGTACCCGATGCATCCTGCCAGGCCGCCAGCGCCCGCGACGCGAAGTTTCCGCCGGCGCTTCCCACTTCCGCCAAAGTCTTGCTGTCGAAAAGATGAACGCCATCCCGCTCAGTCGCAGCCAGCAAAATCCTGTCGTTAAATCGAAATACCACCGGCGACGAAGTGAATTCCTGCCGAGGCATCGCGACCGGAGTCGTCGGCCGCAGCGTCCTGGGCGCAAGCGCCCCCAACGACAGGCCGTCCGTCCAATAAACCGTTCCATCCGGTCCGAAGGCCGGCGCTGCGGTTCCCGGCGTCGTCGCATTCGTTGTCCAGTTGTGGACTTCCTTCGAAATCAGGTCCAGCGCCCACACTCCGTTAGGGGCGCTATTGCATCCCGATGTCGTCCCGGCATAAGCGACGTTGTCGACCACAATCAGCCCCTGCACAATGGCACCGGGCGGCACAAACTTCAACGGCGGTTCCGCATCCGCGCCATTCGACACATACATCGTTTGCAGCATTCCATCCCGCGTCACTCCGTAAACCGCATTAGGCCGTGCGACCGCGGCAGCCGCAGGTACAACCGGCGCAACTGCCGTCGCAGCAGCCGAACGCGGCGGTGCAATGCTCGCTAGGTTCACCGCCCCTTTCAAAGGCTCGCCCACGCCACTCCGCGCAACCGCGCTGCGAGCACCGCCGCCGCGTCCTGCGGGCGCGGACTGTATGGCCGCATTGGTCGGCCGCGCAACTCCTGAAGTCACTGCACCCGCGCAAGTCGCCTTCGCAGGAACCGAAACGCGATTGTGCCACTCCACGATCCCAAGATCGGTATCGATTCCATAGATGTCGTCCGAAGCCCCGCTCAGATACCCCAGCGATTTATGTCCGCGATATCCCGTATAAGGATCCAGCACCACCATCGGCGTGAGCGGTCCCTCAAGCTTAAGCTTCCATAAAAGCCCAAAGCCAGGCTTCGCCATGCTCTCCGACGAAATCTTCGAATCGGTCCGAACCCACGACGTCCGCTGCGCATCGTACCCGGCGGTAGTCCAGTTGGTCGGTCCCCGGCCCTGCGCGCACACCGAGCCCGCGCAGATCAGCGCGCAACCGACGAACAGCAATGTGGGATGTTGCCTCACCCCGTCGATCATATCGCGCCTTCGCTCGCGCCCATGCGATAAGATAAACCGGCCAGGAGACCACGATGTTGAGCCTGAAAGCAATCACCCTTACCGCAGCCGCCGCAATCCTTCTCACATTCCTCGTCGTCGTGCCCGCCACTCCACAAGCGCCCCCGCCTGCACCAATCGGCCCATCCGGCGCACGCGGCGGCCCGGTTCGTCGTCAGCCCGACCCCATCAACTACGCCGAACACGATGGCTGGATCTCGCTGTTCGATGGCAAGACACTCAACGGCTGGTCCGGCGATCAATTCTGGAAAGTCGAGGACGGCGCCATCGTTATCGAGCCGACCTGCGAACATCCCACCGGCACCGTCTACCTCATCTGGCAGGGCGGGGAAGTCACCAACTTTGAAATGAAATTCGAGATGAAAGGCACCGGCGCCATCAACGGCGGCATGCAGTACCGCAGCTGGATTCAGCCCCCGCCGCCGCCCTCCACCAGACCCGCCACACCCCCTACCGGCACCTGCCCGGGCGGCGCCCCCCGCGGCACACCACCCGACGCCGCCAGCGAAGCCCAATGGAACATGGGCGGCCCGCAGTACGATTTCGACGCAGGCAACACCGTCCCCGGCCAGTTTTACGAACAGGCCACAGGCCGTGCCCGCATCGCATGGCGAGGCCAGGTCGTGCGCACCGAGACCGGCAAGAACGCCAGGCTCGTCGCGCTCCTCGGCGACCCGGACACCGTTAACTCCTGGTTCAAACCCAATGACTGGAATGAGGCGCACATCATCGCGCTCGGCAACAACATGACCCACATCCTCAACGGGCATGTTATGTCGGAACTATTCGACGAAGACTCCACAAAGTTCCACGCCAGCGGCCACCTCGGCATCGAAGTCGAATCGACGGGCAAGCTCTTCGTGCGCAATATCTGGCTCCGCCGGCTCTAACTCTTCCCGCGCCGCGCGATAACATGGATGCCATGAGTGAAACGGCAGTAGCGCCCGCCTATAAGATCGTCGAATTCGCAGCTCTGCCGGTTCTGCCCTGTCCCTGCGGAACCACGCAGCGCGCCTTTTACGACGTGCCGGCCTATCCTGGCACCATCCACCTGACCCACATCTCCGAAGACGCGCTGGTGCATTATCACAAGACGCTCACCGAGACCTACTACTTTCTCGAATGCGGTCCCGACGCGAAAATGCAACTCGACGGCGAAATCATTCTGGTGCGATCCGGCATGTGCATTATGATTCCGCCCGGCGTAAGGCACCGCGCCCTGGGGAAGATGACGATTCTGAACATCGTCTTTCCGAAGTTTGACCCCGCCGACGAATGGCTGGACTAACTCGGTCACGCCAGCGGGTCTGCGTCTTCGCTCTGCGTGAACCATCCGGAGAGCCGCCACGAACCCCGGTCGCGTCGCCCTCACTTCCCGGCCGCATACTCCTTATATAAGTCCGCAACCTTAGCATCCGCCAGCGTACCCGGATGAATCACCACGCGATAACGGAAGTGCAGCTTTTCGCCCGGCTTCAGCGTCATATTCCCCACCGGCTCTTTCTTATTCGTAAACGCATTCCGCCCGAAAATATTCGCGGCGAACAACCCATACCCACGCGCATGCCAGTAAGTCGGATGCCCCGGATTCTCCGGATGATCCAGGATCGCGATCCCCATCTTCTCGCCCGCCACGGTGCCCGAGTAATCCATCCAATCCGCCCGCGTGCCCCAGCAATTCGCTTCCTTCGTCTTGCCATCCGCGCAAGTCATAATCCCGGTGCGTGTCGGAACCGTTGGCTGGCCCTTCGTCCCCGGCGCATTCGCCTCTTCCAGTTCCGAAGCCAGCCGAATCCCGAACACGCCGTCCTTCTCATCCATGAACGTGGACTCTTCCTTCGCCGTCAGCGTGAAATCGAAATCGATCACCCGGTTCGGCCCGCCCGCATGGAAAATCATCTTGCGATCTTCGATCAGCATCACCTTGCCATCCGGCTGTTTCCACTCCGCCGTCGCATCGATTTCGCCCGTCTTCGCCCCGCCCTGCGCCTTGGTCACCTTAGTGACAAAGATGTGGCCCATCTTGTCACCCTTATACGAAAACTCGTTGTTCCAGTAATCGTAGCCATTCACATTCGAGTGCGCGAACCACACCGACCGATGATGCTGATGGTCCACCGACTCCCCTTCCACCTTGTCCATCGGAAACGCGCGCGTCACCGACACGCCCGTCACCGAGCGCAGCGGATACAGATAAGGCTTCGGCACCTCCGGCCCATAGAAGAAGGTGGTATACGGCTTGCCGTCGATATCCACCGAGATCTGATTCGTGCCCTGGGTGATCTTCACCTGGGCCTGAACCGAAAGGGCGAACGGCAGGGTCGCCAGCAGCAACGCGAGAAGAGGCAATTTACGCATGTTTACCAGTAGATCATATTTCCACCCGCCCGGAATGTGGCAACCTGTGAATAGCGCATGAACCTGAATCGCCGTCAACTACTGCAACTGCCTGCCCTCGCGTTTCCGGTCAAGGCCTTCTCTGCGTCCGGCGAACCAGCCCCATGGCGTTTTCATCATGACCACATCATGGGCACGTCCCTCGATCTGGAAGTTTTCGCGAACACGGCGCGGGATGCCGACGCCGCCGAAGCGGCCGCCCTCCGCGAGATTGCCAGGCTGAGCCGCATCCTCAGCACATACGATCCCTCGAGCGAAGCCTCGCGCCTCACACCGGCCACCACTTCCCATTCCCCCGAACTAACCGCCGTTCTTGCCGCGTACCGGCAGTGGCGCGCGGGAACCGGCGGAGCCATCTCCTCCCGCATCGGCGACAAACTGAATCTCGATGCCCTCGGCAAACCTTTCATCGCAGCCAAGGCCGTCGAAGCCGCCCGAGCCACCGGCATTGCCGGCATCATGCTCGACGCGGGCGGAGACGTGATCGTCAGCGGACGCGCCGGTGCCAACACACAGTGGCCCATAGGCGTTTCCGACCCCGGCTCGCCCTATCACAATGCGCCGCCGCTCTCCATCCTGAAGATTTCGGAAGGCGCCATCGCCACCAGCGGCACAACGGCTCGCGGCGCACACGTCGTCGATCCCCGCACCGGCAATGCAGCCAGCGGCGTGCTGAGCGCAACGGTAGTCGCACCTGACGCCATCACCGCCAACGCGCTCTCCACCGCGCTCTGCGTTCTGGGTCCGGACGAAGGCGTGAAACTGGTCGAGCGTACGCCCGGCGCGGAATGCCTGGTTGTCTCGGCAGCAGGCCGGCAGTATCGCAGCGCAGGGTTCAGTCGCTTCGAACGCCCCGTCATCCTTCCCGCAATGGCCGAGGCTTCCGACTGGCCCGAAGGCTACGAAGTCCTGATCGACCTGAACCTGAAAAACGCCGGCGGACGGCGACCCTACGTTGCCGTCTGGGTGGAAGATACTTCGAAGAAGCTGGTGCGCAACGTGATCCTTTTCGCAGGCAAGCCGCGTTACCTTAATGAACTCCACTCCTGGTGGAACATCAATTCGAACAACCCGTTGTGGTACACGTCGTCGCGTCCCACGCCTTCGCCCGGCCGTTATCTTCTGCGTTGGGATGGATTGAACGAGAAACGGCAGGCAGTCCCACAGGGCACGTATAAGATCACGGTGGAAACCGCGCGCGAGCATTCGTATTATGAAAAGGAATCGGCGCTGCTCCCCTGCCTCGCCGGGCCATCGACGGCAACCATAAAGAAGACCCCCGAGTTCGAACCGGTCACAATCACCTACGGTCCGAAAAAGCAACTGGCATAACAAGTGTGGAGCAGGCGTTTTCGCCCGCGGCCTTTGTTGGTCCGGGGCTGAAGACACGGGACCGGAGATCTCGGGCCGTCGGAAAGGAATGGCAGTCTGGCGCTACAATCTGCATAGAGCAGGAGGGGTCGATGGAGTTCGACCCAAAGCAGTTCGTATTCCTGGCGGTGATCGCCGTGTTAACCGGAGTGTTCATTCTCTACCGGCGCGAAATCGCGGAGTGGCTCATCGGAGACCGCCGAGGCGGCGGACCCCGCCCGCCATCGCACCCGTTGCCTGGCGATGACGGGTTTATCGTTCGCCGGAAGCGGCGCGGCGCGACAGTCGAGCGCTGACGGCTCTTAACGAAACGGGAAACGAATGCTGTGTGCCCAACTGAAAACCATCGGTCAGGTGATCGTGTTGTTGCTTCTGACCGCCCTGATGAGCCACGTCGGTAAATAGCAGGGCGCACAGGCCCGGCAGCGGTTGCCGATCTGGATACTGTCCGCAGGGATGAACGAAATCTGTATGTCTTTCAGCTTCGTGTTGCGAACCGGGTAATGGCTTGTTCTGGTCACGTCACAAGCACGTCGCGCGCAACCCAATCTTCCGCCGCAGGCAATTGAGCCGCTTCTCCGGCGGCAACGACAGCCGATAGCGAATCAATTCGATCAGCGCCCGCTCCGACTCCTTCTTGAGCGCCTCGCTTCTTTCAGCCGCAGTGCCATCCACCATCACGCTCAGTCGCTTCCTTGTTGAGCGAGCAACCGGCATCACTTCCTCTGAAGGCTTCCCACGCACGTTGTCTGGGCGGTGGGTCACTACAATGTCGTCGAGACAAGCGGTCAGCAACCGATGGCCGCCAAACTCAAGCCACGACGCTCGGCCCCGAGCGCCTTCCTAGGCGCGGACGCCGTCAATATGTCCCGTAAAATCGATCTGCAGCCCATCGCTCTCGCGCTGCAGCCGGAACAGCGCCGAAACCGGATAGTAAGGCCGCAGGATCACCGCCCCCGGCACTTCCGCCACCCGCTTCAGCTTTTGCATATTCCGCGGCGTCTTGCGGAAAAACAGATCGATGTCGATCGTGGAAACCGGAGCGCCATGCAACGCCGCCGCCATATTGCCGATCAGGATGGCTTCAAGTGCGTGTTCGTTGAGGGCCTTAGCCACCAATGCAAGTTCCGGCTGCGCATCCATCCTTCGATCATAGGGGTTCGGCGCGTCACTCCGAAAAGAACTCTTCCCGCGTGTCCGCGCATGCCTTCCGTTCGGCCTCGCTGAGAGTATTCACGCGCGCGCGGCCCGCATTGAATACTGATCGCGCCGACAATCCCAGTCGCACCAGGTTATCGCGATCCTGCCGCGGCAATATGAGGTAATGTTTCCGGCAGTCGAAACCCCGGCAAAGCAACGGGCGCCGCTGATAGATCGTGCATCCCGAAGGCCCCAGGTAAACGCATGCCCCGCCGTTGGTCGTAGCGAGCAAGAAAACAGGCTTGCCCTCCGGATCGGTCGCAACCTGATGCTCGTAAGACGAAACGTCGTCCCCTTGTTCCGGATGCAGAAACAGGCCCTGCCCGCTCTTGCAGCATTCCGTGCAGGTTCCGCAGGGCACTTCGGTCTGATCGCGGGAAAGCACAACCCATTCTATGCGGAGTTGGCGATTATTCCTATGACAACGCCGCGCGAATCGATTCTTCGCTCTGCTGCAGCTTCAGCGCCCGCGCATATCCGAACGCCAGGCACGCCCCCGGCAGGAAGAGGAACATCGCCCGCCAGTTCGCCCCCCGGCTCACATACCCGAAGAGTCCACCCAATGACGCGCTCAGCATGTAATGCGGGAACGTCCACAGATAAAGCTGGTTCCAAACCTTTCCCACCGGCTTCATCTCGGTTAGTGCCAGCACGCCCGCCAGCAACATCGTATTCGCTCCGAAATACAGCGCGGTCGAACAGGCCAGCAGCGCCAGAGTGTTGCCCGGCGCGATCCAGTCGGTCAGCCAGCGGCCGAAGTTCCAGGCGAACATCACGCTGATCACCAGCGTGCAGATGCTGAACACCACCTGCAGCACGCTCGGCTTCTGTTTTGGTTTCCACAAACATTGCACCAGGCCTACCACAACGGCCACCACCACCGTTTCGGCCGATGTCAGATCCGTCAGCCCCGCGAAGATCAACAGGCTACCGCCCGAGACCGTCGCCGTAAGCCCGGGTATCTTCATCTTTATCGTGGTCACATTCGCCGCGATCAGGATGTAAATCATCAGCCTCGCCATGGCAAACGAGTGCCCGCCATAGGCAGCCGCCACCATAATCGCCACCCCGGAAGCAATCACGATCGTGCAGTAGAGCCGCGTGGCTTTCGAAAGTGCCACTACGTCCCCGTCCCTGCGCGCTGTGAGTGATATCGCACAGTTCAATCATGACCGGGTACTGGTACCGAAACAAGATACACCTTAGCGAGTCCCTGGTACGCTAACGAAGGCAAACGCCATGTCAAAATGGGAATTGAAACCCCGATCTCTTGCGACTGTGTTCCTTCCGTTCGCGCTTGTTCTTGCAGGCTGCGGCGGCGGTTCCGCTCCCGCCCCCCAAACCAAGGCCGCCCTGCCCGAGGGCCATGTCGATCCCGCCACCGCGGGAACCATCTCAGGCCGGATTCTCTTCCAGGGAACTGCGCCCGTCATGCCGCTGATCGACATGTCCAGCAACCCTTCGTGCGAGCGGCAGCACAAGGCGCAGGCGAAGGCGGAAACCGTCGTCGTCAACCCCAACGGCACCCTGCGCTACGCTTACGTCCGCATCAAAGAAGGCCTCGCCCCGGCGCATTGGACGCCACCCGCCGAATCCGTCAAACTGACTCAGGATGGCTGCATCTACGAACCGCATGTAGTGGGGCTGATGGTCGATCAGACCCTGGAAATCCTGAATGACGATCCCGTAAACCACAACGTCCACGCCGAAAGCCAGATCAACCCGGCCTGGAACATTTCCGAAGCGCCTCGCGACGAGCACAAGTTCCGAAAGTTCTCGTCCGAAGAGATCTTGTTCCCCATGACTTGCAGCGTCCATCCGTGGATGCGGTCTTTGATCGCAGTCTCCTCCCACCCGTTTTTTGCCGTCACCGGCGAAGACGGGACCTTCTCTCTGACGGGTGTTCCGCCCGGCACTTATACAATTGAAGTAATCCAGGAAAAGCTGGGAAGGAAAGAAGGCAAAGTCACGCTGGCCGCAAGCGGGACTGCCACCCTTGATTTCACGTATGGCAACTGAAACCTATTCGCGCGGCCTCCACCGCTGGTCCATTCTGCTCGCCTTCTGTACACTCCTTTTGGTTGTGGCGGGCGGCCTCGTGACCAGCCGCGATGCGGGGCTGTCGGTTCCGGACTGGCCTCTGTCTTACGGGAAGCTGATGCCGAAAATGGAAGGCGGCATCCTCTATGAACACGGCCACCGCATGATCGCCACCACGGTCGGGATGTTCACGATCGTGTCCCTCGTCTGGATTTTCCGCGTGGAACGCCGCCGCTGGATGCGCACGCTGGCCGTCGTCGCGCTGCTCGCCGTGATCCTCCAGGGCGTGCTCGGCGGACTCACTGTTTTGTATCTCCTGCCGTGGTGGATTTCATCGTCACACGCTACTCTCGCTCAGTTCTTTTTCTCGACTACAGTCTCGATCGCGCTCTTTACTTCCCGCGGTTGGCTGGCAGGCCCATCCATTGTTCCGGAAGATTCCGACAATCCGCTCCGTGGCCTGTCGCTCGCCGCCCCCATCTGCGTTCTGGTTCAGTTGTTCCTGGGAGCGGCGGTGCGTCACAAGGCATTGGGCGCGATCTACCACATTTGCGGGGCTCCCCTGGTAACCGCCGTGGTACTTTGGGTATCCATGCGCATCCTGCTCCACTACGCGCGGAATCGCGAACTACGGACCGCCGCAGTCGCGCTGATTACGATTACTCTGGTCCAGGTTTTCCTCGGCATCGCCGCCTTCATGACACGCATCGCCTATGCAGACGCAGTTCAGCCCATGCCATTGATGGTGACGTTTACCGTGCTGCACGTCGCTGTGGGTGCGTTGACTTTGGCCGCGAGTATCGTGTTGGCGATTCTGGTCCGCCGTAACCTGGGTGAGCGAGTGACGATGCCGGAATTATCCGCCGACGCGGTATCGGCGTAAACAAACATGCGCCACTACATCGAACTCACCAAACCGCGCATCACCTGGCTCATCCTCATGAGCACAGGAGTGGGTTATTTCTTCGGTCTGGACCGAACGGTGCCCTTCAACTGGGCGCTACTGATCCACACATTGGTGGGAACCGGGCTGATCGCTTCGGGAACGGCCGCGCTCAATCAGTGGTGGGAACGCGAGTCCGATAAACTAATGCGTCGCACCGCGTCGCGGCCTTTGCCGATGGGTCTCATGACGGCCCAGCGCGCACTGTGGTTCGGAATAGCCCTTGCCGCTGCCGGCGCCGCGGAACTTGCCGTGTACGTCAATGTCCTTTCGGCCGCGCTGGGCGCAATCACGCTGGCGGCTTATCTCTTTGTTTACACGCCGATGAAATCGCGAACGCAACTCTCCACCGTGGTCGGAGCGCTGCCTGGCGCGATGCCGCCTCTCATGGGATATGCGGCCGCAAGCGGCCTCCTAAATCGTGAGGCCTGGAGCCTGTTCTTCATTTTGTTCGTCTGGCAGTTCCCGCACTTCCTCGCTATCGCCTGGATGTATCGCGACGATTATGCGCGCGCCGGAATTCGCATGCTGCCCGTTGTGGAACCCGACGGTCGTTCGACATCGCGCCAGATCATCCTCTACGCCACGACGTTGATCCCGATCAGCCTGTTGCCGGTAATGCTCGGCATGTCCGGGAAAATCTATCTGGTGGGCGCGCTGTTGCTTGGTTTCTGGTTCCTCTATACCGGGGTTCGGGTCGCGTTCGACCGCACCAATGTGCGTGCTCGTCACGTTTTGCTGGCATCGGTAATTTATCTGCCGATGATTTATGGCTTGATGATTCTGGATCGCCCCTCTTTGTAATGCGCGCCGCTCTTCTGATCGCCTGTTTATCTCTTGCCTGTTGCGCCAACCGGCCTTTGCCGATGCTCGGCGATGTGCCGTCTTTCATTCTCACGGATCACCTGGGCCGCACGTTCTCCGGCGACCAACTCCTGGGCCACGTCTGGGTTGCGGACTTCGTGTTCACGAATTGCGAAGGCCCATGCCCTCGCATGAGCTCACACATGAAGAGCATGCAGGACAAGACCGACGGCAGGGTGCGGTTGATCTCGTTTACTGTCGACCCGGCGCGTGACACTCCTCAGGTGTTGAACGCTTATTCACGGAAGTTCGGCACTCTCAGTTCGCGCTGGTTGTTTCTT
>Ga0302319_10024763_pt1 | contig 10651 bp, 19 predicted proteins | sample Bog_T0_2_FD_203319 | JGI IMG/M metagenome (GOLD analysis project Ga0302319, IMG submission 203319) | Peat permafrost microbial communities from Stordalen Mire near Abisko, Sweden - Bog_T0_2 | ecosystem: Environmental > Terrestrial > Soil > Wetlands > Peat | place: Sweden: Abisko, Stordalen Mire... | reverse complement strand
GATTCAGACTGGCACGGTCGAACAAGTTGGCATCAGTGCCGAACAGGAAGAAGAAGCAATGACGGCAATCATCTTAATGCGGGAAGGAGGGATGCGAAAAGTCGACGCTCATGATTTAGCTGACGACAACTTTCATCAAGACGACAAGGGTCGGTGGTACTGCGGATTTGAACAAACAAAATTAAGAGGCAGAACAGATCCATATGTGGAGACTGCAATTCCAGACGATGTTATGAAACGTCTGGACGCTCTCCCAGGAAGGAAAGAAATCATTCCACAAGCTGGCGGGCTGAAGCCTCTCGTAATCAAGCACTATTTCACGACCACCGAAAGCGGGTTTGGCGATCACATCGAAGCAATCTTTGCAAAGGCAGCAGATGACGCAAGAAAGGTATCGGTGCCATTTGGCAACTATGGGGCACACTCGCTGAGACATACCTGGTTCATTCAAAACATCAACTATATGCTGATGCACCCAGACAAAATCTCGCTGTATCAGATTTCCAAGATGGGTGGACATGCGAGTGAAGCGACAACAAGACGCTGTTACTCACAGCAGCTATCAGCGACCAACGATATAATGGCGGGCGCAGCCGAAGCTTCGTATCACTGGGCGCAGGAAGAGACAAAGAAGATAAGGGCGTCAGTCAAACATGGGCCGTTTGTCTTACCAGTACCAGAACCGGCCAATCTTATACCCGGCGTTGCTGGAGATCGTCTTCGTACACGAAGTCCAGAAAGTATGAAGAAGGCGTGGGAAGCCAACAAGAAACCTGAAGCAATAGCGAAACGTGCTGCCAAAAAGCGAATCATAAAGCCTGAAGTCGCTAAAGAGATCCGAAGGCGGCTTGCGACCGGTGAACGTCAAACCAAGATAGCCAAAGAGCTTGGCATTCCCACGCCTACCATGTCTAACTTCGTCAATCACAAGTATGGCTATTGAACGAACACGGAGCGTATGAAGTCTTCGGCGACACCTTTTGGTACGAGATACTGTTTACCGAACTTAACTAGGCGCTCTGGATGCACGATTAGCCGAACCCTGACCCAATCGTATGAGCGGCGTAGCAAGTCTCCGATCTCAGAAAATGTAGTCAATTCTGGAATCCGGTCCAGAAGAACATTGAGCGTTGCTTTCCGGTGATCAAGCAGCGCTTGATGCGTGTCCATGTCTATGTCGTAATCGACGGTTCGTTTACTCTTCATACAGCCATTCTCCGTCCGTTCTCAGATCTGTCAACTCTGCCAAATGCTCAACGCCGTCAGCCACGTTTGCGAACGATTCAGACGCATTCCTCAGCCGTCCACCAAAATCCCAAAACGCCGCAATCCGGATTACTGCCGGAACAACCTGAATATCGTTCAGTGCTTCTTTTCCCTTCGACCGATAAAGACTCGTCGCAATCCCGTTTGCCAGTTTCATGACCCGATTCATGCCCATCCCTGCCTGGAATGCATCAGGCTGTAGCCGGGATGCCATGTTCCCGAAGCACCGTCGAGGGTACTGAGCGGCCTGTGAGCGCACCGCCGCCTAACGGGGCGAGTCTGCCCATCGCTACAATTTTATTCGATGCGTTCCAATCTGAACAAGCCCGTACTGTCTGCCTTCACGCTCGATCTCGGTGTCCCAACTGAACGCCACGTCCAGCAAGGCTTCGGCGGTGCCCATGTGCATTTCCGCTTCCGCCAAGTGCCGGTCGATGGCGATACACAGTTCCTCGACGGTCATTTCTCCGATCTCGATGTGTGTCATATTTCACGCCACCTTCGAAGAGGGTGCGTGGACGGCATAATCCTTCACGATCACGCCCTTTAGCGGGTTCCCTCTGGCGTGAGCCTTCACCACAACCACCTTGCCCGATCTATACCGGCGCATATGCTAACGTACACGGTGCCATGCTTGTTCCCACCCACCGATTCCGGTGGCGTTGCCGAAGGAGGCGTCGGTGGCGTTGGTGTCGAGTTCCAGGACGTGATACCCGGATGGGTGGCGGCTGGACACGATTTGGCTTCCGTGCCTCATAGCGGCGTTGCTGACGGCTCTTCACGAGTTCCGGGGCGAATGTGCTTTTGACGATCTTGCAATTCAAAAGCATCAGAGCGATCAGCATTACTAGTACCGGGGGACACTCGCAGGACCGTTCTTTGTCAACGTCGGGTCTTCTGTATCCCGGATGCAAGCGACAAACACAGATCGAAGCAATTGTCCCTCGTCGTCCGAAACGACCATCGCCGTTGTTTCACGGGCGATTACGAATGAGCCTCTGACACGGTGCCGAAAGAACACAGTTATGTTCAGGCAATACTTAAACTCGGGATGGTCTGGCAACTCCCTTGCCATCCATTCCGGCGACATCGACAACACGTGGACACCGACATCTTCGTCCAGATCAAGATCAAAATACTCGAACCAGCAATTAACAAAGGGCGGAATGATGCCGACGTATTGTTCCAACCGTGGCCTCATCTTAAATTCATCGTGCTTCAGCCATTCGAGACCCACTGGAGTGAACACCGTTGAGAATCCCTCCGGTATCTCCGTCGTGCTCTCGATCATTTGTGATGCGATCTCATTGAGATCGAACGCATTGATGTCTGGGATGAACGGGCTGAAATCGAAGTCGAACTTGTCGGTGTCGCCGTTGAAACACATCGGGTTATGTCGAAGGTGTTCTAAAAACCGCATAAGTGCTCATCTTTCCTTTTCTTCTTGTCGTCTCCGCACACACGACCGGCGTTCTGCTGATGGGTTGGTGGCCCACGGACGATTGCATGGCTGTTTGTGGAGCGGCCCGCTGGAATTCAGAGGCCGTGCGTGCGGTGTTTACTGTTTCGATTTGCGATGTGCGTCTAAACAGAGCCTGTTTTACAGCGCCGGTCCACCGGCCCTTTGCCAGCACAGTCGAAAGTCAACCCGTTCGGCTTTGGTGCTGTCGGACTCTACGATTTCGATGCAACGAACAGGTAGTTAGGTGTCATCTCTGTATCGCTCCTTCGTCGTTACATTCGTCCCCAGTCAGGCTTGGATTGTCAAGCCCTGCCAGACTGACTGTCTAACGCCACGTCAGGATAGCTACCCAGGGTAACCAGCTTGCATTTGCCACCTTCGGAAGAAATCAATGTCAGGGCATCCGATAGAAAGCGAATTGCGCTTTCCAACAGTTGGCTGACGACGATTTGTAGTTGGGAGTGTGTTTGGCATTTGGCCAATATCGTATTGTGGTTGTAGTGTGTGGGCTGTCGTCGTTCTGTGCTTCTTCATTTTGCGATCTCTGCCTTGTTTCCGTTCCTAATGTACTCTGTCTGGACTTAGTAGAACATCGAATGAAATAAAGTCAAGCGGCACCATCTGCGGCGACTCGGCTTATCGGTCTGGGCGTCAACTCCAGCCACGATCCGTTACCAACGCATCCCGAAAGAGTTTCCGTGGGTGTATCGCATACATGGCCTGAATATTATCGTCGTGCTGCGGCCATGTTAAACCAGAAGCAATCTGTTCCCGTACCGCATCGAAGAACATACTCGTAAACCTATGCGACAGCGACCGGACTCTCATTGTCTGGCAAATACCAGACTCGTCGCATAGCGACACGCTCGACCAAATGCCCAGACCACGTTCCACTGTCGGCACAGTCTGGGCGGGATCATGCAGGTACGGCATTTGCATGTAGATGTTCCCAACTCGAAGGGCCAGACAAATCGATCTGTTGAGTGTAACCAAACCCAATTGCATTTCTTCCGGGTTAAGGTCGGCGGCTGTCCACTCAAGGAATGCTGACATCTTGAGCGGTCCATTCACGGAAAGGCCACACGTTGCGACACCAGTTAAACCGGTGTAGAGTGAATCGACTGTACCTACTGCATCTATTACATAGTTGATCATAATGTTGTTGCCTGTCGTTGGTGCCGGAATGTTCGGCTGAACTGATACTAATCCCGTCTGCGAATTTGTCAAGCGGTGGATGACCCGGCTTCTCAATGGAGACCAGATAGCATTTGGTAACGACGGTGCAACGACCGGTTCTTATTTCCACAAAGCACGAGTAAACTGCTTAAACGTAAGCGGACTCGGCAAACTACTCTTCCTACGCTTCTGTCTCAGCGCCGGTCGGGGAGCTTTCGGTGCTACGGGCGGTCTCGGCGGTTTATGCAGAATCATTTCGGTGCGTCCGTGAGAGCTTTCTCAGCCGCCCGAAGTTCTTGCTTTGCCTTCTTCTTTGCTTTTTTCTCAATGAGATTCGCTTCGTGGAGCAACATCTTCATGAAGAATGCCTGTTGGCGTTTCTCTTGTTGGGGCGTCAGTTCTCGTGGAGGAAACCAGTCCTCCTCCCGACCGAAGTGGAAAATGCTCATCGCCGTGCCGCCATATTCTTTTTGATTTCACGGCTCCTTGTGTAAGAGAGACTTTGATGGATTGCCCTTCTGATCCAATCGGTTTTGCTGAGTCCTGCGTCGTAACTGGCGGTCGTGACGTCGTCATCGAGGGACCGCTCGATGCGCAACGTCAATGCGTGGGCGTGAATGTTTTTGGTCATGGTATCTATTTAGCGGTCACCACGCTACGATCTCCCGGCTCACTGCCACCCGTTCCGGGGGAACCGGCAGATCGGATCTGTGAACCCGCCCCACAACACGTCGGCGTAGTGGGGCGGCACCAGAGGTCAGGCAGCAATGGCGGGTGCGTCCTGGGCGGCGGTGGGTGGCAAGGGCAGTGTATAGACGCCGTCATCGCTGACAGGAGTTTCCGTCGTTCTTGATTCCATCGCCACCAAAACGTGCTGCCAGCAGTCGGACCCGATGCCACGATCAATTGAGGTCGCATCCGTCAACACCTTGCTACAACAAAAACAACGATCCTGTTTCCCGATACCGATCTTGGAGAGAATTCGTTTTGCTGCCTCGTGAATCTTTGCGGCCTGTCTCCTTCGTCGTGTTGCCACTGCACGTTCCGAAGCTTCAGTCTTTCGGGCGACTTGCCGTGCGTCAGCCTTCAGAACTGCGACACGAACTTCTTCGTCCGGGTACTGGTGTGGATTGTGGAGACTGCCGTCTTCCTCGATCCAAACGTTGCGATAGACGCCGACGCCCGGTTCGGCGTAGAGCGCACGCCAGTGATAGTGCTGTCTCATCGTTTGCCGGTTGTTCGTTCAACCGCACTCGCCACGTGGGTATCAAGCCATTTCTGAGAGACCATGTTCAGCACCTTCCGGTTTGTCAGCCATCGGGCAACGTCGTGGCTGTCATATTCCATGGACGTATTGCAATAGAGTCGGTCGGCCTTGATTTCTCGTCGGATCGTCCAGACTGACATCCCAGACAGGGCAGCGATTTCGGCGATTGTGTAGATGGTCATATTGCTTTTGTCACCTGTGCGGCAAGGGCTTCGAGTTCTGGACACTCATACCTGTCACCATGTACCAGACGTCCTTGCCTGATGACCTCGGCGGCACCTTCCGGCGTGTTGATTCCACCCTGTTCATCGACCAACTTCATGGCGGCGTCAGCGTTCAGTTCCCTGTTAGTCCGTTTCATTTGATTCCTTTTGATCGATCAGCGTCAATCGCAATGTGGCTGACGGGCGGCGGGTCATGCGAACTGTCCCTGTGAACGAGCGATCTCATAACGCTCTGATCCCTGATATTCAATCCGGCAAGCAACCAGACGCTGGTAAATGTCGTCAAGCTGGTCGGCGTACTTCTTCTTGCTGGTCAATTCCAACAACACTCCTGCCTTACAGACCTGTTCTTCGTAATCGTCCGTCGTCGAGAAAATGATCGTGTCGATGATCGGGTCGAATAGGCAAGCTTTTCCGGTAAAGTTAGGGTCGAAACAGAAATCTTCAATAAAAAAGTTCAGATCCTCCTCGTAAAAATGCTTCTCGAACCATTCGACCTCGTATTTGATGCGGCGTAACTGAGTACTCATATTTACTTCGTTTTGTGTGGTCATTTGATGGTGTTGCCTTGTCGGTATATTCTCGATGTCAGAAATCTGGTTCCAGCGTTCCTTCATCTCGTGCATGAAGGTCGTGTGGTTCGTGGGTACTTCTTCTGGTGTAGGTGAAACGGGTTGAGTGATAATCACACTCACAAGCTAACATCGAACTGATTTCTGTCAACAAGCCACGGAAACCCCTTCGGCGAATCGGGGCGACACAGGGGCGTCAGTGGTCAGGGACGGGGCGGCAATGGGGTGGTGGGGCTGTGGTGGGTTGCGCAGAGGCATTGACAGCGGGTGGAACAATGAGAGGATGTTACTGCATGTCGAATCACAGATAAGTCAGCAGGGAAAAGCGGACAAGTCAAAGTCATTTAGTCCGAATCTCTCGGAATCGATAATCGAGTGAAAGACCAAGTGTAATACTTTTGTAATACCTCGCATACAATCCGGGTCTGAATGACTCGGAATGATAGATAAGTAGTGAAGGACGATTGTCGCTGACGGGTACCAACGAACTTGGGAGACACACAGGGCGGCAGTTGGAAGGGCTGGAACTGGGGGTCGTGGAAGACCAGCATGGCACTGTAAACCGAAAGCCTTGTCCACTGCAATCTGAAGCTGTTGCATTAAGTAGTCGGTAACGTTGAGTCAGTCAGGATATCAACGTCGATCTGCGGGATGCTTACGTCGAGTCGATTACAGAGGGCACTTTTACATGCTTATGCCGTAGGTGCCTTCCTGTATCGAAGCAGCGAACAATTGTTCGAGTCACATCAAAACCCAATTAGATTGGCTGAAAAAGATTCTCATAGTATTAACTTTGTCGCTTCCTGTTGTCCCCCTAAAACAAGCCTTTCCGCCAACACAGGTTTTCAATGGTGTTTGCCGTCTTCAGGTGCGAGATCGGCGGCGGCGGTGGTCTGAATTGACTTATTCCCATTCAGAGGTACGCTTGTGGCACTGATGAAACAAGACACTTACACGCCAGCCGAGTTGGGAACCTTATTAGCCATTGCGACACGCACGGTGATCGACCGTATCAATTCAAAACGCATCATAGCGGCGAGAAAAGGACGTCACTGGTTCATCTCGGCGGCGGAAGTGGAAAAACTATTACCCACGGCGGTGGCAGCGGTGGTGGTTGCTCCAATCGAGACGGCGGGTGCGGGGAGCGTCGAGACAGCGACTACAGCGGCGGCGGTGGTGGTGGTTAAGACGGTCCCCACGGCGGCGGATTTGAAATCGATGTATCGGCGGATGCGGGTATTGAAACCGACATTGACACGTGAGAGCTTTGAGACGTTCCTTCACGACTGGGACAAGTTGGTGTGGATCGTTGAGAAATACGAAAATGAGACACCAGAACAGACGGCCCTGTTCCATCGAATGCGGCGAATCGACAAGGCGCTGACGAGTAGTCGTTTCTACACGCTTCTGGACCTGCCGTGGCACGACTGCGAGGTATTGAACAACATGTGCCAGAGGCGAGAAGACCGCAACGCAATCAGGGCACAACGTGAAGCAATGGCAGCAGCCGAAGAACACGCACGACTGGAAGAAGCACTTTTCAGCAATACGTTGGATTATGTTGAGCGAGGACTTGACGGGTCGGTCGTAACCAAGACTGACGAACCGAACGTCGCCTGAAGTTCCACGCCATCCAGCCAGCGCCTGTTTACGAAGACCGTCGTCGTTTCGGCCACCGCATTCGATTCAGAGTTTCGTTCACCTTTGCCAGATCAAAGCGCTCGGGCCAAAAGTCATCACCGGCCCATTGTCGATAGTGTTCGAACTCTTCGTGTTCCGGGTCGAAAAGCACTTCGAGAAATTCTTCGTAACCGCCGACACCGCCGACATCCTCCGGTGGGGCACTGCGCTCCCCGCCCAAGCAAAGCACCCTCACCGCATCAGCGACCAAAAGTCTTTCGAGCACCACGTCGTGCCGCCAGCAATCACCGAAGTCGTATTCGTAAAGCAGAGAATCGCCTTCGGCTCTTAGTGCCACGCTGACAGGCACACGGCTTTCGTCGATGACATCGACGTCATCGCCTTCGAACCACTCGGGATCGCTCCAGGTCTGGTCATCCCTTTTGAAACCGGTGCAGGTGGCTGTCAGTCCAGCCGAATGCAGCTTGGATGGCGTCGTGGAGGCAACAGAGCAACATCGTGCTGGGGACCTGGAGGCGTCCAGATCGGCGGCTCAATTCCGATCAGTGTGACCTTGAGTTCGTAAGCGACGACGGCGGCGGCTGGCACACATCATCTTCTGATAGGCGGTGCTGGCGTCCAAAACGGCGTGACGGATATTCTCACATTCACCAGCCAAAAAGACAGACGAAAGAATGAAAGCTAGGGCGTGTCTGGTTGGCGTCAGGAACCCCCTGGTGAGGGCGTGAGGTCGAGGCGAAGGGTTGGGAAGGGTCTGGCCTGGAAATGCTCTGGGGTCGAGTTGGCAAAAGCTACGATCCAGTTTGGCTGCGCTAAGTTCCCGTCGTTTATTGCGGGAGGCCGTGCTGCTTGCGCCACTCAGCTTCTTGTCGCTGCATATCAACATTCGTGGCCGACGTCTTAACCCAGGCAGCCTCTGCCTCTTTAGCAGTCATGGCCGGGTCGGAGCGTTGCATCATCTGTATCGTGAGTTTATGCTGCGCCTCCATCGGAGATAATTCGACGAATCCGGCTGGAGGCTTGAAGGCTGAAGCTGGTGGAGTGCCCAGCGTGACGTTGCTCGTGACCTGAAACCTGGTGGGACCTTCTTTTAAGTGCGTCTCTAAGCGTAGAGCAAAACAATCTAGTGACGGAGCCAACCAACTCACGGTGCCGTCAACTCCGGTAGAGGCCGCATGTCCCGGCTCGACTTCTCCTCCTCGTTTGTACTTGTAGGTTTCGATGCCAAGGATTACTTCGGTCCCCAGCAAGGTTGCTTCAGGCGTCGTACAATTTGCGTCCCATTGACGGGGAGGGGCCATATTCACTTTCATGCTGATGTAGGCTTTGATCTCGTGAAGAACTTGCACCCGAGTGTTATCCGTTTTGATTATCACCGTAATGGTCTGACTGGGAGTGGCGGTCACCATCGCCGTGCCGATTGTGGGATCAACAGACCTCGTGTAGTTCCATATCGGCAAACAGGAAGCTGAGTCGGAGGTTTTGGATTTCACGGCTGGATCACACCCGAAATAATCAGCGGAAACGGCGGTGAAGGCGGGTGACGTTTGCGCCCAGATTTGACCGCAGTTGGCCACGACTAGCAAGGCGACCGGGAGTTCCAACAGGCGGGAGAATCGTTTATTCACTGTGGTTTTCTTTCCTGCGCAAGAACGGAGAGAGCAATCGGGACATTCAGCATAGGGTCAGCATATACCAAAGCTCCTTCAGCTTTTGAGAGGGACGCTGGCGTGCAAAGCATCGTCATAAATGGTTCCATGCTCACCCACTGGAAGAACTTCTTCGACATCGCTATACAGACCTTGCCGCCGCTGCACCAGGATATAGTCGCTCGAACAATGGACCTGCCAGGGAAACGGACCTGTCTGTCTTATAAAGAAGCGTCCCGCCTGTGGCATCTTGACCGGCTTGAGTTCGATCTTCAGCGCAGGGCTGCATTTGAGTCGATGCGGATATCCGTGATGCAACATGGCCTGTCGTGCCCCGGCGACTTGAGCAGTTTATAGCCATCGAATGACCGGCCCACGGCTGCGACATATCCCCGGATACACGACTTGAGCGACGAATTGGCCTATCGGCGGGAGTGGCGCTGGTATCGCCGAAAGCGGGTGAATGTGTATTCGTTTCTGCGGAGGGCCGCTGGTGGAAATCGATTGTACGCCGGGGATTCGGCAGAACACGGCTAAATTTAAATATCCTCATGAAAATCCTTTGCCAGCACCTTTCTGACGCCGACCATCCAGCCGAACTCAGAGAAGGACTCAGTCCAACCGTTTTTCGGGCGGCGGGAGTGGCCAGTGCTCTAAGGATTCGCAGTCAACTCAGCAAAATGACAGACGCCAGACGGCAAGGCTCTGGCAAGCACTTTGATTACGCTGTCGTCCCTGATCATGCTGTCCCAATTCTCCACGGCCCGAGACGAGCAATGATCTTTGCAACCCCGAACCCTTCCCCGGCATCAAAGTAATCGAGCATCAGGAAAGCGCCTCAAGCGCTGCCAACCTACCCCGAGATGGCAAGGTGGATGTCGGAAAGAATTCCGACGATGTGGACGGCAGTGACCGTCAACCAAATCTCGCCTGAATGCGCCCCAGGAGCAACAATGTCTCAGAGCGCAGCACCATATCCGATATCTCAATTCATCGCCAAACTCATACACGACCACAGATATTCGCCCGTCGAGTTCGTTCAGTCGCTGGATATCGCAACGTTGTGCGTGGCCTTCGACGACTGGAACCGTGGCTGGATCAGGGCCATGGTTACGAGAGAATTCTCAAACAAGTCGGGGCCGCATATCCCGTCTATGCTGATGAGTTAGCGAAGGCTGTGACGGAAACCGTGAGGGTGAAAACAGCGGAGCGTGAAGCGGTCATGCTCGAATCTTGCAGGGCGCAAGCGGCAACATTCGTGTCCTACGTGCGGATTCCGAGGGATGGCGATCAGCGTTCCGAAGTGATGGCGATCGGTATTCCGAAGTGATGTCGATCAGTATTCCGAACTGAAACCGATCGGTATTACGGCGGTAGTTCGGAACACTGATCGG
>Ga0302319_10024762_pt1 | contig 10651 bp, 8 predicted proteins | sample Bog_T0_2_FD_203319 | JGI IMG/M metagenome (GOLD analysis project Ga0302319, IMG submission 203319) | Peat permafrost microbial communities from Stordalen Mire near Abisko, Sweden - Bog_T0_2 | ecosystem: Environmental > Terrestrial > Soil > Wetlands > Peat | place: Sweden: Abisko, Stordalen Mire... | reverse complement strand
TCACGTCGTAACAGCTCTTCATCAGGTCGTCGTCGGGGTTGGGCACGAGCAATTCGCCGTGGGCTCCGAGTTTGACGAAATAGACCTCGCACTCGATGCCGAGATTGAAGGTGAAGCCCATGGCGGCAGCGCGGGCGAGGACCTTCTTGAATGCGACGCGAGTGCTGATGGGATAAGGCTCGCCGTGGAATGTGCAATCGGCCGGATACCACATGACCTCCGGCTGCCATGGGAGTTGCACGCCGCGGTCGAGGTCCGGGAGGCTCGCGATCTCATCGTCGTTTGGCAATTGGCCGAGGCCGTCCAGGGCGTAGCCGGTGTAGAGCTCGGAGCCGCGTGCGAAATCCTCGAAATGAGCGACCGGGACAACCTTCCCCTTCGGACAGCCATGGATATCCACGTAAGCGCCGAGGCAGTATTTGACGCCCTTCTCGAGGAGTGTGCTCTTGATGTCGGCGATCTGTGCGGTGTCGATCATAGAGGCGCGAACCAGGAGTTGGGCAGGGGCGGGTTTTCGAGCATCGCGGTGCGCACCTGTGCGGCGAGGTCCTCGACCATCCAGGAGAAGAGGCGTTCGCCCTGTTCGCGGGAAGCGCGACTTGGGGCGCCTGTGACACCATTGGTGCTGGTGCGATTGACGGGGTGCGAGAAGATGAGACCCTGGGTGCGATCAGGATCATCGCTGGAGGCCAGTTTTTCCGGCCGGGCAAGGCGAGGGGCACGCGCGAGGATGAGGGCGGCCTCCGCGGCATTCGCGTGCCAGTCCTCGGCATCGGCGTAGAATTCCTCGCGAACGCGCGGGCTGATTTCCGCGACGTTGCGAACAGCGACCATGGCATCGTCGAACCGGCTGCGGATAATCTCCAGGGCGCAGCGGAGCGGAGCGAAATTGGTCACGTGGCCGTTGATCAGGATCATGCGACGAAAACCAAAGTTGTGCGCCCATTCAAAAATCTGGACGACAGTATCCGTGAGGGTATGCGGCTGGAGGGCGATCGTGCCGGGCCACCGGCGCGAATGTCCCAATGAACATCCATACGGCAGCACCGGCAGGACGGGCGCGCCCGTTTCCGCGGAGACCGCATGAGCGAGTTCCATGGCGCAAACGGTATCCACGCCCGTCCCCAAGTGCGGTCCGTGCTGCTCCGTGGCGCCGACCGGCAGCAGTGCAAGCTCCGCGCCGGAAGAAGCCAGCGCGCCGATTTCCTCCCACGTGAGATTTTCCCACAGCAGCGGCCGTGACGCCTTCGCCCGTTTCCCCGAACCCGGCTGGCTCGATTTTCTCCCGCTATCCGCGGGTGCTAAGCGTTTCTTACCCTTGAGTGAACGGCCGGAACCCATAATGCGCATGCGGGATCACTCGACCTCATCGCCGGCCTCCGTCATTTTAATCACCGGGATCTTTTCCTCGTCGTCCTCCGCCCCGAAGGAAGGGTGGATCAATTCCTCGAGCCGGTTCTTGAGCGCGAGAAATTCCGGACTGATGAATTGGCGCACGCTACGCGGACGGGGGATCGGATTGTCGATGAACTCCATGACGCGGCCGGGATTCGCGCCCATGACCAGGATGCGGTCGGAGAGGTAAGCGGCTTCATCGAGGTCATGGGTGATGAAGAGGATGGTGACATCGACCTTCTTCCAGACCTGGAGGAGGTAAGCCTGCATCTGGCAGCGGGTCTGGGCATCAAGAGCGGCGAAGGGCTCGTCCATGATGAGGATGCGGGGCTTGTTGGCCAGGGCGCGTGCGATGGCGACGCGCTGTTTCATGCCGCCGGAGAGTTCATGGGGATAGGAATCCTCGAACTTCGAGAGGCCCACGATTTCCAGCCATTGCCTGGCCTCGGTCTCGCAGGTGGAGTGGGAGCCGCCGCCCATCTCAAGCCCGAACATCACGTTGCGCTTGACGGTGAGCCACGGGAAGAGCGTGTAGCCCTGGAAGACCATCCCGCGGTCCGGGCCGGGACCCGAGATGCCGTGGCCGTCGAGCATGATGGCGCCGCCAGTGGAATCATCGAGGCCCGCAACGATGCGAATGAGCGTCGATTTGCCGCAGCCCGACGCGCCGATGACGCAGATGAATTCGCGCCGGTGAATGTCCAGCGAGATGTCGCTGAAGACACAGTGGCGATCATTGACAGGACCGAAGGATTTCTCAAGGCCCTGGACACTGAGAATGACGGGACGCTGTCGGATCTTCTGGAATCGCTCAGCGACCTCCGGGGCGAGTTCGCGGTAATCGGGGAGTTTAATTTCAGCCAGCGACATTGGATTCGAGCTCCGGTTTTTTGTGAACGAGCGCCTGGGTCATAACGGGTTCCACCTTTTCAGGCCAAAGCTGCCCGGTGGTGGGAACTTTCGATTTTGAGCGGGAACGGTTGCGGCGTTTCCACGGGAATAGGACGGTACCGAGCCATCCGAGAAAGAGATCGCTGAAGAAGCCTATGATGCCGATCATGGCAATGGCGGCGTACACATTGTCGAAGTTGCGGTAACGTGCCTGCTGATTGATGAAGAAGGTGATGCCGGACATTGTGCCGACGACCTCGGCCACAATGAGATAGGTCCATGCCCACCCCAACAGGATCCGCATGTCCGTATAGATATCGCAGATCGAGGCAGGGATGATGACGCGGCGAACTAGCTTCCAGCCTCTGGCTCCGAGGGTCTGGGCGGCCTCGATGAGGGCTGGATCGACCTTGCGAACGGTGTTCCCGATGACAAGTACCTGCTGGAAAAAGGTGCCGATAAAGATGATGGCGATCTTCGGGCCGTCATCAATGCCGAGGATGGCGACGCAAAGCGCGCCGAAGGCTGGGGCTGGCAGGTAGCGGAAGAACTCAATGAAGGGCTCCTGGAGCCTCGAGAAGAAGCGATAGGTGCCGCACAGGACGCCTAGCGGAACGCCGATGATCGAGGAGAGGAAGAACCCCCAGAAAATGGTGCTGATGCTATGGCCAAGGCTCTGGTGCAACCACGGTTCATTCGGCAAGCGGGGCGGCGTCTTGAACGCGGTGAAGAAGGCGCGGGCGACGGCATGAGGCGGAGGCAGATAGACAGGATTGACCCTGTAGCCCTGGGCAGGCTTCATGTGTTGGGCGGCCATTTCCTTGTTCTGCTCGAGGAAGTCGGCGTATGGGAATTCATCCCCCTGGGTGAAGTAATCGACATCCCCCGGATCAGTGATCATCACCAGGGGATGCCAGATGAACGGGACGTAGCTGACTATGGCCCAGACTGCGAGCGGGATGACAAAGGAGAGGATGGTGAGCAGGAGCCGCCGCCTGGGCGGCAGCTCCATTTTAAGGCCCAGCCAGTCTCGATTGGCAGCCGGTCGGTTTTCGGGCATAAAGTCCCCTCTGCTAGAGATGGGTGATGATGTAGGGAGCGACGTAGCTCGCTGGATCTTGAGCGTCGGTGTAAACCTTGTTGTCGAGATTGAACTTATCGCTGATGGCGAGGGAGCCGTAGATGGAATCGAGGCCCGGGCCCTTCTTGATGGCTTTCTTGGCCTCGGCGAGGGTGAGGAAATGAGTGCCGGGAACGGCCTTGGCATACTCGACGGGATCTGCCCCGACTTTCGCGGCCATGATCTTGATGGCGTCATCGCGGGTCTTCGGGTCCATGAGGTAATCGACGCACTTGTAATAGACGGCGGTAATCTTGGACCAATCGGCGCGGTTCTTCTCGTAGCTGGTGGGGCTGACGGCGATTACGTCATAGATAAGGCCCTTGGCTTGCGCGGAAGTGAAGAGAGGCTTCGAGCCGGGCACCTGCTTGAGCGCCTGGCCGGAGACGGGATACCACGCGCCGATGGCCGCGACCTTGCCGGAACCGAGGGTCTGCGGGGTTTCATTGGTTGTCGTATTGATGAGGGTCACGTCGCTCTGGGTCATGCCATTATTCTTAAGGGCCTGCAGAAGGAGCATGTGCTCGACGAGGCCGACCTCGATGCCAATAGGCTGACCCTTGAGATCCTTGATTGAATTGATGCCCGGCTTGCCGATGATCATGTCACTGCCTTCACTGAAATCGATCAGGCAAACGAACTTGCTCTTGGTCTTGCTGCTGGCGCCCGCGCCAAGTGCGTCGCCACCCACGATGCAATCGGCATCGATCTTGCCGGCGGAGAAAGCGTCGATGGAAGCGCTGTAATCGAACCAGACGAGATCGACATCCACTCCGGCATCCTTGAACCAGCCCTTCTGCTTGGCGACCTCGAGAACGGTGTAGCCGGGCCAGTCAGAATAACCAATCTTGATCGGATCGGCGAAGCTGGAGGAGGCGACGGCAATGCCGGCAAGGGCGAAGACAAGAAGTGATTTCAGTTTCATGCGTGAATCGATGGATTTGGTTGGATTTTAGTGAGAGTGGCAGGATTACCTTTCCGCGCTAATAACAAGCTTCATGCCATCCTCCACGGCTTGCGGCAAACTTCCTCAAAATAGAGGGCCAAGCCAGAGTGGGACAAGCGGAAGCGAATGTGCACGAATTGTAAAAAAGTATTACGAATTGTGAACAACCGCACACGATGTGCAAAATGCCTCAGTATCCATGGGCAAAATGAGCCTCTCCCCGGGCCGGAGCGTAGGAGAAAGCGGCAATAAAGTATTACTTTTCGACATCGGCGCTTTTTGCATGATAGATGCTCTCGACCGAGCAACTCCCCATGGCAAAGAAACCGAAGAAAGACAACGCAAGCCGCATCAGCATTTCGCTCCCACAATCGCTCTCAGCCGAGCTGGGAAAAATCGTCATAACGCGCGGATACGCAAACCGATCGGACGCGATTTGCAAGATGCTGAGCGAGCAACTCGTTCAGCATCAACACCAGTTCGGCCGACAAATTATGGCAGGTACGATTTCCCTTGTTTATGACAACGCGAAGAGCGGGCTGCAAAACCGCCTGATGATGATCCAGCGCAAATATGTGAAGGAAATCATCTCCACGCAGCATGTGTTCCTTGTAAACCACCAGAGCCTCGAAGTCCTGCTGGTGCAGGGCCCCGGCTCGACACTCGAGCGAATTGCGAACGAGCTGATCACCTGCCGCGGTGTCCGGCATGGATACCTGAATGTCACGACGGCGATCCTGCCGCCGATTCACTAGACCATGGCTGCGCTTGACCGATCGCTCATTCGTTTTGAAGAGATCGTCCCACCAGGGTCGAACTGGTCCCATGTTCTCAAGAGGGGTACGACGCTCCGCATCACGGACACCGATGGCGGAGCGAACGTTGCCGCACTCTTCTACAATTTTGAGTTGCTTGCCGAACGACTGAATTTGCCGGACACGCTCAAGTGCCAGCACATCGCGCGGCTGACGGCGGGCAATTGCCTCTACTCCGACATGGGGCGGATCCTTGTCTCTATCACGTCGGACAGTTGTGGCTGGCACGACCCTCTGGCGGGGGCTTCGAATGAAAAGATCGTGACTGAACAATATGGCCTGCTGAATTACCAGACAGCACGAAATAACTGGCATCGGGATGCGTACAACAACTTCCTGCGGGAGCTGGGAAAATATGGAATGGGAGAACGCGATCTGGCGATGAACGTGAATTTCTTCCAGAAGGTGACAGTCGATGAGGAAGGGAAGCTGGTCTATCACGTCGGGAATTCGAGGGCTGGCGCGGCGGTCGATTTGCGCGCCGAGATGAACACGCTGGTGATGCTGAACACCTGCATCCATCCGCTCGATAGTGCGCCGGTGTATTCTCCAAAACCGGTGCACCTGACGGTATGGACATCGCCGCCACCGGGGTCGGATGATTTTTGCCGTAACTCGCACCCGGAGAATGGGCGCGGCTTCATCCTTACCGAACGCTACTTCCTATGAATGGATTGACAGAAAGCCCGCTGGACGCGGGGAAAGCCGTGTATGACTTCACCCTGCCCGCGGGCGATCCGTGGCTGCACGAGATCAGGGAGGGGCAGACCTTGCGGATCCTTGACCTGGAGGGGAACCAGGCGGCCGATACGCTTTTTTACAACGCACGTGACCCGGCGGACCGGTACAGCGCGCAGGATACGATCCGGGAGCAGGGTTCAATTTACCTGACAACAGGAACAAAGCTGATGTCCACCCGCGGCAACGTGCTGCTGAAGATCACGGCGGACACATGCGGCCAGCACGATACGCTGGGCGGGGCCTGCGCGTGCGAGAGCAACATGGTGCGCTACGCGATCGAGAAGCGGTACATGCACGCATGCCGGGATGTATTCATGCGCGGCATCCAGCAGTGGCGTCCGGACTGGAGCAAGCGCGACATAACCCATAATATTAACTTCTTCATGAACGTCCCGGTCACGCCCGATGGCGGCCTGACCTTTGCCGACGGTGTATCCGGAAGCGGCCGCTACGTGGAGATGCGCGCGGAGATGGATGTCATCGCGCTGATCTCGAACTGCCCCCAGCTCAACAACCCGTGCAATGCGTATAACCCGACTCCGGTGAGGTTGCTGATTTGGGACTGAGAATGTTCGACACGTTGCTTATCGCCAATCGCGGCGCCATCTCCCGGCGCATCACGCGGACCTTGAAGAAATTGGGGCTGCGCAGTGTCGCGGTGTACTCGGAGGCGGATACGGATTCCATCCATGTGCGTGAGGCGGACGAATCCGTGCCGCTGGGGCCGGCTGCGGTCTCGGAGAGTTATCTGCGGATGGACAAGATCCTCGAAGCGGCGCGGCAGACGGGCGCCGGGGCGATCCATCCGGGGTACGGATTCCTGAGTGAGAATGCGGACTTTGCGGAAGCGTGCGAAAAGGCGGGCATTGTGTTTGTCGGACCGACGCCGGAGCAGATGCGGGCCTTTGGATTGAAACATACCGCGCGGGAGATCGCGCAGAAGAGCGGCGCTCCGCTGCTGCCGGGGACAGGATTGATGCCCGGTCCCGATGAGGCGGCAGAAGCGGCAAAGGGAATCGGCTACCCGGTGATGCTGAAGAGCACGGCGGGGGGCGGCGGCATCGGGATGAAGGTGTGCTGGAACGAGGGCGAATTGATTGACGCGTTCGCGAGCGTCCAGCGACTAAGCAAGAGCAACTTCAAGGAATCGGGGATTTTCCTCGAGAAATTCGTGGCAAATGCGCGGCACATCGAGGTGCAGATCTTTGGGGATGGCAAAGGGCGGGTCCTTGCGCTGGGGGAACGCGATTGCTCCGCACAACGCCGGAACCAGAAGGTGATCGAGGAGACGCCTGCGCCGGGGCTGGACCACTTGCAGCGGCAGGGGCTTTTCGACGCGGCGATCAAGCTGGGGAAAGCGGTCAATTACAGGTCCGCGGGAACGGTGGAGTTCGTCTTCGATGCGGACAGCGGGAAGTTTTACTTCCTGGAGGTGAACACGCGGCTCCAGGTGGAGCATGGGGTGACGGAAGAGGTGCGTGGTGTCGACCTTGTCGAATGGATGGTTCGGCTTGCGCAGGGGGAGACGGAATTCCTTGACGATTATGTAGACGCACCGCGCGGGCACTCGATCCAGGTGCGCATCTACGCGGAGGATCCGGCGAAGAATTTCCAGCCGAGTTGCGGATTGCTGACGGAAGTGAAGGTCGATCCGGCGGCGCGATGCGAGACATGGGTGGAAGGGGGCACGGAGGTTACGCCCTACTACGACCCGATGGTTGCGAAGATCATCGTGCATGCGGAGAACCGGCCGGCGGCGATCGCGAAAATGCAAACGGCGTTGGCGGGGTCGGTGTTCGCGGGGATCGAGACGAACCTGGAGTATCTGCGCATGGTGGTGGCGACGCGGGAGTTTGCCGAAGGCCGAATCATTACGCGGACGCTGGGACAATTGAAATACACGCCGCGCACGGTGGATGTGCTCGAGGCTGGGGCGATGACCACCGTTCAGGACTGGCCGGGACGGATCGGGTATTGGAACGTCGGGGTTCCGCCCTCCGGTCCCATGGACCCATTGGCGCACCGGCTGGCCAACATGCTTGTCGGGAACGATCCCTCCGCGGCTACGCTGGAAGTGGTAATGACCGGGCCGACGCTACGCTTCAACCAGGCCACGGTGGTTGCCGTGTGCGGTGCGAATTTTCAGGCGGAAATAGACGGAATGCCGATCTCGAATTGGAGGGCAGTCCACGTCCCGGCTGGATCGAAGCTGCGGCTGAAAAATGCGGGCACGGTGGGTACGCGGGGATATATCGCGGTGCGGGGCGGATTCGACGTGCCGCTGTATCTCGGCAGCCGGGCGACTTTTATCCTGGGGAAATTCGGCGGCCACGGCGGGCGTGCCCTGAGGGCCGGGGATGTACTGCATTTTTTCGAGGATGGCGACCTTCCCACGAAACCGGCGGAGTTGCCCGAGGCCCTGGTCCCGGCCTACTCGAACGCGTGGCACATCGGTGTGATGTACGGGCCGCACGGGGCGCCGGATTTTTTCACGGATGAGGACATCGAGCTGTTCTTCAAGACGGACTGGAAGGTGCATTACAACTCGAATCCGACCGGGGTGAGGCTGATCGGGCCGAAGCCGCGTTTTGCGCGTACGGACGGCGGCGAGGCCGGGTTGCATCCCTCAAATATTCACGACAACGCCTATGCCGTCGGCACGGTGGATTTTACGGGCGATATGCCGATCATTCTCGGGCCTGACGGACCGAGCCTTGGCGGTTTTGTCTGCCCGGTGACGATTGTCCAGGCGGAGCTCTGGAAGATGGGACAACTGAAGGCCGGGGATTCCGTGCGCTTCGTGCCGCTCTCGCATGGACAGGCTGTTGTTATGGAGCGTGAGCAGGACACGGCCATTGCCAACCCGAACGCGGAGAGCGCAAGGCCGCCGGCCTACCCCGGCCCGGTGGCGGCATTCGCGTCGCCCGGCGAAATCGACTCGCCCGTGGTCTTCCACCTGCCTCCAGGGGAGGACCAGGTGGAGGTCCGCTACCGGTGCGCGGGAGATAAGTATCTGCTGGTGGAGTACGGCCCGCTGGTGCTGGACCTGGCGCTGCGGTTTCGCGTGCACGCGCTCATGGAATGGCTGGAGCGGAATCATGTGCACGGCATCATCGACCTGACGCCAGGCATCCGGTCGTTGCAGATCCATTATGACTCGCGTCAGCTGCCGCTCGCGGGGCTCACGGAGCTGCTGCGGCAGGCGGAGTCGCAGCTTCCGCCGACGGACGAGATCGAGGTGCCGTCCCGCATCGTGCATCTGCCGCTCTCGTGGGACGATCCGGCAACGCGGCTGGCCATTGAGAAATATATGCAGTCGGTGCGGGCGGATGCGCCGTGGTGCCCGAGCAATATCGAATTCATCCGGCGCATCAATGGACTGGATGATATCGCGGAGGTGCGGGAGATCGTCTTCAACGCGAGTTACCTGGTGCTGGGGCTAGGCGATGTGTACCTGGGCGCGCCGGTTGCCACGCCGGTCGATCCGCGGCACCGGCTGGTCACGACCAAGTACAATCCCGCGCGGACATGGACGCCGGAGAACGCCGTGGGAATCGGCGGCGCGTACATGTGCGTCTACGGAATGGAAGGGCCCGGCGGGTATCAATTCGTGGGACGGACGGTGCAAATGTGGAACCGCTGGCGGACGACGACGAATTTTGCGAAGGACAAGCCATGGCTGCTCCGGTTTTTTGACCAGGTGCGATTTTATCCCGTCGGCTCGGAGGAGCTATTGCGGCACCGGGCGGATTTCCTGATTGGGCGCTTCGAGGTAAAGGTCGAGGAGACGACTTTTCGGTTTCACGATTACCGGGATTTCCTTGGCTCCATCGAGGCGGAGGCGGGGCAGTTCCGGCGAAAGAGGGAGGCCGCGTTCGCGGAGGAGCGGGAACGCTGGAAGAGCGCCGGGGTGGACACGGTGCCGGAGGATCTGGGAGAGCAGACAGGGGGAGACACCATCGTTGTGCAATTGGCGGAAGGGGTGCTCGCCGTCGAGGCGCCGCTCTCCGCGAATGTCTGGCAGGTGCTGGTACAACCGCGCAACTACGTCCAGAAAGGGGAGAAGCTGGTGGTGCTGGAGGCGATGAAAATGGAAATCGCGATCGTTGCGCCGGCAGCCGGAGTGGTTACGGAGATCCTGTGTGCGCCTGGCAAGCAGGTGACACAGGGGCAGGCGATCTGCCTGGTGAAAACGGACGAATAATAATTCTTCGCGCTGAAAAAAAAGAGCGCCGCGACCCCCCAAAACGGGCCGCGGCGCTGAGTCCATCCCACCTAAATTTGACTTACTCGACCTCGAGTTCCGGCATGCCCAGCCCGGAGGAGTGCTCCATCCGTTCTGGTGCGGGAGCAGGAACGACCGCGAACTTGGCGCATCCGAAGAGGATCGCGGCCACCATCAGATAGGAAGCCGCCACGACCGGCGACTCGCCGATCCCGATTCCGCTCCCGTGCATGAACCCGAAGAAAGTCAGGATCGCGCCTGCCAATGAAAAGCCGGCGGCCTTCGGAAAGTTTCTGTCGATGATGCACACGGCAATCGCGCCCAGTATTAGGCCTGCGAGAATCGAGCCACCGCCCAAGGTGGTAAGGCCCGCATACAGCACACCCTGGTCCTTCATGGCCCCAATGATCGCCGGCGTTACCGCGAACACACCCACTGCGGCAAGGGCTCCATTGATGGCTGTCACGGTCCAGTTGGCGATGTGAGGCACCAGCGCCAGCACGAGGGCGGGCGCATGG
>Ga0302319_10024760_pt1 | contig 10652 bp, 5 predicted proteins | sample Bog_T0_2_FD_203319 | JGI IMG/M metagenome (GOLD analysis project Ga0302319, IMG submission 203319) | Peat permafrost microbial communities from Stordalen Mire near Abisko, Sweden - Bog_T0_2 | ecosystem: Environmental > Terrestrial > Soil > Wetlands > Peat | place: Sweden: Abisko, Stordalen Mire... | reverse complement strand
TCATCAATCCCATATTTCAACCCAGTCCCATCGAGCCGACGTATAAGCAGCATCTGATCTTTGAAGGCATCTCGGTGGATGAACAAGGCAAGCAATACTACCTTGACCCACACGTCGCCTACCGTCGCGCGTGCCTGAATGCAATCGAGTACATGAAGAAGTTTGGATACACGGGCGAGCAGGCGTATGCGATTCTCGGAACGGCGCCTGTCGAGGGCCGCATCAGCGGCATCGTGGATATTCCCAATGCCTGCGCCACGCTCTGGTTGCCGACGGAGATATTCTCCTTCGACATCAAACCAAATGCGGATGGGCCGGTGATCGCGGTGCCGCCGGGGGTGGATCTCGCGGTGACCAACTAAGTTCAAATTGCGAAAACCATGCGCCTCGTATGAACGGAAGCCGCGCTGATTACCTATTTGGTTCGGTTTTCCGGCTATCCACCGAAGTTACTTCCTATGCCAGCTTACGAATATGAATGTGAGACGTGCGGAGTCTTCACGGAGTTTCGTCCGATGGACGAACGCGACGACCCGGCGACGTGCGGGATTTGCGATTCGCGATCGCCCCGAATCATGTCGGCTCCGCATTTGGCGATGATGAATCCCATCCTGCGGATGGCGGAATCTCGGAATGAGCGGAGCCGCCACGAACCGCGCGTGGGCGTGAAGAAACCATGCTGCGTCAGTGGAAACTGCGCCCATAAATCGGGCCACCGAAAGAAGACTGGAGACAAGCCCGCCCTTCAGGCGTCAAAGAAGAAAAATCGTCGACCCTGGATGCTGGGGCATTAGCTGGAGAGGGAATGAGCGCATTTGGTCAAAAGGCGCGATCCTTGGCCGATTGCGTATTCGTGTCACTGAAGTGGCTCGCGATGGTCGTTCCGATGGCGATGGCCGTCGGCTCGGCGTGCGCCTTCTTTCTTTGGAGCCTTGACCGTGTGGCTCAAATCCGGTTTGACCGTCCGTGGCTGTTGTATCTGCTGCCCCTGGGTGGCGTTGGAGTAGGCTTGTTGTATCACCATTACGGCCGTTCGGCGGAGGGCGGGAACAATCTCATCATGGATCAAATCCATCAGCCGGGGGGCGGTGTTCCGCTGCGGATGGCGCCGCTGATTCTTTTTGGGACGCTAGTCACCCATCTATTCGGCGGTTCAGCGGGGCGCGAAGGCACTGCCGTTCAGATGGGAGGAAGCATTGCGAGCGGGTTTTGCAACTGCTTTCGGTTGGATGCTGATCAGGTTCGCATTGTCTTGATGGCAGGCATCGCGGCCGGTTTCGGCGCCGTTTTCGGGACGCCGCTGGCGGGCGCTGTGTTCGCGCTGGAAGTGCTGATGATCGGTCGCATCGAATATGCGGCTTTGCTTCCGTGCTTTATCGCGGCTGTGACCGCCGATTGGACGTGCCACGCGTGGAATGTCGGCCATACGCACTATCACCTTGGCTTTCTCGCCAGGGAAACGGCTCCGGCTGCGTTCTTTCATCTGGAACCTTGGCTGGTCGCCAAAGTCGCCCTCGCTGCGGCGGCCTTCGGCCTCGCGAGCACGGCGTTTGCGGAACTCTCGCACTGGCTTTCCGCGCTGTTCAAACGCCTGATACCCTATGGCCCGCTGCGACCGGTCGCTGGCGGCGTTCTGGTGATTGGACTATTCTTCGTGGCTGGCACGGGCGATTATCTTGGCTTGGGCGTGTCATCGCCCGACCCTAAGGCCGTAACGATCGTTTCTTTCTTTCGGTCGACCGAGATTCATTACTGGAGCTGGCTCTGGAAGATTCTTTTCACGGCCGTGACGCTGAGCAGCGGGTTCAAAGGCGGTGAAGTGACGCCGCTCTTCTTCATTGGGGCTGCTTTGGGAAACGCTCTGGCCGGCGTGCTGGCGGCGCCCACCGATCTGTTCGCCGCGCTTGGATTCGTGGCAATCTTTGCCGGCGCGACGAACACCCCCCTTGCCTGCACGTTGATGGGAGTCGAGTTGTTTGGAGCCACGCACATTGTCTATATCGCCACGGCCTGCTTTCTCGCCTATCTGTTTAGCGGTCACTCAGGCATCTATCTCTCGCAACGGATTGGGATTCCGAAGCGCAGCTCATCGATGCTGCCGCCGGAGATTTGCCTTCGACACGTACGCGAATTGCAAGCCTCTGCGATGGGTGAACTCACGGCCTTTTTTAAAGAACGCAATGGCGCCATTTCCAGCGTCGCCACACTACGGGAACCCTACACCATGCCGCACAAAAAACACAAGATCACCCCACGCGAAATCGGGATGATCCGCATCTATTTGAAGCCCGGCGATAAACGAAGACAGCCCGGTCTCCGCGGCTTTCTCACCGCGCGTCCGCTGTATCGCGAACTCGTGGATGCCGCGAAAAAGGACGGCTTCCTGAATGCCCACGCGCATTTTACCCACTACGGCTATAACAACCACGGCAAGGTGCGGGCGAATGACCCGGAGTTAGGCAATCCCGAGTTGACGATGTGCGTCGAGCTGTGCGCCGCAAAAAATGAGCTCGAGATGTTTTGTCTTACCCATGGTGACCTGCTGAAGGACAAGGTCATCATCTACGAGCCCATCGAACAATGGGACATCCAGGGCCTTGAGCTGGGTATCCACGACGCGCCTCCGATGCCAAAATCCTCAATCGCAACCGCCGTGGCATCGTAATAAGCGCATTGACCGCGGGCAATCATGACGACACGTTGCCAGCGTCATCAATGAGCATTCATTTGGAAGAAATACCGTCCTCGGTGTTGAAAGACATCTTGGGCCGGGCGCAATTGGAATTGGCTGCGGCCAGGGAACGGCAACCGCTTTCCGAACTGCAGCGGGCGGCGCGCGACGCCGAAGCCCCCCGCGGATTTCATGATGCCCTCGTGAAAGCGGGCTTCTCCATGATCGCGGAGGTGAAGCGCCGTTCGCCTTCCGGAGGGGAGATGCGGCATCAGGATTATCTCGCGGCGGGGCGGCTCTATGATGAGAGCCCCGCGGTGAGCGCCGTTTCGGTGCTCACGAACGGGAGCGATTTCGGCATGAACATTGGCGCCCTGTCCGAAGTGCGTCGGGTGACGCGGAAGCCCTTGCTTCGGAAGGACTTTATTTTCGACGAGTATCAGATCTTCCAGGCGCGGGCCTCCGGAGCGGACGCCATTTTGCTCATGGCGAACGTGCTGACCCGCGAGGGAATGCACGGGCTTTCCAGGCTGGCGTTGGAATTGGGGATGGATGTGCTCTTCGAGGCGCACGACCCGGAGGAAGTCCGGAAGTTCCCCGCGGATGCGAGGATTTGCGGCATCAACAGCCGAAAGTTTGTCACCGGCGCGTTCGCGCGGCAGTCTTCGGGCGCTGAAGGTTCCGGCGGGGCGCGCCAGGTGGATTTCAGCACGAATGCCGGGCAATTTGAGTTGATCGAATGTCTTCCCGCGCAGTGCGTAAAAGTGGCGGAGAGCGGTCTCAGCCCGGAAGGAGTTGCACAGGTGCGCCGTCTCGGATTCGACAGCATTCTGGTGGGCACGACGCTTCTGATGGCTCCCAAGGGAGTGGCCGCCACGCTGCGGAGCTTTGAAGAGGCAATTGCGCGCTCGGCCAACGAAGCCGGATCCTTCCAGGCGATTTAGATGCGGGCGCGAAGACGGGAGCGCGGAGCGTTCCGACGGGGGTGATTCAACTTGGTTCAGGCTAGAAGGGTTAGCTGCATGGCTGCCATCCCTGCCGGGATGATCCGATTTTCGATCCAAAACCGGTGGTGTCGCTCGTTCCTCGCTCGACCACCGGCTACAGGCTGTAATGCCGTCGGCATTTTAACGGCGCGGTCATCTTTAGCGGCAAGGCCATCGATTGAGGGCGGCTTCCAGCGATGGCGGGAGCAGCGGCGTCGCCGAGTGGCGCCGTCATCATCGTCCCGCCTTGATCTTTTGCGCACAATTCATCACATCCCATTCCGAGGAGGTCATGCGACGATCGGTGTTGAGTTGCGCCCTCCGCGAGCCCAAAAAGAGTCCTGCCATGACCGACCAGCCCCTCCTTTCCACGAAATCCATGGATCCTCGGGACCGCCTGATCTTTGCCCTCGATGTCCCGACGCTGCGGGAGGCGAGGGATTGGGTGGAGCGGCTGGGGGATGCGGTGACCTTCTACAAGCTCGGCCTGGAGTTCTGCGTGAGCGGGGATTACTTCACGCTCCTGCGGGAGCTGAGGGCTCGGGGAAAGAAGGTATTCGCGGATCTCAAATTCTACGACGTGCCCGCCACCGTGCGCGGCGCCGTGGCGAACCTCGCATCCTCCGAGGCGACTTTTTGCACGCTGCACGGCGTGTCCTCGATCTACGCCGAGGCGGTGAAGGTGAAAGCCGGGATGAAACTTCTGGCGGTGACTGTTCTGACGAGCTTCGATGCGAACGATGCGGCGGAGCTGGGTTGGAGCGGACCTGTCGAGGAATTGGTGTCGCAGCGGGCGCGACGGGCGATCGCCTCGGGCATCGATGGGCTGATTTGCTCTCCGCAGGAAGCCGCGCGTCTCCGCCGGGAACTCGGTCCGGCGCCGCTTATCGTGACGCCCGGCATTCGCGCGGCGTCGGAGCGCGGAGGCGACGACCAAAAGCGCACGATGAGTCTTGAGGACGCTTTTCGAAACGGCGCGGATCACATTGTGGTAGGCCGCCCGATTCGGAAGGCCGCCGACCCGCGAGCCGCAGCGGAGGCGATGCAGACGCAAATCTCGGCGCTGTTCTAAAAGGGAAACGGGGCGTTCAGCGGCGTGGAGCCTGAAGGCGCCGGCTCGAGTGCGCCGGCATTTTCCGCGTTAATTTTCCGCGTTAAGCGAGTCCGTGCACCCGCACCATCACGCTCTTTCCCTTGAGGGCGTGTTCGCCGAAATCGTTGAAAGCCGCGGCTTCGGGAGACTGGTCGGCGAAATCGCCGGAGAACACGGCGCGCTGCCCAAGTTCCTTCGAAAGCGTTTCCAGGCGGAAGACGGTGTTCACGGCGTCACCGATGATCGTGGCGTCGCGTTCCACGGCGACGCCCACGTTGCTGCACGTCACGCGCCCGTAGTGGAGGGCGATGGCAATGCGAAAGGGTTCGCCATTGGGCCACGAGCGGGCCTGCGCGAGAGCGAGCATCTTGTTCGCCGCCTCGAGCGCGGTGCGGCAATCCAGGGCGCCATCGGCGGCGGAGCCCCAGTAGGCGAGCATCGCGTCGCCGATAAATTTGTCGATCGTGCCCCCGCTCTTGGCCACCAGGTTTCCCGTTTCGCGGAACCAGGCGCCCAAAGCCTGAGCCATCTCCGCGCTGGGGATCTTCTCGGACATCGTGCTAAATCCGCGGATATCGCAGACGAGGAGGGCGACGGGCCGCGCGGTCACGGCGGGGTTGTCGTTCGGGCTGGCGATCGTCAAGGCGTCCGCCTCGTCCGAGTCGTCATCGGCATGCTCGCTGAAAAGGAGTTGGTTGTCCGCGATACGAATGACGGCGCCTTGGCTCAGCACCACGGGCATGACGACGCGCTGGTCATTGACGAAAGTGCCATTGCGGCTGCCGAGATCGATCAATTGATATTGCCAGCCGTTGTGGCAGCGGATCAGGGCATGCTGCCGGGAAACGAGCGGGCTGAAACTGAGGCAGACGGTGTTCTCCTTCGTCCGGCCAATCGACGCGGTATTGCCTATCGCCACCTCGAAAGAGGGCGCCTGAGCGGGCTGAATCTTGAGTTTCGCTCCCATGGTTTCAAACAAGTTGCACCTTGCACATTGCGGAAGCCCGAAAAAACTGCAATTTTAGAATGATGCCGGCGTTATGTATTCGTATGCGCAGAAGCTTTCATGCCTGAGATTGCCACATTCGACCACTACGAGGTCCTGACGCGTGACGACGGCTCGCTCTACGAGCTTGGGCGCGGAGCGATGGGCGTCACGTACAAGGCCTTCGATACGAGCCTGAGGTTTCCGGTATGTCTGAAGGTGATCAATTCCGCTTACCTCAATAGCGAGGTGGCGCGGCAGCGCTTCGTCCGCGAAGCCCGCTCCGCGGCAAAGCTGCGGCATCGGAATGTCGCCTCGGTGTTTCACCTTGGGACTGAGGGAGATACGTGGTTCTACGCGATGGAGTTCATCGATGGGGAGACCCTGGAGGCGGTGATCAAGCGGGAGGGCACGCTGGCTCCGAGAACGGCGCTGGAGATCACGGGGCAGGTGGCTCGCGCCTTGAATGCCGCCACCCAGCACGGTTTGGTCCATCGCGATATCAAGCCGGCGAATCTCATGCTGGTCAAGGAGGACGACGAGATCGTCGCCAAGGTGATCGATTTCGGCCTCGCGAAAACGGCGATCGGCGCGGAGGGCGAAGACGCGGCGACGCTGAGCCTGGGCGGCTTCGTGGGAACGCCGCATTTTGCCAGCCCCGAGCAACTCGAAGAGCGGGAAATCGACGTGCGTTCGGACATCTATTCGCTGGGCGTCACGCTTTGGTACATGCTGGCCGGGCAACCGCCGTTCGGCGGTTCGATGGCGCAGGTGATGAGCCAGCATCTCTCGAAGCCGCCGCCCTTCGATCGGTTCAAGACGCTGCCGCCGCCGGTGTCGGCGCTCCTTCGGAAGATGCTGGAGAAAGATCCGGCGGATCGTTTTCAGACGCCGGCGGAGCTTCGGAGGGAGATCGAAGACGTTCTTGGAAAGCTGAGTCACGCGCCCGCCGAGCCGAAGACGGCGGCTGCCGATGCGGGAAGCGCCTCGGACGCTCCAGTGGAGGAGGAGGAATTCGCCACGCTGCTGGACGTGGCGACGAAGCGCCCGGGAGAGACGCGTTTCGAAGCCGGGGTGACGATCGCCGGACGCTACCGGATTGCGGAGGGGATGGGGGAGACGAATGCGGGACGGGTTTTTCGCGCGGAGGACACCGCGCAGCATCGCTCCGTGCGGCTGCTGGTCTTGCACCAGGAGATTTTGAACGATTCGGCGGTATGCACCGCGCTGGAACGCGAGGTGGAGCGGCTCGCGCAGGTGAAGCATCCGAATCTGCTGGGGATTTTCAATTTCGAGACGATCGAAAACGCAAGCTTTCTGGCCATGGAATGGACGGATGGTTTTTCCCTGCTCGATCTGTTGAAGGCGCGCCGCGAACTGGGGGCGGACGAAGCGATTGCGCTGTTGCAGCAAGCGGCGGGCGGAGTGGACTACGCCGTGAATCGCGGCCTGACGGGGCTCGAATTCGGGCTGCACCAGATGGTGCTGCACTTTGATGCGCCTTTCGAGAAGGATAAGCTGCTTCGCGCACCTCTGGCGCGATGGCCCGATTTCGCACTGAAACTGTATCCGCTCGGGGTGACGCGGGATTTGAACTCGGGCCGGACGTGGGCCGGCGGCCAGACGATGGTGGGCGGCGCGGCGGCTGGCAGCACGGATGGCGCCGATGCCAAGGGCCGCTATATTCGATCGCTGGCGACCGTGATCTACGAATTGCTCGGGGGAACGATTTCGCCGCTGATGCTGGGAGGCGCCGGGATGGCGGCATCCCGTTACACTCCGCTTTCCACGCTTTCCGAGGAAGGCAACGAGGTGCTGAAGCGGGCATTGGATCCGGCGCAATCGTTTGCGAGCGCGCAGGAATTTTGCAATGCGCTGGCGAATCCGGAAGCGATGCACACCGCGCGCCGGGAGCCGGCGCCTCCCGTAGCGCGACCGGAGCCTGTGCGCCCGATCGCACGACCGGAAGCAAAAGCTCCCGTTACGCGGCCGGAGCCCATTCCTCCGGTGCAGAAGAGCAAAGCTCCTGAACCGCCTCCGGTGGTTGCCGTGCAAGCGGTTCCACCTTTGGCCGGTCCGATCGCGCCGCCGGTGCGTCCTCCGAAAAAGAGCAAGGCGCCCGCGCTGGCTCTCGGCGCGGTTGTCGCGATGCTTGCGATCGGAGGCGGGGGATATTTCCTTTTGCAGAAGTCCGCCAAGGATGTTGTGGCGAACGACCACACCGATCCGAAAAAGAACGAGTCCGATACGCCGTCGAAAAAGGATCCCGCAAAAGGCGGGGGCGGCGCCACTTCCGAGAGGGAGAAGCCGATCGCAAACGATCCTCCGAAAGTCTCGGAAGCGGACCTTGCCCAGCAGAAGTTGGATGCGGAGATTGGCCGGCAGAAAGCGGAAGCGGAACAGGCAAGGAAGAAAGCGGATGCGGAACTGACGAGGAAGAAGCTGGATGAGGACCTGGCGAGGAGGAATGAGGAAAAGCTGGCGACTGCTCTCAAGTCTGCGGATGCGTTGGAACAGCGGGGCGAGACGAAGTCCGCGCTGGAAGGTTACCTGAAGGTGGTGAAAGATTTTCCTGACACCGGCGCTGTGGCGGGGCGCAACCAAATCGAAACGCTTTTTGATCGCTTGCTCCAGAAGCAGGTTGCCCTCACTTCGGATCAATTCGAGTCCATGCGGGATTCGATCGTGGAAGCGGCGCAGCAGAATGTGCTGTCCGCTCAGCTCCTTCTTGGGGTGCAACAACTCAAGCAGGCCCCTGCTGAAGCATTTCGATGGTTTCAGAAAGCGGCCGATGCCGGGAGCCCGTTGGCGCTGACGCAAATGGGTCAGATGAGCGCTGCGGGCGTCCCGAACGTTATGGAAAAGGATCTCTCGAAGGCCGTTGATTATTTTCGGAAGGCTGCGGAAATGAACTATGTGCCGGCCAAATACCTTCTCGGGGAATGCTATCTCGGTGGGAAAGGAGTTCTGAAAGATGAGAAGCTCGCCGTGAAATGGCTTCGGGAAGCGGCGGCCGCGAAAGATGATCGCGCGATGAATAAACTGGGAGGGCACCTGGCGCGCCCAGACGATCCGCGTCCCATAAGCGCTCGAAAGGAGGAGTTGGAGGAAGCGTTCAAGCTTCTCAACGAAGCGAAGGAAATGGGCTATCCGGATGCGCTTAATAATCTCGCGGCGATGTATCTCAACGGCTATGTCCCCGGATTTCGCGACCCCGACAAGGAGGGCGCGAAGCTCTATCTGGAGGGCGCGAAAAAAGGGAGCGTGTTTTGCATGTTCGGCTATGCTCGCTGCCTTGAAACCGGAACTGGGATCAAGAAGAATGAGTTGGACGCCGGAAATTGGTATGTGAAAGCGGCCAGGGCTGGATTCAGGCCGGCCGAGGATTGGTGCCGTGCGCACCCTGACGCTGCAAAGGGGTATTCGCCGCCGCCGTTGGCCGTCCCGCCGACATCCACCCTGCAGTAAGCTAATGGTGAATTGCGGGTCGCATCCGGGCGATGGCTCGAAATAAGGGCAATTGCCGCGCTTGATCCGTCATGGCGAGTTCAGGGAGGCGGCGCGGGATCTTCCACCCGCGATTTCACCGTTCCATCGCGGAAGCGCGTGGTGATCGTTTCGCCCGCGCGCAACTCGCCGGCTGAGCGAATGACGACGCCGTCGGATTTCATCGTTATGCTGTAGCCGCGAGCCAGAGTGGCATCGGGCGCGAGCAGCCGAAATACCTGAGTGGTCCGGTCGAAACGGGTGCGGCGCTGGGAGAGGGCCAGGCGCAGCCGCTCCTCAAGCCGGAGACGCGCGGCTTCAAACAGTTGCCGGCGCATGGCGAGCAAGTGATCCGGGCGGTGGCGCCGCAATGCCGCCAGGCCGGCGGCCATCCGTTGCCGGGCGAGATCGAGTTTGTTTCGCATCGCGCGGTTCAGGGCCTCGGCTGCGAAATCGGCGCGTTGCGCGGCTTCGGCGAGGCGAGCCCGCGGTTCGCGAAACAGCGCGCTACGCGCGAGGAAATCGAGCCGCGATTTCTCGCGCTCCACCATGCCGGCTGCGCTACGCTGCGCCTGAGCGGACAGTTGCCCGATACGCCGCAAAAGCGCTTCCGTATCCGGGACGATCAATTCGGCGGCGGCGCTCGGTGTGGGCGCCCGCAAATCGGCCGCGAAATCCGCGATCGAGAAATCGATCTCGTGGCCGACTGCTGAGACGACCGGAATCACGGAAGCCGCGATCGCGCGCGCCACGATCTCTTCATTGAAAGCCCACAGGTCTTCCACGCTTCCTCCGCCGCGCGCCACCACGATGACCTCCACGGGCGGGAGGCCCATGGCTTCGAAACGATTGAACGCATCCACCGCCGCCGCGATCTCCCCGGCAGCGCCTTCGCCCTGAACACGCACGGGGCCGATGACTACGCGCGCCCATGGAGCGCGCCGCGCGAGAATATTCAGCATGTCCCTCAGAGCGGCGCCGGTCGGAGATGTAACGATGCCGATGGAGGCGGGAAATCGAGGCAGCAGCCGTTTCCGATCTGGGTCGAATAATCCCTCCGCTTCCAACTTGCGCTTGAGGGCTTCAAATTTGGCCTGGAGCAAGCCGGCTCCCCCGGCCTGCGCGAATTGCACAGTGAGCTGATATTGGCCGCGCGCTTCGTAGACGGTCATCGCGCCGCGGACCTGCACCTGCATGCCGTCCGCGAGGGGAGTCTGTTTCAGGCGCGAGCCCTGCCTGGCGAACCAGACGCAGGAGAGCTGCGACTGGGCGTCTTTCAGGGTGAAGTATTGGTGGCCGGAGGGTTGTTTGCGGTAGTTGCTGATCTCGCCCTCCACCCAGACGACGCCGAGATGATCCTCGAGGACCGAGCGCACCGAGCGGGTGAGCTCGCTGACGGAAAAGATGCGCGGCTCTTCGCGGACGGGCTCC
>Ga0302319_10024758_pt1 | contig 10652 bp, 10 predicted proteins | sample Bog_T0_2_FD_203319 | JGI IMG/M metagenome (GOLD analysis project Ga0302319, IMG submission 203319) | Peat permafrost microbial communities from Stordalen Mire near Abisko, Sweden - Bog_T0_2 | ecosystem: Environmental > Terrestrial > Soil > Wetlands > Peat | place: Sweden: Abisko, Stordalen Mire... | reverse complement strand
CTTGCGGGCAGCAAACCTAAATTAAACCGGACAGCTATGTTCTCCTGTATTGATTGAGTCGTGTTCGAATCTCTATCTCTCTGGACTTAGTCCAGGTTCACACTCTCCAGCTTCACACCGGAGAAAACGCCTTAAGCATCAAACGGAGCTGGGTGCATCGATGCTGTGCATCAGGCCTGGTAATGGCTACTGCGAAGAGGCCGTCAGAGTACGATGTGCAGCTGCGGCGCTCGCCAGGAACAGCTTACGCACAGCATCATGGATACGCTCGACAGCCGCGCGGCGGTAATCCCAACGCTCGTCTCCATTCGGTTGCTCAACGACCATAGTCGCGTTCGCCTCGAAGAGAAGAACCTCACCTTGCCGATTCAGACCGAAGTCGATGCCGCCATAGTCGAGACAAAGCGCCGCCTGCACCAGTTGGAGAGCGGCCATTGCCTTGCTCCCCAACACAACGGGCATATTGGCTAAAAACTCTGCCTCTTCGGCGCGGTGTTCGGCGCGGTCCGCCATGTCAGCGCTGAAGTAGTGGATCTTCCAGGTTTGCGAGATGGCCAGATGCAAGGGATAAAGCTCTCCACCAACCATCATGACGCGGTACTTTCGCGCACATCCGTCCGCGCCTCGAGCATCCAGATATTGGATTGCCAAGACTTCAGCCTCAGGCCTTCCTGACCCTGGGAGCCCATCCACTGCGGATGCGAGTTCCGACGCGGATTCAAGTCTGCAAAAGTGCTGTCCCATGTGAAAGCCCGGCGTCCGCAGCAGAAGTGGGAAGGTAAAGCCTCGAGCGGCAAGTGCAGCCGGTCCATCTGGTCCAGCGAGAAGCGCATGACGGAATAATGCGGTTGCGGGACTGATCAACCCCGGCAACTTACCCAGCCGGTTAACATTCTCGCATCGGCCCGTCGCCCGCACCGCAGCTGGCGCGTTCAGAACCGGAGCAGACGTCAAAGCCAACAGGGACTCGGCGGCATCCAATGCTTCGGCGGCCAAGTCGGAATCGCCGATTCCGTTGACGACGAATTGGTGTGGCGGCAGCGGAATTTTCGTATCGTAGAAATCCGCGACAACAACATATGTTTCGAAGATGCGGTCATCGAGCAGCTTCTCGATCGGCGTGTTGCCGCCGGTGGAAGAGACAAGAAGCAGAACCGGAATAGGTTGGGAGTTGCCCCGGTAGAGAGATGGGAAGAGGTTCTTCTGCCCAAAGGATTTCCTCTGGTGCAGCTTCGCAGTTTCGAACTCGCCAAGACGAGTGAGTACGTAATACATTCCGCCGTGGGCCTGGGGAAACTCTGGATCGATCCGAAGCGCTGCCTCGTAATGCGTGCGCGCTTCCTCGGGATTACCCCCTTGAAGCAAGGCGCTGCCAAGGTTGACCTGGCAGACAATGTCTTCTGGATGGTACTTCACTGATTCGGCGTAAACCATTTGAGCTGCCTTGTGCTGACCCGCGGCAACCAGCAGCTTCCCGAGCGCGAACAGGTTAGGTAGATGCGAGGGATTGAGTTCAAGGACCCGCAGGTGGTCGATTCTTGCTTCGATGCTGCGTCCCACCTCGGCCAGCAATGTGGCACGCTCAACAAGCAGATCGACTTCAACATCGGTCTGCGTGGGCCTAAGCGTGGCGAGCTGAGCATCGAGTTGCCGCACCCTGGCATTGCGCTTGAGCCATGGCCGCCACGTGCCCTCAGCCAGATCTAAAGGACGCACCGAGCGCTGCAACGCGCGGCCCGCTGCCAGCGTCGCCTCCACAAGAGTGTCCAGTTCAGCGCGTGTCGTCCGGTGGTTCACGATGGCTGCTCGGATAGCCAGTTGGCCTGCGATGAGAGTCGTAGAAGGCGCAACCGCGCCCGACTCCTGCAGCTGGATGACGATCTTGCGGTTGAGTTGGTCGGAATGCTCGGCCGTCGTCGAATCGCCTGGAGCTGCGAAACGATAGCGGAAGCAGACAATGTTGAGCTCAACCGAAGCCATCAGCTCCAGCTCCGCCGATGCGACGATGCGACTTTCCAGGTATCGAGCCAGCTCGCAAGTGTGGCTGATCACCGCACCGATCGCATTTATGCCGTAAACCTTGAGTGTGACCCAGGTCTTGAGAGCGCGAAAGCCACGCGAAAGATCGGGGCCAAAGTCGCAGGGCCATGGAGAACCGGCGGACATCCCATGTTCTTCCCGTGTGAGATACGCGGACGATGAGGTAAACGCCTGCTTGTGGCGCGTGCCGTCGCGCACAAGAATAAAGCCTGCGTCGTAAGGCACCTGCGCCCACTTGTGGAAATCGAAAGCAAGCGAATCCGCTAGCTCAATGCCTTTGAGGCGAGGCGCCAGTTCCGGAGCCAGCATGGCCAGAGCCCCGTACGCGCCGTCGACATGAAACCAGAGCTTTTCCTCTGCACAGATTTCGGCGATTCCAGCGAGATCATCGATTGCGCCGGTATCAACTGTCCCGGCTGTGCCGATGACGAGGAAGGGATTAAAGCCAGCATCTCGATCTGCCGCGATGGCCTCTTTCAGCGCTTTCAGGTCGATTCGCTGCCGGCTATCCACTGGAACCAGCCGTAGCGCATCGCTGCCCAGTCCGGCGAAATCAAGCGCTCGCCCAATGCATCCGTGCACCGCCACCGATGCATAGGCGGTCAGCTTCTGTGCGTTTTGACTGATGCCTTGCCGGCGAACGTCGCAGCCCAGCCTGGCGTCGCGCGCCACTACCACTGCGATGAAGTTTGCCATCGATGTGCCGGTGACGAAGAGCCCGGTAGCTTCCGGCGGAAATCCGAAGAGGGCGCGCATCCATCCGATGACCTGGTTTTCGACGTCGAGAGGAATTTGATCGCGCCCGCCGACATTGGCGTTTAGCCCTGCGGACAGCATCTCCGCCATCATGCCGACCGGAGTTCCTCCGCCCTGCACCCAGCCCAGAAAACCGGGGTGAGCATTGCGAGCAGCAAAGGGCAGAATCGTGGTCATGAACTCTTCATGGACCTTCGCCAATGAAGTAGGCATCGAGGGCAGAGCTTCACGAAAATGCGCACGCACTTCGTTCGGGATCGCTTGCCATACAGGATAGTCGCGGATGTTCTCGGTGTAACCAAGCATGTCATCGAGCATGCGGTGGGCTTGTTGACGGAAGCCCGTCCAGTCGACAGGGTCTAGGGAGGTATTTGCGGCCTGCTCTTTCGCGTGGAAATGTTCGCTTGCTCTGCCGCGACTACTGATCCTCCGTCTCGCGCTTTCTCGCTTCTTCAGAATGTCTCCATGTTGGGTGCGCCCCGGCGAAGTCCCCATTTCACCTTTCTAATTGCAATTGGTGCGCCACTCGCACCAAACCATGCAGTCTTGATGATCGATTCTCACCGTATTCGCTTTCGGCTGTGCGATGGACAAGAATCAACAGTTGCTTGAGCGAGCAACTCGGGGAAGCATGCTTGAGCGTGGTTTTCCACACTTCAGAGACCTTCTCAATCGCTTGTTCTCATGAGTCTCTCATTCGTGAACTGGTCTCTTTGGGAGCGGGCACTTCCGCGGATGTGGACTGCTCTTTCCTGAACGGATCGGCGTCCGATGCCGATAAGCGATTTGACGCAGATTCACTTCGTAGCCGAAGGGAAGAAAAATGGAGATCAGCAGAGTCTCAAAAGTTGCACCATCGACATCGGGGCGACTTCCGACACCGCCGCATTCTCAGGCGGCAATCCCATCATCCTCGGTGGCCGTACTGCAACCGGAGCCCGCAGCTGTGTTCACGTCCTCTGTGGCCGGAGTGTCGCCACCCGCAGATCCATCGACGTTGGCATCCGCGCCTGCCTCACCCGCTTCGAAATCTGTAGGGGCTTCCACTCCTTTGGCAGAGATTCAGAGCTCTATGAGCAGCAGTCAAATTGCTGCACTCACTACTTCTTATTCCACAACTGTGGCAGGCAAGAGCTACTCGGGAAGCGTCCAGGAGTCCGATGGGACCTATGTAGCCTCAGTTCCGAATCCGCCGGGAGCCAGCGCAAGTGGATCGAGCGTTCAGTCCGCAGAGAACAATCTTGATGTAATCCTGGATAGTCTCGCGTAACTGTTCTTGATTCAGATGGGTATTCGCAAACCGGGACGTGCGCCGCAAAGAGTATTGGCCGCTAACACCAAGTGTGGCAAGAAAGAAAATCATGTTCGCAGGACAAGTAAGTTTGATTAACCCAGCCGACGCTGCGGGCCAGCGTGCATTGCCGGACAACCTATCAATCGGCGACGACAGCGGGGCCGCGTTTGCGCTGGTGTATGAAGCAATCCTGGGCCTTTCAGACGAGCAGTCTCCCGAGAGTGGAGCATCCAACAGTTGGCTCGATGCTGATGGGGAAGGCGACTTGCCTGAGTCGAACAACTCGAGCAAGCTCCACGGTGCAGTCAACTTGGGCTCTGGTGGTGGTACATGGCACCTAACCGGCCAGGACTCAAACGCCGAATTTGCCCTTGGCTCCCAAGGAGCTGCGAACTACGCCAGCAGCATGGAGCGGTTCCTGTCGAAAGGAAAGGAAGCTCAAGTAGAACCCATACGAGCGCAAGGAGCAGGTATTGAGGCAGCGGCGCCCTTTGGCAGAGCGCAGCAGAGTGGGGATCGTGGGCAGGCGTCCGGGCTCAATGACGATATAGGTGCCACATCGAATTCAGGCGGGATCTTGAACAAGAGCCAGCTTTCCGATTGGATGGACGCTCATGCTCTCTCTCGCTCCAGTCATCATTGCGCGATGTATTGTCGGTTGGGGATGGAGGCGGCAGGCCTTAACACCGGGGATCGCCCACAATCAGGCGATGCGGGAGACTACGGCCCCTTCCTGTTGAGGCACGGGGCGCAAACAGTACCAGTGGACTCCTACGTTCCGCAAGTTGGCGACGTAGTCGTTTTTGATAAGACAGGCCAACACCCATATGGTCATATTGAAATGTATGACGGACACCAGTGGGTCTCAGATTTTATGCAACAAAGTTTTTCCCCGTATCGTGACGCGGCGAGTACGCCACCCTTTACAATTTACCGACTAAGTTAGAGCAGGGATAGCATTTGGTCCGCTCATCAAATGCACTACAGAGAAGTCGACGCCTCTTGAAAGAAGCAGGAGTCAGACAAATAGCACGGATTGAAGGATTCGCATGGCGTCAGTGGTTTCACCCCCCGAAGTTGCGCCGCCAAAAGTGGCGGGCGAACTGCGTTATGTTGCACGGCAGCCCATCCTGGACCGGCACAGCAGAGTGAAAGCCTACGAACTGCTTTATCGGGCCGGTCCGGTTGGCGCTTTTAGCGGAGATTATGACCATGCCACTCGCACCATGCTTGACAATACCGTGATTTTCGGGTTGGACGCCCTGACAGCGGGGTTGCCGGCGTTTGTGAATTGCACGATGGAGTCACTGGTCGATCGCCTGGTAGACGTTCTGCCGCCCAGTACGACGGTACTGGAGATCTTGGAGACGCTGGAGCCGACGCCCGAACTGATCGCCGCATGTCGTGAACTGAAGGCCGCAGGTTACCGGATAGCACTAGACGACTTTATGTGGGAACCAAAATTCGAACCGCTGGTGGAGTTAGCAGACTACATCAAGGTAGATTTTCTCCTGGCAGACGCGGCAATGCGGCAAAACCTGTTCAAGCGACTGAACGGCGCTGCGGTTATCCTGGTGGCGGAAAAGGTTGAAACTCACGAGGAGTTCGAACAAGCTTGCACTGAAGGCTTCACTCTGTTTCAGGGATATTACTTCTGCCGTCCGCTGCTTCTGGAGAACCGGAAAGTTCCGGCCAACCGGTTCGCTCATTTCCAGATTCTTGAGCTTCTGCGACACGATCCCCTTAACCTGCAAAAATTGAGCCAACTTGTGAAGCAGGATACCTCTCTCACTTATAGGTTCTTGCGCCTGGTTAACTCGCCGGTGTGTGCGATTCGACAAGAGGTACGGTCAATCAAGGCGGCGCTGGTGGCAGTGGGCGACAATGCAATACGCCGCATCGCGACACTCGCAATTACCAGCGAATTGAATGCCAATCAGCCGACTGAGATCCTTCGAATGGCCTTTGTGCGGGCCCGGTTCTGTGAATTGGCCGCAGAGGCTTGCGCGCTGGGGCAGGCGGAGCAGTACCTGCTGGGAATGTTCAGCATGCTGCCGGCGATGTTGCGCATCTCCATGGCAGATCTGGCCCCGACGCTGCCCTTGCGGGAGAATATTCGGGATGCGTTAATGGGCTCGACAAGCCTTGAGAGCGCACTATTGCATTGGATCGAATTCTACGAGCGCGGCGACTGGGCGAATTGCGACGTGATCGTTCATTCCTATGGCTTGAATCTGGAAGAGATGATCCGTTGCTATGCGGAGGCAGTGTTTTGGGCTGATGCGGCCCTGCACTATGCGAGGTGAGCTGCCGCAAATCCTTCAGGTCGTATCGGTACCAGCCATAGGAAACGATCCAGGTGAAGTCATCCGCCTCCTGATCGAAAAAAACGAAACTGCCCCAAAACAGATCAAGGCAGCGCAAAGACAGCTTGGTCAACCGACGAAGCTAATCAATAGATTCTGCCTTGGTTATGGCTATAAAGCGAAGCCTCAACGACATCCGTCCGGCGCGGACTTTTTGCGGTTAGCCTGACGCTTGAGAATGTTCTCCATGATCTCTTTCATCAGATCCTCTAGTTGTTTTCGTACTCTCTCACTTAGTTGTGGGAATTGAAAGCCAATCGTAGTGTCCGAGTGAAGTGTCCTCACCTGGCCACGCACACGAAAAGGAAGATGGTTGATACTGAAAGTCAGTTCCACCAGCATGTCCTGTGAGAGGGGTTGTGGCTCTCGCAATACCATCAGGCATCCACCTGTACTCAGATTTGCGATCGTTGCGGGACAAAATGCCTCACCAGCCCCCAATTGGACGGTCGAGGGACCCGTGCAATCAAGACGGGGGTACCGCCGTCGCTCCCCAGGGCCTCTCGGTAAACGACTTGTTGGAAGGTCCTCGACCAGTCGCTCAATCAGCTCCTTAAGTTGTCTCTTGTGTCTCTCGCTGAGCAATGTGAATTGAAAGCCGATGGTAGTATCGGATCGCTTTGCCTTTACCTGCCCAAGTGCTCGAAGCAGAAGATTATTGATTCCAAAGGTTAGTTCGACAATCGTGTCTTGCGAAAGGCATCGTGGCTCCTTCAATACAAGCAGACATCCACCTTCACTCAGATTCACAATTTTGGCAGGGCAAGGCAACTCACCGGCTGCGAACTGGATGCCGGCTTCGCCCGTGCATTCAAAGCGAGGGTTACGCCGTTGCTCCTTTGTCATCTTTCACTGCCTCACAAGCTGATTGGATGCGGGTCTATACAAGGTCACCGATCCCGTTGGTAGCCTTGATCTTCACGCCGTGACTTCAGATGGTCGCATTTCCTGAAACGCATTGGTTGCTGCAAGTTGATTGCAACCGAAGTGAAATGTTTTGTTGAACCTACACCGACAAACAGGAAGCGATTTCCGCTTTTTTGACTGGACCGCGGATTTACAAAGGTCGAATACGCGCAATTGGTGATCCTTGTATTGGTACTATCGGCACAAGGTCGCCAACCGTTGCATTCACTTGTGGCTTGCGTTTTCAATAAATGCCGGTTTCCTAATCCACTTAAAGAAACGACGGTCAATGAAGTTAGCTGTCTCAAATTGTCGAAACAATGACATAGTTTGAAGGTAATTCGCCGGATTGCGTGTAAGTGATTGATCTATTTGGCTGCCCCCCAGGGATTCGAACCACGATTATAATCAATGGTTTACATCTACATAATCATAATGTGCGAACAAATATGCATACAAAGGCTTGTGACTGCGTGTCCGGGATTCTAACTGCGTTTAGTTTTGGGATTCAGGTTGTTTGGCTGGACGGGCCAGGGACTCAACGTGCTTCTGCAGGTCGCTGAGCCGGAACTTATACAGGCACTTCCCTGTTGAGCCGATGGGAAATGGGATGGTTGGCAACTCACCCCGGTGGGCCATCCGCTTGACTGTAATCGGGGCGAATCCGAGGTATGTGCTCGCAATTGGTTTCGTCAACTTGATCCGGCCCCTTTCGCTGGTTTGATTTGGCCCCACCTGAGGGGATGTGATCTGTCATTCCGAGTTGGCCTTGGGGGAAGGAGCCCGAAGGGCGACTGGAGCCAAGGCCAACTCGGGGCGAGACCGCGAGTGTGGTTACGCGGCCTTACAGCGGCGATTCAGGCATATGCTCCTCCGGTTTGAAGATGTGCTCGAAGGGCAGGCTTTCCCGTGCGCTGCTCAACCCAAGACTGACTTCGAAGCTGGTTTTGTTGCTGCCGAAGCAGTCGAGTCGTATGACCTCTGCAAGTCTGGTTTCGACTTCCCGTCGCCCTTCTTCGTGAAACTCCTCTCCCTGTCGGCCGATAGCCAGCGCTTGCTGGAATGCCGTTTCCTGGTCTTCGCTCTGGAAGATGTGAACTGCTTCTTTCCAGGCGCGGAGTCCCTCTTTGCCTTCCACCATCACTGCCTAGAGCAGTTGCGCGTAATACCACGGCTGACTGGTCATTTCTTGCCGCCTTTCCGGGCCATGGTTCTGCGGAAGCGATAGCTCTCCGTTCCGGTTTTCGATGATGTGCGCCCGATCCGTCAGCCGGTCCAGCATCGCCTTGCAGAGTCTGGCGTTGGGGATCTTGCTGGGCCATTCGGAAAAGGGAAGGTTCGTTGTCACGATGATCGCCGCCTGCTCGGCGCGTCCGGCGATTACCTGGAAGAGCAGTTCCGCCGCTGCGTCCGGCATCACCACATAGCCGAGTTCATCCAGCACGACCAGGTCGTAGCGCATCCAGCGGCTGCGCAGCCGCGTCAGTTGCAGTTGGCCCTGTGCTTCGATCATCTCGGTTAACCAGTGCGCTACCGCATTTGAGGCGGCTTTTTGTTCGAGACCATATTCAATTAATCGGGTCAGCGGTGGGTATTACTCCCCATGAGCGCAAGCACTGAATTGCACCGCGTCGCACCGAGACTACTCTACGACCGCAAGGAGGCCGCCCGGCAGTTGTCCATCTCCGTGCGGTCCCTCGACTACATCATCGCCGCCAAAGGCCTGGACACCCGCCGGATTGGGAAGAAGGTCCTGGTGACGCATGCCTCATTGGTGAGGTATGCCCAAGGCAATCACTTTGCTGCCGTCAAGGGGGTAGCCAGGGAGTCCACAGCCATCCTCAACGACGCATCATCCAGGTGTGCGTAGCGGGCCGTCATGGCGATCGTCTTATGCCCGGCAAGGGTTTGTATCACTTTGAGGTTCACGCCGCGCATAGCCAGCCTGGAGCAGAACGTGTGTCGGTTATCGTGCCAGCGGTACTGGACCACGCCTGATGCGATGATGGCCGCTTCCCACCACTCGCGCTGGTAGTGCGCGAACACCTTGTCCGACAGCTTAACCTTGGCTGGCTTCACCGCCTTGAATGCTGCTTCGACGGTGGCGTTCATTGGGATCGACCGGCCACTCTCGTTCTTGGTGTTCTTCAGCCGCACTTCCCTTCTCACGAAGTCAATCTGATTCCAAGTCAGTTCATACTGTTCGCTCAGCCTCATGCCCGTCCCCAGGCTGATGTCCAGCTCCGGGAGGTGCACGGGATCGATGACCGCTCTCATCGCCTTCTCCTCGTCGTCAGTGAGCCAACGAATGACATCATTGTCCTCATGCTTCTGGCGCACCAGCCGCGCCGGGTTGCTCGTCACCTTGCCATTACGCAACGCCTCACGGAAGATCAGCGAGAATAAGGCCCGGTATCGATTACTGGTCGCTGGAGTCTTTGTGTGCTTGGTCAGCCACTGGTCGATCTCCTCGGGCTTGATGCTCTCCGCCGCCCGCTTCTCGAAGTCGGGTCTCAAGATAGCCAGCCTCCCCAGGATGTTCCGCTGGTCCTTGTGGTGCGCCTTCGAGTACGTCAGGATGTCGTCGCAGAGGACCTCGAACTTCAGGCCGGAGTCCCGCAGGTTCTCGGGGAGCTTTTTCCCGATCCGGCGCTCGTCCGTCCGCTTGCGGAAGAGGTCGATGGCATCAGATTTTCGTCCGACCTTCTCCCGTCTCAGCTTGCCGTCTGCGTCCCGAAACCTGATCCACCAGACCCCACTTCCAGATATCCGTTCCCAGACTCCCCGCACCTTGGCTTCTTCCTTCGCTCGCTTAGTACGTGCCATACACCCCCGTGACACCAAGTATCACCTCTCGTATCACCGGGGTCAAATGGGAGTTGGGGTCGGGAAGCTATAAAATAAGAAATCGACAATGTTTATAATGGTGCCCGGAGGGGGACTTGAACCCCCACGGCCTTGCGGCCTGCGGATTTTAAGTCCGCTGCGTCTGCCGATTTCGCCATCCGGGCTTCGGACACATGTCCTTCAGAAATCATGGTAACTGAGATCGCAAGAACTATTCACTTGCGAACCATGATTCCTCCTGGCCTGCGCCCGCAATCGGCAGCATCCGCGCACACCAACTTAACCGCGGCAAGCACCACGGCTCTCCCGCTCAAAAGAGCCTACTGCGCTGTGCGAAAACAGATGTCTTCGCCCTCCAGCCGGTATTCGGCTGAACAGGCGTCGCCACCGCAGATCATGGTCTCGCCGCCGCAAAGCTGATGTCGCGTGATGAGCCCCAATGT
>Ga0302319_10024757_pt1 | contig 10652 bp, 4 predicted proteins | sample Bog_T0_2_FD_203319 | JGI IMG/M metagenome (GOLD analysis project Ga0302319, IMG submission 203319) | Peat permafrost microbial communities from Stordalen Mire near Abisko, Sweden - Bog_T0_2 | ecosystem: Environmental > Terrestrial > Soil > Wetlands > Peat | place: Sweden: Abisko, Stordalen Mire... | reverse complement strand
GGCGTCTTAAGCAGTGCATCGCTTATCTTTTGCTCAGCTGCATCGGTGCGCTGTGCCGAGGCTCCATCAGGAAGCTGCAAGGCAAGGAACATATAGCCCTGATCCTCAGTCGGGATGAAGCCGCCCGGAAGAGTGCTGCCCAGGTAGACCGCGACGACAGCAAGCAAAATAAGGCCAAGCATGGCGAACGTGGACTTGTGAATAAGAACACGGGAGACGCCGACGAAGCCATCCGTGGTGCGACCAAAGAATCTGTTGAAAGAATCGGATGCCTTGCTGAGCAGGCCCTTCTTGCGGCCTTCCTCCCTGGGTTTCAGTAGAAGCGCGGCAAGGGCCGGCGACAGAGTCAACGCATTAAACGCCGAGATCAAAACAGAGATCGCGATAGTCACAGCGAACTGCTGATACATGCGTCCTGTGATGCCGGGAATTGCAGCCGTCGGGATGAAAACTGCCGCCAGGATGAGCGCGATTGCGACCACTGGCCCGCCTACCTCCTCCATCGCCTTTTCGGTCGCCGACTTGGGATCCATGCCCTCATCGATATGGTGCTCCACCGCTTCAACAACGATGATGGCATCGTCAACGACCAGCCCAATCGCAAGCACCAGGCCGAACAATGAGAGGCTGTTGATGGAGAATCCCAATACCGGAAAAATGATAAACGTGCCAATCAGCGACACTGGCACGGCCAACAGGGGGATGAGAGTGGCGCGCCATCCCTGAAGAAAGATGAAGACAACAAGAACCACGAGTCCCAGAGCTTCAAACAGCGTAATCACAATCTCGTGGATCCCCGCTGTAACTGCCTTGGTTGTGTCCAGCGGTATAGAGTAAGCAATGCTCGGCGGGAAGGTTGCGGATAGCTCCTTCATGCGTTGATTAACCGCGGCCGCAGTCTCAATGGCATTGGATCCCGGGAGTTGATAGATAGCCATCACGCCCGATGGCGCCTGATTATACCGTGCAGAAATTCCGTAGGCTTGGTCCCCAAGCTCGATCCGCGCAACATCGCTGAGATGAAGAATGGACCCGTCAGGATTGGCGCGGAGGATAATGTTTCCGAATTCCTCCGGCGTTACAAGGCGTCCCTGCGTGCGAACTGTATATGTGAACTGCTGGCCCTTGGGGATAGGTTCGCCACCGATCTGGCCTGCCGGGTTCACATTGTTCTGAGTTTGAATCGCCGCGATAACTTCTGTCGCCGTAACGCCTAGCTTTGCGAGTTTGTCCGGCTGCACCCAGACGCGGAGCGCATACTGACCACCGAAGACCTGCACGCGCGAGACGCCCTTTACGCGAGCAATCTGATCCTGAATATTGATGATTGCGTAGTTGGTCAGGAAGTCCTGGCTCAACTTGCCGCCCGGCGAATTGATGGCGACCAGCATCAGCGGTGACGTCAGCGCCTTCTGCACAGTCAGACCGGCAGTTGTCACCTGTGCGGGTAATTGCGACTGGGCCTGGTCAACGCGCAACTGCGCAAGTACCTGGTCAATATTTGGATCGGTCTTGACGTCGAAATCCACGAATAACTGAACAACGCCATTGTTGGCGCTGACAGAATCCATGTAGATCATGTTATCGACGCCATTCATCTGCTGCTCAATAGGCGTCGACACCGCCTGCGCCACAGTCTTTGCGTCGGCGCCAGGATAGGTCGCAGTTACAAGAATTTCTGTAGGAACAATATTCGGATACTGGGACGTCGGCAGCGTCAGCATAGACACGATGCCGATAACAACTGTGAGAATGGCGATAACAATCGCCACGATGGGGCGACGGATAAAGAATTTTGACATGAACTACCTCGCCGGCGACTGCGTCGCATTAGAGGCGACGGATGCGCGAAACTCCGTCGGCTGGGGACTGACAGGCGCACCCTCGCGGAGCTTTTGCAGGTTGTCCGTGATCACGAGCGAGCCACTGCTTAGGCCGCTCTCGACAATCCAACTGTCACCGTATTGCGGGCCGAGCGTTATGTTATTCACATGAACCGTATTGTTGGAGCCGACTGTGTAGACCTGCTGCTGTCCTTGAAGCTCCGTAACCGCCACTTGTGGGATTAAGACCGCATTGTGGCGAATCTCGGTCTCAGCTTTGATCCTGCCAAACTCGCCAGGTCGAAGAATGTTCCCAGGATTTGGGAACGATGCCGCAATGCGAATCGCGCCCGTTTGGCTATTCAACTGCCTATCTACAAAAACTACGTGGCCTTGTTCCGGAAAGACCTCACCGTTCGATAGCGTCAATGTAAGGGGAATCTTCGAAGCTCCATGAAGCAGGTCAGCACCGCCTGCACCGGCCCGCTTTGTTAGTGCCAGATACTCGCTGTCACTTACAGAAAAATAGACCTTGATAGGATTCAGTTGCGACACCGATGTTAGTACAGACTGTGCGCTCACAAGGTTTCCCACCTGGATCGTAGCCTGACCAGCGATGCCGGAAATCAATGATCGGACCTTGGTAAATCCAAGATTCAAGTTAGCCGTGGCCACAGCCGCCTCAGCCGATTTCACTACGGCCTCTGCCTGGGCCTTCTGCTGGGTATCATTATCCAACTGGCTCTTTGCTATCGCTCGCTCCGCGGCCAGTGGAGTGTCGCGATTCACATTGATTACTGCGAGTGCCAATTGCGCCTGCGCCTGCCCCAATGATCCCTGCGCTTGTTCGAGAGCCGCTTCAAACGGACGGGGATCGATCTCGAATAAAACCTGCCCCTTCTCAACCTGCGATCCTTCGCGGTAATCCTGACTTATTAGATAACCGTTCGCCTGCGGTTGGATCTGCGCGTTGACATATCCATCGAGCGTTCCCACCCACTCGCCCGTCAATGGCACATCGGTTTGCTCGGCCTTCACGACCGTCACTTTCATTGCGGGTGGAGCGACTGGGGATGTGGCACTTGCATTCTTGCCACACCCTGAGAGCAATCCATTGCCCAGGATAAACGCCCCTGCCAGCGCGGCGAGCACAGCAATTCTGATATGGTTCGTCCCGGCCTTTCGGCGAGGTGGTAGCACAGGCATACTCGTTCTCCAATCAAGCGTTGAGTGGTCTCGGTGATCAATCGTTCGCGCCGCGAAAACAAATACGCGTGTTCAGCTTTGATGTGCCAAGGCCAAACGCGGATTCAGAAAGGTAGATCTTTCCAAATTCTGTTGACGGACAAGATCTGATCAAGTGAGTTTGCCGAATGGCCCGGTCTTGAAGCGAATCGGCCTTTAAATGCTCATGGAATCATTGGTCGATTGAGATATAGGTGTCGATCAAAGTTCTCGTTTTGTAAAGCCAGCGGCTCCAGCGTATCAACGGCATCCCTGCCAAGTTGTATAGAAAAGACCATTGAACCGAATTCTCGCGCGCGGTCCAAATTACCCTCGTCGCCAGCCCCCGCTTTCGTGTGGTGCCGGCGATACAATGAAGTGTGCGAAAAGTCATTGTTCTTGTCATCGCGATTGCCGGACTTGTGCCGCTCGGCCTGATGCTGGCACGGTCGGCGACACCCGTCCTGGACTTGCCCGCGCCAGTCACTTCAATTGGCCAGACCACCTCCATTACCCTGCACGTGCTCGACAAGAGCGGCGTCCGCAAGGCATCTGCCTCCATCGAGCAGAATGGCGCTCATTTTCCAGCATGGGAGTTTTCGCAGCCGACTAAGGCACCCGACGCTACATGGACCTTTGTCGTCGGCATCAAAACCATTCCGCAACTGCGCGATGGCCCCGCGAAGCTGATTCTTGAAGCCACATCGAACGACTTCCGAGCGAAGACGGCGCGCCTTGAGCAAACTGTTACAGTCGTCACGCAGCCTCCCACCGTCAGTGTCGATTCAGAACAGCACTACCTCTACCTGGGCATGGCCGACCTCGCAACCTTCAACGTCTCCGGCAACTGGTCCGCGGCGGGCGTGCGCGTTGGCGATCAGACGTTCCGCGCATGGCCCATGCCCGGCGGCAAGCCCGGCTTATTTGCGCTCTATGCTTTTGCCTGGAACATGCCGGCCGACACCATCCCCCATGTCTTCGCCGCCAATGGCGCAGGCAACGACGTCACCAGCCCACTGACAGTTATATTCCCCAAGAAAGAGCAGCCGAAGTACACCGTCCACGATTTGCAGGTCAGCGACGCATTCATGAAGAAGGTTGTAGGCGAGCTCGATCCCAATGGCTCCGGCGATCCAGTGGCGCGCTTCATCCGCATCAACAACGAAATGCGCCGTGCTAATAACAAGACGCTCTCTGACCTTCGCCTTAAGACCGCTGACAAATTTCTGTTCTCGCAACCCTTCGCGCGTCAATCTCATTCACAGGCTGAAGCTACCTTCGCCGACGTCAGGAACTACATCTATCAAGGCAAGAAAATTGATCAGCAGGTTCACCTTGGTTACGATCTCGCAGTAACACAGCATGTCGGCGTTGAGGCCTCAAACGATGGCCGCGTTGTCTATGCAGCCCCGCTCGGCATCTACGGCAACTGCATCGTAGTCGATCACGGCTATGGATTGCAGACAATCTACGGCCACCTAAGCCATATCGACGTGCACGAAGGCGACATGGTAAAGCGCGGCCAGGTAATGGGCCAGAGCGGCATGACCGGCATGGCCGGTGGCGACCACATTCACTTCGCCATGCAACTCGACGGCGTGCAGATCGATCCCAAGGAATGGTGGGACAGCCACTGGATCAAGGACCACGTGGCCAAACGTGTGGACTTGCCGGGATTCGCTGAAGATGCTGCAACGAGCAGCGCTCCCGCGGTTCACAAACGAGCAAGGAAACGATAATTCATTTGCCAATGAGGAGCATTTGATCTGAAGCCGCGTGTTCCCACTCGGCCTTTACGCTTCAATCACGTCCATATCCACTCCAACATGCAGGACATGCGCTCCGCCCCCAGAGATCACGCCGTACAGCGGGCTAACATCGCCGTAGTCTCTCCCCCACGCCAGAGTTACATGGCTGTCAGAAGGGACAAGGTTGTTTGTCGGGTCCAAATCGATCCAGCCAATCCCGGGACAATATGCGGATAGCCACGCATGCGATGCATCCGCGCCCACCAGCTTCGGCTGCCCAGGCGGCGGATAAGTTCGAAGATATCCACTAACATAGCGAGCGGATAAATTGAGTGAGCGCAGACACGCAATCTGGAACTGCGCAAAATCCTGGCACACGCCCCTCCGCTTCCTGAAAACCTCCTCCGGCGTGGTGCGAACCGTCGTCACTTTTGAATCGAATCGAAAATCCTTGTGAATGCGCGCGGTCAAATCCAGCAGCGCCTCACGCATAGGCCGCCCTGCAGTAAACGACAACGACGCATACGCAGCAAATTCCGGCCGCGTCCGGATGCGCGGCGACTCAAATCTGAACTGGTACGCTTCCATGCCAGCCGCACCTGGCTCCTTCGCAATCAACCGGGCCGCCTCTTCCCATGGAATCGAGTCCTGCGCCGTCGCCTCGTTGACTCCCACCTGAACTTCGCTGCACGACTCAACCACCAGTTCCTTGTGCGGCTCCTGAATAGTAAAGAAGCAATGCACATTCCCGAAATAATCAATGCGCTCCGTAAAGGTCGCAGGAACCGGATCAATGCGCAGTTCACAACGTGCCACTTTTTGCCCCGGCAAAACCCGCGGCTTCAAACACGCAACGTGTTTGCCAACTGCCACCGGATATCGGTACTTGAAGGTGGTGCGATGCGTGACTTTATAGTTCATAGGCCTATGGCAATCGGCAAAGTCCGTGCGTGGCTGAAGTACCTGCTCGATAAATTATTTGACCACGAAGGAAGCAGTGTTTCCAGCCCTGTAAGAAATCGCTCGAGCTGGGACAAGTCATCCGCGGCTTTGGCTAACACCGGCGATCCCGGCAGAGGATAGCTTAGCTTTCCAAGATCCAAACTGCGCAACAATGCCAAAGCGTTTTGCATTGCGCTTAGATCCTCAGGAACATGCCGCGGCAACTTGCCGTACATGTGAACCAAGTGCGTAAGTTGAAAATCGAGAGACCGTGGGTTGGTCTCGTCTGCCATCAGTACGTCAAGCACAGCCAGCGGTTGCAGCGTCGTGTAGTAGCGCGACCTGTAAGTCATCGAGCTATCGGCAACCTCAAGCAACGTTTCCAGCAGCGGCCAGTCCTGCTCGCCAAGCGGCTTGGCAATCTCGCGAAGCTGCCTCGTCAAATACATTGCGCGCTCCAGCCGTCGCCCGATACTCATGAACAACCAACCCAATCCCCGGTTGATGTTCTCCCGCTCCATCCCTGAAAAGGCAGAGAGAAGCTCAAGGCATCCAGTCAGCATCGCCGGATATTCAAGAAATGCCGTGTGCGAATCCACCTTGATCGAGTCCCGCAACTGACCAAGCAGAAACACCATATCAGCCGACAGTCGCTCTCGCACCGTGCCGCCTACGCGCGATACCTCCTGCAGCGTCGATGCAAGACTGTCTCCTCGTTTGGTGTCGGTAACAAGCGAGATCAATTCAAGTTCAAACTGCGCCGCCGTGATCCGCTTTCTTCTTATCCGCGGCAGCTTGCTCTTCCGTGACTCCAGGCATGCGTGCAACCGCAGAAGGCACCCAAGCTCAGCTTGGTTGGCCCGTCGCGTGCGAGATGCCATCGCGCGAACAATCCGTGCCGTGTATTCCGCGCGCTCCACATAACGCCCCAACCAGAAAACATTGTCGGCCACGCTACTGGGCACGGCCGGCGAATCGCGTCGCAACGCCACCGGTTCATTGCGCGGACGCAGCATGCTGAACGTGTCAATGGGGCTATCCCACAGCACCCATGCATCCTTGCTGTGCCCGCCGCGCTGCATTGAAACTACCGCCCCCTCAAGCTCGGCAACCCGCACCAACCCGCCAGGAATCGCCATCCATCCGGTCCCCGTGTTCAGCACGTAAGCCCGCAGAACTACGCTCCGCGGATACAAGTCCCCCTTGTCCCAGACCGGCGCATTCGACAACGCAATCTGTTCCTGCGCGACATACTCATGAGGCCGCGCTCGTAGTTGGTCAGCCAACTTACCTTTTGCCCGTTGCTCAAGCTCAGCTCCAAACACAGGCTCCATACCCAGCGATGGAAACGCCGGCTTCACCACAACGGAATCAAGATGATTCAGCACCCAGTCAAGCGCATATGGCTGCCCGCACCACCACGTGGCCACCGACGGCAACTCAAGTGTTTCGCCGGTAAGATACCTGCAAAGCCCAGGCAAAAACGGCATAATCGCAGCAGTCTCAATCAGCCCGCTCCCAAGTGCGTTCGCAACCTTCACGTTCCCGGCCACAATCGCGTCGACTAAGCCCGGCACACCCAGCAGTGAATCGCTGCGCAGCTCCAGCGGATCGCAAAAGCTATCATCTACGCGGCGCAGAATTACATTCACTTGCTCCAACCCATTCACGGTCTTCAGAAAAACGCAGCGGTCGCGGACCGTAAGATCGGCTCCTTCCACCAGCGTGAATCCCAGGTAGCGCGCCAGGTACGAGTGCTCAAAGTAAGTCTCGTTATAAGGTCCCGGTGTCAGCAACACAATGCGCGGATTCTCACATTGCGCCATCTCCGTCAGCGCATCGCGTTGTGCACGGAAAAAAGGCGCAAGTCGCAACACATTAGAGCCGCGGAATAGATCCGGCAAAACATCCGAAACAATGGTGCGATTCTCCAGCGCGTATCCGCTGCCTGAAGGAGCCTGTGTGCGATCCGAAAGCACCCACCATTGCCCATCCGGTGAGCGCGCAAGATCCACCGCCAGCATATGCAGATAACTATGCGCCGGCACTTGTACCCCAACCATCGGCCTCAGAAACGCCGGATTGGCATACAGCAGAGCAGCAGGGAAGTGGCCGTTCTTAATCAGGCTTTGCGATCCATATAGATTCTCAAGCACAAGACTCAGCAGGCGCGCGCGCTGAATGATTCCTTTCTCAATCCGGCGCCATTCATCCGCCGCAATCAGAAATGGAACAATGTCTATCTTCCACGGACGATTCGCGCCCAGCGGATCGCTGTAGATGTTATACGTAATGCCGTTCTCGCGAATCCGCCGTTCCGCCCGCGCCCACCGCCGCTCCAACTCCTCCGGCCCAATCTCGGCCAGACCCTCCATCAACTGCGCCCAATGCGGTCGAGGTGTAACACCGTCCGCGGACGACTCGTTGTATGCGCTCCCGTAAGGAAGCTGAGTCTGATGGAGATCGACGGTCATATCACCTGCTCCGGCATCTCGGCTTGTGTCCCACTCTGCGGCGCCTGGCGCCGAAGATCAAGCGTCAACGGGAACATCAGGTTGGCTTCTTCGTCAGGCACAGCCATGGGCTTAGGCTCCGCGCTCGTTATCAGAAACCGTTCCGTGCGCCGCGCCTCCGCTTCGGCAACATTGGCTGGCCGAGCCGGGTACAACCGCCCATCCGGAGGCACAACATGATAAGTGCATTCGGCGATCGAGTTACCCTGCCAGCTATCGATCAAGTTGAATACCAGCGGCGCGTGAATCGGCACTGTAGGATGAAGCGTTGCATTCAGCTTCCGCGCTCGATAACGCACTCCCGCCACCACCACGCCATCTTCGTTCGTCCGCTGCAGCGGAACTCTGCGCCCATTGCAGGCCACCGCGTAACGGCCTGCATTGCCCAGCCCTGATAACTTCACCTGGATGCGCTCCAGCGACGAGTCCACGCTGCGCACCGTTGATCCCGACACGCTCTCTTCCGCAAGCACATTCCACGGCTCAAGCGCATTCCGCAATTCCAACTCCACGCCATCCGCGGCAATCGACCCGATCTTAGGAAAACGGAATTCAAAGTGCGACGCAAACCAATCCTCTTCAAATTCAAAGCCCGCTCGCCGCAAATTCGCAAGCACCTCGAATAGGTCTTCCCGAATAAACGCCGGCAGCATAAAGCGGTCGTGCAACGTGGTGCCCCAGCGAATCAGCCCGCCATCGAAAGGAGTCTTCCAGAACAAACTCACCAGCCCGCGAACCAGTAACATCTGCAGCAGATTCATGCGCACATGCGGCGGCATTTCAAAAGCCCGCAGTTCAAGCAATCCAAATTGAGATCCGCTTCCCTGCGGCGGAAACAGCTTGTCCACGCAAAATTCCGCCCGATGCGTGTTCCCCGTAATATCCGCAAGCAAGTTGCGAAACAATCCATCCACAACATACGCAGGACAGTCCCCAGTCGGAAGCTGACCGAAGGCAACCTCCAACTCATACAGCGTGTCCAACCGTGCCTCGTCAACGCGCGGACATTGGCTCGTCGGTCCCACATACATCCCGGAAAACAAATACGACAGCGACGGATGATTCTGCCAGAATGCAATCATGCTGCGCAGCAAACCCGGCCGTCGCAAAATAGGACTATCCGCAAGACTCGCTCCACCAATCACAATATGGCTGCCGCCGCCCGTGGATAGATGTCCGCCGTTGTATTCGAATTTCTCGGCGGTCAACCGGTTGCCGCGCGCTCCCTCGTCGGCAACCATATAAATCTCTTCGAGCTCATCCCAATTGCTAGCCGGCGGCAGGTTCACTTCAAGCACACCGGGGTCCGGAGTCACACTGAACATCTTCAGCCGCGGGTCTGAAGCGGGCGTATAACCCTCCACCCATACCGGCATATCAAGATAACTCGCTGTATCTTCGACCGCACTTACTAAGTCAAGATAGTCCGCAAGCACCGGCGTATATGGCAGAAACACATGCATGCGGCCTTCGCGCGCCTGCACACAAAGCGATGGCCGAATCAATAACTCCGCTGTATCTGAGGGTCGCAAAACCGCCGGCAGCAGGTCGCCCTCAGGCTCAATCTCGAACAACTCCATGCTCTCCGGCGAACGCAACAGCAGCTTGATACGATCCGCGAACGGCGCAGCCTCATACTCATAAACAAGCTCATCCGGCGCAACCCATGGCATCGCTTCAGTCGGAATCCGATACCCAATCGGCGAATCGCCCGCCGACAAAATCAGTGGCTCCGGGCGCTCAAACCAAATCTGGCTTGACCACCGTAGTTTCCCCTCAGGCTGTCTCCGCCGCAACGGCAGAACATACCCCGCCGGCTCGCTCAACTGATCCCCCGGATTAAATCCCGGAAGAATATTTTCCCCGCTAACCTGCAGCCTGCGACAAAGCGCCTCCATGAATCTCAGCGCCTCAGCCGCCCCGAATCCGTAGTCCTTGTCTTCCGTTGCAATCAGGTCGCTCTTGCTCCACACCGGCACTCCGTCGGACCGCCAATAGCAGCTCAGCGCCCATCGCGGCAACGGCTCTCCGGGATACCACTTCCCCTGCCCGTAGTGCAGCAGCGCGCCCGGCGCAATTCGTTTCCTTAGACCCTGGATCATAGCCATGCCGCGCGTGCGTTTCATGGCCCCCAGCGCCGCAATATTCCACTGCGGGCTCTCCGGGTCGTCAATGCCCACGTACGTCGGTTCACCGCCCATCGTCAGCCGCACGTCGTTGGCTTTCAAGTCCGCATCAATCCGGTACGCAACCTCTCTTACTCCGGCCCACTCCATCTCGGTAAATGGGTTGGAAAGCGGCCGTGGTTCGTTCCTCCCTCGAACTGAAGTAAATGGCTTGGAAAGCCGCCGCGTATCATTCATCCTGCGAACGAAAATCGAGTAGCTCAGATCCGTCCCAAC
>Ga0302319_10024756_pt1 | contig 10652 bp, 9 predicted proteins | sample Bog_T0_2_FD_203319 | JGI IMG/M metagenome (GOLD analysis project Ga0302319, IMG submission 203319) | Peat permafrost microbial communities from Stordalen Mire near Abisko, Sweden - Bog_T0_2 | ecosystem: Environmental > Terrestrial > Soil > Wetlands > Peat | place: Sweden: Abisko, Stordalen Mire... | reverse complement strand
TGTGCTGAGTGGCGCCGGAACTCGGGCTCACGGGGGACGCTTTGCGGCTGCTGGTATCCGTGCGGTTTATCTTTCGGCAACCGACTCAGGAGCGAGCAAAGAGATCACGGCACGGAAGGCGCGACTCGGCGGAGCGGCTCAGATCAGCACCGACAAGTATCCACGCGTCGTGTATGCCGTTGCTGTAAACCTGAAGCGTGCGTTGGACCTGTCCGCTCTTGGATCGTCCCAGGCCGGCGAAGCTGTGAGATTGGCATGTCTCAACAAGGCCGATCTGAGCGCTTCCATGGAATTGTCCCGCGCACTCGAAGCGGAGGGCATTCAGGGGCTTCTTTTCCCGAGCGTCGTTGGTGGTGACGACAATCTGGTTGTCTATCGCGCCAACTGCGGTCGGAAGGTGCTAACCCTCCAAAACGAACAGCAAGTCATCGACCAGGCGAAGCGAATTGCGGAAAAACACAAGTAAAGAAACCTATCATGATTCGATGGGTAGGTACGTGCTGTGGAGCTTCGTCCGTGCCCCGTCGGCCCGTGTTTCGAATTCCCTGGCCGCCGTGTTGGGGGGAAACACTTCCGCAAGCAGCGTGAGTGTGCGTTCGCGGTTGGTCGCACGGGACGGGGCATCTGGCGTGTAGGACGCAGCGACGGGATTGATCATAATTTCATCGATTTCGAGCAAAGTCACAAGCCTTTCAATTTCGTCGGCTGCTTGTCTGGGGCTGCCAATGATCCAAGTCTTTTTGAACATTTCAACGAGAGGCACATAACGTTGCGGGACGGTCACCGTGACAGCTTGCTCAACCAGCAATTGTGGTGAAACAGGCTCACCGGAACGAAATGCACACATTCCAAGGAGTTGTGGAATGGACAATAGCTCGGCTTCCTCTGATGTCTCTCCCAAAACGACGATAGCTGAAATCAGCACTCTCGGCTCAGGGCACAAAGCGCTGGGTTTGAACTTCGAACGATACAAATTAATCGCCCCCTTCATCCCATCGCCAAGAATATGATAGCCAAAGGCATAAGGAAGGCCGAGTTCTGCCGCCAGTTCCGCTGAGTGGCTTGAGGTGCTGAGCACCCAAAGTGCGGGTGCTGAAGTTGAGTTCGAGGTCGCCCGTAAAGTGTAGTCATGCGAATTGACCTGAAGGCTAACACCACCTGGACGCAGCATCGCAAGTAGACGTTGAACAGACTGAGCGTAACTCTGAGAAGCTAACCCCTCTTTACGGTCTTCGCGAAGCAATTTGCTGGTTATACGGTCGGCTCCGCTCGACCTCCCTAGCCCCAAGTCAACCCGGCCTGGATAACAGGCCTCAAGAGTGGACATCTGCTCAGCAATCACAAGAGGGGAATAATGAGGTAAAAGAACACAGCCGCCGATTCGGATACGGCTCGTTTGCGCACCAACGGCGGCCGCAAAGACGGCCGTTTGGCTTGCAACAACGGCAGCCACATTATGATGCTCTCCTAGCCAGTACCTGTGATAGCCGTGTGTCTCAGCGTGCCGAGCAAGAGAAATCATCGAGGAGAAAGCGTCGCTAGCAGATTGGTTAGAACGAATAATACCCACATCAAGGACCGATAGCTTTAGGTCATGGCGTCTCATTGAATTCAGTCCTCACCCAAGCTGAGATCAGAGACTCATTCAGGAAGAAAAGGCCTCTGCTAGTAGACGATAGCTCTCGATTTTGTCAGAAAGCTTATGGGTTATCATGGTGAGCAAGACTTCATCGGCATCGTAGTGTTTAGCACGCTCTAGGATCTGTTTCTTTGCCTCACTCGGAAGCCCAACGACTTCTCGATTAGAAATACTCGCTAAGTAGTCCTCTTCTTTGGCGCCAAAATGAACCCCCTCTATGCTCTCTGGTGCAGGAACGAAACTAGGGTATCTTCCGGAATCACGCATTAAGCGAAGAAAATCCGATATCTTCTTTTGCTCCTGAAGCTTCCCGGGAGTTGCTGCAATAACAGCATTGACGGCGATGATCACCCTCGGTACTGGGAACTCTTTAGAAGGCCTAAAGTTTTGCCTATATTGTCCAACCGCTTCGGCGCTTGCGTGTGGATTAATGAAGAGTGCAACGGCAAACCCCATTCCCTTTTCGGCGGCAAGATTTCCACTGGCAGCATTACTGCCAGCAGAAAGCAACCAAATGGGTGGCGCGCTCGGGATCAAGGGCGTTGCAAAAGCACGTTTGCAAGTGTCGTGAAAATAGCCGGCTAGTTGATCGGCCTGGTCGGGGAAGTCTCCCCAAGCATCGGGAGTGGGCATCAACAACGACCGTGAGTAGCTATCGCCGCCACTTGCGCGGCCAATTCCACAGTCCACGCGCCCTGGATAGAGAGCTTCAAGCGTGCGAAAGTTCTCGGCAATGTGATAGGCGCTATGATTAGGAAGCATGACGCCACCTGATCCCAAGCGAATACGGGTGGTTTGAGCACCAATGGCTGCCAGTAATACTTCGGGAGTTGATCCCTGAAGGATGTTCAGGTTGTGGTGTTCAGAAAGCCAAATTCGTTTATAACCCAATCTATCAAGCTCTTTCGATAAAGAGGCCGTATTGGAAATGGCCTCTGTGGCAGAGATGCCTTCTGAAAGAGATGATTGTTCGAGGACTGACAGAATCATACTTCCCCACTTTGTGCGGCCTCTTGGCCAGCGCCAAAGACGTCGCCAAGGCGCCTCATGGATTTTGATCGCAGCCGGGCGAGCGTTAACTTTGCCAATTCATTCAATGCTTGCGTAGAAGCTGCGTGCATGGGGGCAAACTCAGGGCATCCAGTTAATGGGGTTTATCTCGATCGGTTAGCTACTCGCTCCTCGAGGTGGGCGCGCATCTCGCGGTACGTTGGCCACAAGCAAAAGAGATTCGGGCTTCTTTACCCCAGAGACAATCCATCGAGCCGCATGATAGTTCCTCCTTATTTGCAATTGTGGGCCGGTTCCTGACTTCTTACCCTGACCACAAGGTATAACGACTAGACGCTGTTTGCCATGACATCTTTATGTAACATTTCACCGCCCATTTTCTTCGACACCGGCCAAAGGCCCGGATTGACGTGCGGAGGCGCGACCTTCCTATCCTCTCTTGATTATGAACACAGTTTTGTCATCAATGCGGTCGGGCTCGCCAATCTGCCTCAAGCGATCGTCATTTCGAAGCGCATAATCCAGAATCGCGTTGCAGATCACTTTTGCGGGCTTTGTTTTATGCTTCTGGAAGAGTTGCTCGATCCTCTGCCTTTCCTCCAAATCGTCGCCATCGTAGATTCCATCAGTGTAAAGGAATATGATGTCGCCTTTATTCATCAAGGTGATCTCATCCGCGTCAGAAGAGGTCATTCGGCTTTTGCGAAGCGTAAGCGACAGATACTTACTACGGTCCGGATGATCTTCGGGTATTCCAAGTCCCAGCGAGGGGAATTGCACCATGCGGTCCCATCCAATCTCCATGAATCTTCCATATTCTGCGGAGAACACCAGTGGCGGTGGATGCCCGAAACTCACAAAACGAAAAAGTCCATTTGGCCGGATCTCTCCGTATAGCATGGTCGCAATCTCGCGCGACGTGTCCCCTGAGTCGAAACCCAATGCGTTCCTGGCGGTAACGGATTGGGCAAGCCTAAGGTTAATGATTTCGAAAATGTCAGTAGAAGTTTTCCCATTGGAGTCCAGTTCGCAGAGCATTGCTGTGTGGAAAGTATCGTGGACGGTCGATGCAATTTTTGCAGCGATGCTTCCATGCCCCTGCGCGTCAACCAGCAGAACCCCGGCAGTGGTATAGAGTTCGCGCAGGTTTTCACAAATCCTTTGTTGCTCAGAACTCTTGGCCCTTCTGTATTCGGTAGCGTCGGATGGCGTGTAGTCTGGCCTAGACTGGAGCCATTGCACGTGAACATCGACGGCGTTTTGAGGCCCTGCTCCCGGCGGATGCGGCTCAAGATATCGCTGTGACAACTCGGTTGCGCGCTCCCGGCGAGCATCGATGTCATAGCGCTGCTGGAAGTTAATGTACTCAAACAGATCTCCGTCGGCGTTGGCTGCGGGGATGGAGTTACCATACATCTCAACTCCATCCAGATGCGGGATTACACCCTCCACAGGTTTCAATCTCAATCGGAGGTATTCATCGAGCACTGAAGATCCAACCGCTCCGCTTCCATTTGAATCCATAGCGACTTCCCCTTTTGCAAGCGAGTATACGTGGCAAATCCAGAGCCAACGAAGCGGTTGATATTGCAGTTGAGACAGCTCTTACTTCGTACGGCTCAATCTGCAGGTGCGAAGCGTGGCTCGAATTCGAATTGTCGTCGCTGATGGCGCGATTCATAGTTGATGCAGATCCCGAGGGGCCACATCGACACTGCTAGAAGCCGGCGTCCTGTTCCGCAGAAAGCCTACCCTGCTCCTTCGACGAGGTAAGCCGCAATAGCCGATCGATGGTGTACGGTGCACTGCTTTCCATGCTGTGATAGTGGCGCGCCTGCAGTTCGCCCAGCAAGCCGATGGAAAGCAACTGAATGCCGCTCAGGATCAGCACGGCCGCGATCACAAACAACGGTCCATGCTGGCTCATTGTGTTCTGCTGTGGGCTGATGGCTTTCATGGCAAACAGGATTTCATGCCGACAGAAAGCTGCCTGCCATGATGCTCAAGGCGCCCAGGACACCAAAAAAGTGAAGCGGACGGCTCATATAACTGAGCAGGAAGCGGATGGTTAGAAGATCGAAGAACACTCGAATTGTGCGCCCGATTCCGTAGTGACTCTTACCGTGTACGCGGTTGACGTTTCTGATTGGAATCTCGCAGATAGACGCTCCATACCAACTCGCAAGGGCAGGAATAAATCGGTGCATCTCACCGTACAATGGGACGCTTTGAATGACCTGGCGGCGATATGCCTTGAATGTCGTCCCAAAGTCGTGGATCTCCACGCCGGAAAGCCTGGCCATCAACCAGTTGGCGCTGCGGGAGGGGATGCGGCGGAGAACAAGGTTGTCGATTCGATCCTTCCGCCAGCCCGAAACTATGTCATATCCCTCTTCAAGTTTCTTCAGAGATTTAGGAATATCGTTTGGGTCGTGCTGGAGATCACCATCCATCGCCAGAATGAACTCGCCCGAGGCGTGGTCGAAGCCGGCAGCCAGAGCTGGTGACTGCCCGAAGTTCCGCCGCAGCTTCACAACCAGTACCCGGCTGTCTACGGCGGCAATCTCCTTCAGCAGGTGGTAGGTCCGGTCTGTCGAGCCATCGTCGACCAGCACAATTTCAAACAACCCGCCGACTTGTTCCATCACCTGTTTCAGCCGAGCGTACAGGGCTGTAACGCTTTCCTCCTCATTGTGCAGCGGCACAACGATTGAATAGCTCCTCATGGTCACCTCTGAATCAATAAGATCTAGGGAACATCCTTGCTAGTGAATTTCACAGTAGCCTTAGTCCCTTTCGAGTTCCGGCATAGAACATCGCCGATTCCTCTGTACTCTTCCAATCTCTCGTTCGCAAGAAGCGTCAATAACGGGTTTTGCCTCAGAAACCGCTATCGCCATTCGTAAGTTGGCACCGCTCCTAGCCCGCTACACTGGAGGTCCGTCAGGATTCGAGCCCGTGCGGGATCGCAAGAACCGAGAGCCTTATCTGGTAGCTCCAATTCGTGCTTTACGAGCTCCCGGAGAAGGTCTGGAAATCTGCGTGCACAGGCGCCGATTTGGTGCCTTTGGAGAGCCACCGTCAGACGTCTCTCCTGCTTCAAAGCGCTTTCGGCGCCACCGTGCGTTCGAGTCTCCTCTAGACGGTCGGACCAGTATCGGCATACCACACAATCAACCAAGTGAACCTCCAGGGCGCGCCTGCAATTCAGGTCCTACTAATCCGCCGGCTTCATCTCATTTCCCCAAGAGTCTGCGTGCAACGATGGCGTCATGTGCCCGAAGTCCTCATCCACGTTCTGGTCTTGTGATGGCGGCGCATGCTCTATAGTCCAGATCAGAAACTGAAACAGGTTGGCGATGCAATCAGTTGGGGTGGATGCGGACGCGAGATTGCCCGGCATTGACAGCGGCTTGCGTGTAATGGCGAAAGGAGCCAGACTCAGCCGAGCAGCCAATGGCGCTGCAAAGATTTGAAACGGCGAGCATGCATCTCGCTCCTTTATAGACGGATAGTTGTGCATTCACCGAGATGATGGTAGCAAGCCGCACTTAGCGCCGAAATTACATCTTCCTCGTATGCGGCAGTCTCGTTGACCGATCATGTCGCTAGGGCGTGCATCAGATCCTCAAGATCGACGGCTTCGATGTCGCCGTTACGGAGAGTACTGCTATCTCCCTGGCAAACGATTTTGCTCTTAAAACCCTCGCCACGGCCAAGGGAGATGTAATTCTTGTTGCCACTCCTCCGGCGGCGGAGCATCGGAAGCGGGAAACGATCCGAAGGTCAAGTCGCTGATCTAAATCCAGGCCTTCGGCCTCGACAATGGAGAATCTGTCTCGAGCCTGATTGCCAATCCTCGGGCTGGGCGCCCGTGTCCCCCATCCTTCCTGGGCAGACGGTCTCCCGTTCCACGATCAAGAAAAGGTTGCGGCTTCGTGCCCCGCGACGCTCATCGGGACCTCGCCGCGTTCATGGGAGTTTCTCAGGTCCATTCCCCCAATATCCGAAAGTCGTCAAACTTTGAGCAACTCAATCGCCGCCTAAAATGAGCGCACCTTCACAGTGCGATGGTCAATTCCATAAATATGTAGGACGGTTCGCCGTGCGTTTAGGCGATTCCGGTTTTATGCTTGGTGTCGCAGACTCAATATGTACTCGCTCACGCAAACGATCGCCCGGTCGGCTACCCATCCACGGAAGCTCCGCTCAGCAATCCGCGGATACGGTCTTGCAATGTTTTCCGTTGCTATTGCCCTAATTGCTGGCCTTTTCCTGGCTAGTCATGACTTCCAGGGCGTAGAATTCCCGCTTTTCCTGTTTGCGATCGCCATAACCGTGTGGCGCGAAGGAACAGGACCCGGAGTTCTTGCGCTCGTTCTGTCGAGCCTAGTGTTCAATTACTTCTTTACCCCACCCGTCTACAGTCTTTATGTAGCTCCCGCTGATCTACCCTACTACGCGGTGTTCTTACTATTCGCGCTGCTTATCACTTGGTTCAGTGCGGTTCGTCGTCGTGTCGAGCGGGACCTCCGGCAATCCCGCGACGAACTTGAGAAGGAAGTCGCGGTGCGGACGCAGCAGGCCAGCCTCCTCGATCTGACGCACGATTCGATCTTTGTCCGGGACACAAGTGACGTCATCACGTATTGGAATCGCGGCGCGGAGGAGTTGTATGGGTGGACGGCCGAGCAAGCAATCGGAAGGCGATCTCATGAGCTTCTAAAGACCGTTTTTCCCGCACCTCTCGACGAGATAGGCGCGGAGTTGCTTCGGACAGGGCGGTGGGAAGGCGAACTCGGACATACAAAAGCGGATGGAACCATAGTAGAGGTCGCGAGCCGATGGTCGCTGCGGCGCGACGAACAGGAGGGACCTGCGAGCGTCCTTGAGACCAACAACGACATTACCGAACGCAAGCACCGCGAGGAAGAAATTCGCAGTCTCAATCAGGAATTACTGCGACGCACAGCAGATCTCGAATCCACCAACAAAGAACTGGAGGCTTTTGCCTACTCTGTGTCGCATGACTTACGTGCACCACTTCGACATATTGCAGGCTATGCAGAGATGCTTCAGAAAGACGCGGCGACTGTCCTGAACGACAAGAGCCAAAGGTACATGGGAGTGATCCTGGAGTCGGCTAAGAGGATGGGAAACCTGATTGATGATCTGCTGACGTTTTCGAGGATGGGACGCACCGAAGCGCGAAGAACCCCGGTGAGTCTCGATCAACTCGTAAAGGAAATCCTCATCGAAATGCAACCGGAGACGATAAGCCGCGAGATCGTGTGGAAGATCGGCACCCTCCGGCTTTGCTATGGGGATCGTTCAATGCTGCGACTGGTTTTTGTCAACCTGATTTCCAATGCAATCAAGTTCACGCGGCAGCGAGAGCGGGCCGAAATCGAGATCGGCTGCGCCGGCGAAAACACCGATGAAGTAGTCGTGTTCGTGAAGGACAGCCGGCCTCTTCTGAAAATCCCAACGTTCGAGGAGAAGAGAGTAATCGAGGCAGCGCTGGCCGAAGCCCAGGGACAAGTATCAGGCCCGACTGGCGCTGCTGCCAGACTTGGCATTCCTGCCTCAACGCTAGACTCTAAAATCAAAGCCCTCAAGATCGATAAACAACGCTATAGAAGCCTATAGGCACTCCCCCCGCTTCATATCACGAATTTCGTGAATTCCCGAATCTCGTGAGTTCATTGAAGAGCGAAACCATCTTCTATCAATGCTTTGCGTGTGGCTATGTGTTTCATAATCAGCTGGACCGAATTGCTGCCGACTCTCAGAAGGTCGGAGAGTTGTTGGGCCTTGCGGCAATAGCAGCTCTGGGATATTTTCTGGTCCTGAGATTAATTCGCTGGTATCGCTTCCTTCGCGAATTCAGACTCGCACAGATCACTCCGGAAGAGCTAAACGACAAGCTAAAGTTTGGCGATCAAATCCTCCTACTGGATTTGCAAGGCTGCGACAAGCTGCCAAGCGAGGCATTGGCCATTCCGGGATCAATTCGAATGGATCCACGCCGACTCGAATCGTACATCATGCAACATCGAGGTGTGGATCTGCGAACCGGTAGAGAGGTGATCCTCTATGGAGGGTCATCCAAAGACTCCACGAGTGCCCACGTTGCTTTGGCGCTACGACGGGTGGGGTTTAAAAAGGTCCGACCGCTTTCCGGGGGCCTTCCGGCGTGGCTCAATCGTGGCTATCCGGCCATACACAATCCACCTATGTTGTCGGACACAGAACATACAGTGTTCACGTTGCGGGAGGTTCTTCAGCATTCAAGAATGGATGTGGCGCGGCTTACTGAACAGAGCGTTGCCGATATTGACCGGATATTGAAACGCATAAAGTCGCGTATTCAGAGCTCCCATGATGCCGGCTTGCCACTGCTGAAGAAGAGCGACATGGGACGGTCCGTAAAGGGTGTGCGGGATTTGTTGGCCACACCAGGCCCAAACGAGCGCGCAGAGTGAAAGCCTCGGACTACGTTTGACAGGTGCGTGGTCGACCCCAGGTGTCTTTGAAGGGTGACATGCACGAGCTCATTTTGGCAGATCCAAAAGCTTAAAAAGTCCCGAGGTGGTGATCAATGTTCAAACTGGCCTTCCTTGTTCTGGCGATCGCGCCAACTGCAACAGCCCAACTTGTCGCGCCTTGGGCAATTCCCTCCCTGTATGCAAATAGCGCAATGCCGGGTGAGACAACGGAAGCCTCGGAGCAGGGGGTGGCCTCACAGACTGCAAGCAAAGGGTCGGGCGAGAGTGACCGAGTCCAGAAAGCAGGCGAATCGGCAAGAGTGGGCGACCTCCCCGACTACGGCCAGCAGACAAAGCGAATTCTTTATATCGTTCCAAACTTCAATGCGATCTCAGCGGGGGCTCATCTTCCTCCCCAAACTGCGCATGATAAGTTTCTCGATGCTACGCAGGATACCTTCGACTATTCAAATTGGGTCTTTATTGGAATGCTCGCAAGTATCGGGCAGGCAGAACGCTCGACTCCCGATTTCCATCAAGGTGCTGTTGGCTACGGGCGCTATTACTGGCACGCGTTTGTGGATCAGGCCGATGAGAACTATTTCGTTGAATGCTTCATGCCGATCGGCTTTGGACAAGACACTCGATACTATACGCTTGGTCGGGGAGGCTTTCTACATCGGACATTCTATGCGTTCAGCAGGGGCGTGGTAACGCGGTCCAACTCGGGACGGACAGAACCGAACTATTCGGAGATCGTCGGAGCCGGCGCCTCTGCTGGAATTTCCAATCTTTACTACCCCGATGCTCAGCGCACCTGGACAAAGACGGGTCAGCGCTGGGCCACAAATGTCGGTTTGGATATTATGACTCTGGCATTCAAAGAGTTCTGGCCCGACATCAATCGCAAGGTCTTGCGCAGGAAGTAAATGAAATAAGGTAGGAGCGTGTGAGGCAGTGGAACCAACGAAAAAGGAACATTGGGCCTCCTTTTCAGGCGCTGAAGATCTGTTGCCATCCAAACGCGCACACTTCCCGGACCATTTCCGGTGTCAGGTTCCGCCCGGTGGCGATGCGCGCGGCTTCGCGGGTCGTGTCATCGACTTCGCGAAAATACTCTTCCGCTGCACGCTCGACCCCACGGGCCGCCTTCGCGTGCAGCACAGGCTGAACGTTTGTTTGCCACTGCTCGCGAATCGCGGCGAGATTGCCGCCAAAGGTCTCGATTGTGTCGTGGATATAAAGGATGTCCTTGGCGCGCCTTTCGCGATCACGCTTTTCGTGAATCAGAATCTTCTGCACCAGGAATGCCGCCGCGTTGGGAAGAAGGATGCGTCGAACGCCGGGCGTCGGATAGCCCGTGGCCGGGGCGATCATCACATCCCAGGGATTTTGGAGCAACAGTTCGAGGTAACGGAGCTTCTGGACTGAGACTCCGGAGACACGGGCCGTTACGTCACGCCTGCCTCCGCGCTTGACTGCGCTGCCCTCAAGCGGCGTCAGAAACTCCGCGT
>Ga0302319_10024755_pt1 | contig 10652 bp, 7 predicted proteins | sample Bog_T0_2_FD_203319 | JGI IMG/M metagenome (GOLD analysis project Ga0302319, IMG submission 203319) | Peat permafrost microbial communities from Stordalen Mire near Abisko, Sweden - Bog_T0_2 | ecosystem: Environmental > Terrestrial > Soil > Wetlands > Peat | place: Sweden: Abisko, Stordalen Mire... | reverse complement strand
TCCGATTCAGCAAATGACTTACAACCGGAGACAACGCGGGACAGCCCAGCCCCCTTTGGGGGCCGGGCTTTGGCCTCTTTCAGTGGCCCTTCCCAGAGGCCCCGCCCTCTGGGCGGGGATTTTTACTTTCCCGGGGAGAGCTCCCCATGTTACATCGCCATGACAAATCGGCGGGTGATCATTTGGTTGTGGTGTATAGATGGAGATAACACCATATGATGTATGCCCGCACTCGGATCTGATTTCGGGCGGACGCCCTTGCCGCTAAATTTTCTTGATTTAGACACCTTCAACGCTCATAAAACTGGAAATGTGTAAAGAAGAATTACACAGTTAGAAATAATTGCAAGTGCATGATATAGAAAAGTATACGAACATATGATCTAATATACGCATATTTTGCGTCAGATTAGCTTACACTTTCAAATTAGCCCCAGAGCGGGGAAGTAATTTCATAAAATAATATAAGTCATTCTGGGTTAACGCAATAAACCGCCAGTCAAGACATATTAAAAAGTTGGCAAGGCGGCTGCTAAGTGATGGGTAGTTATTTGAATATAAAAATCAAATCATAAACCTATGAAAAAAATTACAATTATTGCCATCACCGCCGCCTTGGCTGTCGCCGCCGGGCAGCTCAACGCCGATCCGATTTCCGGGACCATCGATTTTGCTGGTTTCGGTGCCACCTTCGACACCACGTCCCGCGCCACGGACACCCAGGTAACCTCTTGGAACGGCATCTTCATCGGTGGTGGCACCGGTGAATTGGCACCTTATTCTGGTTCCGTGACCGCCGCTCAACCGTGGATCTTTAATAACGGTGCCCTTGCCTCGTTCATTACTTTTGATGGTTTCACCTTTGACTTGAATGGCAGCTATGTTATCGCCCAGGGCGGATCTGGCCCCACTGCTTATGTGGACGTTTTTGGCTCGGGCTCGCTTTATGGCAATGGCTATTCTGACACGGCCACCACCTTCAGTTTCAGCTCCACTGGCAGTGGTTCTTCAGTGGACAGTTTTCAAGCGACTCTTACTGCCGTTCCGGATGGCGGCACCACGGTGGCCCTGCTCGGCGGAGCGTTGACCGCTTTGGGTTTGGTTCGCCGTAAAATGGCCGTCTAAGCCAACCTTAAGTTCTTCAGCTTGGGCAGGGATTCATTCCCTGCCCATTTTTTTGTCCATGGCCGGCGGGCGCCTTCAAACCATTTACACCGTCGCCAAACGTGGTATGCTGCCTCCCTGTGAATTCGCACGTAAAGCAGCGCGTCGTCTGCGGCATGAGCGGGGGAGTGGACTCCTCCGCCACGGCGGCCTTGTTGATCGCCCAAGGTTTTGATGTCATTGGCATCACCCTCAAGCTCTGGCCCCAGGACTGTGTGAACCGCGCGGAGGACAAATGCTGCGGCCCACAGGCTGTGACCGATGCCCGCGGCGTCTGTCACAAACTCGACATCCCTTACTACCTCATCGATGAGGCCGCGGAATTCCAGAAGCACGTTATCCAATACTTTGCGGATGAATACAAGGCCGGGCGCACCCCGAACCCCTGTGTCATGTGCAATCAAAACCTCAAGTTTGGCCGCCTCATCAGCCGCGCGGATCAGCTCGGCGCGCAATATATTGCCACCGGCCATTTTACCCGCGTGGAAAAAAGCGCGGATGGCACCCGCCATTTGCTCAAACGCGGCCGGGACTTGCGCAAGGACCAAAGCTACTTCCTCTTCTCCCTGCGCCAGGATCAGCTCGCCCGCGCGATGTTTCCGCTCGGCGAAAAGACCAAGTGCGACACCCGCGAAGTGGCCCGCCACTGCCAGCTCAAGACCGCCGACAAGGAGGAGAGCATGGAAATTTGCTTTGTGCCGGACAACAATTATGGCGGCTTCCTCCAATCCGCCAACCTCGTGCAAAAACACCGGGGCGAGATTGTGGACCTCCACGGTCACGTGCTCGGTCATCACGATGGCATTGAATTTTACACCATCGGCCAGCGCAAGGGCCTGGGCATCACTACGCCCAAACCCGTCTACGTCGTGGAACTCGACCCCGAGACCAACCGCGTCATGGTCAGCGACGACTCCGCGTTGGACCGCGACGAATTTATTGCCGACCGCTGCAACTGGCATCCCTTCGATCAATTGCCCGGGCCCATCGAGGTCACCGCCAAGATTCGTTACAACCATCCCGGCACACCCGCCACCGTCACCCCGCTGGACGGCAACCGCGTGCGCGTGAAACTCCACACCCCGCAACGCGCCATCACCCCCGGCCAGGCTGCCGTCTTTTATCAGGACGACCTTGTCCTTGGCGGCGGTTGGATTACCCGGTGACCGAAGAAACTTGCTGTTGAACCAAAATTCGTCTCAATTGAACCCCTCAATGACAAAGATCCGTATAGGTATATATATGGTGGCGGTCATGTTCAGCAGCCTGCTCTCCATGGCCCAAGCTGACCCCGCCAAAATCCGCGTCCTCATCGTCGATGGCTTTAGCAACCACGACTGGCGCCAGACCACCGCCCAGATTCGCGGAGTTCTCGCCCCCACCGGCCTGTTCGAGGTCGCCGTCAGCACCGCCCCGGGAAAAACCAATGACCCCGCCTGGTCCCTCTGGTGGCCTAAATTTTCCGATTACGACGTCGTAATTCAGACCTGTAACGATATCGGTGGTGGACCCTCGTGGCCGGAGCCGGTGAAGCGAGATTTTGAAAAGTTCGTTGGCGACGGCGGCGGCGTTTATATCTTTCACTCGGCCGAAAACGCCTTTGTCGGTTGGAAAGACTACGAGCAAATGGTCGGCTTATGCTGGCGCAAGAAAGATTTCGGGACCGCCATCCGGGTGACGGAAGACGGCCAGCTGACGCTCCTGCCGCCGGGGCAGGGCGGGAACACCAGCCACGGCCAGCGCGGGATCGTGCTGATCACGCGCCTGGCCGATGACCCCATACATGCCGGTCTCCCGCACGCCTGGCTCACCCCGGAGCTGGAGGTGTATTATTTCGCCCGCGGCCCGGCGGAAAACCTGCAGGTCCTGTCCTATGGCCGTGACACCCACCCGGGGCAGGGCTGGTTATGGCCCGTGGAATGGACCGTAAAATATGGTCGCGGCCGAGTATACGTCTCCACCTTCGGCCATGTGTGGAAGGGCGACGTGGCCCCGGTGAGCATGCGTTGCGCCGCCGTGCAAACCATCATCCCCCGCGCCCTGCAATGGCTGGCCGGGCGGCCGGTGACCTTCCCTGTGCCGCCGGATTTCCCCAGCACCAACGCCGTCTCCATCCGTCCCCCCGTCGCCGCCGCTTTGTGAGGTTTGACTCGGATTCTGATCGACCGCGCTGTGCGTTTCGTTTGTCGCCACATCAAATCGCCCATTTCACATGACGAAAATCCCAGCAAACCTTCAATCCACCCTCCCCCCCGCCGTGAATAAGTTGCGAATGACTTTTTGCAATTCATACTTGGTTCAATCACCCCCTGCCGTCATGCTTGGCCAATGATTGATGCAGGCATAGAAGCGGCGGGCGGCCCTGTCGACTTAAAAAAGACCCGGCGGCGCAAAAGCTCCGGTCCCGAGTCTCTGAAGCTCGACCGGTTGCCGCCGCACTCGCCGGAGGCGGAGCAGGGCGTCCTCGGCTGCGCGCTGCTTTCTCCCAATGAATGCATCGGCGAATGCGTCGAAAAACTTAAGGACGAGGGCAAAGAAACCTTTTACGACCTGCGGCACCAGACCATCTACGAGGAACTCGTGGACATGTTCAACACCCGCGAACCGGTCGACCTAATTACCTTGCAGCAGCGCTTGAAAAACAAGCAACTGCTCGAACAGGTCGGCGGCCTCACCTATCTCTCCCAATTGCAGGATGCCGTGCCCAGCGCCGCCAACCTGAGCTACTACCTCGAAATCGTCCGCGAAAAATATCTGCTGCGGAAAATGATCACCACCTGCACCGACGTCGTTGGCCGGGTATACGATTACGAGGGCGAGGTCGATGCGCTCATGGACGAGGTCGAGCGTGACGTCCTCCGCATCAGCGAATCCCGCGGGCAGAGCAATATTCTCGGCGTGAAGGATCTGGTGAACCGCGCGATCGGCACCATTGAAAATTATTTCAACCGCAAGGGCGTCCTCAACGGCATCCCCACCGGCTTCGCCGATTTGGACCGGATGACCGACGGCCTGCACCACAGCGAAATGATTGTCATCGCGGCCCGTCCCTCCATGGGCAAAACTTCCCTCGCCATGAACATGGTCGAGAACATGGTGCTGGATTCCAAGGTGCCTGTGGGCGTGTTCAGCCTGGAAATGAGCGCGGAATCGTTGATCTTGCGCATGATGTGCTCCATCGCCCGCGTAAACATGCGCAGCATCCGCGAAGGCTTCATGAGCGAGGCCGATTTCCCCAAGATTTTGAATGCCGCCGGCCGCCTCGCCGGCGCCCCTTTGTTCATCGATGATACCGCCGGTTTGTCCATTTTACAGCTCCGTGCCCGTGCCCGCCGGATGTCCCAGCAGCACGGTGTCAAATTTTTCGTGATTGACTACCTGCAACTCCTGCATTCTACTGCCCGTCGTTCGCAAGAAAACCGGCAGCAGGAAATCGCGGATATTTCCAGCGGCATCAAGGGACTGGCGAAAGAATTGCGGGTGCCGGTCCTGGTGTTGAGCCAGTTGAACCGGGAATTGGAAAAAGATAAAAACCGCAAACCGCGTCTGTCGGATTTGCGGGAATCAGGGGCGATTGAGCAGGATGCCGACGTGGTCGGCCTGTTGTATAAGCCCAGCTCGGGCGACGATGACGATGCGCCGGCCGAGGAAATGGATGGGTTGCCGGTGAACTTGTTGATCGCCAAGCAACGTAATGGACCGACGGGTGATGTTAATTTAACGTTCTTAAAATCATATACGCGATTTGAAAGCGCAGCCAAAGTCAGCGAAGAAGACATGCCTTCGGGCCGATAGACGGATGAAATACATTTGCCGTCTCTTTGGGGCCTCCCTCATGCTCGGTTGCGCCACCGCCGGGTGGTCGCAAACCGCCGGCACCAAAATCGACCGCGTGGACATCAAGTTCCTCGGGCCGGCCTCCGTGAGCGAACAGTTTGTTCGTTCCAACATCCGCCTCAAGGCGGGCGATTTGTTCCGGGCCACCCTGACCGAGGACGACATCCATTCCCTTTACGGCACCGGCCAGTTTTACAACGTCCGCATCTCCACCGACCAGGCGGATGACGGCGGCATCGTGCTCACCTACACCGTCCAGGTCCGGCCCCGGGTGACTGAGATCCAATTTGTCGGCAACAAAAAAGTCAGCGAATCCAAGCTCCGCAAAAAACTGACCGCTAAGGTCGGGGATCCGCTCGATGAACAAAAACTGTTCACCGCCGCCCAGGACATGCAGAAGCTGTATGAGAAATACGGCTATCCCGATTCCACCGTCAAATACACCCTGAGCGTGGATGAAGTCACTGGCCACGGCATCGTGACCTTTAATGTGGTCGAAAGCCCCAAGGTCAAGGTTGAGGACATTATCTTTGAAGGCGCTACCGCCTTCACCCAGAAGGAACTCCGTAATGAGATTAAATCCTCCCGCCACACCATGTGGTCCTGGATCCTCGGCTCCGGGGTGTTCAGCAGCGACGATTTCGCCCATGACCGGGAAGGCCTCGTCGAGTTTTATCACAGCAAAGGCTATCTGGATTTTGCCATCAACGACGTCAAGCTCGATCATCCCACGCCGAACTCCATGGTGATCCGGTTTTTGGTGTTCGAAGGTCGTCAGTACAAGGTGGGCTCGGTCAAATTTACCGGCAACAAGCTGTTCACCCTTCAGGAAATCCGCCAGGGCATTATCAATGACAATGCCTTTGAACATTCCAAGGATAAAGTGGGCCCGAACAGTCTCCCCATGGATGTCGGTGACACCTTCACCCCGGATGGATTCAACAAGGACGCTGAGAAAATCCAGGAATTTTACGGCAGCAAAGGCTACATCGAAGTCTCCCAAGGCCAGGCCTTGCACGCCCTGCGCGTGCCCAACGTCGATACCGGCACTATGGATTTGGAATTCCAGATCGATGAGGGCATGAAGTCGCGCGTCGAAAAAATCGACATCCGCGGCAATCTGAAAACCAAGGACAACGTCATCCGCCGCGAACTGGCCATCTCTCCCGGTGAGACCTTTGACATGGTCCGCGTCAAAATCAGCAAGCAACGTCTGGAAGGCCTCCAATACTTTGACAAGGTGGACATGCAGCCGGAAGACACCGACCCGCCCATCGCCGGTCGCAAAAACCTCGTCATCAATGTCGAGGAGGAGAACACCGGCAACCTGACCTTCGGCGCCGGCTTCAGCTCCGTCGATTCGCTCGTGGGATATGTGCAGATGAGTCAGGGCAATTTTGACCTGTTCCATCCGCCCTACTTCACTGGCGCCGGCCAGAAACTCCGCGTCCGGGTGCAATTGGGCACGCAACGCCAGGACTATGAACTGTCCTTCATTGAGCCCTGGTTCCTCGGTCACAAGTTTTCCTTGGGCGTGGACCTCTACCGGCATGTGCTGGATTTCGAGAGCCCCAACAACATATTTGATGAATCCCGCACCGGTGCCCGCGTCAGCCTCACCCGCGCGTTGTGGACCGATTACTTCATCGGCTCCGTCAGCTACACCGTGGAAGATGTGGGGATTGATCTGAACAGCGGATATCATGGACCGCAATTTGATCCTTCCTCCATACCTCATAACCTGCCGGCCAACGTGCCAGATGCCATCTTGGCCCAGCAAGGGGATCACGTCTATCAAAGGATTGGCGGTTCCCTCGCCTACGATACGCGAAACAGCACCGAGTTGCCCAACCACGGCCAGCGCACCGAGTTGACCTCGGAATTCAGCGCCGGTGATACCTCCTATTACAAGTTGGAGGCCAAGAACGATTGGTATTTCCCCGGTTTCTTAAAGGGTCATGTTTTGGATGTGCAGAGCGATGTCCGCACCGCCCAGAGCATGGACTCCCAGGATGTGCCGTTCTATGACCGCTATTATCTCGGCGGCATGTATAACCTGCGTGGTTTCAAATACCGCAACATTGCCCCCCGGCAGACACCGAACGCCTTCGATGGCCCCAACTTCCCCAATGAGCCCATTGGTGGCGACAGTTCTTGGTTTGGTTCCCTCGAATACAGCGTGCCCATCATTGAAAAGGAAAACTCCTTCGGCCTGCGCGTGGCCGCCTTCTATGATATCGGTGCGGTCGCGGCCGGCTCCTACTCCATCTCGACGGATTATGACGATGATTGGGGCCTCGGTTTCCGTCTTAACATCCCTCATCTGGGGCCTTTGCGGCTTGATTATGGCATTCCCATCCGACATGATTCGAATAACGGCGGTTCCGGACAATTTCAATTTGGCGTTGGTTATACCCGTGATTTCTAAAATGATTCGTCGCGTTAAAAAAAGTTTGCTGACCGGTCTGGCTTTGGCCGTGGCCGCCGGGAGTCTGTCGGCGCAGGTGGCCGTTGGCCTGGGTGGTTTGCCGCTCTACTTCGAAGCCGGCCCGGCCCGGCCCGATGGCACGGCGCAATTTATTGCCCGCAGCCGCGAAGGCCAGGTGCAGCTTTCCGCTGATGGGGCGCAAATCGCCCTGCGTCAACTCGCCCCCGTCCAAATGCAGTTTGTCGGGGCCAGTCCCACGGCGCAAATCCATGGCGATGCCGAACTTGCGGGTAAAATTAATTACCTCACCGGCCGTCAGCCCGCCCAATGGCGCACCGGCATCTCCACCTTTGCCAAAGTGCGGGTCGAAAACCTGTATCCCGGCATCAGCACCGTCTACTACGGCAAGGAACAGCAGTTGGAATATGATTTCAATCTGTCCCCCGGCACCTTTCCCGGGACGATTGCCTTCCGCTTTCAAGGCGTGGATAAACTGGCCGTGAATGACCAGGGGGACCTGACCTTGACGGTCGGTTCGGGTGTAATTTCCCAGCCCAAGCCGGTGATGTATCAGCTGGTGGGCGGAGCCCGTCAGGCGATCAGTGGCGGCTATAAAATTTTGGCGGACAATACCGTCACCTTCGCCGTCGGCAATTATGACCATCAGTTACCTCTGGTCATTGACCCCATCTTGAGTTACGCGACTTATTTCGGCGGGACTCTGGGGCAGACGGCTTATGCCGTGGCGGTTAATACCAATGACGGTTCCATCTTCTTGGCCGGCCAGACCGTCTCCAAAAATTTCGTGACCAACGGCTGGGCCTTTTCCACCTCGGGCGCCTATCAGACCAATTTTCAGGGTGGCATCTATACCGGTGATGCCTTCGTTGCCCGGTTTGACACCAATTACAATTTGATCTACCTCACCTATCTCGGTGGCAATGGTGATGATCAGGCTAATTGTTTGGCTGTGGACGCATCTGACCACGCCTTTGTGGGCGGATTTACTGGCTCCTCTGATTTTCCGGTTACCAATCTGACGCTGCATAGTCCTGTTGGCGTCCCCGGCGTCAGCAACCAAATTGGCGGTGTCTATCAGCACGACACGACCATGTACCCGTTGGACGGGTTTGTGGCGGAATTGTCCGCTGATGGTTCGAGCCTGGTTTATTCCACCTTTCTGGGCGGCAGCCAGGAGGACGCCGTCGAGGGTCTGGCGATCGATGGAGCGGATAATGTCTATGTCACCGGCTACACCTTCTCCACCAACCTGCCGGCCAAAAATGCCGTGGCCTTTCAGTTGACTGGTCGGACCAACCAGTTCTTGAATTACCTGGCCTGCACCAACACCTATGCCAACTGCAACGCCTTTGTCGCCAAAATCAGCAACTTGGGCACCAATCTGGATTATCTGACCTATTTTGGCGGTTGCTTCTTCGATGTGGCCTACAGCATCGCCCTGGACGGCAACTCCAACGTCTATATCGCGGGTTATACCTCCTCCACCAATTTCCCCAATACAAATTCCGCTCAAAAGTGGTTGAATCTGGCCGTGAATGGGACCAATCAATCGTATGCCTATGACGCCTTTGTGACCAAATTTGCCCAGGCCAATTCCAGCATGAATGTGGTTTATTCCACCTTTATCGGCAGCACCAACAATGACGAGGCCTTCCATATTGCGGCGGATGACAGCGGTGCCTACGTCACCGGTTGGACCACCTCCACCAATTTCCCCAACACCACCTTGGGCGGGTCCGGTACCAACACCACCTATCCGGTCATCACCACTGGCATTACCAACATCGCCTATTTAGGCTACATTGCCACCACCAACGCCTTTCTGACCAAACTCACCAACAATTCTGCCGGCCAGGCTGGCATCGCCTACTCCGTCGTCTTCGGCGGCCGGTTCAGTGATATTGCCAATGGCGTGGCGGTGGATTCACAGGGCAACGCCTTTGTCACCGGCCAGACCACCTCGACCAATTTCCCGACCAGTAATTATCTGGGCACGCTCCGGTCCACCAACTCTTCCCGCATCGTCAACCAAACCTATCACCCTGCGGGCTACAACGCCTTCGTGATCGCCTTCAACGCCAGTTGCTCCCAAGTTCTCTATTCCGTCTGTCTCGGCGGCTCCGCCAATGATTACGGCAACGCCATCGCCGTTGATTCGGCCGACACCGTCTATGTGGTGGGCTCCGTCCAATCCACCAATTTTCCCACCACGACTTACTCCACTAATTTCCCCATTGCCACCGCCCTGTATCCGTACAAAAACGGCACCAACGACGCCTTCCTCGCCAAAATCGTCATCACCGAGTTCATGCCCACGCTGAATATGTCCGTACCCAACCCCAGCCATATCACCTTGTCATGGCGCGACTACACCGAGCCGGAAATTGGGCCGTATTATCTGGAATCCAACACCAATTCGGATATCACCGCCAATAATTGGGCAAAAATCACCAATGCCGTGACCGTGATCAACGGCACCAACACCGTCACCGTCCCGGCACTGAACCCCTCCGAAGTCTTCCGCCTCCATCAGTGATCCCTGCCGCCGCCGTCCTGCCACCAAGCAGGGCAGGGCAGCTCCAAGCCCGTAGGGCTGATACTAATTGGTAACTAGCATAGGACACACTTGGAGCCATAAAAAAAGAACGGACCAAGCTCCGGTCCTTCTTAATCGCGGCTAGAGCGTTTTAAATGAAACTGTAGCTGCACGAGGCGAACCAGTTGAGGGCATCTTGGGGGGTGATTTTCCGGAGGGCCGAGGCGATGGCTGCGATCAGGTCGTCTTGGGTTCTGGCTTCGGCTCCGCGAAGCAGGGTTTTGACTTTGCTCCACATCTTTTCGATGGGATTGAGATCCGGGGAGTAAGCCGGAAGAAAGCGGACTTCGGCCCCAGCCTGCCTGATCAGGTCGAGCGTCAGTTCATTTTTGTGCGGGGAAAGGTTGTCCATGACCACCACCTCCCCCGGCCGCAAGGTGGGACACAAGACCTGACGAACATAAGTCTGGAACACTTCCGTGTCGGTGGCGCTGTCGATGGCCAGGCAAGCCGTTGAGCCATCCCAGCGGATCGAACTGATCATCCTAAAAACCGCAGTTACAGTTCAACCTGGTGGTGGCGGTGCGGGTTGAGCGAGCCATTCAAGGGGATCCTCGATTGCTTGGCGGGCGAGCAGGCGCAGGAAGTTGCCTTGGGATTCCAACT
>Ga0302319_10024754_pt1 | contig 10653 bp, 6 predicted proteins | sample Bog_T0_2_FD_203319 | JGI IMG/M metagenome (GOLD analysis project Ga0302319, IMG submission 203319) | Peat permafrost microbial communities from Stordalen Mire near Abisko, Sweden - Bog_T0_2 | ecosystem: Environmental > Terrestrial > Soil > Wetlands > Peat | place: Sweden: Abisko, Stordalen Mire... | reverse complement strand
CTTGAAGACCGGCGACGCGGCGGCAATCGACGCGTTCGCGTCCAGTTCCCTGTCTTCAGGCGCCGCTTCCAGCCAGCCTTCGGAAAGCGGTACGGCGCCGGCGCCGGGCAGCGCAGGAAGCGGTGGGCAGCAGACGAGTTCGCTCTCTGGCCTTGTGGCTCTGCATCAGCAGCAGATCATGCTGAAGCAGCAGCTTGCCGCGGCCTATCAGACCTATGGCGCGAAGAACCCCCGTGTCATTGATCTGCACAACCAGATCGACGAGTTGGACTCGGAGATCAAAGACGAGACAGCGCGGGCCGTTTCTTCCGCGAAGACCACACTGGCTATTGCCCAGCAGACGGAAGACGACGCGCGCACCGAAGTTGGGAAACTGGAACGCGACGCGGGCGCTATCAACGACTCCGGCGTGCGTCTGGCCATTTTGCAGCAAGAGGCTGATTCCTCGCGCGCGCTCTACGAGGATCTTTACACCAAGCTAGAAGAATCGAAGCTGGCCGAAGAGACCCAGTCGTCGAATGTGCAGGTAATCAGCGAGGCATTTCGTCCGGCCACGCCCACGTTCCCCCGCTGGAGGGTGAATGTGATCCTGAGTATTCTTGTCGGCCTGATCCTCGGCGCCATGCTGGCGTTCCTCAGGGAGAGCCTCGACGAGACCATTTCGACAAGCCTTGAAGTTGAAAATCTCACCCACGCGCCGGTGATCGGCATCATTCCAAAGTTCGAGCCATCCGTTCCTTCCAAAATCGCCAAGCCTGACGCGGCGACCGGCGAGCAGACCGCGCACCAGAGCAGCGTGATGGGCCAGCGCAACTCCGAGGCCGGGGAAGCCTATCGCGAGCTGCGTACCACGATCCAGCTCTCCCAGGCCGGTTCGCCGCCGCGCCGGCTGCTGGTCACCAGCCCCTTGCCGGGCGACGGCAAGAGCACCACATGCTACAACCTTGCGGCAGGTTTCGCGCTTCTCAACAAGCGGGTCCTTCTGCTCGACGCCGACATGCGCAAACCGTCGCTGCACAAGCGCACCGGGATACGTCCCAGCAAGGGATTGAGCAGCATTCTCACCTCGCCGATCGATCTGGAAAGCCTGGTGCTTCCGGTTCCTGGCGTTGAAAACCTGTTCTTTGTCGGCGCAGGCCCTCTGCCGCCCAATCCCGCGGAGCTACTCACCGCGCCGCCCTTTGCCCACTTGATCGACGTTGCGTCGGAGAAGTACGACATGGTGATCATTGACAGCCCCCCGGCCCTGATGGTCTCCGACTCCAGCATCATCTCCGGTTCCGTCGATGGTGTGGTGATCGTTGCGTGCTCGGGACGGTCAACGCGTACGGCGCTGATGCGCACCCTGCGCAATCTGCGCAGACATCACGCCAAGATCCTGGGCGTGGTGCTCAACATGGTAAATACCAAATCCTCTGAGTACTACTATGCGTACGGATACTACGGTGGGAAATACTACGGGGAGGAGTCCAATGATCAAAAGAATTCCTAAGTTGCTTTCCACTTGCATCGCAGCCGGCGAGGGCATTGTCTTCTCCCTCCTTCTGGCCTGCTGCTGTTCGGCGCAGCTTCACGCGCAACAGCAAACCGGCTCCGGGCAGGGAGCGCAGCTGGGGCAACCGCACGGAGGCGCAGCCGCTGGCCGCTCCGCCGCCGGTTCCGTTGAAGCTCTGGCCCCGGAGGGCATCGCCAACCTGAGGCTTTCTCCGGGCAGCATGGTCAGTGTGCAAGTCTTTGAGGAGCCGGACCTCAATGGCAACTACCGGCTCGACTCTTCCGGTGCAATCAATCTTCCCCTGGGCGGAGAAATCCCTCTGGCGACGCTGACACTGCCGGAGGCAGAGACGGCCATCGCCGCCAGGCTAATCTCTGCGGAGATCCTCAAGATGGCCCACGTCGTGGTCAACATTGCAGAATACAACGCCGGCAATGTCATTGTCCTGGGCGAGGTCGCCAGTCCGGGCCGGGTATCCATTCTGACCGGGCGGACGCTGAAAGAGATACTTGCTTTGGCGGGCGGCCTGACTCCGCTGGCCGGAAATGAGATTGTGGTCCACAGGGCAAATCAGCCGAGCGATGTGACGGAGACCATCCATGACCACGGCGGAATAAACGATCAGGCCGCCATGGACGTCAGCATCAATCCCGGCGACAGTGTGCTGGTGAGGAAGACGGGGGTTGTGTACGTGCTTGGAGCCGTCATCCGTCCCGGTGGCTATGCGATGCAGGAAAGCGGCGAACTCAACGTCGTCGAGGCCATTGCGCTGGCGCTGGGGACCACGCCGCAGGCATCAACCAACAAGACCAGGGTTCTTCGCAAGGGGCCGGACGGCACGCTGCTTGAGATTTCGACGCTCTACGACAAAGTAACAAAAGGCCAGGTCGTGCCACTTCAGCTTCATGCGGAAGATATCGTCTTTGTGCCCAACAGCGCAGTCAAGGCAACTCTTGGCCTCATACAGTCGGAGCTGAACTCCGCGGCCACCGCCACGACCTACTACGGGTTAGAACACCCCTGAGACGAATTCGGACACCGAAAGCCCGGCGTCCCCAAGCATTGTCGCGGTATTTTAAACGCGCTGTCGGGCTCAATTGTTCAGGAGCGCGGACAGTCCTGATCCAGAAGTCCGGATTGTGGGTTGCTGCGATGATTTCGGCGCTGGTGGGCGGGACAGGCAGCGCATGGGCCGGCGGCGGTCTGGTCCCGCCACTCCATTCAGAGAACATCCGTGAACGCGGCCGCGGTCTCGGCTTCGCTCGATGCTTGGCTCCTTTGGTGAACCCTGCGCAACACAAGCGGAGAACTGCAATTCGCATCCTTCTCAATGGACTGGGTCGGGATACAAGCCCGACCGGAATCTGCCGCGTTGCCGCCAATCATGCCCGCGCGCTGGTCGAAAGCGGTCGGGTTGAACACCTGGTCCTCGCCGCCGGCGCGTGGCAACGGGAGATGTACGCATCGTTGCTGGGGCCCGCAGCGGACAAGGTCGATTTTGTTCCGGCTGAAATCAACAACAGCTCGCTGGCCCGCAACCGCTGGTTTGCATCCGAGGTCCCGCTGCTCGCCAAGAAATTCGCTTCCACCCTGGTCCACTACTCCTTTCCCGCGCCTGTGATCCGCAAATCGTTTCCCTGTCCTGTCGCCGTAACCCTGCACGACCTTTATCCGTACGACCTACCGGAAAACTTCGGCTTCCCCAACTACTACTTCAACCGCATCATCCTCCGCCAGTGCCTCAACAGCGTGGATGGCATCGCCTGCGTGTCCAACTCGACCAGCCTGCGCCTGCGGCAACTGTTTCCTATGGCCGGCCATCGCGCGGCTGTCGAGGTGACCGGCAACTACGTTCGCATCTCCACGGGCCAGCCGTCGTCTTCCGGAGTTGTGCAGAAGCTGGGCGGCGCCCAGTTCCTGCTCTCCGTGGCGCAGCATCGCCGCAACAAGAACCTGGATATCCTGCTCCGCGGCTATGCGCGGTTGCTGCACTCCAGGAACACGAGCGCAAAGCTGGTTATCGTTGGAGCACCTGGGCCGGAGACCGGGTCCCTGCTCGCGCTGGCGGACACGCTCAACATCGCGCAACAGACCGTCTGGCTGCACTCCATCAACGACGCCGAACTGACCTGGCTCTATCAGCACTGCGCATTGTTTGTGGCTACTTCCAGCATCGAAGGCTTTTGCCTGCCTGTTGCAGAAGCGATCCTTAATGGTGCCAGGGTACTCTGTTCCGAGATCCCGATTCTGCGTGACATGGCGGCGGACCAGGCCAGCTACTTCTCACTTCAGGGCGACGCAGTTGCACAGCTTGCCGCCGCAATGGCTTCTGCTCCCGACCGGCCCGCCGGCGGTCAGGGCCTCGATGGCCGGTTCACCGACGAGACAGTGCTTGCTGCCTATCTCAAACTTTACTCCCGCCTGTGTTGACCGACCCGATTTCGTCGCGGCACACCGGCGAAGCTCCAGAGGAATGACGTGGAAGCAACATCGACGCCAATCGAGAGCACGGCGCAAGTAGCCACGCCGCAAGGCATCTACTCGAGCGCTATTGTGGCCATCGTTGGTCCGGATGGAACGGGTAAGTCGACTACCATTGACGAGTTATGCCGCCAACTTACTGCTGGCGGAAGCCATGTAAGCGAGAACATCCGCCACTGGCGTCCCGCTGTACTCCCCGCACTCGGTCGCCTGACTCCCAAAGGAGGCGCTCCTTCTCGATTCGGCGGTCCTCCGCGACGCAGCGCAGGCCGGTTTCCGATTCTGCGGCTCGCCTACTACGGCCTCGACTTCATCATTGGACACATGGTGCAGGATAATCCCGAAAGACGTCGCGGCAGCGTCATTCTTTACGATCGCTGCGCGCTCGACATGCATGTCGATCCGCTGCGTTTCGGCCTGAAGACAAACCGGGGCACCGGACTACTGTGGAGCGCCGTTCGCAAGCCGGACGCGGTAGTCCTGCTCTACGACGAGCCTGGTCGGATTCTAGCCCGGAAAGCCGAACTGCCCCACGACGAGTTAGAAAGGCAGTTTGATGTCTGGCGGGAGTTACTCGGCGATCAGCAAGTCAGCGCCGTTGTTCGAATCAATTCCACTCCCTATCAGGTAGCTCGCCGAATCGCGAGTTATCTCCGCGGCAACCGAATTCCCCATGATCCTGTTGCTGAAGGCACTAACTCGCGGCAGCGCATGCTTGAAGTGGTGTGCCGGATACTGGCGGGAGCTTCAGCTACTGGACCCGCCAGCCAAGCTGTTGCTCCGGCGCGCACCGCGGCAACAGAGTATGCAGCGGTTCCCAACCTCACCTCTCCGCGCATTCTTGTTCCGCTCGGCACCAGGCAAAGCGGCGCTCGCTCGCTGAGCACGTACAGCGCGCACAAGCCACTGGCCAGGGCGTTCAAGTATGTGCTGCAGAAAGGACTGAGCGCCGGCGTTGCCCAGCCCTTGCTGCGCCAGCGCGTCTCGATTCTCGAGTCTAACTTCACCGCCGCTACGGTGCCTGCCAATCAGTCCCTGCGCCGCTATCTCGCGCATGCGCTCGGCAGGGCCGAGGTTTTCCTCGGCGTGTGGCTGGGCACGCCAAGCCCGCATCAAAAGCCGCTTTTTCAGGTCATGGATAGCGACGGCCGCGCCCTTGGCTACGCCAAGATCGGCTGGAGTCAAGAAACCATCCGCATCGTGAAGAATGAAGCGCGAGCACTGCAGCGAATGGCTGAAATCAAGTTCACCGGCGCCGGAATTCCGCGTGCCCTGCTGAGCGAAGACTGGAACGGCTATTACGTCTTGCTGCAGTCGGGCCCGCCGAGTGACCATTGGTCGCCCTCGCGTGACATCACAACCTGCCACGTGCAATTTCTGCTAGAACTGAATCAGACCAACGCAACAACGGCGCCATTACAGGCCAGCGTATGGTGGCGGAAGATGCAGGATCGCGTAAGGAGTTTGGATGCGATTGGCGCTGCGTACGACGCAGATCTGATCGAGTGGGCCCTGGAAACATGCGTCATTCGCTTTGGCGAGACTGAAACATGCTTCGGCATCAAGCACGGTGACTTCACGCCCTGGAACCTCTTAGAGAAAGATCAAAAGCTCTTTGTTCTCGATTGGGAATACGCGGAAGATCCCTCCCCCGCGGGGTCAGATTTGTTCCACTTCGCCGTGCAGCGCGCGACTCTGGTTGAAGAAGTCCAGCCCAAGTTCATCGCGCGCGAGATTCTTGGCTCGACGGCCTTCAACCGCACAGTACGGGATTACTTCGCAGCTATGGGGATCGAAGCACATCTCACTGAGTGTTATCTTGCGCTCTATGCCGCAGACACGCTCAGCTGGAACCTGTGGCGCGATCAGGGCAGAATTGACCGTAAGTCAATGCACACGCGCGACGCATGGCGTTATCTTCTTCATCAATTCATTCACCGACCGAGCAAGTAAGTGCTGGCACAAGCAACCGGCTCCCTGAAACGCAGAATCGGCAGACCAACAGCACATTCATGGCCAAAGTTATCTCAATCAATCATCAAGGCTCAAAAGGCGAAACACGATGAACATAGTTCACTTTACTAGCGGCCGGATCAACCCAGCCGCTGCTAAGGTTGGGCTGGTGAACGTGATCTACTGGCTCGCGCTTGAACAGGCACAGGCCGGACATCGCGTGACCGTGGTCGTGCTCCCGGAGAAGCGCGACTACGAAAATGTCGAGAATCCTGGCTTCAGGATCGTCGAATACGCGCCGCCAATGCGCGCAGGGTTCGCCATTGATCCGCAGTTACTCAAGGACCTTGACAGCGGCGCACTGAAGGTCGACATAGCCCACCTGCATGGAGTCTGGTCCCCGACGGTCGTCGCGGTGGGTTGGGCTTTGCGGAAGAGGCATATCTCCTATGTTATAAGTTCGCATGGAAGTTTCTCTCCCGGCATCCGCCAAAAGCAGCCTGTCCTTAAGTGGGGATTCCGGGCATTGTTCGGTTCACCTTTGCTCAATAACTCCCTGTTTGTCCATTTGCACTCCGAAGATGAAAGGACCGATGCTCTGGACTTTGGAGTGACTGCGCCTCTGTTTGTCGCCGAGCAGGGTTTCAGCTGGGAAGCGATTCCTCCTCAGTTAAAAGAGGATTGGCTGACCCAGCGGTTCCCAGAATATAAAGACTCCTTCAAGTTACTGTTCCTGGGCCGTCTTGATCCATGGCACAAAGGCATCGACCGCCTTCTCCAAGCTGTCGCCGAGCTTCGCGCCAGGCTCCCCAATATCGTGCTATTCCTCGTCGGCCCCAAGAAGAGAAGGTATAGATCCGAAATTCCAGAACTTATTGCCAAGCTCGGTATTGAGGAGCAAGTAGTGCTTGTCGGCCCACTCTACGACCTGCGGGAGAAATACTCGGCCTTAGCCAGCGCGGATTTGTTTGTGCTGACCTCGCGGTTCGAAGGCTTTCCCCTGACCGTGCTTGAGGCCATGGCATGCGGCGTCCCGGTGTTAGTTACCAAGGGGACCAATGCGGCCGGCATGCTTAACGGCGACCGCGCTGGAATTGTATGCGAGGGCGATCCGCACGAGATCGCGGAGGCTATCTTCAAGGCTTTTTCGGAGCCGGATGAACGGCGTTCAATGGCGGCGAGGGGTCAGAACCTGGTCAAGACCAAGACCTGGGAGAGGACGGCAGGCCTCTTGTTGGGCGAGTACGCACGCAGGTTGAAAGGCGAAATCGGATGATGCGGTTAGACGATCCGGAGAAACTCAGAGTGGCCACCGGAGAGGCTCTGGCGGAGTCGCTGAATCATGCCGGAATTCGTTACGTATTGATTAACGGCCTCTACGGCTACCCTGCCGGGATCGGGCGCGACCTCGATATTCTGGTACGTGCGGAGGATGTCCCTGGTATCGTTGACCGCGCGCAGGAGGTGAGCGCAAGGCTTGGCTGGGACAGTCTGATGATTCGCTGGAGCCCCTACGGGACATGGCAGCTCTACCTGATTCGCAAAGATGCGGATCGCTTGTCCTGGCTTGAAGTGGATCCAATGCTTAAAGATACCATGGTGTTAGGCGCGGCCTATTTGCTGGGCGAATGGGGAAAGACAGCCGGATTTGATGTCGACTACTATCGCGGCCCGTTCCCAGTTAGTAAGTTAGGACACTACGTCAAGTCCCAGTTACGTCCCATCCTCTACGGAGACTTAGCCCGCTTCCGGCATAAATACGCGCTCGATGCGGTGAGCGACCCGGAGATTATTCGCTATCTGCAGGCGCTGCTTGGCCCACAGGTAGCCGGCCAATTCTGCAAGGCCACAGAGAGCGGCGTTGAAGGTGTGACCGGCATAGGCAAGAGACTGAAGTGGGCAATCAATTCGCGATTTGTGGTACGACATCCGCTCCGCGCCATGCGAAACATGTTCTGGAGCCGTCTCGTGCGGCCCGTCAAACTCTACTGGTCATCCGCAGGCCTAGTCGTCCAGGTGGTTGGCCCGGACATTCAAGACAAAGTTGAAATCCTCAACGAAGCGGAGAAGTATTTCAACGGATGTTTCGATGTCCGCATGAAAGAACAGTGGTTCGATGCCGGGAAAGAAAAGAGCGCCGGCAACCAACCGCGCCCCGGAGTGCTTCTTCACTGGCGGCGCATTCTGGCGCAGACCGTTCGCCTCACGTGGCGCTACTACGTTGGGGATCGATTTATGCCCCGATCCGTTATTCAATTTGTCCTCTACAGCGGCGGCCTGGCGGACGTTGTCCTGGAACCCTTACGCTATGGGTTTCGGTCTGCCTCGGGTGTGTCGCTGCTGCAGCGTTTTGTGCCGCCGGCCATCGAGATAATCCTGCTGCCGCACGGTTCCACAGCAATGGAGCAGCCGATCGGCGACGCGCGCGATTCATCGCCGGCCGAGCAACCGCAGGCCTGGCACGCGTGGGCTTATAATGGCAGCAGGCGCAGCGCAGTAATCGCAGGTGATTGCGCGAAGGAGAGCGGTCGCCGACTTGCTCTCTCGATTATTGAGCAGATAGAAATGCGGTTTGCGGTTCCCCAGTGCAGAGAACTGCAACGGGTGCGAGCAAAACACTCTCAGGAGCAAAGATCACTTCAATAGATGTGCACCCATTTGGCGGCGTGCCGCTATAACACTACTTAGATCGAAAAGTTAGCCCGGAGCAGGTTGGAGGTTAGTCGAAGCGCATGGCAATGACACGGAGATCGCTGGAGAACCTTTGGCTCAAGGGCTTGATCTTTATCTTGATTGGCTATTCTGTATGCGGCAAAGAGTTAGCCTATTTCTTCCTTGGAGAAATGCTGATCCTGGTTGGATGCGTTCTCTTCATTCGGTCAAGGAGATTCGGATTGCTTTTCAGTGATCCGACGCTTCTGATTTGGACGATCTTTGCGCTGTGGGGCTTCTTCCGGACAGTGCCTTTTCTCGGCAAGTGGGGCTTCTACGCAATCCGCGATGCTGCATTGTGGGGCTATGGCCTGGTTGCCGTCATGGTGGCGGCCTTTGTAAACAACAGCAATCAGATTTCACGCGCGTTGAATGCGTACGGAAAGGCCATGAAGTGGGCGATTCCGACGATGGTTACAATCCTGGCTTTGACATTCACGTTTTTTCTGGTTGCGCCGGCGCCACCGTGGGCGCCTACCGGCGGATTTGCCCTCATGAAAAGCCCGGACGTCTCGATACACCTGGCCGGTGCTGCTTTATTCGCTTTATTGTTTTCATACAAGCGAAAAGGTTCAGAAAAGCGACAGTTTGGATTTCTGAGCATCATAGAGTTCGTTGCGTGGCTGCCCGGTGTTGCGATTATCCTGCTCGCTACCAGGGCCGGGTTCGTTGCGATCATCGTGCCCATTGTTCTGCTTTCCATTCTGCTGTTCCGCCGAGTTGGCTGGAAGGCCGTCGCCATCGGAATGTGCTTTGCAATTCTCAGTGTTGGAATTCTGGAGACTAATTTAATCACCTTTACCATCCGGGATCGGCATTTCTCGGCAGATCAGATGAGTGCGGGGATGACAAGCATTTTTGGCAACACGGAACATACAGAGTTGGAAGGGACCAAGGAGTGGAGATTGGGATGGTGGGAGAACATTATCCAATACACGGTCTTCGGGCCTTATTTCTGGACGGGGAAGGGCTTCGGCGTCAACCTGGCCGTAGAAGATGGGCCGCCCGGCATGACCGCGGAGGAAACCTCACTCCGCAGTCCCCATAACGGAAGCATGACAGTGCTTGCCAGGATGGGAGTTCCCGGGGCTCTGCTTTGGGTAGCACTCAATATGAGCTTTGTCTTTCGCATGCTGGCTGCATTTCGAAGATCGAAGAGTGCGGGTTCGCAGTTTTGGACAGCTGTGAACATCTGGATCTTTTGTTTTTGGCTTGCCCAATTCATCAATCTGAGCTTCGATGTGTATGTGGAAGGGCCAATAGGAGGAATGTGGTTCTGGGCCACCATAGGATTTGGGTTGGCAGCGTTGCGCGTACAGGCATTTGAAGCACGAAAGGCCCGCGTGGAGGCACGGCTCGAAGTAGCTGTCTAGCATAGCTGGCGGACAGGATTGCTCCCGGCCAGGGTTTCGATCGATAGAGAACATATGGAGGAGAAGCAAGTTCAAAAGCCCCGCCTGCCAGGTTTATTTGCGCGTTTCTCGCGGGGCCGCGGTCCCATCGCGCTTGCTGACCAGATGATGGTGAGCGCGGCTAACTTTGCCGGCGGCATTGTTCTGGTCCGTGGCCTCGGGCTTGAAGAGTTTGGTAAATACAGCATTGCCTACTCTCTGCTGCTGTTCGCAAATGCATTGCAAATGAGCTTTGTCGCTTCGCCCATGCTCAACATCGGACCGTTGCTGAACGGTGAGGAGAAAGAGCATTTCGTGAACGGGATGCTTACGCTGCAGATGTTAGCGAGCGTCCTGCTGTTTGCCGTGTTTGCATTGGTGGGGCTGCTAGCGCGGATGTTTACATCATTTTATTCTGTACCGTGCATTCTGCTGTTTGCATGCTGTATCGGAACGTACCAGTTACAGGACTGGCTCCGGCGCTATTACTTCCTGGTGAACAAAGGAAAGCACGCGCTGGCGACCGATTTCATGAGTTACTGCGTGCAGTTTGTTTTGCTCCTGGTGCTCTGGCGCATGGGCAGGCTGACTTTGCTGCTCACTTTCCTGGTGATGTGTGTT
>Ga0302319_10024753_pt1 | contig 10653 bp, 8 predicted proteins | sample Bog_T0_2_FD_203319 | JGI IMG/M metagenome (GOLD analysis project Ga0302319, IMG submission 203319) | Peat permafrost microbial communities from Stordalen Mire near Abisko, Sweden - Bog_T0_2 | ecosystem: Environmental > Terrestrial > Soil > Wetlands > Peat | place: Sweden: Abisko, Stordalen Mire... | reverse complement strand
CGGGCCGCGACAAGACCTCGGTCATGCTCAGCGTCCGCGATCGCGTCGGCGCCCTGGCCGCCGTGCTCAAGCCCTTCGAGAGCCACAAGGTCAACCTCACGGCCATCGAAAGCCGCCCCTCCCGCCGCAAGGCCTGGGACTACTACTTCTTCGTCGACTTCCACGGGCACCAGGACGAGCCCCGCATCCAGCGCCTGCTCAAAGACCTTTCCCGGCAGGTGTCCCAGCTCAAGGTGCTGGGCTCCTATCCGGCCGCCTGAGGGCCCCATGGCCTCCCGTCCCCTGCCCCGCCCCCTTGGCCACCTGGCCTCGGTGCCGACCTACCGTCCCGGCAAGCCCGTCGAGGAGGTGCGCCGCGAGCTGGGCCTGGCCTCGGTGCACAAGCTCGCCTCCAATGAAAATCCGCTGGGGCCCTCGCCCAAGGCCCTGAAGGCCCTGCGCGCCCGGCTCAAGGACCTGCACCGCTACCCCGAGGGCGGGGCGCCCCTGCTGCGCCGCCGCCTGTCCCGCCAGTTCCGGCTGCCCGAGGACCATTTCATCTTCGGCAACGGCTCCAATGAGCTGCTGATCTTCGCTGCGCAGGCCTTCGCCGCCCCCGGCAGCCGAGTGGTCTTTTCGGACCGCAGCTTCGCCGTCTACACCATCGCCGCCCGCCTCGCCGGCGCCGAGCCCGTGGCCGTCCCCAGCCCGGAATTCACCCACGACCTCGCGGCGCTGGCGCGCGCCGCCCGCGGAGCCTCGGTCGTCTACCTCTGCAACCCCAACAACCCCACCGGAAGCTGGCACAGCCCCAAGGCCATCGAAGGCCTGCTGCGGGCCCTGCCTTCGCGCACCCTGGTCGTGCTGGATGTGGCCTATGCCGAGTACGCCGGCCAGGCCCCGGCGCTGGACGCGCGCTGGGTGCGCTCCCTGGGCAACCTGCTGGTGACGCGCACCTTTGCCAAGGCCTACGGCCTGGCCGGCCTGCGCCTGGGCTACGGCATGGCCCAGCCCCGGCTGATCCGTGAGCTGGAGCGCTGCCGCCAGCCCTTCAACACCAACGCCGCGGCCCAGGCCGCGGCGGTCGCCGCCCTCGACGACACGGCCTTCGTGCGGCGCAGCCTGGCGGCCAATGCCCGGGGCCTGGCGCAGATCCACAAGGGCCTGGCGGCGCTGGGGCTGCGCAGCCTGCCCAGCCGCGCCAACTTCATCCAGTTCGCCGAGCCCAAGGCCGCCGCCCCCGGCGGGGCGGACGGGGCCGGCTGGTACGGCTGGCTGCTGCGCGGCGGGGTGGTGGTGCGCCCAGTGGAGCAGGGCTGGCTCAGGGTGAGCGTGGGCCTGCCCGCGGAGAACGCGCTCTTTCTCAAGCGCCTGGCCAAGGGGCTGAAGCCATGAGCGTCCGGCCGCGCTTCCAGAGGGTGGTGATCGCGGGCCTGGGCCTGCTGGGCGGATCCCTGGCCCTGGCCCTGAAGCAGCGCTCATTGGCCGGCCGGGTCGTGGCCTGGGGCCGGGACCTGTCGCGCCTGCGCCCGGCCGTGCCCGCCGGGCTCGTGGACGAGGTGTCCGTGGACGTGTCCGCGGCCCGCGGCGCGGACCTGGTCGTGCTGTGCGCCACCGCTGCCCAGTATGAGCAGCAGCTGCGGCAGCTGGCCGGCGCGGCGCCCGCGGGCTGCCTAGTCACGGATGTGGCCAGCGTCAAGGGAGCCTCGGTGGCCCGCTGGCACAAGGCGGCCGGGCCCCTGCGCTTCGTGGCTTCCCATCCCATGGCCGGCGGCGAGAAGACGGGCTGGCGCAATGCCAAAGCCGGGCTCTTTGAGGGCGCGGCCTGCCTGATGACCCCACTGCCGCGCACGGACCGCAGCGCCGTGCTGGCAGTGGGCACCCTGTGGCAGGACCTGGGCATGGACGTGGCCCTATGCAGCCCCGAGGAGCATGACCGCCTGGTGGGCCTGGTCTCGCACCTGCCGCATGCAGCCGCCTTTGCCCTGGCCGCGGCCACGGCGCGCCTGGGCTCGTCCGAGGACTTCCAGTGGGCGGGCAAGGGCTGGTTCGACACCACCCGCGTGGCGGCCTCCGACCCCTCGTTGTGGGCGGGCATCTTCCTGCACCACCCCCGCCGCATGGAGCGCTCCCTGGCCCTGGTCGAGGCCGAGCTCGGGCGCCTGCGCGCGCTGCTCAAGGCCGGCAAGCGCCCGGCTTTGGAGGCCTGGTTGGAGCGGGCCGCCGCCTTCCGCCGGAGCACGGAAAAGGGCGGCAAGTGAAGCGTCCCATCGCCATCGAGCCGCTGGCCGGCCCCCTGGACGGCGCCGTGCGGATCCCCGGATCCAAGAGCATCACCAACCGGGCCCTGGTCTGCGCCGCCCTTGCCCAGGGCCGCAGCGTGCTGCACGATGCCCTGTTCAGCGACGATTCCCGCCACATGGCCGAATCCCTGCGCCAGCTAGGCGTGGGCCTGGTGGAGGACGCCCAGGCCCGCAGCATGGCTGTGGAAGGCCTCGGCGGGCCGCCGCAGATCCCGGCGGGCACGAGCCCGCGGGTCTATGTGGGCAACGCCGGCACGGCCGCGCGTTTCCTGCCCTGCCTGGTCGCCGCGGGCAAGGGCTCCGTGCCCTTTGATTCCGAGCCCCGCATGCGCGAGCGGCCCATGGGGGCCCTGGTGCACGCCCTGGAGGCCCAGGGGGCCGCGTTTCTGGCCCCGGAAGCGGACGGCCAGGGACTGGTGCGGCGCACCGACCGCTATCCCTTCACCCTGGTGGCCAACGGGCTCAAGGGCGGGGAAGTCGAGATCGACCTCACGGATTCCAGCCAGTTCGCCAGCGGCCTGCTGATGGCAGCGCCCTATGCGGCCAGGGACCTGGTCCTCAAAGCCGCCGGGGACCGCCAGCAGCTGCCCTATGTGGACATGACCGCCGCGGTGATGGGACAGTTCGGGGTCAAAGTCGAGGCCTCCGGCGGGCGCTTCCGCGTCGCCGCCGGGCAGCGGTACCAGGCCCTGCCCTCCTGCCGCATCGAGCCGGACCTCAGCGGCGCGGCCTACTTCTTCGCCGCCCCGGCGCTGGTGCCGGGCCGCGTGACCGTGCTGGGCGTGAGCAATGCCAGCATCCAGGGCGACCTGCGCTTTCTCAAGGTGCTGCAGCACCTGGGCATCCGCTTTTACCAGGAAGAGAACGGCCTCACCGCGGAGCGCTTCCCGGACGAGCCGCTGCGCGGCGGCGTCACCGTGGACATGAACGCCTTCAGCGACCAGGCGCTCACCCTTGCGGCCCTGGCTCCCTTCGCCTCGGGGCCGGTGAAGATCGTCAACGTGGCCCACATCCGGCGCCAGGAATGCGACCGCCTGCACGCCATCGCCGAGAATCTCGCCGGCCTGGGCGTGGAGGTCCGCGAGAGCGGGGACGGCGTCGAGATCCAGCCCTGGCCCGAGGAGCGCCGCCGCGGCGGCCTGATCAAGACCTGGGGCGACCACCGCGTGGCGATGGCCTTCAGCCTGATCGGCCTGAAAGTGCCGGGCATCGTCATCGACGACGCGGACTGCGTGGCCAAGACCTTCGCCGACTTCTGGGACGTGATGGACGGCCTGCGCGCGGGGGCGGCCCATGGGTCCTAGGGGCCTGGTCATCGCCATCGACGGCCCGGCAGGTTCGGGCAAGAGCACCGTGGCCAAGGCCCTGGCCAGCCGCCTTGGCTACCTCTACATCGACACCGGGGCCATGTACCGCTGTGTGACCCTGGCGGCCCTGCGCGCCGGCGCGGACTTCAGCGATGCCGAGGCCCTTGCCGCGGTGGCGCGGGCCGCGGACATACGCCTGGAATCCGCGTCCGAAGGCCTGAGGGTCTTCCTCGACGGGGAAGAGGTCGAGAACCTCATCCGCACGCCCGAGATCAGCTCCCGCACCAGCCAGCATACCGCCAACAGCCCCGGCGTGCGCCAGGCCCTGGTCGACCGCCAGCGCGCCCTGGGCGCCGAAGGCGGCGTGGTCATGGAAGGCCGTGACATCGGCACGGTGGTGTTCCCCCGGGCCGACCGCAAGATCTTCTTCGACGTCAGCGTCGACGAGCGCGCCCGGCGCCGCGTCCTGGACTACCAGGCCCGCGGCATCGCGTGCGTGCCGATCGACGTGCGCGCGGACATCGAGCGACGGGACGCCGAGGACCGCAGCCGTCCCATCGGCCCCCTGCTGCGGGCTGAGGACGCCCTGCTGGTGAAGGGCGACGGCAAGGATGTGGACACCGTGATCGACGAGATTGTGGCCCTTCTGCCGCAGCTGTCCTGAGAGTCCAAAGGTGCGTCCTGGGCGCGGGCGCCCGGTGCGCGGTGAGGAGTGGGGCCTCGCTCGAACCATGATTGACGCTTGTTTCGCAATGCTTTTCCGCTTTTTGGCCCTATGGGTCCCGGCTTCACTTTAAACTTGCCCCCCAGCCGTCCTTAGCCCAAAATCTTGGGCTCCATGAAAGCCAGTCTGATGTACCGGGGTTCCCGGTTCTTTTACCGGAAAGTGCTGCTGCCCCTGTTGAGCTTCAAGCTGGGCGGGGTGGAGCATATCCCGCCGACGGGCGGCCTGATCCTCGCGAGCAACCACCAGAGCTTTTTGGACCCCATCGTCCTGGGCTGCGGCAGCCCGCGGGTGCCGACCCACTTCATGGCGCGGGCCAGCCTGTTCGAGTCCCGTATCCTGAACTTCTACTTCCGCAACACGCACACCTTCGGGGTGAAGCGCGGAGGGGCGGACCGCCAGGCCTGGAAGTACTTCGAGAACCTGGTCAGCAGCGGGGAGCAGGTGACCTTCTTTCCCGAGGGAACCCGCAGCGACGACGGCAAGCTGCAGGCCGGCAACCCCGGCAGCGGCATGCTGATCCACCGCTGCCCCGGGGCCCACGTGGTGCCCTGCCGCATCCGCGGCACCTGGCGGGTGCTGAACAAGTCCAAGGGCGTGCGGGGCTTCCACCCGATCTCGCTGGGCTTCGGCCCGCCGCTGGACCTCAGCGACCTGTGGGCCCAGAAGGGCAGCCGCGAAGTCTACGCGGCGATCACGGACCGCATCATGGCGGCCATCGCGGCCATCCCGCCGGTGGACGCCAGGGACGACGACGCCTGAACACTTTTTTGCCCGCGCCATCCGGCGGGCGGACCGGCCACGCGGCCGGGCAAGGCACACGACGGTGCATTGACGCCTGGCGCCAGGCACCGCGTTCACGGGGACGCCTGAGATCCCCGCGGGGCGCAAGCCCTGCGCAAGCAGGCAAGGAGAACGCGCAATGGCAGCATTGATCAACCGCTTCGTGGTCAAGGAAGTCGAGTCCGACCCGGAGCTCGCTGAGGATCAGCTCACGGCCGACCAGGCGGAGGACTTCCGCAGCATGTACCTCGACAGCCTCCGCAACGTCACCGAGGGCGAGGTCGTCACCGGCCGCGTCGTGTCCGTGGACAAGGACGTGGTGCTGGTGGACGTGGGCTACAAGAGCGAGGGCGTGATCGCCCTTGAGGAGTTCCGCACCAAGACCGGCGAGATCGGCGTGACGGCCGGCGAGGAGATCGAGGTCTACCTCGAGCAGATGGAGGACGCCGAAGGGCGCATCGTCCTGTCGAAGCAGAAGGTGGACCGCCAGAAGATCTGGACCCGCCTGTTCAAGGCCTTTGAGAACCAGGAGACCATGGAAGGCGTCATCACCCGCCGCATCAAGGGCGGCCTGGTCCTGGACATCAACGGCGTGGACTGCTTCCTGCCCGCCAGCCAGGTGGGCCTGCGCCCGACTTCGGACCTGGACCAGTTCATCGGCCAGACCGTGGGCGTGCGCATCATCAAGTTCAACCGGGGCCGCGGCAACGTCGTCGCCAGCCGCCGCGTGCTGCTCGAAGAGGAGCGCGCGCTGAAGCGGACCCAGACCCTGCAGGAGCTCGAAGCCGGCCAGGTCCGCCGCGGCACGGTCAAGAACATCGTGCAGTACGGCGCCTTCATTGACATGGGCGGGATCGACGGCCTGCTGCACATCACCGACATGGCCTGGGGGCGCGTGTCCCACCCCAGCGAGGTGGTGCAGATCGGCCAGGAGATCGACGTCAAGATCCTGTCGATCGACAAGGAGAACGGCAAGATCTCGCTGGGCCTCAAGCAGCGCAGCGCCGACCCCTGGACGGCCATCGACATCAAGTACCCGGCCGCCTCGCGCCACAAGGGCAAGGTCGTCAACCTGACCGACTACGGCGCCTTCGTGAAGCTCGAGGAGGGCGTCGAGGGCCTGGTGCACGTCAGCGAGATGAGCTGGCTGAAGCGCGTCAAGCACCCCAGCGCCGTGGTCAGCGTCGGCCAGGAAGTCGAAGTGGTCGTGCTGAACCTGGACCTGCAGAACAAGAAGATCTCGCTGGGCATGAAGCAGACCGAGGCCGATCCCTGGAACACCCTCGAGGAGCGCCTGCCCATCGGGAGCAAGGTCAAGGGGCAGGTCAAGAGCCTGACGGACTACGGCGCCTTCGTGGAGCTGGAGGACGGCATCGAGGGCCTGCTGCACATCTCGGACATGAGCTGGACCAGCAACCTCAAGACGCCCGGCGACCTCGTCAAGAAGGGCGACGACGTCGAGGTCAAGGTCCTGAACATCGACAAGGAAAAGCGCAAGATCTCGCTGGGCCTGAAGCAGCTGCAGCCCGACCCCTGGGAAGGCATCGCGGACCGCTACACGCTCGGGCAGAAGGTCGAGACCAAGATCCTTCGCACCACCAACTTCGGCGCCTTCGTGGAGCTGGAGCCCGGGGTCGAGGGGCTGATCCACATCAGCCAGCTGGCCGAAACCGCGCCGGCGAAGGTCGAGGACCTGGTCAAGCCGGGCGAGACCGTCACGGCACGTGTGGTGAAGCTGGCCCTGGACGAGCGCAAGATCGGCTTGAGCCTGCGCGAATCGGGCGGGGAAGACGCCCCTTCCGAAGGCTGAGACCGACGCAAGCATGGAACGGCCCAGGGGCCCCGGAGCGATCCGGGGCCCTTGTTTTCAGGGGGCCGGATGACAGCGCCCCCCAAGGATTCCCCCCCGCCAGGATCGCCGTGGACTTCAGCTCGGACAGCACGCAGCGCACGGACCGGACCCTGGTCTGGCTGGCCCTGGGCCTGCTGGTGCTGCCGCCCTTTGCCGTCTTCGTTCCCGCCCTGTTCCAGGGCGCCCTGCCCTATGGCCACGATGTGGCCGCCCTCTTCCTGCCCCTGCGCACCGAGATCGCCCGCAGCCTGGCGGCCCATGAGTGGCCCCTGTGGATGCCGGGGATATTGGGCGGCTTGCCGGGCATCGCCTCCTGCAACACCGACTTCTTCTACCCCACGGACCTGCTGGCCTACCTGGCCCACTGGTCCCCGCAGGTGGAGCTGGGCCTGGACGCGGCCCTGCACCTGGCCCTGGCGGGACTGGGCATGCTGCTGCTGCTGCGCCGCCTTGGGCGCAGCACGGGCGCGGCCCTGCTGGGCGCCGTCTTCTTCGCCTGGTCCGGCTCCGAGGCCAGCCAGGTCTACGGCGGCTTCTACAACTTCGTGCAGTCAGTGGCCCTGCTGCCCTGGATCTTCTGGGCCGCGCACAAGGGCTCGTGCGAGGGCTCCTGGGCGGCCTGGGGCCTCTGCGGCCTGGCCTTCAGCCTGCAGGTGCTCTCCGGCGGGGCGCAGATCGCTGCCTATTCCGCCCCCGCGGCCCTCGCGTTCTGCCTGTCTGCCGCGGCCTGGGAGCGGCGCGCGGCGGCGCCCGGCGCGCTGGGCCGCGCGCGCATCCTGGCGGGCTTTGCCCTGGCGGTCGGGCTGGCCTTCCTGCTCTCGGCGCCGCAGCTCTGGCTGACCCTGCAGTACCTGCCCCTGGCCGCGCGCCCCGACCTGGACCATGCGGCCTTCATCCGAGGATCCATCCGCCTCGGCGACTGCCTGACCTGGCTGGTGCCGGGCTGCGACGGCTGGAAGGAGCCGACCTACCACGGCGCGGTCGTGGACACCTTCACCAGCGAGTACTTCGGCCTGCTGCCCTGGGCCCTGACCTGCGGCGCGCTGGCGGCCTGCTGGAGGCGGGAGGCTCCGGTGCGCTTCATGGCGGGCCTGGCTTTGGTGGCCCTCTTCCTGGCCCAGGGCCAGTGGACGCCCTTCTATGGCCTGTTCCAGCGTCTGCCCGTGGTGTCGGGCTTCCGGACCTGGAGCCGCATCCTCTTTCTGCTGACTTTTGCCGTGTGCGTGCTCGCGGCCCGGGGCTTCGACGCCCTGCGCGACGCCCGCACCCGGGCAGCGGCGGCGCGGGGGGCGGCGCTGGTTGTGCTTCTGGCCTTGGCCGCGGCCGTTTGGGTCCACGCCGGCGCCGGCGCGCGGGCGCTGGCCGACGCCGCGGCCATGCCCTGGCTTACGGGAGCTGAAGGCGGCCTGGCGCGGGCGGCCCTGACCCTGGCCGGCCTGGCCCAGGACTCGGCGGTGTCCGCGGCGTTCCTGGCCCTGCTGCTCGCCCTGCTGCTGTGGCTCGCGGCCCGCGGCGCCGCTGTGCTGCCGCTGCTGGCCCTGTGCCTGGCCTTCCACGCCGCGGACCAGGGAAGTGCCCTGGCGCATTACATCCGCTTCACCACTCCCGAAGCCGTGGTGGACCAGGACCGCTTCAGTACCCCGCCGCCCCGGCCCGCGGGCCTCGAGCCCTGGCGCGTGTTCGATGCGGACCGTTCCAGCCCGGACAAGGACCTGCTGCTGGGCTACGAGAACGTGTACGGCGACGAGTCCGTGCCGCCACGCAGCTTCACGGGCATCATGCATGCCCTGCTGCAGACGCCCGCAGGCCAGAAGCGTTTCCTGGATCTCTTCAATGTGCGCTATGTCTTTGTGCATTCCCGGGGGGAAGCGTCCCAGCCCGGGGACACGGTCCGGGTGCTCCGCAATCCGGGCGCCTATCCCCGGGCCTGGCTGGTCCAGCGCAGCCGCGTGCTGCCCAGGGATGCGGATGCCTGGACCCAGCTGGCAGAGCCGGGCTTTGACCCGCGCCGGGAGGTGATCCTCGCCGCGGCTCTGTCCGGCGCGGCTGGATCCGGCCAGATCTACGGAACGGCGCTGAGCCCGGTCCCGAGCCCGGTCCCGAGCCTGGCCCTGAGACCGGTCCCGAGCCTGGCCCTGGATCAGGAGGGCAGCGTGCAGTGGCTGGCCCGGACGCCGGGCAGCGCCACTCTGCAGGTGGGCATCGCCAGGGAAGGCTTTTTGGTGCTTTCCCAGGCCTGGCACCCCTCTTGGACCGCCCGGATAGATGGCCGGCAGGCCGAGGTTTTGAAGGCGGATGGCGGGCTGCAGGCCCTGGCCCTGAGCCCCGGGGACCACCAGGTGGAATTCGCCTTTGGCAGTGGCCTGCTGGACCTGGCCCTGGCCGCGGCCATAGCCGGGCTGGCCCTGCTGGCAGGCCTGCTGTGGCTGGAGCTGGACTGATCCAAAGGTTTTTCTTGCTTTTGGGGCCAGCCATCCCCTACAATATTATCCACAACGTTTCCACAACCTACGCACGTCTTGCGGGGCCATGGCCACTCAGACTGAGATATTCCAGAAGTACGGCAGGAACTTCGCCGCCGGGCAGGTCATCTTCTCTGAAGGTGAGATCGGCGCCGAGATGTTCATCATCCAGGCTGGGAAAGTCCGCATTTCGAAGCGGTCCAAGGACGTCGAAAAGACCCTTGTGATCCTCGAGGACGGCGACTTCTTCGGCGAGATGGCCGTCATCGACAAGGGTCCCCGCTCCGCCACGGCCACGGCCGTCGACGAAGTGAAGTGCATCGCCTTGAACGAAGAGTTGTTCGAGCAGCAGATGCAGAACAACGCCCGCATCGTCAAGAAGATCCTCAAGAACATGTCGGCCCGCCTGCGCGACGCCAACAAGCAGATCGAGAACCTGCTGATCAAGGACGCCAACAGCCGCGTGGCCCACACGCTGCTGCACCTGGCCCACAAGAACGGCGGCAAGAACACCACCGACATCAAGCTCGACGGCGTCACGGTCGAGGAGCTCGCCAAGGCCGTGGGCATGGGCAACGAGCCCGCCAAGATCGCCGAGATCCTGTCCAAGCTCGAGCAGGTGCACATCACCCGCATCGAGGACAAGGTGGTGGTCGTGGCCAGCCTCGAGAACCTTGAGAAGTTCATCCGTTACCTTGAGATGAAGGAACAATTCGGCCTCTGACCCCATGACCCTGAAGGCACCCCGGACCCCGCGCCTGCCCGAACCGCTGCCAGCGGTGCTGGCGGGGGCGGGGTTCTTCTTTTTCATGGCCGCGCTCACCGGCCTGGGGCCCTTCGGGTCCCTGGACCGCTGGCTGTGGCGTTCCGCGTCCGCGGACCAGGGCCAGCCGCTGGCCCTGACGGCCCTGCGCGTGCTGGGCAGCCCTGCGCCTGCCAGCGGCACGGCCAAGGCGGACGCCCTGGCCGCGGACGTGGCCTGGCTGCGTTCCGCCGGCGCGGGCGCCATCGTGCTGGAGGCCTGGCTCGACGAGGAGCCGCAGGCCGATGCGCGCGCCTTTGCCGCGGATCTGCGCGCCCGCTTCGAGGCCCTGCCCGCCGGGCGCGGCCGTGAACAGGCCCTGCAGGCGCTCAGCGCCACCGCGGCCGGGCTGGATGCCCCCTCCCGCCTGGCCAAGGCCCTGGGCAGCGCCCAGCCCCTGCTGCTGGCCTTCGAGGCCCTGCCCGGGCCCGGCGCACCCCT
>Ga0302319_10024752_pt1 | contig 10653 bp, 7 predicted proteins | sample Bog_T0_2_FD_203319 | JGI IMG/M metagenome (GOLD analysis project Ga0302319, IMG submission 203319) | Peat permafrost microbial communities from Stordalen Mire near Abisko, Sweden - Bog_T0_2 | ecosystem: Environmental > Terrestrial > Soil > Wetlands > Peat | place: Sweden: Abisko, Stordalen Mire... | reverse complement strand
TGATCGTGTGATCGCCTTCGGTCAGCGAACTGGTAGTAAACGTCGCTTGTCCGCTGCCGTTCAGCGTAACCACGTTGTTGCCGCCAGAAGTGCCGGCAGGGGTCTGGCCGCCGTCGAGAAACGTCACCGTGCCCGTGGTCACCGGATTCCCACCGCTGGTCACTGTCGCCGTAAACTTGACGGATTGTCCGGGGCCGTTCAACGCCGGATTGTTGTTGGAAGTAACGGTGGTGGTGCTTGTCACGCCGGTGTTGAGCGTAAGGGTGACGCACCAGCCGCCGTCCAGACTGGCCGCAACGCCCGACCAGCCGTAGGTGTAAAGCGCCCAGTCGCCATTTGCCGGTGCATTATTGAAGGCCTGCCCGAAGTTATATGCTGTTGTCCCAAAATCTGTCTTTCCATCGTTGGAGGGACCGTACGCCGCGTAATGGATAGTGGAGGGGACCGGCGGGATACTGGTATCGATCGACGGCGCCGTCGCCGGAGCGAAAGTGAGCGCGGTTTGATTATTGTCGGTTGCTTCGTAGCTTCCGGTCGTTGCTGCAACATTGCCAGGCGCAAATTGGCCGGCAGTATCGAAAAACGTGAGGGTCTGATTGTTCACCGCGCTGGCGCTGAAGCCATTGTCCAGAAAATCCAGATTCTGCCCGCCGGAACCTGGCGCAACCAGCAGGAATGGGTCGTTAATGTCGGAGGAGCTGTACGCATCGTTCAGGGTAACCTTTACATTGGACACCGTTGACCCGGCGGCATACCCGGAAACCTCGATGACGGAGGGATATGCCAGCGCGGGCGCATTGCTGCCTGGTATCGCCAGCCCCGTGTCATTGCACCATACATCCGTCGAGGTGCTTCCGCTCGGATGCACTTCCACCAGTTGATTGAGGGCGGCGCTGGTGCTGGTGTAGTAAGTCGAGCTTCCCGAGTAAACTGCCGTGATCGTGCTGATGCCCTGGCAAACCGTCGGGAATGTGGGAGGCGACGTCGCGCTGCACTGCGACGAGCTTGACCCCGAAGATCCCGCCGTCAGAGTGATTCCGCAGGTTGCCTGGCCGCTGCCGTTCAGCGTTTGATTGCCGCTCGAGCAACTCAGGGGCGAGGTGCTGCCGTTGGCGTAGAACGCAACCGTTCCAGTCGGCGTACCGCTGGAAGAGACTGTGGCCGTGAAGGTCACTGTATTGTTCGGGCTGGTGGCATAGGCCGGATTCTGGGACGACGAAAGCACAGTGGTGGTGTTGGCTTTGGTGGGAGCTGTCACCGTCAGGTATAGATTCCACCCGTCGATGGTCACCGCATCCTCCCAGCCGTCTTGGACGTAGAGCTTCCAGGCGCCCGCCGCTGGGGTGCTACCCGTCCCAAACACGGTGGTCAGCGTGGAGCTTCCATCGGAATTCGGATAGTAAATGGTTGAGCCGCTTGCGATCGGAGATGGATACGGAAAAGGATTCTCGTCGTTCAGCGGACCGGTAGGGGAAAAATACGAACTGGGTGCATAACATCCGTTACCGCTCGTCTGGAAAGGGGTTGTGCTTGGCAAATAAGGGAAGTTGCTCGCGCTCACATAATTGGAGAAAAATATGTTGACCCCGGAAATTGCGTTGCTTGAGTCGTCTCCAGCTCCGCCCATGAGCTGAAATTGCTGGCCTGACGGCGAAACCAGCAGAACCTGGGTTTCGTAGAGACCCGCCGAGTTGCCGATAACGCCTGCCACCGACACGCTCTTGAGTTCGACTTGAACTCCTGTCACATTGCCGGTCACCGTGTTGGGGACGGTGATGGTGGATGGGTAGGGGCTCGCCGCCTCCGGTGCCTGGGCGCCGTAGTGTGCAACCGTCGTGATCGTGGTCGAGCTTGAGTATTCCGTTGAGCCGCTGGCGGGCGTGAAGGTGCATCCGCTCTGCGCGCCTAAAGGTCCAGAGGATGACAGGAGCGCGGCCGCGGTGGCCAGGGCTGGGACAAGCAGACTGAATCTCAGGCGGGGAAACCGCAGCGGCAGGATGGAACCGTAGGCTAGCGACAAGATGACGACCTCACGTACAGGGAAGTGGAAGGATTCCTGGGTAAGTGCGAACCGCTTGCAGGTGGAGGAACCCAGGTCGGTCCGCCTGTGCCGGTTTGTAGGGGTCTTACCGTTCGCTTGCCAGTCCCATCAAACGATTGGGGATTTAAGAAGCAGCAGCAAAGTGGGGAAGTGCTGGCTGACAGCAAGCTGGATGTATAGTTACCCGTGCCGCCATCGTTGTCAATAGATACTTCAAATACTTTCACGCAGATTAACAATAAAGTTGCACTCTGCGCCGGCTCCGATCCCATGGGGTCAAATGTCGGGCGCCGGGGTGATCCTTGCTCTCCGAATACCTCTTCTCCCGACGAAGACCATTTCCTGAACTGCCTTCGCACTCAAAGTCCTTCTCTTGTAACGCCCGGATGGAGTTTTGGCGAGTTACACGAGAGTTTGTCATGGTCACCCAGGTTCGGCTATGCTGGTTCTTCTTTTATGCCCCATGGATTCGACATGTACCGCATTTTCGTTTCGGCCCCCGGCGATCTTGAGAGGGATCGTGAGACGTGCCACGACGCGATTGCGCAGGCTAACGAAACTACCGCCATGCCCGCCAAGGTCTTGCTTGTCACCGTCGGCCTGAGAGACAACGATCAGATCTCCGGCAGTCGCGCCATCGTTTCTGACAACGTCCGCTGGAGTGCTTTTTTCATTCAGATTTTCGAGGACGATTGGGGTCCGCGCGACCTGTTCCGGAAGCTGTTTCTGCTGGCCGTCGAGTGCCGCGACGACGCGACCATGCCGATGCGCGAGGTCGTGGTCTACCTCAAGGACGCGCCGAACGAACCCAACCCGGAGATTCTCGCATTCCGCAAGGAGTTGGAAGATCGCCAGGATCTCAGGGTTTTCCGCTACCGCCAGGCGGACGAGTTGCGAGGCCAGTTGGCCGATGTCTGCAACGAATGGGCGCGCTCCCTGATCGGTCCGGGAACTCACTCGCCGATGGCTACCGGCACATAATGGATGCTGAATCAAAGGCTTTAAAGCAGCGCCACACTTCGCCATTCCATGTAGTAGTGCATCTCGTCCGCGCGAACAGTTGCGAAACCGAGCCGCTGGTGAAAGCGCAAAGACCCCGGATTGAACCGCAAGACGGTGGAGCGGATCGGTAACCTTGCCTTCGCGGCCTCCTGTTGCAGCCGCTGCACGAGCACGGTCCCGATTCCTTTCCCTTGCAGCGACGGGTGCACTGCGATATCGACAAGGTGAAATTCGCTTTCGCCCTGCGCTACCCAGAGCCTACCGACCGGCTTACCATCGAGCAGCACAATGTGATAGCAGGAGTTTGGGAACATCTGCGAATACGCGGATGTCTGGGCCTGAAACTGCATTCGGATGAGAAATTCTCTCTGGGAAGCGGTGATCGGCGCCTGAGCAAACTCGGGCGAGCGGACAGCCGAATACAGGTCGTAGAGAAATATTTCGTCCAGAGACTGGGCGGGACGGACGGCGAGAGTCGACATGGCTCGAAGGTACGGGGGGCCAGCCATTCGACCGGCCCCTGAAGGTGGGTGGTTCGTTACTATTGTCGCGGCGGAAAGATGCCTTGCAGCGCGATGACCCAATTCAAACCCTGGTACGGCATCATGTTGTTATGCTGTCCGCCGCTCCCGAACGAGTTGGTAATGTTTTGGGCCATCTGCGTGAAGGTGGGGGGCGGCGGCGGCGCGGGTGGGATGATATAGACGTTCCCGGCCGCCGATTCGAAGAAAGAAGCGCCCGCCGGATTGGAGATTGCGGTTTCCCCCCGGGCGCCTGAGGCCTTGGGCGTGTGTGTATGGGGCGGGATTTGGTTGCCGTTCAATGTCACATTTTGCGAACCGCCTGTTTGTCCCAGGGCATAGCTACTAAGGGGCGAGGCTTGCCCAAATCCGACCGCGATGTTGTTCTGCATGTTGGGCAGCGCAAAATTGTTTCTGCCATCGCCGCCAAAGTTGGTCCCCAGCAGCGAAAACAGCGCCGCGTATTGCGAAACGGATAAGAGCTGGCCTGCTGCGAAAGCCCACCCGGCGGGGGGATAGTTGAAAGCGACCAGCGAAAATTGACCCATAAATGGTTCTGCCATGATTCGATTCTCCTTCTTTGACCGGTCTAGGGCCGCGGTGGGAAGATGCCTTGCAGGGAAATGCACCAATTCAAGACCAGATAAGGCTGCCGATTCTCGTGGCCCTGGCTTCCTCCGAATTGAGGCAGGGTGCCCGTGTGCATCGCCACCAGATTTGAGGCCGGCGTGAAAATGGGGGCGCCAGAGCCGAGCAACGCGTTGCTCGGCGACACACCGCTAGCCACACCCCCGGCGAATATCTGATGCGTGTGGGAAGGCACCTCGGCCGGGCTAAGCGTGTGAGTCTCCTCGCCGCCCACCTGCCCCAGAGCAATGCTCTGTCCGGCACCGATCGGGGTGCGGCCCTGAAGATTTGGAAGGCCGAAACTATTCACCCCGTTCCCGCCAAAGTTGGTCCCCAGCAGCGAAAACAGCGCCTGATTCTGATTGATCGGCATGAGCTGACCGTTGCACTGCGCATAGCCCCTTGGCGCAAAGTTGAATGACGCCAGCATGAGCTGTCCCATATATGGCTGTGACATTCTATCTCTCCTTCCTGTTGTGTTCTCAGTGGTGGCGGGTCATTGACTTGGGAAAACGCCGTAGAGCGAGATGATCCAGTTCAGTGCCAGGTAGGGCTGAAGATTGTTGTGAGGCTGGCTGCCCCCGGGGGCCGTACTGACCATGTTGGGGTTCATGGAGACCGTCGGTGTCGAGGCGGGGGGGCCGTAGATTTTGGAACTAGCGCCCGCTGTATTGTTGCCCGGAGTTCCAACCGGTCCAATCGATACTGAGGAGGCTGAGAAGGGATGGTTGTGCTGAGGATACTGATTTGGACCGACGGTCACAGTTTCCTGGCCGGCCATTTGGCCGATCCCGAAAAGGCTACCGCCGGTCAGAGTGCCCTGATGGATGGGAGTACGGCTTTGCAGGTTCGGGAGGCCAAATGTTGCGTTACCATCCCCGCCGTAGGTGGTTCCGATCAGGGTAAAGAGGGTCTCGTTTCCGGAAATGGGGATGGTCTGGCCCTGGCAGAGCGCCCACCCTACGGGCGCGAAGCTGAAACCCACGGCCCGAACTTCACCGACATAAGGAGAACTCATGCGTGAAACCTCCTTGGTTTTTGCGCGAATTACGACGAACGAGGAAGCGGCCTCTAACTTTTATCACCGCTAGCCTCCGCTGGCAATTGATTTTTGAGAAACACACTACAAACTTAAGGCGAATATCTGAGAGACTACTTGAGTAACTGTGGCGTCGGGCAGCTGACCTGTGGCCAGCCAGAATACCGATCCGGCTTGGAATCAAGCAGATGAACCACGGTCCGTCCTCGTGTGAAAACGAGCGTCTTCGGTTCGGCCTCCTTCACGCTCCGTAATCGACGAATGCTCCGATTCTCCCAACGAAAAACACTCTCGGGAACCACCTACGAATTCACAACTCTCAATTTGGTGCGCCCGAATAGAGTTGTGGCGAGGAACACGTTCATCAGTGGTGGATGTGGCTTGTCTCTCCGCCGAATGGACTGGTATCCGGATTTGCCGGATCGACAATGCGGATGTTCTGCATCATTCCCTCGTCCTCGTGGTCCAGGATGTGGCAATGCAGAACAAAGTCGCCCGCGAAATCTTCATAGTGCGCTCGAACGACGACATGGTACCCCTTCTTGATCAGCACCGTGTCCCGGAACACGCCGATCTGATCACAGTACTGCGGGTCGGGGTTCGGCTTCGCCTTGGTCTTGTTCATTTCCGTGCAGTGTCCCTGGTCATCGAAAATGCTTTTGCCATCGGGATCGTAGATGGCGACGATCTGGAACGGGTTTACATGGATATGGTATGGATGGTTCCCGAGTTTCGAAGTGATGTCCCACTCCTCTACTTTGCCCAGGGTGAGTTTCTTGTACTGATCGGGCTCATATGCATGGCCGTCCACTTCAAAGGTGTCTTTCGTCACAGCGGGCGGAACTTCGATATCGAAGACGGTCGTCGTGTGCTCCACGTCCTTGATTCCGCGCAGGTCCGGCATGGGACTGAATTCCGCAGTATTTAACGCCCGCAACTGCGAACGCACTGGCTCCGGCAGTTCCGGATTGCCGTTATAAAGTTCCGTGCCCAGATACTCGCGCAGGTGCGCCTGATCGACGGTGTTGTCGCCCGTTACCTCGATCAGTGCCAGCAGGCGCGGCTCTCTGGGGATGAACTGGTGGTTCTTCAACGCTTCCGGCGTAAGTTCCTGCGGGTTGATTACGCCTTCCGGGTTGAAGACGTCGTTTGTCACGCAATAGAGGCCCTTGTGCGGAAAGACCACCAGCACATCGCTGCGGTAGCCAGGCTGAATCACGTTGATCGGCTTCTCGAACATCGCGGTGCGCGTCAGGCCATCGGCGGCAATCTCAAACTGAGGCACCGTCGCCTTCATGTTGCAGTGGTCGTCGATCCACTTTGGCGGAGCTGTTGCGCCGACCCCCGCGCTGAGCGTCGCGGCCAGCAGATTGCCGCGCGGTCCTGCTTTGGCGGCCGTGATGTGCAACCCGATCGTGTCACGCACGCCACCGTGAATCAGCCGGAAGCGATAGATGTCGCCGGCAACGGCCGAGACCGTCGGCTGAACGGCGCCATTGATCGTTGTGTAGCGCCCTGAGGCGCCCCACGTCGTAAAGCCGAACTGCTTTGCGCTGTAGTCCTCGATCATGCCCACGCGCGGCTTGCCGTCGTCTGTGGCGCCGCAGTCCCAGGTAAATGTCCCGTCGGGCTCGCGGCAGGAATACTGCACCTGCTGGAAAAGCGCGACGTGGTCCACAACTTTGCGTCCGCCCGCCTGCTTCAGCACGGTGTCGATATCGGCCAGCCCGCCATGCGCCTGCTTGTCGGCATAGGTGCGGTGGCCCTCGACGATCAGTGCGCCCTCCATGCCGCTCGAGACCTGCAGGGCGGTCGAGCCATGCCGATGCGAGTGGTACCAGAAGGTCCCGGCAGGATGGTTCGACGGCAGTTCGACCTTGTATTCCTGTGACCCGCCTGGTTCGATATCGATGAACACGTTATCGCTGATGCCCTTTGGCGAAACATGCAGTCCATGTGTATGCAGATTGGTGGTGTTGAAGCAGTGCGGAACATTGTGATCAGGACCGTCGGCACACCCGAGGAGATTGGGCGGGAGGTTATTGTGGACAAATCCATGGAGCGTATCTCCGGGAAGCACACGCATCGTCGGGCCCACGGCATTCCCGTTGTAGGTTCTCAGCCTGGCTGCATCGGTCTTGCCGGTCGCGGGATTGTACGTATGGACCAGCGCGTACCCGACGTCCAGATTGAATTCCACCTGTTTACCGGCCCGCGTTTCAGGCAAGTCGGCCGGATCGTTGAACGGCCGCGGCACCGTCGTCGACGATTGCGCCCCAACCTGCGCGGCGGCAAAAGAAAGTGAGGCGAGAGCAAGCAGAGAGATTTTCATGAACGTTCACCCTTCCTGAATCGAAATGTGGAGGACAGACACTCCGCAGCCGTGCAGGCCCTGGGCCGAATTGCAAAAGGTGACAGCGCCAAGGCTGGATGAGGCCGGTACCCCTCCGGATCGTTTTTGAAATCGACACACCGATGAAGATCGCTCAGACGGCGGTCGATTGCCTGATTTTGAAAGCGACCCGATCGACACCTGTAACCATCTGCATTGCAAACTGATCGGATCGATAGTCTTCCTTTTGGTCACCTTTCATCCATTTCACCAGCTCTTTGATATCGAGAACTGAACTGTCTTCGCGGCAAGGAATATGGTCCAGCTTCTCGTCGGTCTCCTCTCCATTGGCGCGCCTCTTCTTCTTCACCGCTCCCGATGGATCGTCTTTCGGGAAGAAGCCGAAATGCACGCATTCCGACGGCTGGTGAAGTTCCACGGAGTCGACAACATGATCGAACAGGCAGATGAGGATGGGCCCAATCATCTGCTGCCGTAGAGTGGTGGCAGCGGTATCGCCCACTTTACCCTCCACTTCCATATCCGGCCATTGAGCGACTGCCTCGGAACGCAGCAGGAAGCCTGAGAGCGGCTTCAGCATGGGCAGCTCGTTCTGCCGGGCGAGCAGTCGCCGGGTTTGAGGCCGAGCCACCGCGGTCGCGCGCTGTGCGGTCGCTGCGACCAGCGGGCTGAAGGCGATATCGTGGCTCACATCGGTGTCTGTCACTCGGCCGATGCTGAGGGCGCCGTCGTGAAATGCTTCAAGCCAGGAGAGGTCGACTTGAAAAAAACGGATTGAATCGGTTGGGAGCATCCGTTCACTGGGAATAAGGTAGTGGATCGGCATGTTCTTGAAGAGAGCGACATCGCCGAGCCACCTGGCAATGATGGCGTCGGGTGTCGATGGTTCGGGGTCATCCCAGGCGCCTGCTTCCAGCAGGCTGACCTCCTCCCCAACGTGGTGCAATTCGGCGATCGTTTCATCTCGCGTGAGGGCATTCCGCACATACTGTGTGCGTTCGGCAGCGGAGAGCATTGCCTGTGCGCGCCGAGGTTTTGAACTCTTTGTCAGCGTCTTTGCCGCAGCTTCCTGACTCTTGACGCCGCCAAGTTCAGTCAGAGCCGACAGCAGAGATTGCGACAGGTCATCGTCAACTTCATTGCGGCGCGCTGTGGAGACGGAACCTTTCGCTGCCAGCTTTCCCCAGGCAATCCGGAACCGCGCACGCTCAATGGTGCCGCGAACCTTCTCGCGCTTCGACTTATACAGAGTCGTGGCGAAGGACGTATCGTTCAGTGCCATCAGGCGGCCCAGAGCCCATGCCGAGGAACAGGACACGTCCATCATCCCGAGTTCGGGGTCGTAGAACGTCACGCCGTCGGCCCACAGAATCGGCTTTCGGCTGTCGTTCTTAATCCGGCGCCTGGTTCCGTAGGGAGTCAAGGGGCCGCGATACCACGACCAGGTTTGACCCCCAACCCGAAGGTCGTGGGACACCGGGGCGTAGCCCATCGACAGTGGGACGGAAGCCGGACCCGCTCCGTCGCGCGGGAGGCTGAGGCCAACCGCATGATCCAGCCCGTGGATCACCGAGCCAAAACTGCGAGCCTGCGCAATTGCGAAGAAGCGCCAGGAGTGAAGCACCACTAACTCGAGGGTCTCAGGAAGCAATTGCCTCATGCAGTCGTGAGTGACGGGCAATTGCTTTTCGAGACCCTCCAGCGAAACGAGAAAGGCATGGCAAGCGTTTCCTGCGGGGGGAAGGCGATTGCCCATCACCAGCCCGAACTCGAGCTCCTCTTTCGAATTGTCGTTCTTGAGCGTCGTAACTACCCGGCGGACATGGGCGAGAAACCGCAGCTCTTGAAACGTGGGTGCGATCTTCGACCAGAGCTTGCCCGATATCTTCAGTAAGTCGCAGGGAATTTGAACGCCGTGGTCGTCTCTTGACCCCGGTTTCGTCGGCTGGGTCACGTCCAGGTCTTCGCTCTTGAGCTCCTCTTCGGTCAGGAGCAGGATCGACATCCAGGGCACGTGAGCCGCCTCGTTGTCTGAGACCGTTCGCGACCACGGGAGCGTGTGCCGGTTCAAAACCACGTGCGGCAGGCTCCGGCTGAAATCCCCATTTTCGTTCTCCGGCGGATAGACCGAGTCCACTGTGCCCGGGGAGATAGCAAACCGGTCGCCCGCAACTCTCAAATACTTGTCGGCCGCGTAGACCTCCAGTTCCGGGAAGGCGGATGCGGCGATGTTCTTCACGGAGAGCTCGGCATGGACGTGGTAATCGCCGGCCTTCAGGCCAGGATCCTGAAACTCGACAAATACAATCTCTTCGGTGTTTGTCATCGTTGGGGTCCTTTATGCGGCCGTTTCAGCCGTACCAAGGCTGCAAAGAACAGGGTCAACCATAAAGCACGGCTGCTCCTCTCTCACGTTGCGGACATCGATCGATTCAGCCGCGTCCTGGGGGATGAGACTGCACCTGGACAAGTCGTCCAGCATCTCTTTGCGTGCACTCCTTACCGCCGGTTCGTTGATGGTCTTGAAGGGGTTAAAGTCCTCCCAGTCGAAAATGTGCTGGGGAATTTGCACCGGCTCCCATTCGAGACCCTTCGTGGAAATCACACGGAACAGCAGAATCTCGATCTTGACGGGGAGGGACTTGCCAGGCGGGACGACCTCAGGGACGAGCGAAATGTGCGTGATGCCAGGGACCGTTTCATTGCTGCCCGACAAATCGTCCGGCTTATCCGGGTCCTGGTGCTCTCCCCACAACGCCGCCGGCACCGCGCCGATGTGGGCTGTCCATTGCATCGGGAACAGATTGCCGGATGCGCGGTCAATCTTCCCAAGAGCGCCGACCCTTTCCAGCTTGACGGTGAGCGCCGGGGCAATGTGCGGCGATCCTTCCAGCGGTTGTGCATGGATGGCGGATCCAAGAGGAAATCCGAGCTTATCGTTGAAGCGCGCGACTTCCGCGGGAATCGCCGTCGTGATATTCAATTCGAACCGCTGGGGATCTGCGATCCAGTTGATGACACGACCGCCGGACAGAGTGAGGCCAGGCGCCGGTGAGATGCCGTTGAGCGG